>Ga0137391_10000684_pt1 | contig 23951 bp, 21 predicted proteins | sample 15con2h24BmetaG_FD_101399 | JGI IMG/M metagenome (GOLD analysis project Ga0137391, IMG submission 101399) | Vadose zone soil microbial communities from Angelo Coast Range Reserve, California, USA - 15con2h2.4B metaG | ecosystem: Environmental > Terrestrial > Soil > Vadose zone > Saprolite...
CATCAACGGGGAACAGCTCGACAGCATGTCGAAGGGACTGCAGCTCTTCGCCCGTCTTCGGGATACTCGTCGAATCGACATCGAATTTGAGCGCAGCGGAACCCCCACCCGGAAGACCTACTATGTCCGCTAGGAGAAAGGGTCGACAGTTGTCCAGATCGCAGATGGATCGTAGGTTCGCGCAAATGGATCGCCATCCCGTTTCGATGCAGGCGCCCAAGGACGAAGCGGTGATTCGGTGCGCGTGGGCGAGGAACGACCTTGCCAGGGAGTATCACGACCGTGAATGGGGCGTTCCACTGCACGACGATCGCGCTTTTTTCGAGTTCCTGATTCTGGAGGGTGCTCAAGCCGGGCTCAGCTGGGACACCATTCTCAAGAAGCGCGACAACTATCGCCTCGCCTTTGACGGTTTCGACCCGAAGAAGGTTGCCAGATACGACCGGCGGAAGGTGAAGTCCCTGTTGGGCAACGCGGGCATCGTGCGCAACCGGCTGAAAATCTCCTCGACCATCCAGAACGCGAAAGTGTTTATGCCGGTGCAAGAAGAGTACGGCTCGTTCGATCGCTACATCTGGCGATTCGTCGGGGGCAAGCCGCGGGCGAATGGGTGGAAGACCATCGGCAAGGTGCCCAGCCGGAGCGCCGAATCCGACGCGATGAGTCAAGACCTCAAGGAGAGGGGGTTCAAGTTCGTCGGCACGACCATCTGCTACGCGTTCATGCAGGGCACGGGAATGGTGAACGACCACATCGTGGATTGCTTTCGCTACCGTCAGGTCTCTCGTTGAAGGCGGTCTTGGTGGAGGTCGACCCGCATTCAGGCAGCCTTTGGCAGCAGATAGGAAGACCGCCTCGCCGCTCGCCCCGAATTAGGGGGCGATCGCTCGAACCACGGCATTGTTTGTCGTGATCAACAGATCGCCAGTTGGCGTGAGCGCGACCCCTCTGGGAAGAGCGAGCAGGCCGGGTAAAGGTCCGGGCACGATGCCGCCGACCTCCGCCTGACCTACCACGGTTTTTACCATGCCATCCGGCGTAATCTTTCGAATGGTGTGATTGCGATTGTCCGCGACGTAGAGAATTCCCGCCGGGTCTACAGCAATGCCATAGGGATTCGAAAACCGTGCCGCGGCGCCCATTCCGTCGGCGCTTCCAAGATTTCTCGCGACACCGGCAAGCGTGGAGACCACTGCGCCCGGTGTAATTTTCCGGATGGTGTCGTTGTACGAGTCCACCACGTAGACATTCCCCGCGGGATCGACCGCGATACCGGTTGGATTGAAGAACCGCGCGGCGGGGGCAGTTCCGTCCGTGCTTCCGCTCGTAGCAGCGAGCCCGGCCAGCGTGATCACGCTTCCCGTCGGAGAAACCTTGCGGATGGTGTTGTTCCCCGTGTCGGCCACATAGACATTTCCCGCCGAATCCACGGCCACGCCTTCTGGATAGAGAAACTGCGCGGCCGAGCCAATCCCATCGAGATGTCCAGCAATGTTGGCCTGACCTGCGAACGTGCTCACCATTCCGTCGGGGGTGATCTTGCGAATGATGTGATTTGAAATATCGGCGACATAGACATTGCCGGCCGCATCCAGGGCAACCCCCCCGGGGCTGGAGAAGCGCGCATCCGGGCCCGGCCCGTTCGCGGATCCAAACACGTGCGCTCGACCAGCGAAGGTGCTCACCACGCCGGCGGGGGTGATCTTGCGAATGGTGTGATTTCCAAGATCGGCGAGATAGATATTGCCTGCGCCCTCCACGACGACGCCGGACGGGTATGAGAATCTCGCCGCCGGGCCTGATCCGTCAACGCTTCCCGGCGGCGCCGCCTGGCCCGCCAACGTCGTGACGGCGGCAGCCGGCGTCACCTTGCGGATGGTGTTGTTGCCAGAGTCCCCCACATAGGCATTTCCCGTCGAATCGACGGCCACCCCACTCGGGTACGAGAAAAGGGCCGCAAAGCCGACCCCGTCGACCGAGCCTGCGCTCCGCGCAACGCCCGCGAAGGTGCTGACCGCTCGAGCGGGCGAGATCTTCCGGACAGTGTTGTTGATGCTGTCGGCGACATAGACGTTTCCAGCGCTATCCGCAGCCAGCGCCGAGGGGGAGCTGAATCGAGCTGACGAACCGATCCCGTCGTCACTTCCCAAGCTTCCGGCTGTGCCGGCAAAGGTAGCGACCACCCCGGTGGGCGTCATGCTTCGAATCGTGTTGTCCGCGACGTCCGCCACGTAGACGGTCCCACCGGACACTGCCAGGGCCCACGGAGAACGAAATCGCGCCGCCGAACCCGTGCCATCAGCGCTTCCCGGATTGCCGGCGAGGCCTGCGGGCGTGCTCACCGCGCCGTTGGGAGTAATCTTGCGGATCGTGAAGTTACCGCTGTCGGCGACGTAGACGTTTCCAGCTCCATCGACCGCGACACCTCGGGGGCTTCGGAAGCGCGCTGCCGAGCCGGTCCCATCGCTACTGCCCTCGGATCCGGAGACGCCGGCCAGCGTGGTGACCATTCCCGCGGAGGTAATCTTGCGAATGGTGTGAGCGCCGTAGTCGGCGACGTAGACGGTACCCCCCGCATCGACTGCCACGCCGGTAGGAAAGCTGAACCGCGCCGCGGATCCCGGGCCATCAGAGTTTCCAATACTTCCGGCCAGGCCGGCAAACGTGCTGACGACGCCCGCCGGCGTGACTTTTCGGATGGTGTTGTTGAAGAGGTCCGCGACGTAAACGTTGCCCGCGGTGTCGCTCGCCACGCCGAAAGGTCCATAGAACCGAGCGGCGGATCCGGCCCCGTCTACCGAGCCCGCTCCGCCAACTTCCTCCGCGACCAGCGCCAGTGCGCCCGTCACATTCACGGTGGCCGTCCCGAATCTGTTGCGGGCGGCCGTGCTGACGGCTCTGACGTGATACATCCCCCGGGTTCGCGGCGCGATGTAGACGCCGTCAGCCGAGATGCTTCCGCCGGAGGAGCCTTCATCCACCGACCATGCGACCGCGGTGTTGCTCGTGCCCTGCCCCGAGACCGCAAAGGACTGCGTCGCGCCGGCAAGGACGTTGGCGGTGTCGGGCGTCACCGTGAGGACCTCACCGATGTGGCTGTCGCCGCCGCAGGCAACGGCAAATGCGAGCAGAAAAAACGCGCCGATGAGCCCTGCTCGGGTCGCTGTGACCCGTGTCCATGCAGGACTCTGGAGGAGCTTCGGCACCGACTTCGTTGGCGACGCGCGTAGATGGGATGACATATTTCTCCTCCAGATCGAGTTGCGGGGTCCGCAAAGCAGGGCCTGTGCCACTCGAGCCCGGACGCGCTATCGGGTCGCGATTTTGGGATGGGCGGGCTGAACGCTGGCCGTCGTTACCGAGCGGCAACATCGGGCGCCATTTGGTAATCTTTCGGCAACATCGGGGACGTCCGGGCGCGCGGTGGCGCTTCTCGTCATTGACAGGCGCTGGCGAAGCGGCCAAGAACCTTAGTGGACACAGCCACACCGCCGTTGACCTCTTCAGTATCTAAACACTGCGACGGTCGTTGGGCGAAACGGGGCGATTCTTCGGACGAATACGGGCGGCGACTGAGCTTCCGAGGTAGTCGAAGCCAATGTGCTCGTCGGCGGGACGGACCCGGCGCTGCGTCCAGTCTCGACGCCAGGCTGTCGAGCGCTCGGGCCGGCCAGGCACCCTTGGCGGTTCGCCTTTCGCCGCCCCGGCTCCGGTTCTTGGCTACTCGACCCCAGTAGGAGTAAGAATGAGGTGTGGAACCTGGAAGAGTCTTGGTCCATTCGGGTGCGCGAGCGCGATTGAGTGCCCGCAGATGGCAGGCAAAGCGCAAATCCATCGGATGGGCCGGTTGAGGGGTGATGCCATGATCAATTGGAAAAAAGCAGTGCTCTTCGCGGGACTGGGCGCAGTTGCCCTGGTTGCTTGTCAAAAGCCCGACCCCGTCGCAATTCACCGGGACAAGGGAGACGACCTGTTCGCCAAGGACCAGTACGCGGCGGCGGCCGAGGAATACGCCCTCTCGCTGCAAGCAGACCCCAAGCAAGACAAGCTCTGGGAGAAAAAGGCCGTCGCCCACATGAGGGCCGGCAAGCTGGACGAGGCGGCGGCGAGCCTGGTGAAGATGCTGGACAACGCCACCAACGGGAAGGAGCGCGCGGAGATCAATCGCAAGGTGGCGGGCATGTATCTGGAGAGCAAGAAGCCGGACGAAGCGGAGAAGTATTTCCTCGAGGCGCTGAAGGCCGATCCGCAAGATACCGATTCGCTCGCCTGGCTCGGGGAAATTGCCTCGACGCGCGGCGGCGCGCGGGCGGCCCAGCTCGCCGCGGACCCGAAGCAACTAGAAAAGGCGGTGGCGTATTACGACCAGGCCATCGCGATCAATCCAACCGCTCCCATCCCGTACGTGAACAAGCGCATCGCGCTGTTCAAATACATGGGCCACGAGCAGCGCCTCAAGCTCATGGCCGACAACCAGGCTAAGTCAACGCGCGATAAGGCAACCATCGAGCAGGCGAAGGCGGAGATGGCGCAGCACCAGGCGCGTGAAGAAGATCTGAAGCGTCAGATCGATGAGCTCGGGGCAAAGATCACCGAGCTGACCAAGGCCGCCGCCGCGGCGAAGGCGGCAGCGGCAGCGAAGTGATCGCGCGTTGAACGGGTCTCGATCAGGACCTGGGTAACGCTTGTTTGAAATCGCAGGGGCGATGACCTACGCGATCGGATTCGACGTCTACGGCACTTTGATCGACCCGCTGCTCATCGCGCAGTCGCTTCGTCCCTTTGCTGCGGCAAATTCCGATGCGATGGCGCAGCTGTGGCGGGCGAAACAGCTCGAGTACTCGTTCCGCCGCGCGGTGATGGGCAACTACCAATCATTCGATGTCTGCACCCAGCAGGCGCTGCAGTACGCCGCGAGCTCCTTCGGCGTGGCCCTGACCGGTGGCGACCAGGAGCTGCTGCTCGAAGAATACCGAAAGCTGCCCGCCTACGAAGATGCGGTGGCCGGAGTCGGAGCCCTGGGCGGCCGAGGCCACACGCTGGTCGCTTTCAGCAATGGCGTCGAGGGGACGGTGAGGGAGTTGCTGGAACGCGCGGGCATCATGGCGTTCCTCCAGGCGGTGGTGAGCGTCGACGATCTGCAAACGTTCAAGCCTGATCCGAGGGTCTACGGCTACCTGGCTCGGCGAACGCAAAAGGCCAAGTCGGACACCTGGGTGGTCTCCTCGAATCCATTCGACGTCGTCGGCGCGAAATCCGCGGGGCTGAGGGCGATCTGGGTCAAGCGCCGCGGCGACATGCAATTCGATCCGTGGGGAATCGAGCCGGATCTGATCGTCAAGGATCTGCGCGAGCTCGCCGAGGCGTGGCGCTGACCCCCGACGCTCGTGCGCCGCCAAGGGGGTGGGTTCTGTTGCGCCAACGCTTCCTGGCGCAGCGCCGGCAAGAGGCGTGTTCCTCGGCGGCCCCGACGACTCCTGGCGCCTGCCGGCAAGGCGGCGATCAGGGTCGGCGGGAGATCATCGCCGACCAGCGGATGAGCAGCACCCGCTCGCCGTGCTGGTTGAACAGCTCGCCCTGGCAATGGAGCAGGCCGCGGTCCGGGTGTTTCGCGGAGGGCCGGGTGCCGAGCACGGTGAGCCGGGCGCGAAGCGTGTCGTTCGGCCTCACCGGCTTGAGCCACTTGAGCTCGTCGAGCCCGCCCGAGCCCAGACTGGCGACGTCATAAATGAGCCCGCGGACGAGCAGCCCCATGAAGAACGAGCCGGTGTGCCAACCGCTGGCGATCAAGCCCCCGTAGATCGACTTCTTCGCGGCTTCGGGATCGACGTGGAATGGCTGCGCGTCAAAGCGGCGGGCGAAGTCGATGATCTCCTGCTCGCGGATCGTCCCTTCGCCCAACTCGAACACCTGGCCCTCTTTGAAGTCTTCCAGATATCGCATGGGGGGCATGATGCATGCGGAGGCCTTCTCCGCGCCACTGGATTTGTGGGCCCGTGGCCTGGGTCCAACCTCAGCGCGACCCCCCTGCTTGCGCCGGGCTTCGCATCGCCATGTTTCACACGCTTTTTGTTTGGAGGGGGTTTGCTCTCGCGGACGATCCGAGCACGGGCGAGCTCGATCGTTTCTCGCTTGTCCGCGACGAACTGATCCGCCTTCGCTCGATTGAATCCCGATTCCCGAAGCATCTCGAAGTCTGGAAGGATGTAGAGGAGGGTCGGCACCAGCCCGGATAACGAAAATGCCTTCCTGAGATTTGAGTCGGCATCGATAAGGACCGGCATGGACAGGCCCAAGGTCTCGACCTCGGCCTTCACCATTTCGGGCCGTAGGTCGATGCTGATGGCAAGAATGGCCACGTCCCGATCGCCCAAGTAGAGCTGATGAAGCTGCTCCACGTAGGGAAGCTCTTCGAGGCACGGCTTGCACCAGACGGCCCACAGCACGAGGACCGTGACGGGCGCGGCGTAGGCTGACAACGAGACAGTCTGTTCCTCGAGAGAGAAGAGAGTGATTTTTCCGAAATCCGGATGTTGCGCTCGATGCTCAACGGGCCGGAGCTCCGGTCGATGCTCAACGGGCCAGAACTCGCCAACGCCGGTGGTTGCAGCGAACAGCGCGAACCCCAAGATCGACCGCATCGATCCCTCCCAACTCCATTCAGGTTTTTCGACCTTTCCCCAACTGTGGCGTATCCGCAAGCTAGAACCGCGCGAGGCACCTGGAACCGAACGCGCTGCCTCATGTGGAATAACACAATTTCATGCAACAGGCGCTTGGTCTGCTCTGTGCACGGTGGTACTCCGAGAGGGGATACAATTGAAACACAAATTATGGCTTTTACTGGCCTGCTTCCTTCCCATTGCCAATGCATATGCGGACCGGCGAAAACTCCGTCCTGCTGCCCCCGGGACCGCGCCTGTGCCGGGGGTGTCTGCTGCTCCGAAGGCCAGGTTTGCGCCAAGGACGTGTGCCAGCCCGCCGGCTAGTAGCGCCGAGCTCACGCGGCAGGGCTGATTTCGATGTGCGCATCCGACGGCCGGGTGGACCTCGCGGTGACCACCGGCCTGCGCAAGCGGGGACCCGTTCCTGAACCACGCGCAATTTTGCCGGAATAAGCCAGGCGTGGTCTGCTAGCGATCGTGATTCCGCTGGTGCCCTACGAGCGCGTGTGTCTTCGCTCTGAGGCGCCTGCCGACGAGATTCTTCGGAGATTGGCGCGGAGGGTTGAGCCGACGAAGTGGCTCAGAAATCCCTTGTCGCATGCCCATCTCCCCTACGAGGGACGGATTGATCGCAACCAGTTCAAGATTTCGAGGATCATCCACCATCGGAACTCATTCCTTCCAACGATCATCGGCTCTGTTCGAGTGGACGGAACGGGTGCAGTCATTGACGCCACTTTGAGGCCTCATTTCAACGTGATTGTTTTCATGGCGCTCTGGTGCGGATTCCTGGCCGTGGCAACGGCCGAAATCATCGCGCGGCAACTCTCAAACGGCGTTTTTCAAGCATCGGGCCTCATTCCCCCGGGGATGGTCTTGTTCGGATATTTCATGATGCGGTGGTCATTCTTCGCCGAGTCCAAGAAGGCAAAGCGCTTTCTCGAAGACCTCGCCCTCTCTCCGTCTTTCTGAGCTTCGACGAATAGCCCGACGATCGATGGACCTGCACTGCGTCCATCGCCGCCGGTCGATCGACGGACCCGCACTGAGGCAGGTCGCGGTCCGCCCCCATCCCTTCCCGACTGCCTCTTCCTAACGCGTCGATCTGATACTGAGCGGCGATTTAAGGACGAAAAGCGTCTTGAATTTGCCTATCGCCTGGGCTGACTTCCAAAATCGCCCGAAGCGGGTACTCGGAGGAGTCGCCCGGAGGGCGCATTCGCCTTTTGAAGTTAGATCAACCGGTTAACGAGCTGGAGGTCGGCGACGAGGGGCCTGGGGCCCTGGAGCCCCGCTTGACTTTCATCGAGGGGTAGAAGAGTGTCACCGCCCTTAAACGCGGGTGGACCAGATGAACGGCGAGTACTCTCAGTCGGGTAGCTTCTTCGATGGCTTCGCCGATGCTTTTGATACTTTTTACGACGGCAAGCGCAGCCCGGTCATGCAGTGGATCGACCGCCGGTTTCGCAGCGATATGTTTGTACGCTATGCCCTGACGTTCGATCGCCTCGGCGATCTGAAGGGCCGGCGCGGGCTGGATATCGGGTGCGGCTCGGGTCCCTACCTGGTAGAGGCGCTGCGGCGCGGTGCCGCGCACGTGGTCGGTATCGACCCGGCGCCACGAATGCTCGACCTCACCCGCGAGCGGGTACAGAAGGTCGGTGCGCTCGCCAAGACAACGCTGCTGACAGGCTATTTCCCTGAGACCCAGCCTTCCGGGTTGTTCGATTTTGCGGTGGTGATGGGGGTAATGGACTACGTGGCCGACCCACTGGCCTTTCTGCGGGGCTTGAGAGGGGTGTTGACCGGGCCGGCAGCAATCTCTTTCCCAAGCAGACATTGGTTCCGCAGCCCGATACGTAAAATCCGCTACACCCTGCGACGATGCCCGCTGTACTTCTACGACGAGGCCTCTATTCACGTGCTCGCCTCTGGAGCCGGCTTCGCTTCAGTCGATACGATCAAGATTCAGGGCGTGGGGATGGATTATCACGTATGTCTGCGGCCCTGACGTTCGCCCCACCGATCATCAGCATCGACATCGAGGACTGGCCTCAATCGACCTGGGATCGCAGCCTGCCCATTACCCAGAGGTCGGCGGACAATACCAGCCGGGTTCTCGATATCCTGGACAAGGCGGGTGTTCGGGCGACGATGTTTGTTTTGGGCAAGTTTGCCGAAGCGTTTCCGAAAACCGTCCGGGAGATACAAGCTCGACGCCACGAAGTCGCCAGCCACGGCTATGGACATCTGGAAATCTTCAGGCAAACCCCCGAGGAATTCCGTGCCGACGTTTGCCGCGGCAAGGACATCCTCGAACAAATTCTGGGCGAGCCGGTTCGCGGCTATCGGGCTCCAGACTTCTCGATCATTCGCGAGTCGCTGTGGGCGCTGGAGGAGCTCAGCCAGGCGGGCTTTGCCTACGATTCGAGTATCTTCCCGGTGAAACGGCCGCGATATGGCATCCCGGAATGGCCTCTCGGGCCGACCGAGGTCCGACTGGCCAGCGGACGCATCATCATCGAGTTTCCGATCGGCACCTATCGCGCTTTCGGCAGAAACTGGCCGGTGGGCGGCGGTGGCTATCATCGATTGATGCCGGGGTTGGCGAGCCGCTGGTTTGCGCGCCAAGTGATGCACTCGACGCCGTTTGTCTTTTATTGTCATCCGTACGAGCTGGACGCCCGCGAGCTGGCTGAGATCCCATTGAAAATTCCGCTGATGACGAAGCTTCATCAAGGACTCGGCCGCGGACGCTTCCAATCGCGGTTGGTCGCGATGCTCAGCCGCCTCGGTGGATGCAGGGTGGCGGATCTGCTCGATCGGCAGCGCTGGCCGGAATTGCAAATCCAGTCATTTGCCCACGCGTGATCGAATTCCGCGTATCGCACACGGCCTTCGCCGCAAGACAAGGCGAGGGGCGTCAGGGCAGACTGGATTCATGCTAAAGAATGCGCCAGTGCGCGCACTAACGGCCCTCGTCCTCGCGACATCGTCCACCCTTGCCATCGCCTCCCCGGAGGATGGCGGTACGGCGCAGCGTAGCCCGGTTCAGTTGAAGATCGACGACTTCCGACCGACACAAGACCGTGTGCTGACGGGAGACGAGATCCGCACTGCTCTGGTACAGGTGCTCAAAGAGCAACGGATTCCGGTTACCTCGAACGCCAACACCATCCTGCTGCTCCAGCTGCTGGTATCGGAGAAGCACGATGACCAGGGTGTCCAGGCATGCGCACGGATACGGGGCTGGATCGAGCAAACCGGCAAGGAGTTTCTCCCGAAGAACGAGGTGCTCCGCGAGCGCTGTGCGCTGACGTCGCAGCCCAAAGTCCCCGCGGAGGGGAATTTCAACTGGCTCGGCTTGGCGGATGCCCTCTCCCGCTCCTCGGGGAGAAACGACTCCTTCACCAGCGCATACGGCGAGGCACTCAACGAGGTGATTCGCAATCTGGAACGCAGGCTCCCCCGCTGATCGTTTCCGGTACAATCCAGCACCTCGGCGAATGGCCAAATCCAGAGTAGGCTGAGCCACCTGGCTCAATGTCACTGGACCCTTTGTTCAAACGCGTATTCGGCGACGAGCAATCCGCCGCGATCGGGTCCGGCTGGGTCAGCGGCGTTCTTGCGGTATTCGCGGGAGCGCTGGCGCTGGGCGGCGTGCTTTGTTTTCAATTTCCGGAATGGCTGACCACGCCTGCGTTTCGGTCGCACTATTCCGTCCCGCTGCTTCGGCGCGCCGTTCAGCTGCTCCTCGCAGTCTCGTTTCTTGCTGCCGCACTGAGCCTCGCGCTGCGGCGATATAAGATCTTGGGCGTCACGGGAATGGCGCTCTGCCTCACCGCTTCCCTGTTGGGGGGCAGCTCGATTCCCCTCCCGGACCACGTCGAGCCGCGGGGAGCCCTCGGATTCGATTGGTTCCTCCTCAATCTGCTCCTGCTGGCCGCGGTCTTCGTTCCTCTCGAACGGGCCTGGCCTCTCCGCGTCGAACAGTCGGCGTTTCGCCGCGGGTGGACCACCGATGGGATGCATTTTCTGGTGAGCCATATCGGCGTTCAGCTCTTTTCCCTCTCCGCGCTTGCGCCGGCAATTTGGTTGGGCCGACGTCTGTCTTCTGAATTCTGGAGTGCGCAAATCCAGTCCATACCCTGGCCGATTCAGTTTCTCTTCACCGTGGTTGTGGCGGACTTCGCGCAATACTGGGCGCACCGCGCCTTGCACCGCTATCCCGCGCTCTGGAGATTGCACGCGGTGCACCACTCGAGCGAGGCGATGGATTGGCTGGCGGGTTCTCGGATGCACCCGATCGACGCCTTGCTGGTCCGAGCCTGTGTCTTGTTTGCGATCACCTGGATCGGTTTCTCCCCGCCCGTGGTTTTAGCCTATCTGGTTTTTGTTTCCTTCCATGCGGTCTGGATTCACGCCAACGTCCGGGGCAATTTCACCTGGCTCGAGCCGTTTATCGTCACCCCTCGAATTCACCACTTCCATCACGCGCTCGAGCGTGAAGCGATCGACAAGAATTTCGCGGTCCACCTTCCAGCCATCGACCGGCTGTTTGGCACACTCCATTTGCCCCCAAATCAGTGGCCGACGGGCTACGGCCTGGGAACCGGCAGGCTACCCGAGGGCTATTGGGCTCAGTTGATCGCGCCCTTTCGACGCGGAGGCTAAGCCGAGGCTCTTCCATGGTCAGCCTGCTGCGCTCGCCGGCGCAGGATCATCGGAACCCCTCCCGCCGGCCGGGCGAGGACGAGGAACTCCGGCTTCGGCAGCTCGGCGCCGACGGGCATCGGCTGGAAGCGTTGAGCGAGCGTGGCGAGCAACAGGATCGACTCCAGCCTCGAGAAATTGTCGCCGATACATTGGCGGGGGCCACCGCTGAAAGGGATGTACGCGAAGCGGGGCCGCCGGTTCTCTGCGGCGGAGTCCATCCAACGCTCGGGGAGAAAATCGTCTGGCTTTTCCCAATAGGACGGATGCCGGTGAAGGATGAGGGGGCTGATCACCACGGCGCCGCCCTTGTGAACCCGGAAGCCGCAGACAACGTCGTTCTCCTTGACGTGGCGCTGCAGGATATAGACCGGAGGGTAGAGGCGCATCGCCTCTTCGATCACGCTCTTCGCGTACGGAAGCTGTGACACGTCTGCGGCGGTGGGGGTGCGCCCGGCGAGCACGCGATCCAGCTCATCGCGGAGCTTCTGGGCGACGGATGGGTGATGGGCGAGCAGCGCCCAGACCCAGGCGAGCACCACCGCGGTCGTTTCATGTCCGGCGAGCAGCATCGTCGTCACTTCGTCCCGGAGCTGCGCGTCGCTCATCCGCTCTCCGGTGTCCTCATCACGCGCCTGCATGAACATCGAGAGCAGATCGTCGGATTCACCGTGCGCGCGCTTGTCCGCGATAATCTCGTCCACCACGCTGAACATCCGCCCGCGCGCTCTGCGGAATTCGCGGTCGTATTTCGTTGGTAGAACGGGCGGAAGCAGACGAAGCCTGCTGAAGCGTTCGACCATCTGCTGGCTCAAGACCTCAAAGGACTCCGCCACCGTCGCCGCCTGAGCGGAAACCGCCGCGCCGAACAATGCATCCCCCACCACCTTGAGGGTGAGGGTCGACATCTCGTTCATCATGCTGACGGGTTCGCCGGAAGTGGCCTTCGCCTCCCAGCGCTCCGCCGTTTCCAGCGCCGCCGCGGTCATCAGATTCGCCATGCGCGCGATGCGGTCGCGGTGAAACGCGGGTTGGGCGAGTCGGCGTTGGCGCAGCCAGAAGCTTCCCTCGCTCGTGAGCAGTCCGTTCCCGACCAGGCGCCTCACCATTTTGTACGCGGTATGCTCCTTGGTGTAGTTCCCGATGTTGTCCTGAAGCACGCGTTTGGCGCCCTCGGCGCTCGAGATGAAAAAGTTGTTGAAGATGCCGTAGTGGTAGTGCGCGACCGGACCGTGGTCGCGCCGGATCAGCGTCCAGCGCTCGTAGGGGTCGAAGCGATGTCCGCGCAACAGGCTGAGCACGGAGATGCTCTCCGGCCCGGTCGCCTCCTTGGCGGCGCGGAACTCCGCCTTCGACGCGTTCATGCTTGCCACGCCGCTGTCTACCTCGATCTGCAGAAAGTTGGGAAGCCGAAGAATCACCGCCGCGGGCTTGTGCGCACGGGTCCAAGCGCAGTATCCCGAACTGAGCCGCCAGCCGGTCAGCGACGGCTCTGAAAGGGGGAACGAGATGAATAATACAGTAGGCGCAATCACCGTGGGGCTAGCGCTCACCTCTTGTGTCGGACGCGCGTATTCTCTCGGTACCTACGCGATTCAGGAATACGACGTACCGTCGGCGGCGGGACCGCACGACGTCGCTCCGGCGCCCGACGGTTCGGTCTGGTACACCGCTCAAAGGTCAGGAGAGCTCGGCAATCTCGATCCGATCACCGGAAGGACGCACCACATTCCACTGGGGACCGGATCGGCGCCGCACGGAGTGATCGTCGGTCCGGACGGCGCGCCCTGGATCACCGATGGCGGGCTGAACGCGATCGTGCGCGTGGACCCCGCGACGGAAGAGCTTCAGATCTTCCCGCTCCCGCCCGAACGGCGGAACGCGAACCTCAACACCGCGACCTTCGACTCGCGCGGCAATCTCTGGTTCACCGGCCAAAACGGCGTCTATGGCCGGCTCGATCCGTCGAGCGGAGCCATGGATGTATTCGACGCACCGCAAGGCGCAGGACCCTACGGCATTTCCACCGCTCCCTCGGGCGAGGTGTACTACGCATCGCTGGCTCACAGTTACGTGGGGAGGATCGATCTCGACACGGCCGAGGTCACCGTGCTCGATCCTCCGACACCCGGCCAGGGCGCGCGCCGCGTCTGGCCGGATTCGCAAAGCCGCATCTGGGTCAGCGAGTGGAACGCGGGCCAGGTCGCCCTCTACGATCCGGCCACCGGCGATTGGCGAGAGTGGCGACTTCCCGGATCGCGACCGCAGGCCTACGCGGTATTCGTCGACGACAACGACCTCGTCTGGCTTTCGGATTGGGGAAGCAACTCGCTGACGCTCTTCGACCCGACGAGCGAAGAGTTCCAGGTCTTCGTGCTGCCCAGCAGCTCAGCAGGGGTGCGGCAGCTCCTCGGCCGCCCCGGAGAGCTCTGGGGGGCGGAGTCGGGCGTCGATAAGCTCGTGGTGGTCCGGGCGCAGTCGAACTGACCCTCGGCTCGGCGGTGACTCCCCGCCCGGAGGACAAATGGAGTCAGCCCGAGTCGCCATGCGGTAGCCAGTTGGTTCAAGCCGGTCGACGGCGTGTCGCGTATACATTGACGATGGACATCACACGCGAAGAGGGCCTGCTGGCCTGGCAATGGTTGAACTATTCCCCCACGCACCGGGCGCGCCATAATCTGCTGGTCCATGCGGTTACGGCGCCGCTCTTTATCCTGGGGACTTGCGCCGTGCTGCTCACGCCGCTGGCCGGTGCCATGTGGCTCGCTCCGTGTGGCCTCGGCGCAATGCTGGCTGCAGCCGCCCTTCAGCGGAGGACGCACAGGGGCGAGAAAATCGCGCCGGCGCCGTTTCGCGGTCTGGGCGACATCCTGGCGCGCCTTTTCGTCGAGCAATGGGTGACTTTTCCGCGCTACGTTCTCAGCGGCGAATTCGCACGCGCGTGGCGGGCCGGGTCGACGAACAAACGTTCATGAAACACGCTTCGGCGCTCATCTTGTTGATCGCAGGCTCTGCATTGCCCTCTGGGCAGCGCTTGGGGTGGGGAACGCATCCTCGAGCGCTTGGGTGATGGATGCGGCTTCCATCCCTCCCCGCTCTGGCGCCGCACGTCGATCTGCCCCTCTGGCCGCCGATTCTCGCCACCCGCGGGAAAGGCTCACGCAGTGCGCTGCACGCGCACCACGCAATTCACATTCTATTGGCCTTCGAGGGCGAAATCCGGGTGCGCACCCGGGCGACCGCACGATGGACGTGCGCCTCGGGCGTGCTGAGCGGACCGGACGTGCTCCACGCCATCGACGCCGAGGGCACTGAGATCCTGCTCATTTTCTTCGACCCGGAGAGCGATGCCGGGCAGGCACTGCGCGGCGTGCTCTCGGAGCCGGTCCGGCTGCTCTCGAGCGTCCACCGCGACAGGCTCCTCCGAAATGCGGAGGCCGACGCGATCATGGGCGCCGATGGCATCGAGTGGACGGGCCGTGCCGTCGCGACGCTCGGCGGGACTCCCGTCGCGGCGCGACGCCTGGTTCACCCACGGGTGCGCAAGTTGCTCCAGATTCTTCGGACCATGCCCGCCGACGGGGACAACTCGCTCAATGCACTCGCGAGCGCGGTGGGCCTGTCGCCGGGCCGCTTGATGCACGCCTTCACCACATCGATCGGCGTTCCGATCCGGCCCTATCTTGCGTGGCTCAAGCTGCAGCGCGCGGCCGCGGCCATCACCACCGGCACGCCGCTCTCACAAGCTGCGCACGCGGCGGGTTTCGCGGACGCGGCCCACATGAGTCGGACGTTCCGCCGGATGTTCGGGATTTCCCCGTCCTTGCTTCGCCGGACTTCGACCTGGCTCCCGGCCGCTCCGCAGTAACTGTTTCCATTGAAGGCGCGCCCGCTCCCTCGTAGCATCCCCGGACCTGGAGGATGCGATGAACCTGACGAATCACCAGTTTCGACTTGCCGCCCGACCCGTCGGCATGCCCAAGCGCAGCGACTGGACGTACTCACAGGAACAGGTCCCCGATCCCAGTGAAGGCGAGCTGGTGGTCAAGGCGCTCTACATCTCGCTCGACCCCGCGATGCGCGGCTGGATGAACGAGGGCAAATCCTACGTCCCGCCGGTCGGCATCGGCGAGGTGATGCGCGCCCTGGCGCTCGGCCGCGTGATCGAATCCCGGAATCCCAAATTTGCACCCGGGGATTTCGTCTCCGGCACCTTCGGCGTGCAGGAGTACGCCGTATCGGACGGCAAGGGCGTTTTCAAAGTCGACACGCGAATGGCGCCGCTGCCGCAGCATCTGAGCGCCCTGGGCATGACCGCAATGACCGCCTATTTCGGCCTGCTCGACGTCGGCAAACCGAAGCCGGGCGACACCGTGGTCGTTTCGGGCGCGGCCGGCGCGGTGGGCTCGGTGGCGGGGCAGATCGCCAAGATCAAGGGCTGCCGAGCGGTTGGAATCGCGGGGGGGCCGGAAAAGTGCCGATACATCGTGCACGATCTCGGTTTCGACGCGGCAATTGATTACAAGAGCGACGACATGAGGAAGTCGCTCAAGGAGCATTGCCCCCGGGGCGTCGATGTCTATTTCGACAACGTCGGCGGCGACATCCTCGATGCGGTGCTTGCACAGCTGGCGCGGGGGGCCCGGGTGCTGATCTGCGGCGCGATCTCGCAATACAACAACACCGGCCCGATGAAGGGTCCGGCCAATTACCGATCGCTGCTGGTGAATCGGGCGAGCATGATCGGCTTTCTGGTGTTCGACTACGCGGAGCGGTATCCCGAAGCGGTGCGCGAGCTGGCCGGATGGCTCGCCGCCGGCAAGCTCAAATCGCACGAGGACATCGTCGGGGGCCTGGAAACGTTCCCGGACACGCTGCTCAAGCTCTTCACCGGCGAGAACTGCGGCAAGCTGATGATCAAGGTGGCGGACGCCTGAAGCGCCTGACAAAAGCGCGCACGTCCAGGCTGATCGGATCGACTTTCGATCCTGGACGAGCACCTCCGGGAGCTACATCTGTCTGGACGCCTACGGGGTGGCGTTGAACAAAACGACCAGGTCGTTGGACTGCAAATTGGCGACCGCCAGATCGGGCTGTCCGTCGTCGTTGAAGTCGGCCACCCAAAGTGACCCTGGAGCGCTCCCGACCGCGAACTCGCCCGCATCGATGAATGAGATCGGGTCCAGGACGGCTGCTCGCGGAACCTCACGGTTCAGCAGGACCGAGACGTTGTTTGAAACCCCGTTTGCGGTCGCGATGTCCAGCCGGCCGTCGCCATTGAAGTCCCCGAGAACGACGGCGCTCGGGCTGGTTCCAAGCACGAAGAAATCCACGCCCACCTGAAACGTTCCATCTCCAAGGCCCAAAAAGACGGTGACATTGCCAGAGTCTCTGTTCGCCACCGCGAGGTCCGGAATGCCATCCCCATTGAGATCGCCCACCGCAACGGCGGAGGGGTTGCGGTTGGGGGTCAGCTGTCTGGGTGCCCGGAAAGTGCCATCTCCATTGCCAAGGATGACCGACACCGAACCGAACGAGAAGCTACCACTGGTGACGATCAGATCTTCCGCGCCGTCTCCGTTCAGATCAGCCCGGGCCAGCGACGTGGGGTAGGAGGCGCCGCTGGAAAAGCTCGTCGGAGCTTGAAAGGTTCCGTTTCCATTCCCGAGCAACAGCGAAATCGAGCCCGAGGTTCGGGCCACCGCCAGATCCAATATTCCATCGCCGTTGAAATCACCGAGAACGACCGCGACCGGAGAGCTGCCAACGAGCACCGCGCCCAGTGGAATGAACGTGCCGTCTCCCATTCCGCGGAGGATCGAAACATCGTCGGCGTTCGAATTGACGACTGCCAGGTCCAGATGTCCGTCGGCATTGAAGTCTCCGACGGCGACGGAGGTGGGGCTGCGGCCGACGGGTATATTCTGCGCCCTGCTGAACGTGGTCTCTCCATTGCCCAGGACGATGGAAATGCTATTCGATGAACCGTTGGCCACCACCAGATCGACGACTCCGTCTTCGTTGAAATCTCCCCCGGCGATCGAGTTTGGCCCGTTTCCAACGATCGGCCTTCTGACCCCGACCGTTCCATCGCCATTGCCTGGCAGAAGCATCACCGCACCACCACTGGACGCGGATTTGTTGGCCACGACATCGAGATTTCCATCGCCATCAAAATCTGCGACGGCCAGTCCACCGAGGCAGGTGGTGGCCGCACTGGAAAACGGCGCCTGAAAAGTCCCATCGCCATTGCCCAAAAGGATTCCGGCGAATCCGGGACCACTGCCAGAGGGACAGTGGGTCACCACCAAATCCAGCGCTCCGTCGGAATTCAAATCACCTGCTTTGATGTCGATGGGGTCGGAAGCAATGGTCGTGGAACGGACCGGCTGAAATGTTCCATTCCCGTTTCCCAGCAGAATCGAGACGCCGGTGGACTGGAGCACTGCCAAATCCAAAGCGCTATCGCCGTTGAAATCTTCTGCCACCACCACTCGAGCCCCACCCCCTACTCCCAACGACCTCGGCGTCTGGAAGGTGCCGTCTCCATTGCCGAGCAAGAGTTGCACCGAGCCGCTCGCGACGATCGCCAGATCCATTCTTCCATCGCCGTCGAAGTCGCCGCTGGCGATAGATCCTGCCGAGCTTCCCAGGTTGGTGGTCCGCGGGCTTTGGAATGTTCCGTCGCCATTGCCAAGCAGGACGTAAAGGGTGCCGTAATTCGAGGTCACGACCAGATCCAGTTTGTTATCGCCGTTGACCTCGACCAGGCCAATGAACGCAAGTGAGTCGAACGAGTATGCCAGCGTGGTGCTACTCAAGAACGTGCCGTCTCCGTTGCCGCGCAGGAGTGAAACGTTATAAGAATTGGCTGAAACGATATCCAGCTTGCCGTCGTTGTTCACGTCCCCCACTGCGACCGACACTGGATACGCGCCGACGGGGTAATCCCTTGCCGGTTGCAAGCCCGTTCCGTCCGGAGCGGCGAGGAGCACCGAAACAGCACTGTAGCTCCCAGCCGCCACATCCGGCAGACCATCACCGTTGAAGTCGCCGGAGGCGATTCCTCGGGGATATGAGCTTACCGGATACTCGGTTCGTGGACGGCCGGATTCGCGAAACGAAACAGTCTGTCCTTCGCTGCTGGCCGAGAGGAATACCAGCGAAACAACAGATCCGTAGCAAACCCAGTTTCGTCGCCTAGTCATGGTGCCCCCTCGTCTTCAGAATGGGTAAGCCGGCCCCGCCTTGGAGCGCTGGCGGCCTCTCTCGTATCATACGCTCCGCACGTGTCAAGGTTGACTTTACGCTTAGCTGAGAAAAGCGCGCCTGGAGGCTTAAGGCGGGCTGCTCATTTCGGAGGCTGCAGCCCCTCGCGCATCCAGCTTAGAATCTCAGGAACCAGATCGGCGTGAAACTTCTTATTGACGCTGAAGAGGTGCGTCATCTGCTCGATTTCGAGGTAGCGCGCAAGCCCGGGACGCGCGCGGTTCACGCTCTCCACGATCGCCTCGCAGTCCGCGCGACTCATCACGTCGTCGCTTGTACCCCGGATCACCAGTACTGGCGCGCTCACCTGCTGCCAGGCAAGTCCGAGATTCAATGATTGGAGTTGTTGATAGAATTTCGCCGGCCGCCCGTACTGCCCCTCCGGCCCGTCGTACCACAGCCCTTTCCACTCCGGACGCTGCCGCAGGATCTCGCTCGGCGTCATCCCGCGAATGAGGAACAGGTTGTAAAGCTCAGTGAAAGCCTTGACCTCCTGGTTGACGTCGGCAGGGCGTTTGCCGGACTGGACAAGCCTCCTTCTTTCGTGCTCGAGCATGTGCTCGTACCAGCTTCGGCCCCAGGAACCGGCGGCAACGTAGCCACGCACGGGATGTTGCCGAGCGACGAGCGGTGCGACGCCTCCCCCATTGCTGATCCCAACGACGAAGATGCGGTCTGGATCGACGAAGTCGTACTTTCTCATCGCATCGAATCCAGCCTGGTATCCCTCGAGCTCGCCCTCGAAGTCTGCCTGCTCGCAGCGTGTGCCCTGGCTCTCTCCGACACCGGGCTTTTCCACGCGCATCGTCGCATAACCCGACTGGTCGATGATCCGGCGGATCAGGGCTCCGAAGCCGTCGGTCTCGCCCGTCGGGTACTCGACGCTGTCGCAACTGAGCCAGCCGACAAAGAAGATCGCGGGCACCTTTCCGGTGCTCTCCTTCGGCCGGGTGATGAAAGTCCGGAGCCTGTCGCCACGGCTGTTCGTCACCCAGCCATACAGAACGTCGGCGTGCTCAAATCGTTCTCGCCCAGGCTGCGGGGCGGCGGCGATCGGCACGGATGGTTCCTCGGACCACACCTCTCGCGGCGAACCAACCGCAAGCGCGCAAATCAGTGCCAAGCGACAAAAGGCCGCCATCGAAAGCTCCTTTAGCTGTCGAGAGGACGGGGCCGGACGGGATTTTCTTCCCTTGAGGATATTGACCGGGCGGGATGGCCGCGGCCATTCTCCTCGAGCGCCGAAAGCCGGTGGGCGAGACTACGGAAGAAAAACTGGCCCAGATACGTCCTTTGCGCGTGACCCATGGCCGCGGCTTGGCTGCCGAAGTGCCGCATGGCCTCATCGACGCGTGTCGCCAAGGCGAACGCGATGCTTTTCGTGCGCTCTTTGATCTCTACAAGGATGCTGTGTTTTCGATCGCCTTGAATTTCACCGGCAACCAAGCTGCCGCCTTCGACGTCTCTCAAGATGTCTTCGTCAAATTGTTTTCCTCGATCCGCGGGCTGCGCGACGATTCCGGGTTTCGCACCTGGCTTTTTCGCCTGGTGGTGAACGCCTGTATGGATGAACACCGGCGCGCGAGGCGCTTCGTGTCCGGGGAGGAGGTTCCTTTGAGCGCCATATCTTCGTCACCCTCTCCAGAGGAAAAGATCCGGGAGCAAGAGGTCGAATTTCAGATTAGCTCGGCGATGACCGGATTGGCGCCCAAGCTGCGGGCGGCGATCCTGCTTCGATACGTCGAAGGTCTCTCTTACGACGCGATCGCCCGCGTGCTGGGTTGCTCGATGGGAACCGTCGCTTCGCGCCTGAGCCGCGGACACAAATTGCTCGCGGAGCGCCTTTCGCACCTGCGCGGTACGGTTTGAGGGGGAGCATGTTTCGCCGCCACCCGACCAGAGAGCTCGCTGCGTACCACCACCACCAACTCTCGCCCGAGCGGGAGAAATGGATCGCCGGGCACCTCGCCGGCTGCGGCGCCTGCCGGCTCGAGTTGGACGAGATCGCCTTCGCCGCGCGCCTGGCAGAAAAGCTCCCCCTGGCCACTGCGCCCGAGTCGCTGTATCGCTCCATCGAGGAGGCGCTCCCGGTCGCCGAGCCGATCCGGTCTTCACGCGTCCGTCTGCGGCTGTGGCCGCAAGCCGCACTGTCGCTCGGGGTGTTTGTCCTCGTCGGTCTGGCCTGGTACTTCGGTTTTCGGCAGCCGCTGCGTGCCGCGATCGCCACCTCGCCGCCGTCGGCTCTGGAGGCCGTCGCGGTGGCAGAGCACGCGAAGCGGATTCAGGGAGCCCTTGATTGGCAGTTGCAGACGTCCGAGAGCCGTCGGCTCCAACAATGGCTCACCGAGCGGAGCGGGCTTTTTGCGCACCTGCCGGACAAACGTCCGGATGAAGACGCCGGGTATTTTCGCCTCCTGGGGGTGAGCCTGCTGACCGCGGGCGGGCCCACCACGGCGATCATCGGATACGAGGTCGATCGCCAGCCCGTGACCCTCCTGACCGCCAAGCTTTCGCAAGTGCGCGACGCGCCCCAGGAGGCGCGCTTCTCTAAAGACGTCTTCTACCGCGCCGAGGCCGAGCACGGCTTTCACGTTCTGAGCTGGGCCACCGAGGGCCAGGCCTACGTGATGGTTTCGAGCCTTCCGCAATACGGCCACCAAGGCTGCTTCCTCTGTCACACCACTTCCGCGCGCCGCGAGCTGATCAGCAGAATGAACCCGCGGTGACCCATCTAGCGTCGCTTGCGCTTCCCCGCCGGTGGGGGCGGCGGCGCGTTGGCTTGGCCGTGCGACTCAGGGGACGCATACCCGGGATGCTCGTGCTCATGCTCGTGCTCAACGGCGCCACCCTCTCGCCCTCTCTCGTGCTCACCCTCGCCGTGATCGATGCCTTGTGCGCGCTCGTGAGCAGCGCTGGCGTTTGGATGAACCGCGGTGCCCGAGGGAGCGCCGGTGGCGTGGGCTGGGCTTGGCGATATGCGATGCGCCTGGACCGCTCCTCCCGGAGGCGGGGTGACGGTGGCGGTATGAATTGGCTGACCGATCTCACGCGACATCTGCGCCGCGGGTGGTCCCGGGCTCCAGTGCGCACCGCCGTGGCTCATCGTCTGCTGCACGGTGACCGTAGCGCTGAAGGCCAGGTGATTGTTCTGCACCGGCATTGCGTAATGATAGACATCCCGCACCAGCAGATATCGCGTTTCCACGAAGCACCAATAGGGGTGGTGCGTCTCGATGACGATGGCGCTGCCAGCCGGCGGCAGCGGCGCCCAGCCCACGTACCCGCCTCCGTAACGCCAGGAGACCCAGGCCGGCGCCCATGCACTGCCGGGTATCCAGACCCATCCGTAGCCTTGATCCAGATACCAGCGTCCATAATGGAAGGGAGCCCAACCCCACTCCCAATCGCTCTCGTAGGACCAGCCGTAATCCGTGTGCACCCAGTGCCCGCCGGGGCCGTACGGTCGGAAGCCGGCTCCCACCACCGCGGGGCTCGGTCTCCAGACCCGGCCATAGCTGCCGACCGAGACCCACTCTCCGTAGGGAGAGAGCGTGGTGTAGAAGACATCGTTCGAAACAGCGCCACCGCCGGTGGCGACAACGGTCGTGCGCGACGAGCTTGCGCAGCCAACCAAAGAGCTCCAGCTCAGCAGCAACGCATACTGCAGGGCACGCATCTGCATCGTTCAGCTTCCTTTGGGGGAATGTTTCAAGCGATTAGACACCAAAAGCGCGCCACCGTCTCTCCAGCCGTTGCCGCCGGCGGTCACACCGACGTACAGGCTGGGAGAAGCACTGGTGCCCGTCTCAGATCGAGGGTCCACGATGGTGACGCGTTTCGCCGACCGCATCTTTCCTCGAGCAGACAGATGGAGTCGCGGCGGGACTACTTTCCATGAAGCCGATCGTGGGATGTAGTATCTATCCGCCGCCCCTTTGCGAAGGCGGAGCTGAATGGATTGGCGCGTAAAAGCGATAGCCCAGAATGTCTTTTCGCGTTTGCCGAAAGGACAACACTTCAATTACATGTTTCAAGAACATGTCACTCGAAGCAACCATCTGGACGAAGCCCGCTTTCTCGACATTCTCAGCTGGGGAACGTCACACCTGGAAGCCATCCGTCGGCATGAAAGTAGGCCGTTGCAACAATTAACTTTTTACGAGTTTGGCGCGGGCTATCACCTGGTCGGCCCGCTGACATTTTTTTCATATGGTGTCAGCCGACAATTGCTTGTGGATCTAGAGCCATTGTTGCGGACCAATTTGATCAACGAAAGCGTTGCCAGTTTTCAGAAATTTGGAGCCAAGCTCGGCCTGCCGAGACTGCCGGGGTCGACGATCGATAGTGAGGATCTGGTTACCTCCTTAAGGAAGCTGTACGGGATCGAGTATCGGGCGCCCGGTGATGCTCGCGCGACCGGGCTTCCCCCTGACTCGGTGGACTGCATCACATCTACAAGCACGCTGGAGCACATCGACCCAGGCGACATCGGCGCAATCTTGCGGGAGTGTCACCGGATTTTGCGAGCTGACGGAATCATGAGCATGTCTGTTGACTACGCCGATCACTACGCGTTTTTCGATAACTCAATATCTGAGTACAATTTCCTCCGCTATTCTGACCGGGCCTGGAAGATGTTCAATCCGCGATTGCATTTCCAGAACCGCCTGCGACATGCGGATTACGTACGGCTGTTTGAAGCCAGTGGATTTGAAATTATCGAGGAACGACGGCGAGAGGGCAGTCCGCAGGATGTTGAAGGGTTGCGACGAATGTCGGTCGCCAAACGCTTTGCCAAGTACAGCCTTGTGGACCTCGCCATCCGCGGCGCCTACTTCGTGCTTCGTAAGGCGCAACCGACCAATCGGAGCTGAACACCAAGGCCAGAGAGGGCTGGGCGCTCGGCGGTGGTATGTGCCGCTGCTTGCCTCGCGGTAATCTGGTGCCGGCCCGATGCCGGCGAAGCCCCCGGGGCCGAGACTCTTCGCTTCGGCCGCTCGGAGGCGCGCGAATCGATAAAGCAGAGCTCGATCATCGTTGTGCGCGTCACTTCGCGGCCCATTGCCCGGCGCCTCGGCCACAACGAGCCGGCGCGCGGCGAACTGAGTGACAATTCGGGTCCGCGCGGTACGCAAATGTCACACGGTTCGCCAAGAATAGCTGGCCGTCGTACGAGGGGGGGGGTGGCGGGTTGGGAAATGCAGGTGCGAAGCGGTTGGTGGCGCTAGCTTCGAAGCAATTCGGCGTAGTGACGCTAAAAGACTGCGCGGCATATGGGGTTTCTCGCAGCTGGCTGCGCCGCCG
>Ga0137391_10000687_pt1 | contig 23933 bp, 27 predicted proteins | sample 15con2h24BmetaG_FD_101399 | JGI IMG/M metagenome (GOLD analysis project Ga0137391, IMG submission 101399) | Vadose zone soil microbial communities from Angelo Coast Range Reserve, California, USA - 15con2h2.4B metaG | ecosystem: Environmental > Terrestrial > Soil > Vadose zone > Saprolite...
CCACAGCGCGACGAAGCCGCAACTAAAACCCCTCACCGCAGAGACCGCAGAGGGCGCAGAGATACGCAGGAAAAGCAAAGGCAGGGATTAGATTTTCGTTGCAAAAAATCGTCGCAAGCCGCAAAGACTTTCATGATTAGCACCACAGAGGCCCCGAGGCACGGAGAAAGCAAAAATAAAATGGATTTGATTTCGGGTCCGGCCACTGGCCGAATTCCAGGCATGACCCTGGCCCATGATTCCACTCCTGCACGGCCGGATTTCCGCCCGAAGCCGAGGCATGCCAGGCATGTGATCTTCGGTTTTCCCGAATCGGAATTCCACAGGCCGCGAAGTTGTATACATGGCCTTCAGGCGATATGCTTCAGTCGCCGATGGAAGAAGATCGGGGAATATAAGCGATCATGGGTTCAGGCGCTATCACCGGGCTTTGGCTGGCGGGAATCATTTTGCAGATGATTCTCGTCGGAATTCTTGCGTTCCGGGGTGTGTGGCGCAGGTTTCCGGTTTTTACCATTTATTTGGTGGCCAATATTCTGCTGACATCGGGTGTGTACGTGGTCCATCATGTGGCTGGCCAGGCTTCAACCTATTTTGATTTTTATTTTTACGGTCTCTCCAAAACCCTGGGCCTGACCCTGGGATTGGGAGCGATCTTCGAAGTCTTCTCTCTCCTGCTTACGCCTTATCCAACGCTGAAAAAATCGGCCATGCTGGCGTGCAGTTGCGCGGTTCTGCTCCTCGTCGCCGTCGGCGCCCTGTTGGTTTACAGCCAGCCCTCGACCGATGCGGCCTTTCTGATGCTTCCGTTTCTGAAAGCCGAAGAGACCGTGCGGATTCTTCAGGTGGGCCTGGTGGTCTTTCTGTGCTTTTTCGCGGGGTTCTTCCGGCTGCACTGGCGCCAGACGGAGTTTGGCATCGCTCTGGGAATGGGGATTTTTGCGGCCATCGATCTGGTCGCGGTCGGTCTCGGCGCCTATTATGGGGTGGCTGCGAAGATGCCGACCTCCATGATGGCCCTGCTGGCCTATGATTCGGCTCTGGTGATCTGGCTCGCCTATCTCATACCGGCGCGGATTCCGCGGGGATGGTCGGAACAGGGCGCCTGATTTCGCCGGATCCCGGTCTGGTCGTTCCTCCAACTGACCCTCCAGGTGACGTACGTTCATGCGCCGAAATACGCTCGCTGCATGTACCAATTCCTGTTTTTGCAAGCCATCGAATCGGAATCCGCGGAAATTGCGGGCCCCGCAATCCTGTGCAATTTTCCGATGACAGAAAATGGCACCCTGTAAAGCTGAAAAGCCTCCAGTGCGCAGGTCGCTCCGCCGATCGGGATTTTGACCCGGATTTCTGTCACAAATCGACTTGTCTTCTGAATCGAAATTCGATCACCTGATCGCCGCACCATTGCCAAGGAAAACCTTTGTCGTTGTCCCGCCTCCGCCGATCATTTTGACGCCGCAAAAAGATTTCGACGTTGCAACTCGAAGCCGCATTTTTGCAGGTGATTTTTCAATATTGAAAATGAATAGCAGAGAAATAAAACCTGGTCGTTTCTCTTCGGCGCTCAAAATATTTTCCGCAGAAGCTGCGGTTACCGATGAGCTGAATCTTTTCAGGAAGGCCCGAAGCCCCAGGCTCGTCCTCCGGAGAGTGGCCAGGAGCGTATCCCATTCTTAAATAAAGGCTTGTGAGTGAGGGGAAAGGATTTACAGACCGCCTCTCGCTATGATAAATCAAATTCCCATTTTGGAACTACTGTCTGGACTGCACAAGCTATTTTTGTAAAATATTATCAAGTCCATTGTTTTGTGAGAGATAGGGGTTTTCAGGAGAACATTGGTAACAAGATACAGATTTTCAAATACTCCCAAAGGATTCGAGAATCAAATGAAGCTCACTCTCCGTTCACTCTTGTTTACGATGTGTGTCGCCTGCCTGCTCACCGGGCATGGATCAACCTCGTCCAATAAGCCCACCATTTCCAATGGGTTGAGAGCCGATGGCAACCCGAGCCCCCTATGCCTTCCGGCCGGGTGCATTCCGAACGTCAAATTCGACGCGGTTTAACGGGAAGATGGGCAGAAGTTCCGTGACGAATCCGGTACGAGCAGCCGTTAGTCTGATTCGGCAGGGGTATTGCCTGGACACCGATAGAGCGGTATGCTGTCTGCTGGCATATGCCCGCTTTTATTACATGGATGTGGCTTGGAGGAATCGCTCTTCAGGTCGCCTTGGCGATAATGATCGTGTCCAGGAAGACCTGGGCAAGGTTCCCTTTGTTTACCGCCTACGTGCTCACGAATCTGGGTGTCAGCGGGTTGTTGTACCTGATCAATGCCTTGCATGCGCCGCGGTACGTTTATTTTTATTGTTACTGGATCACTCAGGCAATCACCCTGTTGCTGGGGCTGGCCACGGTATTTGAGATATTCACTACTCTTCTGGTCTCATACCCCGGGCTGAGAAAACTCGCGTCGCTGGTTTGCCGATATACGATGCTTGCGCTGGGTCTTTTTGGCGCACTGGTGATCATTTTTCATCATCAGGGTGAGACAACGCCCAACGCTCCTCTGTTTATTTTGGAGGTGGCGGTGCGCATCGGGGAAGTCGGACTGGTTGTACTCCTGTTCGCATTCGCCGGCATTTTCGGCCTGCCCTGGAGGCGGTCAGCATTTGGAATCGCCCTCGGAATTGGAATGTATGCCGGCGTGCAGCTGGCTGTAGTGGCATTTCAGTCGTATGCGGGCGAACGGCGGGCCTGGAATATAGCCACCTTCGCGACGATGGTGGCCTTCGATCTGAGTTTGTTTATCTGGCTGGGCAGCCTTGTGTCGCGGCAGTATGCCGCCAAAGTCGAGTTGCCCGAACGGGCGCAGTTGGAACAATGGAATAGGGCATTGACGGAGCTTATTTACCAATGATCATTACACTGATTGTCGTTGCATTTGCGGTTCTCGCGCTGGTCGCCATTCTGGGATACGCCCTGAGAGGGCCCTGGAGCCGCCGGGCGGAATCGTCCGTGCGTTCAGTCGATTTGCGCACGATGCGCGTGCTGACCGACCGCGAGGATGAGAAGTTTCTGCGGGAGAAGGTTCCCGTCAAAAAATTCAAAGCTCTCAAGCGGCGGAGAATCCGGATCACGCTGAAATATGTCGACAACATCGCCCGGTATGTGACGGTGACGCAGGCCGCGAAGCAGCAGTTCTGCGAGAGCGCGGACCCCGCGGAAGCCCACGAGGCCATGCAGATCATGGACCTGGCCGCTGAGATTCACAAGCAGTGCGTGGTGGCCAGGGTCAGGCTGACGCTGGAATTCATGTTCCCCTCGCTGCAGCTCGCTCCCGCCCTGCTGGTGCCGCGTTATCAGGCCTTCCGCGAGAGCGTGAATCGCCTGAATGCCATCCAGGCCCAGAGGCCGATGCCGATAGCGAGTTAACCGTCCGGAATCTTATTTTTCAACCTGGGGCCCCGCGGTGAGCGGGGCCTTTTGTTCGCAGGGCCCGTCGCGGGATTCTTCATTACGTTCGTAAGCTGTTGGAACGCACTTAACTTTGCGCGTTGTGTTTCTCCTCATGAATTTGTGATTAAATGAGAGGCCATGCTGTTACAGGGAATATTTCCGGCCGTGACCACGCCGTTCTATCCGGATGGCGCGGTGTATTACAAGAAGATCGAGCACAACATCGACCGGTATTCCCGTACTCCGATTGCCGGGATGGTGGTGCTGGGTTCGACCGGCGAAGCGGTAATGCTCAGCGACGATGAGCGCCGCGAGGTGCTCAAGGTGACGGCGGAAGTGGCTTCCCCGGAAAAGGTGCTGATCGCCGGAACGGGGGCCGAATCCGTGGCGGAGACGCTGAAGCTCACCGAATACGCGGCCAAATTGAAGTACGATGTGGCCCTGGTCCGCACTCCGCATTTTTACCGGCCGCAGATGAAACCCGAGGCCATGCTGAACTTCTACCGCACGGTCGCCGACCGCTCTCCGCTGCCGGTGCTGCTGTATACGGTGCCGCCCTTTACCGCCTACGATCTTCCGCTCGAAACGATCGTCGAGCTGGCCGGACATCCCAACATCATCGGCATCAAGGAATCGAGCGGCAACGTCGAAAAAGTGGCCGCGATGGTTGAGCAGACCCGCCACATCAAAAGATCGGCGGTCACCACCGAGGTATTTCAGGCGGTGACGGAACGCATGATGAGCGCGCCCGCCCCCGATGGCAGCCAGATGGTGAACGCCGGAGATCTCACCGGAGGAGGCGGAGTGGCCACCACTGTGAGGCCAAGAATCAAAACCCGGACCAAAGAGGTCGGGTTCCAGGTGCTGGTGGGCGCCGCCCATACGCTTTTGAATTCCCTGACAGTTGGGGCCAGCGGCGCGGTGGTGGCGTTTGCGGCTCCCGCCCCCCCGATTTGTTTTGAAATTTACAGCGCCTGGAGGGAGAATGATACCGGGCTGGCGCAGTCGAAGCAGGAGAGCATCGTCACGGCAACCAAAAGGGTCGTTTCCGAACTTGGAATACCGGCTGTGAAATATGCTATGGACCTCAACGGCTATTATGGCGGTCTCCCCCGTTTACCGCTGTTGCCGCTGACGTCCGCACAAAAATCTGAGATTGAGGCGCAGATGAGCCGCTTTCCAAATTAAGACCGTTTTCCCCCTTGATTATTTTGAGTCATTACTGCGCGCAGGGCGTCAGCGCGACGGAAACGTTCGTATATGCTTTCTGTTCTGATTGTTGAGGACCATCAGGCGGTCAGGGAAGCGCTGGCCGAGTCGTTCTTCGGATGGGGGTATTCGGTCACCACCGCTGGTACGATAGAAGAAGCTGAGTCCTGGATCGGCAAAGGGATTTTCGGGCTGGTGCTCAGCGATGTGGATCTGGGCGGCGTTGCCTGCCTGGATTGGATAAGATCTCTGCCCGTCTCGCATCCGGAGACGGCTTTGATTATCATGTCAGGTCGGTTCGGCCCGGAGGAGATTTTCGGTGGCAGGTTTAAAGCGGTCGGCAGGTTAAGGTATCTGAGAAAGCCGTTTTTGCTTTCTCAGTTGCAGGCTGTGGTTGGTGAACTGGCGCCGGGCGGAAGCGAAGGCCGGGATTAATTCCCGCCGTCTTCCGAAGCCCGCTCCAGCAATGCGCCGGCTTCGATCATGGCTTTGGAGATCGCGGCCAGGTGCTTTTTAAGGACGTCCTCGCTGGGCGCGCGGTCTTCCATCAGGCCGACACGCAGAAGGGTCGCCTGCACACATTGCAGAAGCTGTTTCAAAAGAGGATCCAGGGATTGTTGGGGATCGTTCATGCACCTATTGTGAGCGTCCTCGCGGGATTTCTCTACAAATTCCCGGGTTTTGTTCTGAAAGTGGAACAGGGCCGGTAAGCTTACAACGTGGACACAGTGCTCTCAGCCGGAAAAAAATTACGCGAATTGCGGGAACAGATAGGCCTTACTCTGCGCGATGTGGAGATCGCCAGTACTGCCCTGGCCGAGGTCCGGGGCATTGAAGAGTTCATCATCAACCCCAGCCGCCTCTCGGATATCGAAACCAAGGGTGTCGTCCCCAGTATTTACCGCCTGTACGTGCTTTCGGTCATTTATCGCACCGATTTCGCCGAATTGCTCAAGCTGTATGGCGTGGATCTCGCGTCGACGGCCTCCGACTATTCCGTCTCCCGGCCGGCCAAGACCCACAAGCTGGAAATGTCGACCGACCGGGGCTCGGTGAAGATGCCGGTCAAGTTCGATCCGGGTTTCGATCTTCGCCAGAGCACCAACCTGGGCCGCATGATTGAAAACTGGGGCGTGGTGCCCCTGCAGTATCTGCAGGACCTGGCCAAGCGCAAATACACCTATGCCTACATCGGCACCGAAGATCTCACGATGTATCCGCTGATTCTGCCGGGGTCGTTCGTGCAGGTGGATGAAGAGCGCAGCCGCGTGGAAGAAGCGAAGTGGCGGTCGGAACTCGAGCGGCCCGTGTATTTCGTGGAGACCCGCGAGGGCTATATCTGCTGCTGGTGCGCGGTCCGCAAGGGCGAGATCGTGCTGCAGTCGCATCCGCTGTCGCCGGTGCAGCCGCGGATTCTCAAGCATCCCCAGGAAGCCGAAGTCATTGGGCAGGTAGTAGGTGTGGCTATGAGGCTGGGTGGCTGGAGTTCCGCGAATCAGCAACAGCAGTCACCGAGTCCTGAATCAGGCGAAGGTGATCCGAAAGAAGCTCGTCGCCGCTAAACGGCGCATTCAGCGCCAGCGGCCCCCTCTGCGGGCTGCCCGAGTTTTCAAACTGCCGGCTCAGTTCGCGAATCGATGTCCTGGTGGCCTCCGCGGCAAGGTCTGCGTGAATTCCGCGAATGGTGGCGTTCGCTTTCGCCTCTCCCAGCAATTGCTTCAGACCCCAGTGATCGTAGGTCCCGTCGGGGTTGCGCAGCGAGCACACGTAAGCGAGCCTCTCAAGCAATGAGGCCAGAGCTCTTAGAGTGCGGTTCTTAAAATCTTCTTTCGGGCTTAAAATCATTGTATGAGTCCGGAAGTGCAAATCAGCCTGGAACGGCGGGAACACTCTGAAAATGTAGCAGCACCGGGGCGATGACTGCGGGTTTCCCGGGTTTTGTTCTGAAAGCCGAAATGCGTCCGGTACGCAATCGGGGTTCAATGTTTGTTTTCAATAGTTTAGAATTGCCGGCAACAATAAAAGCGATCCACCGCCAGGGCGCAAGGGGAAAGTACCGCGGGCCATCCACGAAGAGAATTCGGGTATCCCGCATACCCCGAAAGATACCGAAGAACGTGTTCCCCGTCACAAAGTCGGGCAAATGGCTGCTTTATAATTCGATATCCAAAATTCTTTACAGGAACTGAAACTCATGGGGACTGTCGACATCAGCGTTCAGGAACATACCGCGCAATCATCCGGGAATGCCCGCGTGGTCAACGATTTCAGCATTCAGGTGGCCACGGTCAACGGATCGGGCTCGCAATCGGCGAACACCGTACTGCTGCGCAGCATCTTTCAGATGGGCGTGCCGGTTTCGGGTAAGAACCTGTTTCCTTCGAACATTGCCGGTCTGCCCACCTGGTATACGATTCGCGCCAGCCGGCACGGCTACATCGCCCGGCGGAAGGAAATCGATTTTCTGGTCGCCATGAACGCCGAGACGGGCAAAGAAGACGCCCTCTCCCTGCGTCCTGGCGCGGCCTGCGTATACGATGAGCCGCTGAAACTTTCTGAGCTGCGCACCGATGTGACGTTTTATCCGGTACCCTTTGACAAGCTGGTGGCGCAGGTCTGCCCTGAAGCCAAACTGCGCCGGCTGGTGAAGAACATGATCTACGTGGGTGTGGTCGATGCGATCCTTGAAATCGACCTGGCCGAGTCGGAAAAGGCGCTGCTCAAGCAGTTTGCCACCAAGAAAAAAGCCGCCGAGCTGAACACCGCCGCCGTGCGCGCAGGCTATGACTATGCCAAAGCCACTTTTACCAAGCAGGACCCGTTTGCGATCGAGACCATGAATGAGAACCAGGGCAGGCTGATTATCGACGGCAACGCCGCCGCGGCCATTGGCTGCATGTTTGCCGGAGTCACGGTGGTGACCTGGTATCCGATTACGCCATCGTCGTCTTTGGTGGAGCAGCTTATCGATTATCTGAAGGAATACCGCATCGGTCCGGATGGCAAGGCGACGTATGCGGTGGTTCAGGCGGAAGACGAACTGGCGGCCGTGGGTATGGTCCTTGGCGCGGGATGGGCGGGAGCGCGCTCTATGACCTCGACTTCCGGCCCGGGCATTTCTTTGATGTCCGAGTTCGCGGGCCTCGGTTATTACGCGGAAATTCCCGGAGTGATTTTCGACATCCAGCGGGTTGGCCCATCGACCGGATTGCCGACGCGCACCATGCAGGGCGACATTCTCTCGACGGCGTTTCTTTCGCACGGCGACACGAAGCACATCCTGTTGCTGCCCTGTTCGGTGGAAGAGTGTTTCACCCAGGCGATCGAGGCCTTCGATCTGGCGGAAAAATTCCAGACCCCGATCTTCGTCATGAGCGATCTCGACCTGGGAATGAACAACTGGATGGCCGACCCCTTTGTGTATCCGGAAAAGCCCATCGCCCGCGGAAAAGTGCTGAACGAGGAAGACATGCGGCGTCTGGGCGAGTTTGGCCGCTACAAAGATGTGGATGGCGACGGTATCCCCTGGCGCACGCTGCCCGGAACCAATCACCCGAAGGCCGCCTACTTCACCCGCGGCAGCGGCCACAACGAGAAGGCGCAGTACAGCGAACGGTCCGACGATTACGCTAACAACATGGACCGCCTCGCGAAAAAGTTCGACACCGCGCGGTCCTTCTTGCCCGCGCCGGTAAAGGTGGCGGACGGCACCTCCGAGGTCGGCATCATCGCCTACGGCACCTCGCACTGGGCGGTGATCGAGACCCGCGACCAGTTGCGGCAGGAATTCAGCGTAAAGACAGACTATCTGCGGCTGCGCGCGTATCCCTTCAATCACGACGTGCACGAGTTTGTGAAAAGCCACAAGCGTATTTACGTTGTGGAACAGAACCGCGACGGCCAGATGTTTTCACTGCTGAAGCTCGACCTGGCCGCCGATCAGATCGTAAAGATGCGCAGCGTGCGGCACTACAACGGGCTGCCCATCGATGCGCGCTCCGTCACCGACGAAATCATTTCCCAGGAGGGCAGATAAATGGCCACCACCCCCGGCACCCCGACGGCGTCCGCGCCTGGTCCGAAAACCAATCGCATCGGCCTCAGCGTTATCGACTATCGCGGCGGCAAGACCACCCTGTGCGCCGGATGTGGCCACAACGTCATTACCGAGCGCATCATCGACGCCATGTTCCAGATGGGCGTGCAGCCTGAAAACGTGGCCAAAATGTCGGGCATCGGCTGCTCCTCCAAGAGTCCGGCTTATTTTCTGAATCGGGCTCACGGCTTCAACTCGGTCCACGGGCGCATGCCCTCGGTGGCCACCGGCACGGCCCTGGCGAATCAGAAATTGATGGTCTTCGGCGTGTCCGGCGACGGCGATACAGCCTCCATCGGCATCGGACAGTTTATCCACCTGATGCGCCGCAATCTGCCCATTATTTATGTGATTGAAGACAACGGCGTGTACGGCCTCACCAAGGGCCAGTTTTCCGCCACCGCCGATCTGGGTTCGAAACTTAAAACCGGTGTGATCAACGATCTGCCTCCGATCGACACCTGCGCGCTGGCCATCCAACTGGGCGCCACCTTCGTCGCCCGTTCGTTTTCCGGCGACAAACAGCAGCTTCTGACCATTCTGAAGGCGGCCATCGCCCATCGCGGCACGGTGATGATCGACGTGATTTCGCCCTGCGTTACCTTCAACGATCACGAAGGCTCCACCAAGTCGTTCAAGTATTTCAAGGAGCACGAAGAAGCGGTGAACGAAGTGGGTTTCGTTTCGGCGTTTGAAAATATTGAGGTGCAGTACGACCCCGGCACCACCACCACCGTCAGAATGCATGACGGCTCGGAAATGTGCCTGCGCAAACTGGAACGCGACTATGACGCCACCGACAAGGTTGGCGCTCTGAGCCTGCTGGCGGGATCGCACGAGAAGGGCGAAATGCTGACCGGCGTTTTCTACGTGAACACCCAGACCCCGAGCTTCATCGAGATGCTGAATATGACCGAAGATTCGCTGGCCACGCTGCCTGAATCGGTGGTGCGTCCGCCGAAAAAAGTGCTTGAGGAGATTATGGAATCGTTGCGGTAGGGATTGACTGACCCGATTTGGTAATTGTGTAAATTGGTAATTGGGTAATTCTTGCGCTTGCTTTGCACCAGACTGATTGAAGAACTCTAATTTTCTCCGCAGGACAGGCGCAATTACTCAATTACCAAATTACTCAATTACCAAATTGCGCTGATTCCATTACTGAAGTAATTCTCCTGTGTGGTGCATTGGTCGGAATTTTCGGCTCCAATTTCGATAGAATCGTTTTATGTCCAGCCCCGGGCCCATGTTCCGGCCGTATGAAAAACTCATCAAGATCACTCTTGGTGGACGCGAAGTCGCCGTGCCGGAAAGCAACATGCTGCTGCGCGCCCTTCAATATCTTGCCCCTGAAGATATCGCGCTGGGCCGCTTCTGCTGGAACGAGGAATGCCAGGACTGCCGTGTCCACTATGACATGGGTCCCGGCACTCAGAGCCGCGCCGCGCTTTCCTGCAAGCTGATGGTCCAGGAAGGCATGCGGGTCACCGAAGCCGCGCGCGAAATCCGCTATTGCCTGCGCGAATTGCGGGTCGACCTGGCGGAAAAACAGCCCCGATAGAGAAGCAAAAGCATTCGCCGCCGATTTGCGCAGATGAACGCAGATAAAGCGGGGATTTTTTCCTGCTTCTTCTTGATTTCATTCCTTTTCCTGGTTTTATCAGCGTTCATCCGCGGGAATCAGCGGCAAATCTTTTTGTTGCTTTTTTCTATATTTCTATTAATATCGAAATATGGCGGAAGACACCGAACAGATAGCCCGTTATGCCGACATGCTGGCGGCCCTGGGCACCGAGCCCCGATTGCGCATTATGCGTCTGCTGCTGGCCGCGCATCCCGAGGGCATGTTCGTGGGCGATATCGGCGAAGAACTGGGGATACCGAATTCCACGCTGTCGCACCACCTCGAAAAACTCAAAAACGAAGGTCTGGCCGCCGTGCGGCGCGAAGGAACGTTTTTGCGTTATATGGCGAGTACCGCTGCCCTCGAAGAGCTGCTGGGTTTTCTCTATGCCGAATGCTGTACCAGAAACAAAGCGGTGAAGCCGCAGAAGATCACCTGTTGCCGGTGATAAGGAGAATCGAAATGAGCACGCAGGAAGTCGGGGAAATCGTGAAGATCAAAGAAGCAGTTCAGGAAAAATACGGTGCCGTGGCCCGGCGTGTTTCGGGAACCGCCAACTCATGCTGCGGGCCGTCGTCGGCCTGCTGCGGAAGCGACAGCGACCCGATCACGCGCAACCTCTACGACAGCGCGCAGACCGGTGTTCTGCCGGAAGAGGCGGTGCTGGCCTCGCTCGGCTGCGGGAACCCCACGGCCCTGGCGCAGCTCGCGCCCGGCGAAGTGGTGCTCGATCTCGGCTCCGGCGGCGGCATCGATGTGCTGCTCTCGGCGCAGCGCGTTGGTCCCTCGGGTAAAGCTTATGGCCTCGACATGACCGATGACATGCTGGCTCTGGCCCGCGCCAATCAGAAGAAGTCCGGCATCGGGAACGCCGAGTTTCTGAAAGGCGAGATCGAAAACATTCCTCTGCCCGACAACTCCGTGGATGTCATCATCTCCAACTGCGTGATCAATCTCTCCGCCGACAAAGACCGTGTGCTGCGCGAAGCCTTCCGTGTGCTGAAACCCGGAGGACGCTTCGCCGTCTCCGATGTCGTCGTGCGCGGCGAAGTGCCGGACGAAGTCCGCAAAAACCTGCTGCTGTGGGCAGGATGCATCGCCGGCGCTCTGGGCGATCGCGAATATACCGACAAGCTGGCGGCCGCCGGATTTACCTCCATCGAGATCGAACCGACGCGGGTCTACAACATCGAAGACGCCCGCGCGTTTCTCGAACAGACGGGCGTGGATGTTGCGTCCATGGCGCGGGAGGTGGAAGGGAAGTTCATCAGCGCGTTTGTGCGGGCGGTTAAGCCGGTGTGAGCAAAGAGTGCAGGGAACGCGAAACAGGAGACTCAACCATCCATGAAAACCAGCGTGCTGTTTCTCTGTACCGGCAACTCGGCGCGCAGCCAGATGGCCGAAGGTCTGCTGCGACATTTTGCGGGAGACCGTTATGAAGTCTTCAGCGCCGGCACTCAGCCGGTGGGATTGAATCCTCTGGCGGTGGAAGCCATGCGCGAAATCGGGGCCGATATCTCCGCGCAGCGGTCCAAACGTGTTTCGGAATTTGATGGTATCCCCGTCTCAGCCGTGGTGACGGTCTGCGATCGCGTCCGCGAATCCTGTCCGATCTTTCCCATGGCGGGCAAAACGGTCCATTGGTCGTTCGACGATCCGGCGGCGGCCCAGGGCAGCCATGAGGAAAAGCTGGCTGAATTTCGCCGAGTCCGCGACCTGATCGCCGGACGCATCCGGACTGAATTTTTGTCAGCGGAGACGCCTCAGGCATGACCGCGCCGCTGCCACAACGCCTCGCCGCCGAAGCCCTCGGCACCGGATTGCTGGTTGCCACCGTCGTCGGTTCGGGCATCATGGCCGAACGGCTGGCCGGAGGCAACGTCGCTCTGGCCCTGCTGGCCAATACCCTGGCCACAGTCGCGGGGCTGATGGCGCTCATTCTTACCTTCGGTCCGATTTCCGGCGCGCACTTCAATCCCGCAGTGAGTCTCGTGGATATCCTGGCCGGAGCGTCGCCGCGGGACATGCTCCCGTATTGCTTCGCGCAGATCGCCGGCGGATGCATTGGCGCCGTCCTCGCCAATGCTATGTTCTCTGAACCTCTGGTTTCTTTCTCGCGGCACGCGCGCTCGGGCTTTCCGCAGTTGCTGAGTGAATTTGTCGCTACGTTCGGCCTGCTCGCCGTGATATGGGGAGTTTCGCGCACCCGGGCGTCCGCAGTGCCATTTGCGGTGGCTGCCTGGATTGCGGCGGCCTACTGGTTTACTTCTTCGACGTCATTCGCGAACCCGGCGGTCACAATTGGCCGGTGTTTGAGCGATACATTTGCGGGGATTCGTCCGGTGGATGCGCCGTGGTTCATCGCTGCGCAGATTGCGGGGGCATGGACGGCGACGATGTTGTTTCGCTGGATGATGCCGGCGGCGGAATCCGCAGAGACGTAGCTTGCTACGTCTAAAAGCTGCGGTCTTAAACAGGGCAAGAGGGCGACGACGGAGATGCGCCAATCATTGGTTCGAGGCCACGCGCTGCCGGATTTGGAATCCCGTGGCCGGAGTTAACCCCGAAAGCTATTTAAGTTTGCGGTTTTAGACGCAGCAAGCTACGTCTCTGCGGGTTGCCCCTGGACCTCGGGTGTCTTCTTCGCCTGCTTGTGCAGCATCGTGAAAGAAACAACCAGGACGAAAATCATGACAGTCAGCAGAGCCAGCTCAAGGATGGCATGACTGAATACAGTGCCGCCCGCTTCGGGAAGTTTGGGCAGCTCCGCGGTAAGAACCAGAACCCGTCGGATCACCGCGATCAGCGCCACCACCAGAAAAGGCTCGGCGAGCAGACCATGTTCGCGAAACGAGACCTGTACCGTGTAGAGCAGCTCAATGATCAGCAGAATCAGCAGGATCTGATCGAGGATGCCGACCACCTGTCCGGAGAGCTGCCGCGTGAACAGCATCCCGACAAGATTTTTGAAAGCAATAGCCAACAGCGTGACAGCGGTGACCGCCAGCAGAACGCCGAGGCCTGAATGGACGAGGTCTTCCACCAAACCCAGCCCCTGAAGCACGGCCCGGCGCACGGGGTGACTGATGACTTGCTCTTCTTTTTTTGGCACGTCATGACATTAAAACAGGGAAGCGACGGATATGCTGTGCAAGAGAGAACAGGCGGAAGGAAAGATATTGACAGGCTTCGAAACAGTCGAATTATTTGTGGCTGGGCGAAGGACGCGGAATCTTACCGCGGGGAGCCGCGCCGGCGGCTCCCAGTCGGTTGAGTCGTTCTCTGGCCTGCAGGGCCTCGGGGCTTTTTGGAAAGCGTGCGATCAGGCTGCGAAGCTCCTTCACGCCCGCGTCACGCTGACCCGATTCCAGCAGGGCGAAGCCTTTCTTGAGCTGGGCCGCGGGGGCCTTGTTGCCGCCCGGATACTGGTCGAGCACCTTGTTGTAATCCTGCACGGCGGCCGGGTAATCGCCTTTACGGTAGTCGATCTCCCCCAGATAGAACTGCGCGTTGCCCGCCAGCTCGGTGGTGCCGTACACCTGGAGGTACTGCGAGAACTCCTGCGCGGCGAGGTCGTTCTTCCCGCCGTTAAAGTCGCTCAGAGCGCTGCCGTAAAGCTGGTCGGCCGGCGGGGCCTGGTTTTGCGGTGGCTGTGCGGCCGCCGGCGAAGTTGCGGCCGGAACGCTCTGCTGCGCGGCGCGGATATCGTCGAGCTGCTTGCTGACCTTCTGCATGCGGGCCTTCAACTCGTCCACCGAATCGTGCAGCGACTGGATCTGGCCCTGCACTGAGTCAACTTTACCGCTCGAATCGCTGCTCTGTTGCTGCAGCGACTTTTGCAGGCCCTGGATGGTATTGGTCATCTTGTTGACGTTGTCGGTCTGCTGGGTAATCAGGTCCCGGATGACGCCCATGCGCTCGTCAAACGACTGCTGCATTTTCGCCATGTTGTCCTGCAGGATCTGGACCGTGGTCTGGAGCTGAATGAGCTGCTCCTTGGTGCCGGCCGAGGCCGGCGTGACTGCAAGGATCACCAGCAGCGATAACGCGAGCAATGAGGGGAGAATCTGCTTCTTCATAGAATTTTTTAACCTGGATTTGGACTCTGAGAATTAGATGCCAAATGATTGAAAAAGGCCGGATGGATGTTCGTCCATCCGGCCTTTTTGTTTCTAGTGGCGCAGCGACAGATGATCGTTGCGGTCTTTTTGCCAGCAGGCTTCGTCTTTGCAGTCGGCGGCTTTTTCCTTGCCGTTGCTGCGAGTCTGAATCTGGCCCGGATTGACGCCCGCTTTGACCAGGAAATCCTTCGCGGTCGTGGCGCGGTTGGTTCCGAGGCCGATGTTGTACTCCGTCGATCCGCGCTCGTCGCAATTGCCTTCGATCATGATCGCCCAGTCGGGATGCTGGCTGATCGCCTGAGCAGCCTGCGTGAGCGTCGACTGCGCTTCGGATCGCAGATCGTACTTATCGTAGTCGAAGTAGATATCGTGCACGCCCTGGGCGAAGAGCTCATCGTCTGTGGCTGAGCGGGTTGGCGGAGGAGGCGGTGGCGGCGGCTCGCTGACCGTGAGCCGCGCGTTCGCGCCGGCGTCGGGGGTTCCCGCATCGCCCTGGGCCACAAGTTTGTAGTCGGTGGATTGCGACGGCGACACCGTCTGCGATCCGCTGGCCGCGACCGGCTGGCCCTGCAGGGTCATGGTGCGGGCATTCTCTGTGCTCCATGTCAGAGTGGCCGATTCGCCTTTCTGAATGGAGGTGGGGCTGACGGAAATTGTTGCGGTGGCCGGTTTGGCAGGCGGTGGCGGTGTCGGCACCGGTGGCGCTTCCTTTTTCTTATTGCAGCCAGTGACGGCCGCTGCCAGCAGCAGCGTCATCAGAATGAATAACCAGGATTGCTTGCGATGATTCACCTCAATGTCCTCCAGGGGCGGGCATGTGCCCGCCAAAGTCAACAACATAGCCTATTTGAATCCCCAGTTCGGCTGACTATTTTTGCCGTCACGGGTAATCTGTTGCTGGTGCGTGCCATCCGCCAGCATCGTCCAGATCTGGTCTGTGCCTGTGCGATTCGACTGGAATACGATGTGCCGCCCATCGGGCGACCATGAGGGAAAGTCGTTCCGTCGCGAATCATGCGTCAATTGTACAAACTGTCGTGAAGCGATATCCATAATGTAGATATCCTGCGCCCCCGGCGCGCCCGGGCCGTATTTGCGGAACCAGGCGAAGGCCAGCAGCATTCCGTTGGGCGACCACGAGGGGGAGACGGCGTAGCCCTCCTGGTTCGTAATCTGCTGCACGTTGCTGCCGTCGGCGTCCATGATGTAGATCTGGGGCAGCCTGGTGCGGCCGCCGCCGCTCACCCACGCGATCTGTCCGTTGGTTTTTGGATTGAATACCGGTGAAACGTCCGGACCTTTGGTGGCGGTCATGCGCTTGAGGCCGCCGCCGGAGGCATCGGTCATATAGATGTCCGCGTCGCCGTCGCGCATGGAGGAGGAAAACGAAAACTTCGTTCCGTCGGAGGACCAGGCGGGTGAAAAGTTGTCGCCCCGGAAGCGCGGGAAGGAAACCATGCGTCCCAGTTCCACCGAGTACATCATGATCTGCCACGAGTCGGCGGTCATGCCCGAGAACGCCACGCGCGAGTTATCGGGCGAGACGCGCGGCGACAGCGCGAACGAATTCAGATGCGAAAGCTGATGCTGCCCCTGGCCGTCGTAGTCCATGCTCCAGACTTCTTTGTGGCCGCTGCGGGAGCTGATGAAATAAAGTTTTGTTTCGGCGATTCCGGGAATGCCGCCGCCCAGCCGGAAGATGATCTCGTCGGCGAACTTGTGGGCGATGAGGCGGGCATAATCGGGCGTCGCGTTTTCCTGATACTGCTTGCCCAGAATCTGCGGCGCGCCCGCGTTTTTGGCGTCAAACAGCCAGCCCTGCACGTTGACCTTGCCGTTGGCGACGCCCAGATTGCCGAAGGCCACCATGGCGGCATCCACCGGAGCATTGCCCCAGGTCTCCACCTTTAGTTCGCCGGGTGTGCCGGGCATCTGCAAAGGGTAGAAGCTCTTCGAAACCATTTCGAACACGCCGGAGTTGTCGAGATCGTTCCACAGCGTCTGATTGAAGACCGTGTTCAGGGGCGCGGTCTGCGGGTCGCCGGATGCGGCCTTGAAGTCAGGCACGGCCAGTTTGATCGGCGCTCCCCGGTTGGTGCCGGTGTGCACCCAATCCTGGGCGGATGCGGACATGAAGGCGAAGACCAGAAGTAACAACAGGGCAAACACGGGTTTGGGCGTTTTCAACATTGAGTTTTTTCTACCTCTGATAATCAAACCAGAACTCCACCGAAACCTTGCTACCGGAGTACCCGTCTGGTAACGGGCCAAACGTATCGATGCGCTGCAATGCCCTGACCGCCGACTGGTCCAGCGAAGGGATGCCGCTCGACTGCGACAGCCGAACATTGCCGGGCGTGCCGTCGCGCATGATGTCGAACGTTATATAAACGCGGTGAACGGTGGTCACGCTGGGGTCGACCTCATTCCGGTACCAGCGGCTCGAAACCGTTCGATTGATCTGCTGCACGTACCAGCCGAAGCGCACGCCAAAATCGCTGCCCTGAAAATTGAATCCGCCTTTAGTGTTGGCGGCGGTAAAGGAACCGGAGAGCGCGCTCGCCGGCCCGCCCTGCCCGTAGGGAACGACATTGTCTTTGGGCGGTTCCTTCGGCTGCGGCAGCGGCTTGACGTTGGCTGTGGTCACCGCTTTGGGCTGAGGTTTTTTGGGAGTTTCACGCTCGGGAATGGGGACCGCATCCGGAGTTTCCACCGCTTTTTGCGGCACAGTCTCGGTTAGTCCCTTCGAATCGTTGGCGAGGACGTTGTCCGTGGGAGGCTGCGTAGCGGGCAGAGGGACTGCGCTGACCAGGCTGGCGTTGACGGATTCGCCGGTCGAGGAACTTCCCCACACGTCACCCTGGGAACCGCCGAACCAGGCCCACAGCACGATGGCGACGGCCAGCAGGCCATGCAGGCCGGCTGCAATCAGCATCGGCGCTGTCCACTTATCCCGTTCTTCGAAGATGTCAACCCGCATCGTATTTACAGAGCCCTTATTTTTTTGCTTTGCCCTGCTGTATGGGTTCGGTCACGATACTGACATTGGCGATGCCCGAGGACTTCACCGCGTCCATGACGGTGGCGAAAGCGCCGAAAGGCACGCTTTCATCGGCGCGCACATAGATCGATTGTCCCTGGGGATCGCGGATCTTTTCCCGCAGTTTGGCGGCGATATCGTTGATGTTCACCGCTTCGCTGTTGACGAACACTTCCTGCTTGCCGGTAATGCTCACCACCACCCGCTCTTCGGAAATGGCTTTCACGGTCTTGGTTTTGGGGACTGAAAGTTCAATGCCCGACTGCAGCACCGGAGCGGTGAGCATGAATATGATGAGCAGAACCAGAACAACGTCTACCAGGGGAGTGACGTTTATTTCGGCCAGCGAGGTTTGGGTGCGGCCGCGCGCGTTGGTGAATGCCATCAGCGGCCCTCCGTCTGATTGCGCTCCAGCACGTTCATCATCTCCATGGAAAAATCGTCCATGCGGGCGCCGAACTCGCGCATGGTGCTGGTAAACATGTTATAGGCGATCACCGCGGGAATGGCGGCGAACAGGCCGGCCGCGGTGGTGATCAGGGCCTCTGAAATTCCTGGCGCGACCGCGCGCAGCGTGGCCGCGCCCGCGTTGCCCAGACCCTGAAAAGCGTCAATGATGCCCCACACCGTCCCGAACAGCCCGATGAACGGGGCCACGGCCCCTGTAGTGGCCAGCCATGGCAGCCGGCGTTCCAGCCGGGTCAGCTCCTCGGACGATGCGATCTGCGTGGCCCGCTGAATTCCCGAGATGCTGAAGGCCGCGCCCTGCCGCCGGTATTCCTGCAGGCCGCCTTCAAAAACCGGCACCAGAGGACTGGGCTTGAACTGGTCGGAGACCGCCATCAGATCCTGCATCCGAGGGGCTTTGCGGAAGGCCCGCAGAAAACGTCCGCTCTGCACCCGCGCCCGCCGCAGAGACGACCCTTTGGCAAGAATAATGGACCAGGAAAAAACGCTGGCCAGCAAAAGAATCACAAGCACGGCTTTGGCCACGATGCCGCTCTGGGCGACGAGACTTACGATCTCGCCGCCTATAAAGGAGCAAAAAAACGAAGGAATCATCATCGTATGTCAGCTGTTCTCATTATCAATTATTTTGGACTGCATTGCCATGATGCCACGAGCTGTTGATTCTGAAACGAAAAAATAGCGGGACGATGGATGGTTCTGGTGGTTCCGGGGCCCCTGGAAAAAGATGGTTCTATTTTGCAACACGAATGCGCGTCGCGGGAAAACCAAAGTCGCTGGCCTCGGAAAGTCAAAGGCCTCACCACGGAGGCTTGGAGCCGCGGAGAAAACAAAAGCTTTTGTTTTCTCCGTGGCGGAGCCTTTGATTTTGGTTTTTTAAGAAACCGAATCAGCCGCGATGAAGCGGTTGCGGGGTTCGATTCGGTAGCGAAGCAGCGTCCAGATCGCGTGGACGCCGTCAGTCCAGCGGATTTTCTTTCCTTCTTTGGTGGTCCGGGGATAGTAGGAGATGGGGACTTCCCATATATTTTCGCCGATGCGGCTCATCTTGGCCGTGACCTCGGGGCAGAACTCGAACCGCCGGCACTTCAAACGGATACGGCTGAGGGTTGAGCGCCGGAAGGCTTTGTAGCAGGTGGCTTCGTCCCGGATGTTGCAGCCGTAGAGAAAGTTTGCGAGCCGCGTGAGGAATTTGGCGCCAAGATACCAGGCGATACCCCGTTCGGGACGGTCCGGACGCACACCATAGACCACATTGGTCTGGCGCAGAAGCAACGGCTCCAGCAGGGCGGGATAGTCCTGCGGATCGTATTCGAGATCGGCGTCCTGGATCAGTATAAACTCGCCGCGCGCGTGCGCCAGTCCGGAAACGATCGCCGCCCCTTTGCCCCGGTTTTCTTCGTGCACTATGAGCCGTATCTCGAACAGCTCCTGGCATTCCGCAAGAACTTCGCGGGTGCCATCGGTGGAGCCGTCGTCGATAATGACGATCTCTTTCGGGACCAGGGTTTCACTGACAAGCTGGATGAGTCTGGCGATGGATCCAGCTTCATTGAAGACCGGAATAATGACGGAAACACAACCGCGAATTTCTGCAGGCCGCTCTCCGGAATATACGAACGGAAGCGGCTCTGCCGCGGTACTGCTGTTGGTCATTTGTAAATTTGTGTAAAGATAACCCTTTTTGTTTGTTAGACTTAGTGGTTGTCCGAAGTCTAACACACGGCTTAATGAAAATACTCTTATTTCTCGCTCTGCTCACAACCGCGGCGCTGTTGGTCCACGGATATCATCTGGGAATTGAAGATCAGGCGATCTATCTGCCGGGAATTGAAAAACAAATTCATCCAAATCTTTTTCCCAAAGATGCGGAGCTCTTTCTTCCGCAGACCCGGTCTACCTTTCTGATTGAAGCCGTGTCTCTCTCGATTCGCGCAACCCGGCTGCCGCTGGAAGCCGCGATTTTCATCTGGCAGATTCTTTCGTTGTTCCTTTTGTTGTTTGCCTCCTGGCGTCTGGCCTGCCGCTGCTTCGTCGCCACGGAGGCGCGCTGGGGCGCGGTCGCCCTGCTGACCGCTCTCCTCGCCATGCCGGTGGCGGGAACGTCTCTCTACCTCGCCGATCAGTATCTTCATCCGCGCACTCTGGCGACGGCCTTGATTCTGTTCGCCGTTGTGGATGTACTCGATCGCCGCGTCCGCTTCGCGGTGGTCTGGATTGCGCTGGCCGCGGCCATTCACATCCAGATGGCCTTTTATGGCTTTCTGCTTTGCTGTTTTCTGGGATGGAGGCCGTTTCAATCCGATCAAACTTCGTCAGTGCACCCTGCGGGACTTCTGTTTGCATTCCCGCTGCAAAGTCTTTTTCAGCCGGGTTCCGATGCATGGAAAGAAGCGGCTCGCATCCACAGGCAGCATTACCTCCGGCACTGGGCATGGTACGAATGGCTGGGCGCGGTCGCCCCGATCGCGCTTTTGTGGTGGATGAGCAACGTGGCCAGGAAGTCCGGACTGGAAATGGCCGGCTTTATCTGCCGAAGAGTGGCGGCCCTTCAGATTTTCACCATTGTCGCCGCTCTCGTGCTGACTCTTCCGGCGCAATTTGAAAGGCTCACGCCGTTTCAGCCGATGCGCGTTTTGCATGTGACCACTCTGATCTTTGTTCTGTCGGCCGGAGGATTCATCGGTCAGTTTCTGCTGCGCCGAAGCGTGGTCCGCTGGCTCGTGCTTTTCGTGCCGCTGTGCGTCGGCATGTTTTACGCCCAGACCCGCCAGTTCCCGGGCAGCAATCACCTGGAGCTTCCCGGAATGACCGCCAAGAATCCGTGGGTGCGGGCCTTCGAGTGGGTCGGGAGCAACACTCCGGAAGACGCGTATTTTGCGCTGGATCCTCTTTATATGGAACGGCCCGGCGAAGACCAGCACGGCTTCAGAGCATGGAGCCGGCGGGGGATGATGGCGGATGAGTTGAAGGATGCCGGGGTTGTGACTTTGTTTCCCGCGATTGCGGAGCGATGGCGCGAAGAGACGCGGGTCCGGTTGAATTGGAATTCGTTTACGGCGGACGATTTTGTGCGGTTGCGCGAGCGATACGGAGTGGGATGGGTGGTTCTCGAAAAGCCGCTGCATGTTGCGCTTGCGTGTCCTTACGAGAATGAGAAGGTGGCGGTGTGCAGGATCTGAAGAACCGATGTTCCTGCGGTAAGCGACAAGTCTTCCTCCTGGAACGCTCTCTCTGTTGTCATTCCGAAAGCGCGAAGCGCGGAGGAACCTGCTTCCTCTTGCACGGTCGGCTCTGGTGAGTTTCGTGAATGTGAATCACGAGAGACATGCTGACCGGATGTTTCTCGCGAATCCCATGTTCGCAGCCCCCACCAGAGCCGATCGGGTGAGAGACAGCAGGTTCCTCCGCGCTTCGCGCTTTCGGAATGACACAAGAGAGCGCGTTTCCGAATCGGGAGATCGCTTTCGGAAAAACTTGATTTCGCCGGTGCTCGTCATTTCTTTTCCCCTCGAATTCCCCGCTGCATGAATTATGCTAGACTTCGCACAAATCTCAGGGACAAACATCGGTGCTGCTCGAACTACGAGTTGAAAATTACGCTGTCATCGACAGTCTGACGGTCGAATTCGACCGGGGGCTCAACCTGCTGACCGGTGAGACCGGCGCCGGAAAATCCATTCTCATTGACGCTCTGGCCCTGCTGCTGGGGAACAAGGCCTTTGCCGAGGCCATTCGGCATGGCGCGGAAAAGGCCGTGGTCAGCGGGGTTTTCGAGACCGACCGGGCGGCGGTGAGGCCGATTCTCGAGGCCAACGGCTTCGAAAGCGACGACGGCCAGATCATCGTAAAGCGCGAAGTCGCCGCCGGAGGCAAAGGACGCGTCTTCGTCAACAACCAGCCCGCAACTGTCGCGCTTTTGAGGCAACTCGCTCCCTTTCTCGCTTCGGTTCACGCGCAGAACGAAAATATCCTGGCCTTTGACGCCGCCGCGCGTCTGCTGCTGCTCGATTCCTACGCCGGCATTTCATCGGAAGAAGCGGAGACCCGTTATCGCGAGTGGACGGGCGTGGGCCGGCGGCTGACCGAACTGGAACGCGACGAGAAAGACCGGCTGCGCATGGTGGACCTCTGGAGTTTTCAGAAGAAGGAAATCGATGCCGCGAACCTGCTGGCGGGCGAGGACCTGAAGCTGCAAACGGAAAAGCGCGTCCTTGGCAGCGCGGAAAAACTGCATGCGGCTTCGCTGGCCGTTTACGATCTGCTCTACGATTCCGAAACGTCGGTGGAAGCTAATCTGGCGGGGGCGCGCCGGCACCTCGAAGAGCTCGCAAAGTACGATCCGAAATTTGAGGAATCGCTCACCGCTCTGCAAATGGCCAAAGTGGCGCTGGAAGACGTGAGCGCCACGGTCCGCGATTATGCCGATGGCATCGATGCCTCGCCCGAGAGGCTGGCCCAGGTGGAAGACCGGCTGGCTCTGTTCGACAAGCTGAAACGCAAATACGGCGCGAGCGTGGATGAAGTCATCGCCTACGGCGAAGAGGTTATCCGCAAGCTCGACGAAGTCGAGAACCGCGAAGAGATCGTGGCCAAATTGAAGAAGGAACTTGCGGCGGCCGCCGATGCCTATCTGGTTACGGCCCGGGCAGTGTCGAAGAAGAGACATACCACGGCCCGCGAACTGCAAAAGCTGGTGGAGGCGGAAATCAACCAGCTGGCCATGAAGTCGCAGTTCAAAATCGAAGTCACCGGCGACGAGCAGCCGGCCTGCTGGACGACCTCCGGTTTCGATACCGTCGCCTACATGATCTCCACCAACGCGGGTGAGCCGCTCAAGCCGGTGGAACTGATCGCTTCCGGCGGAGAGCTTTCACGCGTCATGCTGGCCCTGAAGGCCACTATCGAGACCGGCCGGAAATCCAAGTCGAGCATCCAGAAGACGCTGGTGTTCGATGAAGTGGATGCCGGCATCGGCGGGCGCGCCGCAGAGGCCGTCGGCAAAAAACTCAAGATGCTGGCCCGCACCACCCAGGTGCTGTGCATTACTCATCTGCCCCAGATCGCATCCTTTGCCGACCATCACTACCTGATCGAGAAGCGCGAGGCCGGCGGACGCACCAGTACATCGGTACGGCTGCTGACCGCTGAAGAGCGGACCGAGGAAGTCGCCCGCATGCTCAGCGGCGCCCACCTCACTGATACCTCGCGGCAGCATGCCGAGCAGCTAATCAAAGCCAACGCATGACGCCCCTGTAATGATTTGTAAAGGCTTTCGACTGTCTGGAAATCCGGCCAAAATCCCTGTGGCTGGCTTACGGGTGCCAAATTTCGGCAACAGACCAGTACTTTCTTAATACCGTTCACTGCAAGATTCTTCCATATCGATGCTAAATATAGCGCTTTCAATGGGTTGCCCTGCCTCTCGGGAGTCTGAATTTATTAAGCTTAGTCTTTCAACACAGTCCCCAAAAGGTATAATCGATAACCAGCATGACATCACCAGAATCGAAGACTTTACTTTTGTTAAAGCCCCGTGGTTTCTGCGCCGGCGTAGTCCGGGCGATCGATATTGTGCGCATCGCGCTCGATGCTTTCGGGCCTCCGATTTACGTCCGCAAAGAGATCGTACATAACCGCTATGTTGTTGAAGAGCTTAAGGCCAAGGGAGCGATCTTTGTCGATGAAGTGGACGAAGTCCCCGATGGCCAGCGGTTGATTTACAGCGCCCATGGCGTTTCCCCGACGGTGCGTGAAGCCAGCAAGCTGCGCAGCCTGCGGGTCATCGATGCCACCTGTCCGCTGGTCACCAAGGTCCACGTGGAAGCGGTCAAGTACGCTAAAGGGGACTACAGCATCATCCTGATCGGGCATCGCGACCACGACGAGGTCATCGGCACGCTGGGCGA
>Ga0137391_10000691_pt1 | contig 23912 bp, 24 predicted proteins | sample 15con2h24BmetaG_FD_101399 | JGI IMG/M metagenome (GOLD analysis project Ga0137391, IMG submission 101399) | Vadose zone soil microbial communities from Angelo Coast Range Reserve, California, USA - 15con2h2.4B metaG | ecosystem: Environmental > Terrestrial > Soil > Vadose zone > Saprolite...
TCCATGACGAGTCGTTACCTTCACGCCATGCCTCGTAGGGTAGTGCTGATGGGACAGCACGTCTGATGAATTGATCCTTTCTGCAGACAATCATCTCAGCAACTTTCAGGTCACAGCGATAAAGCACTAACGTCATCCGGGAACAATCCACCAAAAGTAGTAGGCCTCGGTTATGTGCGCCTCGCACGGCTTTTCCGGGCGCTCTTGGCTGCCTTCACCCGCGTTTCTCACTCCGCCCGTAACGCACTCAGCGGATCAATACTCGCCGCCGTGCGCGCCGGAACTATGCTGGCGATCATTGCGACCATCGCCACGCCGACAGCAGCCAACCAGTAACTCAGCGCGTCATAGGGCGTAACGCCATAGAGCGCCGAGGCCAACGCTTTCGCCACCAACGCTGACAACGGCAAACCAACAACCACGCCAATAGCAGTCAGAATGAGGCTGTCCCGCAGCACCATCCAAACCACCTGACTGCGTTGCGCACCGACAGCCATGCGCACGCCTATTTCAACCGTGCGATGGTTCACGCGATATGCGAGTGTTCCGTACAGGCCGGCTGCGACGAGCACGACCGCGAGCAGGCCAAAGAACCCTGCCAGCCGCGCAAAAAGCAACTGCTGCGAGATCGTCGTCTCATACTGTGCCTGCTGTGTCATCGGCTGTATCAGAGGCAGCCCCGGGTCCATCTGCTGCACGGCCTTGCGTGCAGCAGGCAAAATCGCCAGCGGCCCGCCATGGACACGCAGCTCGACGTGCATTTTGCCTGTGATTGGAATCTGGGCGTACATATACCAAGCCATCGGAACTGGCTCTTCGTCGATACTGCGGTACTTATGGTCCTTCACCACACCCACAATCGTCATCTGATATTTCCCATCGCCGGTTCCAATACTGTGCCCCAGCGGGTTCTGATTGGGCAGGAAGCGTTTCGCGAACTGCTCGTTGATGATGCCAACGTGGGGCGCGGTTGCGGTATCGGAATCGGTAAAGTCGCGACCTGCAAGCACAGGTACTCCCAGCGTATGAAAGAAATCCGGACCCACGACATTGCTGCGCACCCATGCGGATCCGTTTGCCCCGTCCGGCAACTTGCCGTCTACCATCATGTTGCCGTTGTCCGACCACCCCGACCCAAGGCGCTCCGCCATGATTGTCACCGCTTCAACTCCGGGCAGTACGCGCAGGTTGCGCATCAGCTCTTGATAAAACGCGATACCTTCGGGAACGGAGTGTAGGTTTTGCGGATTCACACCGAAGACCACCAACCCTTCTGAACGAAAGCCCAGCGGAATATGCTGAAGGTTACGCAATGTGCGAATGAGCAGCCCTCCACCGACGAGAAGCACCACGCACAGCGCCATTTGCAGCGCGACAATAAGTTTGCCCGCGCGCGTCTTACCTGGGGCAGTATGCGAAGTTGCCTGAGATGTCTTCAACACCAGTGTGGGCCCGACGGAGAGTGCAACCCGCAGTGGCGCCCATCCAAACAACAGCGCAGCCAGCACCAGGATGCTCAACGTGAAGAAGAGAACAGTGTTGTCAGGCGCGAGGCTGGACTCGATCTGCGCCCACGCTCCCAGAGCCTTCGTCGCGGAAGTGGCAAACAGCCATGCCAGTCCGCCTCCCAGCGCGACCAGCAGAAGACTCTCCGTCAGCAGCTGGCGAAACAACTCCCGGCGCCCCGCGCCCAGCGCCAGACGCAACGAGAATTCACGTTGCCGCGTTGTATTGCGAGCCATCAGCAGCATCGCCACGTTGCTCAGTGCGATCAGCAGGACAAGACCTACCATCGCCATCAGCATTCTGAGTGGCTTGCCATACTGCTCGTCATAACCGGGAAAACTCTTCGCATCCTGAAAGCTCAGCACCGGGCGCTTTTCCCCCGGCTCAGGATTGCCGAGGCCGATATACGCCGCGGTTTGAAATGTGGACTGTAGTTGTGCAACAGCCTGCGCCTTAGTCACACCGGGAGCAAGACGGCCCAGCATCCGCAGGCACCACCACGTTGCATTTTCCCGATACGTCTTGCCATCCTCCAGTGGATTGCCCCATGCATTCAGCTCTGCACGGCCCTGTAATGGAATCCAAAAATCGGTTGAACTGCCCGCTTCCACGCCTTCAAAGCCCTCGGCTGCGATTCCAACAATGGTGAGGGGAACACCGTTTACATAAAACGCCTTGCCCAGGACATCCGGATTCCGCGAGAACCGCTGCGTCCAATAGTTGTAACTGATCACGACGATGGCCGCATGGCTGGTCTCCTCCTGCTCGGTAAAGCTGCGTCCGCGCGCCAGCTTTACTCCCAGCCCGGAAAGGAAGTTGCCGCTTACCATGTCGCCTTCTGCTTCCTCTGGCTGCGCTCCGTGACGCACGGCGACTTTACCTGCGGAGAGCGGCACATAGGCCATTACCTCTTCCAACCCGCCCTTCTGCTGACGAAGGGCATCGTAAACCGGATAGGAGAACGTTTCATGCACATCGATTGTTCCTGTCCTGTGAGGCTGGTCGGAAGTGCGCAGATACACCACGCGCTGCGGATCGGCGACCGGTAGCGACTTAAGCAGGACCGCGTTCATCACGCTGAAGACAGCCGTGTTCGCGCCGATGCCCAGCGCCAGCGTCAGCACGCAGACGAGAGTGAAACCGGGAGTCTTACGAAGCTGGCGAATCGCATATTGCAGGTCATTTAAGAAAGTGGTCATCAAAGACACCTTGTCGATTTGCCGAAGCCCAATCACCTAACATAGGCATTTGCCAGACCAAAGTTGCACACAGCTAAGTCATTCAATATCCAGAGCCGATTGAAGAGGACAGCCAACAACACTGCTCAAAATCGGACCTGGCTGTCCACGATTGGACACAACAGTGAGCGCCGTCGTTGCCCTTCAGAACGGGGCTTTAGGAGTCGACCTTCTGTGCGGGCGGAGGTTGTTCTTGAAAAACGAACTTTGTGGGAACTCTATGGCGAGCTTTTGGGCGAGTCGGCAAACCGGAAGTAGAGTGCTCAAGCTCCGGCGTACGCGATGGGTTAGTTAGACGTGCGGACGCGACGGCAACGGCGTCGACAAAGTGCAAGTCTTGTAATTCTTTCCGCTAAAGCACCAGAAATCGGGTGCACTCTTGGTGCACTCTGGCCTGCAAATGAGACTACTTCTGTGCAAATGGGAAGGGCCTAAGTTATTCGAAACGTGTGAAAAACGGTCAGTGCAAACAGGGCAGGTTGGTTTTTTAGCAAACCGCCGCATTCGGCCGCTCTGCCACCTCTCCGGCGTTTGGTTTCAGTAGCTTACCACAGAACCCAAAATATTTTGGTGGCCAACTGGCGCACTCGCACTGAGAAGTGCGGAATTACACTGCCTGTTCCGCTCTCGGCTACGGGGGCCACCAGTTGGTCAAAAAAGCCGTCGCTAAATTTGCAATTCTAGCTGCTGCCGACCTCCTTTCGCTTGTCTCAATTCTTCGATCCGCGCCTGTACCTTCTCCACCGCTTCCAGCACGGTGCGATCAAAGACCTTGATATAGCGTTCCTTGGTAACGTGCGGTTTCGAGTGGCGCAAGATGCGTTGCACCACCTTGTCCTGAGCCCCCATCGCATACAGGTTCGAGGCGAGCCCCCGCCGGAATGGTGCCACCCGTACCACGGCAGATGGATGGCCTCAAGAGCTCGCCGAATCATCCACCGTCCGACGTTGTTCACGCTCATAGGAAGCCCATTACCGGAGTGAAAAATCACACCTACTTCTGGGTTACCCATGGACCTGCGGCATTCGTCCAAGATTTCCGCCAACGCAGGAATTACCGGCCACGGAATCGCGACTGGCACGCGTCTTCGGAAGGTTGACCACCGACATCCAAATCGAACGATTGATCGTCAATTCGGTACCCGTGTAATCGGCCCATTCGAGTCCGCGCAGCTCTCCTTGGCGTAACCTCGTGAAGGCCGCCGTCACAACCAGGGTTTTTGCGAGGAGTGGGAGGAGGTCGAGGATTTGGAGAACCTGGGCGAGATCGTAGGCATGCGTCTGCCCCGGTTCTCTCGCATGCCTGGGAATCAATACCCCATCGACGGGGTTGGCCCCATCGAAGGCTCCCTCATTTTTGGCATAGGTGAAGATGGTACTCAGCACCGACTTGATGTGTTGCAACGTCGTTCTCGTAAGATCCTTCTCTTTGGCGATCGCGAAAGTGATTGATCGAGACTTGGTGATGGCCCTTGCTGGTGCTGGCTCGACGCTCCTCTTTGGTCCAAGGCAAGTAAGCTCCCTCGACGAAGGTGGTCAGCGTTATTCTCGAATCTGCACTGAGGCGATCGCGATTGACGGTTTGCATGAATGATGCCCGACACCGCTCGACCTCAAAAATATTGGAGAAGTCTTTGGATCGCCCCAAATTTTTGGAGACGAGCTTAAGCTTGCTGGAGCCGTCCTCCTGCGAGATTTGCTGGCGGTATCGCACGTACCATGCACCATTGTGTTCGTACAGATAGCCATTTTGATAACGGAGATCTGCTTTCATGACTACTCCTATTTGCGGCTTAAGCCGCACACGACTCATTTGTTGGTGGCAGCGGGGGGTAGTCGACCTAGCCTGGCGGTTTTTGTCGCGATCGCGCTACGCCGGAAGACATGGCACGAGAAGGGTTTGAAAAGGCTTTCCGGTCGCTGTGGGAAAACGTACCGTTCGCGGTTGCGTGCTGAGGGACCGCCTTTGGTCAGTATCGACGCGACCCGCGTCCCAGAAATAAGAATCAAGGCTGCCGCTTCGAGGTTGCAATTGGGGTAGTGGTTCCTGGCCTGTTACAGCCGCTATCTTCCGCTAGCTTAAGGCACTGCCGTGCAATGTCTCCACGTCTCAGGTGTCGCAGCTCAGTAGTCAAGGAGCGAAGGAATAGGTGTATTTGATCGCGAAGCGGGTCTCGCGGACTTGCGGAGGGTTTGCGGGGGCAATGCTGGCGAATTGCGTTCCGACGTTGTAGATGATGTAAAGATCGCTGTCAGGCCGGTAGTTGTATCGCAATCGAAAATTGGCACTGACCGCCTGCGTGTTTGACGTATCCATCTGGATCAGACTGGTGAAAGTCAAAAATCGAGTGAAGGAGTAGTTTGCTTGTAAGCTCGCCAGCACTACCGAGAAGTGTCCATTGGGCAACGGCAATCGAAATCTATCACAGGTTTCCGAAGCCGAGATCGAAAACCTCGGCGTCGGGCGATAGTTGGCCCGGACGCGAAATTCATTCAAAGAGCCTCCGTAATATCCGCCGAAGCGTTCGAAGAAATTGTAAGTAAACCTCCGATCTTGGCCAGACCCGTAGGTGAGTTGATGGCGGGCGAAATGATACAGGCCGTTCGGAATGAACACGTTCTTGTATATGTGAAATGGCGTTGTGATCCGCTGCGTGAACACATCTGCGATATCGTCGTCGGTGTAGGCACCGTTGTTGAATTCGCCGCGGAAAGTGCCCTGCCACTCCTGAGTAGAGACCTCGTTGCGGGTGTCGGGCGCGTGAAGAATGAATCCCTCGAATTGCAGTTCGCGCACACCGCTGATCTCAGGTCTGACTTTGAAAGTTAGGTTCCCGTACGCCTCGTTTGAGTCCACCCTCTCGATGAATCCTACTTCCGGGTTGAAGTTGGGCCCGATCTTTCGCCGCTCGACAATTCCGTCCAGCCAATTCGATCGGTACGATAAGGAAGCTCCGACATCGCTGGCCCCGCTTGGCTCTCCCGGAGATCGAGTTCCGGCCATATGAGCATCGACCAACCAGTCCTTGAAAAAGACGAGACGCGTGTCAACTCCTCCCGTCTGATTGAAACTATCCAGCGTGTATCCCGATCTTTTATCAACGCCCATTACGCCGACGTACGAACCGGCCCACAGCGATTCTTTCAGCCGCGCGACAGCATAGTTTGCATACGGATTGGGGCCGCTGGAACGAGTGTTCACGTCCATGACGCCCAACTCCGTGTGCCCGAACGTCCCGGTCAGCCTGGCTCCGCCATTAATGGGCACCTGTTGCCCGGTCACTGGGTCGATCCCGATTTGCCGGCTGAAAAATAGCTGATCCTGGTCGCCAATATCGAAATTGAATACTCCGGCGTTTTCCAGGAAGAACTGACGCTTTTCTGGAATGAAGATTTTGAACGGAGTGAGATTAAATGGTTCCAGATCGACTTCAGTGTCAGCGAAATCGGTATTTCCCGTAAGATTCAAAATGAGATTTGACCGGAGGCCATACTTCACATCGAGCCCGCCCGTCAGCGGGAACTTAGGGTCCTGCCCAGTCTGCTTGTCGTACCTAGCCAGTCCGTATGGCTTCACAACGAAGAGTCTTCCGCTTCCAATGTCCGTTATCCCGGTCAGTTCTCCCGCCTCAGAAACCTTCGTGAGCCCAAAAGTTCGCCGGTAAGAGATCCAAAGATCCTCTTCGTTCTTTCTGCGAATGAAACGTTTGAAATTTAAGCCCCAGATCACATCCGTTGAACGAGTGAGGTTCAGGGTCGTGAAGGGAATTTCTACTATTGCGGTCCATCCATCGGCGGTGATGCGCGCCTCCGATGTCCATACTCCGTCCCACCCGCGGTCGAAGTCGCCGCCGTCTGTGCCTCCCTGCTCTTCCACGACGAGGCCATCGTTTTGAGTGCCAAGGGGATTGACTTCGAAAACGTAAGCACTGCGGCGATCATGGTTCGAATCGATCAGGATTTCGAAGTGGTCATCCAACTCTTGGCTTACGTCTCGCCGGAGTTCCGTTGCAAAGATCCGAGAAGGCTCAGAGTCGTAGCACTGAATCCCGAAGTACACGGCATGCCGGGTGTAGAGAATGCGTACTTCCGTCTTCTCCGTGGCAGGGTCACCTTCATGAGGCTCTCGCTGCCGAACATCCGTGACCGGTTTGGCCAATTGCCAGAGTGGATCGTTGAGCGTGCCATCCAAACGCGGCGCACGGTCCACCCGGATGGCTTCCGCCATGCGGGTCCCTTCCTGCGTGTGGGCCTGGTTTGGGAGAGCACGAGCGCCAACAGTTCGGGGCAAGATGAACATAGAAATAAGAAGTGCCCACAGTAGAAAATGGCTGAAATAATTGAAGCGTCCATTTCTCACGTGGTGTGCGTCCGCCCTCTTATCAACCTGCATATTTCTCTTCAACGGTTGCCGCAAAGAGAAGCGTCCCAACAATTCCGATTACTCCCGCCGTGAAGAAAGGAATCTGCGGCCGAATCCTCCACAGCAGGCCTCCAATTGCTGAAGCCGGTGTAATCGAGAAACTCCGCACAAGGTAATAGAGACCCACAGTGCGAGCGCGGGTCTGTGGGTCTGCGAGGTCTACGATCATGGCTTTGCGGGAGGGCTCGCCGATCTCTCGCATGCCTCCAATCACAAATGCACCGACCAGCCACGCGAAATTGTTGGCGAGCACGACGGCGACCGGAAAAAGAGCAAAGCAAAGGAAGGTGGCGATGACGAACGGCTTGCGCCCGAGTCGATCCGCGATCTTGGCGCTTGGAATGTAAACAAGAATCGCTGTCGCGAGCTGAACAGCGACGAGAATGCCGTACTCAGGGATCGTAATGCCGGTGATGTTGGTCACGTACAGGACCGTGAAGATGTCGGCCATTCCTTCGCAAGTCCGGATGGCTATGTCGGAGACAAGCAGTCGCTTGAGTGTCGGGTGGAAGGCATTCCAAACGCCACGCATCTTCATGCTGTCTTTGGGAGCGGCTCGAAGGTTTATGAGGAAGAGTAAGGGCACGGCGAGCCCGACAAATACAAGGGTGATGGCAAGTCCAGCCTTAATTCCAGTGCGTAGGCCGAAGGCAGCGATCATCGCGCCGCCGGCAAGAGGCGAAATGACCATCGGAATGCGCTTCAGCATGGATTGAAAAGTGAAACCCATGGCGCGCCGTTCCTTGGGAAGCGCGTCACCGATAGTGGCGAAGATGGCGGGCGACGCCATGGATTGCCATGCCATCACGAAAGCGAGCCCAAGGAAGAGAAAGGGCCAGGAGGGGCTGAAAAGATAGATTAGGTATCCGGTCGAAGCGGCTCCGAGAAAGGTTAAGAACGCGCGGCGACGCCCCCAATGGTCGGCCAGCCAGCCGCCCGGATACTGGTAGAGGGCATCGAAGAAATCTTCCGCGGTACCGAACAGCCCAATTGCGGTGGCGCTGGCACCCAGCGACTCCAGATACTTTGGCAGGAATTTCTTCCAGAGCTCCTCTCCAAGGCCGACCAAAAACACGGCGCCGGAAGCAGCGGTGACGTTGCGCTCAACACCGAGAAAGTTTTTTAATCGCCCGGACACAGTTGTCACGGTTGTTCCCAAAAGGATTCGCTCCGAAACAGAGTCGAACGAAGTCCTACTTGCTGGTCACTGCCTCATAAATGATCATGCCCGCGACGGGCTTGCCGTCCTCTTCTTGCTCGGGCGCGTACACACGGTGCGTTCTGAGATCGACAGCGAGCGTGTGCACAGCGTGCTGCACGCGAAAATCTTCGAGCTTGCGATAGTGGTCCGCGTCATCCTGGTGGAAAACAGCAATGGCGCCGCTGTAACACGCAACGTAGATGCGGCCCAAACCTGGATCAAACTTGATAACGTCGGGACCGCCGGGCATTTCGAGAAACGCGATTGGCGCGTGCTTGTCCAGATCGAACACCGTCATCAACTCGTTCCCTTGACACGAGAGGAACGCACGATGGTGTTCGGGGTCGAGTGTCATCCCGTGTTTTCCTTTGCATCGTCCAACTGGATACCGCCCGACGACTTCGTCGGTTGCGGGATCGATGACGGCGAAAATGTTTTGGCCCTGCAGGTTCACGTACACCTTGCGGGCAACGGGATCGTATTGCGGCATTCCTGTTTCACTGTCGAAGTGCAGGGTCTTGATGATTTCGTCCTTGGTTACGTCAACGACCGCTTCCGCCTTGCCTCGTTCATCCGAAACGTAGAGCTTGTGAAACGGAGCCGCGTAAGTGCTTCCATCCGGTTTGGCTTCCGTCTTCAGTTTCTTGATGACTTTCATCTGCTTCAGATCCACGACACCGATCGTGTTGTCGTGTGCGTTTGAGGTGTAGAACTTTTTCAGTTCCGGAACGTATTCGACGCCCTCCGCACTCGGTGTATCGGCTATGGTTGCAACCACTTTGTTCGTGCCGAGGTCAATGACATACGTCTGCCCTGCTGCGAGATGCGCGGAGATCAGGTAGTGGTCGTCCGCATCGATCGTGAGATAGTCGAATCGCTTTCCGCCCGGACCCGGCAGATCGAACGTTGCGACCTGCTTGAGCGTTTGGCCGAACACGTTTGCTGAAGAAAAGCTGCCGAGTAAGAGAACCACACACACGGCAAATCGCAGAGAAAACAGTTTCGTGTGCATTCCTTCCTCCCAATGTAGTCACGACCCGTGGTGAAGCACGACGCCCGCAACGCCGGCCGCGAGGATGAGAAGCGGTTCCGGGATTTTCTTAAATCCCAGTAGCACGGCGAATGAAAGCAGCGCAATCAGAATGGTTGGCAAGTCCACCAGAGCGCGCCTGCTAAGAATGAACGCTGCGCCTGCAATAGCGCCGACTGCCGCTGCGGTTACACCCTGCACAAAGGCCTTCACTTGGCGGTTTTGGGCGAACCGGCGGTAATACGGCGCGCCGAAAATCACGAGCAAATACGGCGGCAGAAATACAGCCAATGCCGCTGCGCAGGCGCCGAGGGGACCGGCAACCAGATAGCCGATGAAACCCGAGGTGATCACGATGGGGCCCGGCGTAATCATCGCCACGGCCACGGCGTCGAGAAACTGGCGTTCCGTCAGCCAATGAAATTTGCCGACTACTCCTCCATAGAGGAACGGCACGATCGCCAAGCCGCTGCCAAACACGAAGGCTCCGGCTTTAAGAAAGAATAAGAAGACCGAGGCGACTGTGCCCGCCGAGGCGGGTCCGAGGAGGCCGGTGAGAAGTCCCGGTCCCAGGAGTGCCGCTCGGGCGAGACGCGCTTCGAAGTTGGGCGGAGCCTTCACGAACATGGCCACGAATCCGGACAGGACGAACAGCCAAACGACCTCCGACTGTGTCCAGACCGTCGTGATTGCCAACGCGCTGAACAAAACCCACAACAGATAGTCCGTGCCCAGCGTCTTCTGAATGAGCTTCCATGCGCTTCGCACGATGATCGCGCTGACGGCTGCCGCGATTCCGTAGAACAGTCCTTGGATCCACGCCAACTGGCCGAAGTGCACGTAGAGCGAAGCCAATCCAAGCACCATCAGAAACGAAGGAATGACAAAGGCGGCGCCCGTGAGCGTGGCGCCCAGAGTGCCGCTGTGCACCCATCCGAGGTACTTCGCGAGTTGCGCCGCCAGCGGCCCCGGGCAGAGCTGGGAAAAGGCCAGACCTTCGAGATAGTCTTCTCTCGAGACCCACTTCCTGTTTTCCACCAAGTCCCTCTGCATGTAGCCAACGAGAGCGATCGGTCCGCCAAAACCAAGCGTTCCCAGGCGGAGGAAATAGAGCACCAGCGCTCGCAGCGTTGGCTGCGTGCCAGCGTTTTCTTTCCTGCCTGGGTTCGCGGTCATCACGTTAGCCGAATGAAGTTGCTCTAGTGCGCGCCGCCATGAGCGGGAGCGCCTTTGCCCAGCTCGTCGAGAGCCGCCTTGAATCCTGTCGCCAGCTTTTCGGCTGGGCCTCTTCCCCAGTAATGCAGGAAGATCACCACCGGCCGGTCTCCGGTCATATGGTGATGAATCGCGACGACGTCGAGACCGTTTTTACGAAGCGCTTTCAGAACCGGCGTGACTTCGCTCTCGAGCATCGCCACGTCGCCTGCGATGGCGGCATCCTCGTGCGTGCCCACGAACGCCGCCCACGTGTTGAGTCCCATGCGCGCGTTGATTACTGCGCCGTGCTCTTTCATGCCGAGGTCGTCACGACCGACGGTAATTTTGTAGACTGCCCCGGATTGCTCGCCCTCATGCCCGATGATCTTGGCAAGTTTGGCGGTATCGAGCGCCGTACCGGCGCCTCCAGCGGAAGGGGCCGGGGCCGCGGGCGTTACGTGCCCGATCAGGTCCAAACCCGGTTTTACGCGGTGCGCGAGGTCTGCGGCCTTGCCCATTCCGTGCACGTGCATGTAATAGACGTGAGGGTCGTCCCAGAAGAAATGGTTGTGCAGCGCGGTCACATCGATTCCGTTATCCAGAAGCGCCGACATGACCGGATTCACTTCTTCTTGGAGAAGCACCAGGTCACCCATCATGACGTCTGTTCCGTCGGTGGCCTTGGTGAGGGCGATCCAACCTCCGAAACCAAACGGCGTTGGCGTCGAGAATCCCTGGATGGTCATCTTCAAGTCGTTGCGCGGAATATTGACCTTGAGAACGCCTGCTTTGAAATCCCCCTTGCGATCCAGCGATTTGAGAACCTCCTGATAGTCACTCGGCGTGTCCTGCGCGAAAGCAGCTATGCCCGATAACAGGAAACAAAGACTCGCGAATAGGATTGCCATTCCTTTTTGCATGAAACGATGCATGTGACCAACCTCCTCATGTTTGGGTTTTGAAAAATCCAGAAATCATGGTTGCTGTTGCTCCTTCAACTGTTGACGAACGTACTCGTACAGGGCGTCGTACATCGGAAACTCGCGCGCCAGGCGCTCTTCGTCACTGATCCCGGTTAGTGCAAAGCCTTGAGCGATGGCGCGTAAACCGACACTTTCCGGGGAGGCATGCTCCTGCCCTTTGACATCAGCCCCTCGAACGATCAGTGCCAGGCGATGAAGCGCTGGCTCCGTGAGTTTGTAATCCTCGAGAACGGCTTCAAACGTACAGCGTTCTCCCCGGTGATTCAGCTTCACTTCCGGGAACCTGTTTGCGTCGAATGGGGTCGCTCCCTCCTTCCTGGCCGTGTCGAGGAGTCGGTCTTCGGGAACGAAGAGAAACTCGGCCTCCGGGTCAACGAAGCGTCGAATGAGCCAGGGGCAGGCAACCCTGTCGACTTTGATATTACTGCGCGTAATCCACTTCATCGATGATCTCCCTCAGGCCTATTTCGCTGTGACTTTCAGATCGTCGAAATACGTCACCGAATCAGCTTTGGTCCATAGACCGACCTTGCCTGCCTCTTTGAACGTGTCGTCCGTCGCTTCGATCTTCTTGGCGCCGTCGTAGTAACAAATGATCTTGTTTCCGACACATTCGACGCGCAGCTCATGCCATTCGCTGGGAGTGACTTTGAAATTCGCGCCGGCAAACTGGCGGCGGTTTCCCGCGACAACGTGGTAGAGCCTGTAGTTGTCCTCTAAGGCGTTGGCGCGGACGATGTAATAGTTGTTTGCGTCCTTCAGCCGAAAGACTAGGCCACCCGCTCGGTCCACTTCGCCCGCAACGGCTTTGAACTTCACGCTCAACACCAAGTCCTTGAAGCTTCCTTCGTCGGAAATGAGAAGGGGAAAACGATAGTCGGTCGTGTCCATTGAAGTTTGCGCAACTGCATTGGGTTTTGAAGGCGCGGTAGGATCAGCCATCACTGCCCATTTGCTTTCGGCTCCTTTCCCAGTGCGCGCGCTATGAAACTTCGCTGGCATACCCCCCACCGCGTCGCTATCGAAGTTGTATGTGAAGGAGGCACCTGCGGACTGCTGAGGCGCAGGAGTCTCCGGTTGGGATGCATAGGAGGAATATCTTCCCTCCCTGGATTCAAGAATCACCCAGACCACTACCGAAAGTGCGGCAACCGCAGCCAGAACTCCCAATATCCTTTTCATTGCGACCCTCCTTTTGACTGACTTGCAGAGGAATATCTCGCGAGCGGCAGAGAAATTCGAAACGTGCTGCCGTGGCCTGCCTCGCTTTCGAGAGTGATGTCGCCGCCGTGAGCTTCGACGGCCCAGCGAGTGATGGACAGTCCAAGGCCAGCACCACCCCATTGTCGGGTCCGCGCCTGATCGACGCGGTAAAAGCGGTCGAAGACATGCGGCTGATGTTCGTTAGGAATTCCAGGTCCTTGGTCGATCACGTCCAAGAACACTTGTTTGTCTCCCCCGCTCTGTACCCGGACGAGGATCTGGCTTCCTTGGGGTGAATACTTAATGGCATTGTCCAGCAGATTGACGATGGCCTGGCGGAGAATGAGCCGATCTACCGAGACGAGGAAATTTGCGTCACCCGCGATATCAATCTGTTGCCGTTTCTCCTCAGCTAAAACTTCGACCACCGAGCTGGCTTCCTCTGCGAGGCGGAGAAGAGGAACTTCTTCCCGCTGAAGCTGGACGTGCCCAGCGTCGGCACGCGAAAGCGCAAGCAAGCTCTCCGCGAGCCGCGTCAAGCGATCTACCTCTTCCAGCATGCTTCCAATTACGTCTCGATACTCTGCCGGGCTCCTCTGGTCTTGTAGCGCGACCTCGCCAACACTTCGGATGGCAGTCAGCGGAGTTCGCAATTCGTGGGAGGCGTCAGACGTAAAGCGACGAAGTTGATCGAATGCGGCTTGCAACCGCCCGAGCATCTCGTTGAAGACGATCCCGAGCCTTCCCAATTCATCTTCGGGATTCTCGATGGACAGGCGCTCACCCAACCGCTCGGCAGATATTTGTTTTGTCTGAGTGGCCATCGAATCGATGGGTGCGAGCGCTTTTCGTGCAAGGGCGTAGCCCCCAAAACCCGCAAGCAACACGGCAATTGGAAAGCCGAGCAACAAGACTTCCCCGAATTCGCGCAGTTCACGCCACAACCCTTCCTCACTGTAGGCAACTCGGAGAACGACTCGCCGGTCTTCTACGTGATAAACGCTGCTCACGACCCTGACTCGCGTGCCATTCCGAAGCCGGGCAGTGGATGGACTTGGATCGTGCTGGCCCTCGTCCGGGCCGGGAGGACCACCTAGTGTCTGGTCTTGCAAGGCCGCGCTTCGATAAAGCAGCGAACCCTCCGGCGACCACACTTCGATGAAATGGCCGATTCTTGGTTCAGCCGCGTCAGGATGACTGGAATGCAGAGACAGGCCTCCGCTCGGCTCCTTCGCGAGCATCCCTTCCACAGTTTCGACGTCCTCAAGCAGGTTCTGGTCAAAGTCCTCACGCAAGCTCAAAAAAAGGAATAAGGACGCAACTCCCGCGTACAAGGCCAAAAGAGTCGCCAGCACGAGCACGTACCAGAGCGTCAATCGGGAACGGACGTTTCGCGGCCTGAATCTCATTCTTCCTCTCGCAGCACGAATCCGACGCCCCGAACGGTGTGTATCAGTTTGCGGTCGAAGGGCTCATCTACCTTGCGACGCAGACGATTGATATGAACGTCCATCACATTGTCGAGCGTCGTTGCGCGAGCAACTTCCTTCCAGACATCGCGCGCCAGCATCTCACGGGAAACCACCTGCTCTTTGTGCCGAAGCAGATATTCGAGAAGCTCAAACTCTCGGGCTGTCAGCTCCAGGTAATGCCCACCCCTCTTCGCCTTGCGAGTCACTACGTCCATTTCCAAATCAGCGAGTCGTAACTGGGGAGCCTGTTCGGATCGTCCGCGTCGAAGGCGGGCGCGAACGCGCGCCAACAGTTCCGGAAACGCGAAGGGTTTAACGAGGTAGTCATCAGCACCGCTATCGAGTCCGCGTACTCGATCCTCGATGGCATCACGAGCCGTGAGTATGAGAACCGGCGTTTGCAACCCACGCTTTCTCAGTGTGGACAGCACTTGCAGGCCATCGCGACCGGGAAGCATAAGATCCAAAATGACGAGGTCGAATTCCTCGGCGTTCACCAGGAAGAAACCTTCTTCTCCTGTAGAGGCGACGACGACACTGTATTTCTCTCGTTCCAATCCTTCCCGGAGAGCACGAGCCACCTTTGCTTCGTCTTCCACCACGAGGATGCGCAATTTTGGTCTTCCTTCGTGCATCTTGTTTGAGTCTTCCGGTTTCAGTCCTGTACGGTATAAATCCGCACTTCCGCACTGCGTCCCCCACGGGCCGGAACCGCCAGGTAGAAGCGGTCCGCGCCCTTCCTTCCTTTTCCAAAATATCCGCCCGTCCGGGCACCCAATGCCGAGGGTATCTTGGATAGGAGCTGGTAGTGGTCCGCATCCTTCTGTTGAAAAACGTTGATGAATCCCTCTCCGCCTGCCACGTAAATGCGTTTGCGCGCGGCATCGTAGTAAAGGTCATCCGTGTCCTGGACACACGGAAGCGCGGCGATCATGTGACCTGACGTCGTATCGAACACTGCCAGGCGTGCCGGCGCGCGGGTACCAACGAATAAGCGGTGATCGGCTTCATCCAAGGCCATCGGAAAGTTCATCTGAAGAGTCAATGCCCACCGCGAGATCGCGTGAGTGCTGCGATTAATTACCGCGATCTGTTTCAAGTCCGGCAGGTTCGCGTAAATGTTCGGTCCCGACGCTTCAAGTTGGAACGATTCCGGATGAGCTCCCAGCTTATATTCTTCATCGAGACGCTCATTCGTCGTCGCGTCGACGGCCCCAATCGCTCCTGTGTTGTCCTCGCCGTAGCCGACGTAAACACGCTTATTCACCGCGTCGTAACGCAGGTTGTCAACATCACTGTGGAAGTCGATCTCTTTGATGAGGTCAAAAGAAGTTCCGTCGTAGATGTACAGCTTTCCCTTGCTGCTCGCGGCAAAGAGTCTGTTGGCTTCCGAGGAAAAAACCACACCCTGAGGATTCGGAATTCCGGTGACGGTGTGGACTACGATTCTCGCGCTGATGTCGATGACTTCGACTGTATTGTTTCCAAGCGCAGAAACAAATAACCGGTTGCCAGCAGACCCAAAGTGATCGATACGTCCCTTTACGCCCTCTAAAGGAATGGCTTCCGTCAAGACGAGCGGGCGTGTGGCCGGAGGCGCCGAACTCTTTTGAGCATTCACTTGGGTCGAGAGCACATACAATCCAGCCAATGCCACCACACTGAAGCCTAGCAGCCTCTTCATGTCTCCTCCTGAGAGCGGATTCTGTTACTGCCTCTTTCTTCCTAAACAATTCAACAGTGCCTGAAGAGTTTCAGGACACTGGTTCGAACACGAGAATCGCGGCCTGCTCGTTGTCGTGAGCGGGCCCGGCCACATAGTAGCGGTTCAGTTCTGGCGACCAGAACGAAGTTCCGGCTCCCGGTCGCGTCGAGATTTTCCCGATGGTTTCGTAGTGATCCGAATCCTTCTGCTGGTAGCAGAAGACGTACCCGGCATCAAAACCTCTGCCTCCAGAAACGGAGATTCGTTTGTGTACGGCATCGAAATAGACGCCATCCATTCCCTCAACCGTAGCGAGATTCGCGATCTCCTTGCCGGTCTGAGAATCCACAACAAGCATTCGCGGAGGCGTACGTGTCCCGATAAACAATCGGTGCGTTCTTTCGTCAAAGGCTCCGTCGCCATTCCGCTGGCTGCTCACCCGCCACGTGGACACCACCTCGCGCTTGTTTGTATCCACGACCTGAACTTTGCTTGTAGCGGAAACGAAGACGAACAAAGTCTTACCGGATTGGTTCAGAAGAAGCTCCCCAGGGTGGCCGTCCACCTTGATATCGCCAACGTGCTTATCCGTTTTTGCGTCGATCACCCCGACTTGGCCGTAGTCCTTACCCGCATCCTTACCGCCGTATCCGACGTAGAGAAGTTCCGTGTGGGGGTCGTACACAACACGATTGGGCCCCAGATCCAGCTTGATGGAGTCAAGCAATTCGAGAGTGTCACCGCGGAAGACGCGGAGCATTCCGTCGTCACCGCTGGCCACGAACACTTTGTTGAGAGATTCCACGTAGGCGATACCTTGCGGCTTTTGAAACCCCGGGATGCTCCTCACCCGCTTCCCCGCCTGCAGATCCACGACTTCTACCGAGCCATTCTCAAGTCCCGCAACGAAGAGCCGCTTTCCCTTCACATCCACGTCCATATGATCGATGCGCCCCTTTACGTTGGGCAAAGGAATCGTTTGCACCAACCACAAGGGAGCTGCACTCCGGGCGTCCGCAATCGCGGCCAAAGCGAAAAGCAGACCGACAAGCAAGCAGTACGTTTTCATTTCACCTCCGTGAAGAAGAAGCGATGGCCTGCACTGAGCGACGGTGATGTCGCGAAGGGCGCAGTTATGCCTAACTCCAGAGATGTTAGGGCCTTAGAGTGGACCTGCCTACTGAAGTTTTCCTGAAGAAATCGTCAGAATCCACTGGGCAGTGGGGACTTGCGAGAGCTTAATCACACAGGGCTTGTGTTAGGGACTCCGATCCGAGCGTTTGGAGCTAAGACGCCAGGGCTCAAGGTAAAAGGTAAGAGGTCGCCGCCGCATGATTGCCCTCTTCGTCGCCCTCGTTGGGATGGCCGCTCGGCAATCGTAAGTCATCCTGCCATTTCAGATGGACGGCGCGGCGTGTCTGCTTGGGAGGGAGGCGCGCAAGCTGCAGACACCTTTGCATTTAAATATCTATGCCTTGCGCCCGAAGAAAGACGATCAATCGGCTGACCGGTAGAGCCGTCACGAAGTTATAGCTACCAGAAATTCGCTCAGCAAACTGTGATGTTCAGGGAGAGGACACGCACCTAGATGTCACCGGCATCAGCGGCAAAGGCTCTCCCGTATCTGGCATGCTTGAGTACGTCAACGTGTTTTCCTTGTCGAATCGATACGTTCCACCCATGAATGTTCTCTCGTATCCGCCTCGCGAATCGATCCAATCACCTGCGTTGCCAACGGTATCAAGCAACCCGAATGGACTCCGTCCATTCTGAAAAGAATCCCCGGGAGCCAAATCGTACTTCTGGCCTTTGTCTGGTAGGCCGACAACATTAGCGCGGGACGCGTCGAAGGCGTTTCCCCAGGGATAGAGTCTCGCGTCAACGCCGCGCGCAGCCAGTTCCCATTCGAGGTCCGTTGGTAACCGCTTATTCTGCAATTTGCAGTAGAGACGCGCTTCTTCCATTGTTAACTTGGCGGGGCAACGGGGACATGGAACGCGTGGATCGGGAAGAGGCTTCGTGTCGGAGGTTTGTGGCTGACCGGTCGCCCTTGATTCTGCGTTTATTACGTCAAAAACGTTCTGTAGCTGGCCCATCAGCTTCGGGACCTGTTTTAGATTTGTGGACTCGACCGCTCGCGATTGATTTTCCTCGGTGAGGAGGACCGAGAGGAACGGTTCAAGACGCCCGTCCCGTGCAAGTTGCCTCGCAACGGGCAGATATTCCTCCGTTGTTACAGGTTTCAAATCAATCCAGAACTCTTGCGAATTTATTGTTCAATGCGGTCGGAACCCTGCATCCATCGGACTCTTGGCACGTAAGCCATCCGAGGGTGAGCGCAGACTTCGTCGTCCGATGGAAGGTGGAACTCGTAACGCTCCTTTTGGAGAGAAAGACCGCTCGCCGCGAAGATGGGAAAGCGAATCTCTCGCGGTTGCGAATCTGCGTAGCTCGCCCGCACCACCAGGATCAAGTCCACGGCGGGCAGCCTTAGGCGCGTCGCACCGTTGCGATACAGATCTTGAGTGCCGATCAGACGGTCCTGATTGACATCAAGATTCTCTTCGTAAACTTCGATGACTGCGTTGCCGTTGATCGAATTCAGAGGGCCGGCAAAGAGTTGAACATAGACATGGTTTCGGTAGTAGAGGAAGGCAGTGACGGCGGCTGCAGCGACGAGAATTCCCGCAGCCAGGAAGAACGCGCGTAGATATAAATGGGTCCGGGTCCGGATTCGTCGTGAGGATCCCACGACCGAATTCGTCCGCGAGATTCGCAAAAGGCGTCCCGAACTCCAGTAGTCCACGGTTTGCGGTGCAACTAGCGTGGGACGGCCAAGTTCCTGCCGCAATTGGGAAGCAAGTTGAACAACCTCAATTTCTTTGTACGCCGCGGACTTGTCGAGAAGTTCTCGTAGAGTGAGTGCGAACCTTGTGGAGCGATCCAACCCGAACTCACTCGCCGATTCAGCGTCGTCTGATGGAGTGATACATGTCAGATTTGGGGAGCTAAACTCTTGGACCACAACTTGGCTGTCAAAGCCCAAGGGAAATAGCGCATGCATCCCGGACGTTAAGTGGGAGGACTCGAAGTGATTCTCGTGAGGGGAGCTCATTTCTGTTTCGGAATCACTGCGATAAATTCAATGGGCTGGTCGGCGAGATTTTCACCGGCATGCCTCTGGGCAGACACCCACATGGTCTGACCTGCCTTGCGGTGTTCTTCTCTCGTTTCACCGTTTGGAAACGTTAGCCTCAAGTCTTGGTCAGTCAGGAGAATGACCACCCGAGCGGTCAGGTCGTGCATGGGAAGTTTTGCGTGCGGGCCGATGATGATGCGAACTACCTGAACGGACTCATTCTCGAATTCAGGTTTGAATACCGCTGGTCCAGCGTGAGTCGAGCCTTGATGCGCAGACATACTTGCCTCCGTGGGACGGTCGTGAGGAGAACCATGTAGACCTTCGTCTTGCCCTGAAGCCATCAAAACCAACGTTGCGAGAAGAACAAGCGTTACCGACTTTTCTTTCATGAAAAATCTCCTTTGCAGTCGCAAAATGAATCCCAATGTTTTGGGCGGGCACCATAGTTCGCCCGATTTTCAGGCTAGGACTTCCAGTGGACTCTAAGTCAAGCGTGATCCAAACTGACTTTCATGAGGATTTCCGAAGTGGGGCGGACTGGGGTCCTGGCGACGACCATCCCCTTCTACGAGAACATCGGGCTGCTGCCTCCACCTGACCGCCTGAACGGACACCGAGTCTATGGAACCGACGTCTTGGATCGCTTGACCCTGATCCGTTTTGGGCAGAACTTGGGATTTTCCTTGAAAGAACTGGAGTCGTTGTTTCAGGGTTTAGCTCACGCGCGAAGAGGCGCAACGCGGCCCAAGGTAAGCTCAAGGATCTGAAGATTCAGCGCAGCCGGCTCAAACTTATGGAGAGACTGCTCAAAGAGATCGCCCTTTGTGGTTGCTCCATCCTTTCGAGTTCGAAAGCGTATTGTCAAAACCACTTGGACGAGTTGAGGCTCAGTCAGGTCTCCAGGAATCACTTCCGAATTGTTCCTGAGAACGAAGCCGCGATCCTCTTCTCGATCGCCAGACGGATCTCGGACTCACCGGCGCGCACGGCTTGAACGCGACAGTTCTCGAACCAAATGCTGAAAATCGGGGGGCAGTTTGCAGTCAATCGAGACGCTCTCTCCCGAGTGCGGATGGACAAACTGAAGATACGCGGCATGAAGAGCAACGCGAGCAATTAGCTGCTCCGACGATTCCGCCCGGTGGTATTTTCTATCGCCGATAACCGGGTGGCCCATCGCCGAAAATTGCGCCCGAATCTGATTCTGCAATCCTGTCACCAGCTCAACCCGGACGAGCGAAGCATCCGCAAAAAGGCGTTCGACGGAATATCGAAGTTCGGCACGCGCCGCGCGGGGGTCTCTCGCCGTACGCAACTGTTGAAACATCCCTTTACGTCGAAAATAGTGCACGAGCGTCGCTGCCTCAACGCCGAGACGGCCGCGCAGTACCGCGAGATATCGCCGAACGGGAGTATGGTCGAGAAACTGTCGCACCAGCGCATCTCGATCCCGACCGGTCTTCGCAAACAGCAGAGCCCCGGAGGCGAAACGATCGATCCGATGCACGACCAACGCTCGTTGTCTCTTCAGCTTGAGGTTTGCGACAAGGAGAGACAAAGCGGACGGAGAATCGGAGCCCTTAATCGGCACAGCCGGAAGCCCGGCGGGTTTGTCGAGAACGACCACGGCATCGTCTTCGTAAAGCACGGAAAGCTCCCGGGAGAAACGAGGCCGGCGACGGTCTTCGTGAGCCGAGACCTGATCCGGCTTTCTCGTACGGCTGCGAGCTTTTCGCGGACGTTTCTTCACTGGCTAGGTGCCTGGCGATCAAGCCATTATCAGACCATTCCGCTGAGATCGCAAACGCGAAGATCGCGGTCCGCGCGCAATCGGCTGAGCCGTGCCCTGTCAGGCGGGTTGCTGGTAGAGGCCGATCACGTTTCCTGCTGGATCGCGAAACCTCGCAGTGATCTCGGGCGAGTCCGCACCGATAGGCTGTACCATCTCGCCACCGTTGGCGACGATGGCGTCAATGGTCGCAGCCACGCTGTCGACCATGACGTAAAGCAGAAGGCCGGGCTTTGCGCCGGGCGGGCGCCCGAGTACCCAGGTGCCACTCACTTGGCCGGTCGTATCGTCAAAGGAGGTGCTGCCATCGCCGCGTGTCCTGATGTTCCAGCCGAAGACCCGTTTGTAAAAGTCCGAAGAGCGCGCAACGTCGGTGGCGGGCATCTCGATGTAGCAGATCTTGCCGTTCGCAAGCGTGGGAGGCATCAGTAGTCCTTCAAGGCGTTGTCCATACTAACCGGGCAACTGTACATGTAGCAACCCAGGTTTCCTAGTTCATCAGCGCGCCGCGAAGGCGCCGGTTCCGGACGGCACTCCCGTAAGTGGCACCAAGTCCCAGGATTTCCAGCGGGTTACGGGATCACCTAAAATCAGACAATCTCCAGAGGTTCGCCATTGTCAAGAAATCGGAGCTGCAGCAGTATGGGGTGGAGGCTAACGAAATTGATGGACTCGCAAAAGGAGGGCACATGAATCGTCGTAGCATGCTGACAACCGCGGGACTCACGGTGGGGGCCAGCGCTCTGGCGGGTCTCCCAGCGTCGCTGCTTTTCGAGAAACCCTATAGGGAAGGGATGAAGACATTGAAGCAAGCGGTAAAAGCTGTCACTCCGCTATTATTGGCTTTCCTCTTGACCATTACATTGGGTACTGTTGCAAACGGCCAGACAAAGGCGTCAGAGAACCCTTCTGCGCGCGCAACTCCGATCCAGGGAAAGAACACTACGTGATGCGGGACGGCTTGCGCATCTATCTGTGGGAAAAATACAAGGAAGACGATGAGGAATCCTTCTCCCGCACAGGCAAAGTTGCGCTCCTTGTCCATGGAGGCCAACGGTCTGGTCGCTCCCTTTACGACCTGCAGATCCGCGACTAATCCCTGATGGACTTTCTGGCGCAGAACGGTTACGACGTCTGGGCCGTCGACATTCACGGCTACGGTCATTCCGAGAAAACGGCAAATGACTGGATAGACTCCCATTCTGCCGCAGCCGACATTGCCGCGGCTGTCGAATACATCACGAAGTTGAGACGAGTGACGAAGATCAACCTGCTCGGCGGCTCCGCAGGCACACAGCGAATCGGAGTTTTTACGATGGACCATCCAGACAAGGTAGCGAAGCTGACTCTTTATGCGGGGTTTTGGAAGGGGAGATTTCGCCGCGAAGGAAGAGGATCTCTTACCCTTCTACTCGCAGCTCAACACCCACGACAAGCGATACGTTCTTGTTCCCGATGGAGGCCACATGCTGATACTAGAAAATGCCACCGGCGTTTCCAATACGAAGTGTTGTGCTTCTTTAATCGGCCTTAGTTTGACCGGGCCACCCACCCATCCCCTGCGCCAGGTTCTACAACTGCCGTTTGGTTCAAGCGATGTTGCGCTTGGGTTTTGCAAGCCGGAGACTAATACCGGACTCCACCCGATTGCGCCCTGACTGCTTGGCGCGGTACAAGGCTTTGTCGGCGACCTGCATGACCTGCTCGGGGGCGCGGGCTTTGGCGTCCGGTTGGGCCACTCCAATGCTGACGGTCACCGACAGCGAGGAGTTCGCGGTTTTGGTGGGGTTGACGCGGGTGGACCGGGGATTCCTTCGCGAGGCCGGAGTTTCGCGAGTCTCGGTGCGGCGATCGGCGCTTCTTCGGTCGCGAGCGGAAAAGTCCTGACTCCGACTGTCTTGGCTCCGACCATCCTGTCGTCGGGACTGCTGACCGGCCGGGCTGCGACGCTCCTCCCCACCGCGCATCTGGAAGTGAGACGCTTCGATTACAGACCGCAGCAGATCCAGATGTGGCAGTACATCTTTCACTGACTTCCCGGGAAAAAGGATGGAGAACTCCTCTCCTCCCACGCGATAGGCTCGACCGCCGCCGGTCACGCCCGCGAGTCTGGCAGCCACCAGACGTAGAACCTGATCCCCGGTTTCGTGGCCGTAGTTGTCGTTGAACTTCTTGAAGTGGTCGATATCCACGACCGCGACGGCATAGGGATCTTCGAGGCGGAGCAGCGCGTCGTTGAAAGCACGGCGGGCGGGCAGGGTGGTGAGTTCGTCATGGTAGGCGAGAAGGTAAGAGTTCTCAATGATGGAACTGACCAAGATCAAACCAGCTGTTGCCAGATACGCGGTTGCGATGGTGCCGACGCCCCCGTTCTGAAACCAAAGAAACGCTGCCACCAGTGTCCACAGCATGCCGCTTTCTGCGGGTTTGCCGTGGAGCAGAAAACGTAGCAACAGAACTGCGACCGCAGCGGCGAAGGCAAGTAGCGCTAGGTTTGGGATTGGCGTCCAGGAAACGATGCCGAGGAAGCCAGGGCGGAGAAACGCGGGAGCGGTGGTCTCCCCGGGGCGGCAGATAATGGCGACAAAAACCGACTCGAAGAAGAGAAGCCCCAGCCGGGGGGCCAGGGCCGGAACAACCAATCCCCACTCCCGAAACGACGAGAAGGCGATGAAATTCAGGGGTAGGAGAAAAGCAACGGCTTCAAGCGCAATACGCCCGGGTCCGGCCGCCGTGGTCCGGCCGTCGGAAAAGAATTCGAGGGCGCGATGGGCGAGCAGCAGAGTCAGGAAAGCAAACAGGAGGCGGCTGGAGTGGAAGCGCCAGGCCAGCAGAAGTCCAGCGGCGAAAGCAGCATAGTAATAAAAGTTGATGGCCGCGGCGGGAATGGGCCCGAATGCGCCACGGAAAACCACGCTGGCGGCGAGTAGGAGTATGCCTCCGGGCAGTATCAGAGACTTGAGGGTTCTTGGGCTCCAGAGATCCACCTTCCGGCAACGTCCTTTCAGCGAACCGTGATTTCA
>Ga0137391_10000695_pt1 | contig 23860 bp, 17 predicted proteins | sample 15con2h24BmetaG_FD_101399 | JGI IMG/M metagenome (GOLD analysis project Ga0137391, IMG submission 101399) | Vadose zone soil microbial communities from Angelo Coast Range Reserve, California, USA - 15con2h2.4B metaG | ecosystem: Environmental > Terrestrial > Soil > Vadose zone > Saprolite...
CCTCCTCTGCCTTGACGGGCAAAAGGGATGCGCCCTGTGAGAGCAAAGCCTCCAAAGAGCTCAGGCGGCGTTCATACCGCTCAGAGCGCTCGCGAAGGAGTTCCAGGGTGAGATGGGCCAACTGCTCTTGCAGAGCCATCACTTTCGTCTCCAGACCGCAAACAACCGTTCGGAGTCCTGCTTCTTCCGAGCAAGAGGCAGGGGCGTCAGCCAACGGAGTCTCGTATTGTTGAGTGAGGGAAGGGGGCGACAGTGTCGAAGGAAGTGGGGTGGCTTCTTGCCGGAGCACCGGAGAAGCGGCGGCAAGTGGCGCGATGGGGCGAGCATGCAGGGTAGCCAACTGCTGGACTTGCTCGAGCGTCAAACATTTGAGGCGTGCATCAGTTGGATGGGCAACGAAGTGCAGATGCGCATGCCGGAGCCAGTTGCGTAAGGTTTTGGGATCGATGCCGAGCATCGTACAACACTCCATCTGAGGAATGGCAGTCATGAGTCCTCCTTTCGAGGGAGTCCGTCCGGTGTGAAACAACACCAGCCGGAAGTACAGGAACTACAGGGACAACAAGGACACTTTCAGGGAGAATGCAGGGACTACAGGGAGCGCTCCACGCAGCCATGAAGAGGCGGATATCGCCAGCCAGGCTCGCAACGCCGTCAGCAGACTACCTGGGAGTGAGAAGGGGCTGAGAGAACGAACCAACGAACGACTAACTCGAGTTCAGGCGCTGTTTTGCGTGCGAGGCGCGTGCCCGGCCCTGAGGGCCTCGACGCCACCAGGACCAGGCCAACACGGCCATCGCACTGCGAGGCAAGGGGAAAAGCAGGCGTCCCAGCAGACGGCGCACCTCGGGGACGGTCAGCGGGATGGGGGATGGAGTGACCTGATGAGCCATCTCTTGCGCAGAAACGGGTGGGCCTGCTTCTTCCTGCGCGCACAGCACGGTGAGCACTGCCAGCACCAGGAGCACGAGGGTCACATGGCGAAACCAGCCCACCCAACTGCGCACTTCATACTGATCTAACCCCAGATCTTTGGCATTCTCGAACTCCTCCTCGATACCCCATCGGCTTCCCACCGCCCAGGCCATCACCGAAAGCTCGGTGCCTGCAGGGCCGAAGACCAGATAATAGGTCTTGTCTGTTGGGTGCGTTGGGATGCGGCGAATGAGCAACCAATGTTGCCCGTCATCTTCCCAACGATGCAAGATGGGCAGGCAGGCCCACTCGAAAAGCAGCGGCCCTTTTGTGCCAGTCTTCACACTGAAGCGCTGCCACTCCTCCTCGTTGACGAACCGTTGCTCGGCCTGCGCCACCGTCAGCAGAGTGCGTCCTTGAGCCGTCATGACCCCAATCGGTTCGGTCGAGGCGACTGCCAGGGCAAACCAGTACTGATGGTCTTCCAACCAGGTTCGCAGGTCCAGATTATTGCCATACACGGTATCGGCGACGACCCAGGCCACAGGGATCTGTGCCTGATGCACCCGTTCCATCATCGCTCTCGCCAGTTCACACTTGGTCTGAAAAACGACGGTGTCAGGAATACCGGCTTTTTCGCAGCGAGCGCGATCTTCCAGCCAGTGGCGCGGTAGATAGAGTTCCCGGTCGAGCAGCGTGTGGCCACGGCTGCTGATATAGGAGAGAAAGACCCCGACCTGACAATTCTCGACCTGTTTGGTGCTGCCACAATATTGATGCGCCACGCCTGCTGACTGGTTGCCCCGCTTGGGAATTATGTATCATCAAAAATCAACACATGAGACCAGCAAGAGGACATGATGAAAACAGATCCTCTTGCTGGTTGCCTACCAGGGTTCTCGGTAGCGAACCTTCATCCATTCAGAGAGCAAAAATTTGCCGCCAGTCTTCACAAAGAGCCAGTAGTCTTGCCCATCTCCTTCCACACATCCACTCACCCATTCACAGTTGAGCCAGACCTCCAGGGTAAATCCTGATGTCAAGGTGATTGTTTGGAATGCCGGTCTTTCTGGTTCCCAGATACAATAGCGTCTGTGGTGATCCAGAACCAGCATTCCCTCATGAATCCGCTGATTGCTCATCATTGGTCGTGCGTTCTCCGCTCGTTTCGGCGTACGGTTTGCACCGGAATGACTGCGGTTCCTCCTACAGGAAGTGTTGCCATCTCACGAGGGGTGAGCCCTGTCGGCGTCGGCGTATCAGCGAGTTGCTCAATGAGTGCCTGGTGCAGTTCAATCCCTTCGGTGACCAGCAGCTTTTCCTCTTCGGTGAGTTGCACAAACTCCAGCATCCGCAGCAGGTTCGCCTGCCCTTCCAAGAGTTGGTCGGAAAGCGACTCTTTCGGGCGATAGAAAGGGCAGCGCGCGCAGGCCATGCGGTGTTTGCACTCCGCCCAGAAATCGTTGACACAGTAGCCATGCCCCAAGTCGTAGTACTTCCATGGCTCACCGCGAGCTGCTGCTCCACTGCGCACGGCGTCTTGATCTAAGAGCACTTCAATAGTGGCAAGATTCTGCTCCAAGTAGCCTGCTTTGGCCACCTGAGAAGCCAGTTTCGTTGGATCAACAGCCACATAACTTTGAGTTGAAGAGAGACGCTTGTGGCCCAGGTATTTTTGAAGCTGGAAGATATCCAGCGGGTTTTTCGCATTGTAGAGCATGGACGCGATGGTTGCCCGTGCGCGGTGGCTCGTGATCCTCCCACGGCTGTCCTCATCAGGAATGCCTGCTTTCTGGCACAGATACGAAATGAGGAACTGGTTAATGTATCTCTTTGAGAGACCTTTTCCGCGATAGGAAAAGAGATATTGAACTGGTTCGCTCGTTTTGCCATCAAGCGCTTTCGGCTGCTCTTTCGGTCGGATCTGCTCCCACTCATTGATGCGTTTGCCAACCAGCGGATGAACGGGCTTCGTGTAGGCCGTCTCGGTCTTGTTGACGGGAATATCCAAAAAGCACGTTGCGTCTTTGGGTAACATTTCCCCAGTTTCTGCAATCATCACATCTTCGTATTGCCAGCGTACGCAGCCTACTCGTAACCTCACAATTTCGTCGGAGCGCAGCGCAGCAAAACACCAGACGACGGCGACAGCACGGATCAACTCCACAGGATACCTCAGTCGCCCGCGTGGTTTTGGGAGATCGTCCTCTTCTAGATTCATCGCCGCCCAGAGAACCTTTGCCCATGCTTCTTTATCGACGATACGTGGGCTTGGTCCGGCAAGACTACGAATGGAACGGGGGGTGCGCAACGCACGATCGGGATTCAGTCGAACCTCTATCCATTGCCATTCCTGGCAATCGCGTAAAAAGACGCGCATCGACTGAAGGATACGGTTCTTTGCGCGAGGCCGCAAAGGCTGCCCCATCCGCTTAGAAGGAATATGAGAGCGATGCCCTTTACTCGACCATTCTCCTACGTTCATGTGATTGACTGCCGCGACCAATTCGATGGCAATCTCATAGGTCCAATCAGCAGGAGAGGTAACTTCGGGATGAGAGACCTGAAGCCAACGGCCTACTTTGAGAAGAGAGTAGTAGGTGTTCCAGGGATCTTGAGAAGTGCACTGCGTTTGCCAACGTTGGCACCAGGAAAGCCACTCCGCCGAAACGCTCCCATCAGTTCCGCTCGTCATGGCTCTCTGCGTACGCGCATTAGGAAGGGCATGCTCGATCATTCCTAGCTCACATAACGCACGCGCAATCTGAGGAAGGTAACGCTGGACGCAAGGAAGCAAACAGGTCTGAGCTATCTGCGCAATCAAAGCGCTCGTGAGATCCTCAAGGTGAGGACTTGCGTTGCGTAAGAACAAATAGCTCACACATGCGACGAAGCTTCCTTGCTCTTTCTGTTGATACCCCCAGCTTTGCAGAACCATTCTCACTCTTTCTGCTCCGTTGTCGATGAGAGCCTTTTCAAAGCATTTTTGCGCAAGAGGATACAACATTTCACCTTGTTCAAGCAGACGCCAAGCGTCAGGGGTCACCTTGAGCAGATACACGATCAATGGGAGATACGCTCGTGCTGGATGATGCTTCAAATCTTTCCGGCGATATCGCTCAGAAAACACCGTGATATTGGAACCTAGGAGAGCAAACCATTCGTCAATAGACCAGGCCCAGAAAGCCGTTTGACGTGTGTACATCTCGATGCACACAATGCGTATGGTCGCAGAGGAAGCGTTTCTGGGAGCGCGTGTAAAGCGCAATACATCCTCTAGCGGATCTACAAGACGTTTCAGCCGACGCTTTGTGGAAGAGCGGATCTGGTCGTGCGATTGCTCAAAGAGACGGGCTAATTCGTCGCGTTCCTCTTGACGAAGTTCCGGCGACCGATCATAGTGCTCGACCGCGAGAGGCCAGGAGAACGGAGCAAATGTGTTCTGAGATGAGGATTGCGTCATCGTCTTGTCTCCCCCAGCATCATCTCGATCCATTGCTCAAAACCAGCAAGGCTTCGATTGACCGCTTCGGTCAGCTCAATGCCACTTATGTGAATATAGAGCATGGTTGTCTGTAAGGACGAATGGCCCGCATAGAGAGCGATCTGGTGCAAGTCCATGTGGGCCCGCGCCATATGGGTCAAGCGAAGATGACGTGGGGTATGGGTTGTGAATTGTGGCAGACCCACACCAAGAGCGAGCTTCTGGACAATCTTCGACCAAGAGACGAGAGCCAGCGGATGAGAGGCATTGCGATGCGACTCGGACAAAAAGAGGGAGCCACGAGTGGCAGAGAGTGATTTTCTGCGTTGCAAGTACGTTTCCAGAAAGCGACTCGTCACCTTGCCATACCCAACTACACGCTCTCGTCCATTCTTCGCATGCTCAGATCGCACTCTGATCTGGCGATAGGCGAAGTCAAAATCACGGAGTTCTAGCGTCACCAACTCTTCACGCCGTAACGCTCCGTCGTACGCTAAAAGGAGCATGACTTGATTGCGCAGAAACTCCCCTTTCAGACTGCGTAACACGGTTTGCCACTCCTCATCGCTCGGCAGCCAGGGGAGCTTGTGATAGTGGGGAAGCAACTTCCGATCTCTGACACCTCCGAAAGCTTTTCCAGGCACGTAGTGGCCTCGACCAACTGGATTGTCTTGGCGGAGTTGTTGTTCCACCAGGGAATCGCAAAACAGGCGTAAAACGGTGATGCGTTGTTGCATCGTCGAGTTCGATAAGCCCTGCCCATGCTCAATGGAGAGCACCTTGGCCCCTTTTGGATTGGGGCGGTGAGCAAGATCGTGAACGTAGAGCGTGACCTGCTCACGCGTGATGGTTTCAGGGACAACTTCTGACCGTTGACAAAAGTCCAAAAAGTCGTTGAGGCTGCGTCCATAGGCATCAATCGTTTTTGGGGCTAGCTGAAGATAACGTTGAAGTTGGAGCCAAGCACGTGAACGCTCTGAAGTTGCAACCAGGGGATACAATTCCCACCGGATTTCGTCCATAGTTTCCTCCAATATGATAGATGATGCTCAATGGTAGCATCACTGGAAGAAACTGCTCTACTTGTTAGGAGGGTGTGTATCGGAACGGGCTAGCCTCCTCTGTGAAAGGGAGTGTTGATGATATCTAACATATAAGCTGGTCTCGTCAATAGCCACCACGGCATACGGATCTCCCAACTGAGCCAGGACATAGGTGCGCAATTCGTCACGCACGCCCTTCTCATCCCAGACGGCAGTGGTCAGAAGGCGTTGCATGCCATCGGGGCGGCTTTCTCCGGCCTGTTCGGCCAGCTGCCAGCCATTTTTGCGCGCCACATCACTCAAGATGCCTTGGAGATACAAGAGGCAACGATGGCGTGGTTCGGGGCGAGCAAAATAGGGAGCAATGCGAGCGTGGAGAGATCGTAACTCGGCTCCCCAATGGATCACGTCGTGGATGGTTGTCTTTGACCCGACAGATATGCTATGGTGCTTCTGCTTCACGGTTTTCTCCTTGCTTGTGACACGTTCGAGGGGTCGTTTTACACCTTCAGCATGTCACAACTGTGAGAAGAATATCGTGAAGTTTTTTCTCTTTTAATGAACGCTACTGCTCAGTTTATAAAGTGCGGTTGTAGTGGTGCTCCTGACTTCCCGCCACGTTCCCGCCACATTCCCGCCACATTCCCAGGTGCTTCCCGCCCACGTTATGTATACTGGCTGGTGTAGTGAAAATGCACGCCCCAGGTTGGGGACCAGTGCATCGGCAGGCTGAGGCCTTGCGTCCTGGCAATGGGCTCATCGCGAAAGCGCGCGGGACTGCTACCAGGATCGTGCTCATGCGTGTGAAAATTTCATAGGCTCAACAACAAGTGTTAATTTTTCTACTGATATATGTTGTCGCACTCAATAACAAATGTTAATTTTCTACTAACAAACAGCGTTGCAAAAACCATTTTCTCGTGCTATAGTCAAATGAAGCATTGCGAGGAGCTTTGGCCGGGCGGCTGGCAGATGTTGCAGTCCCCCACCACGCGGCCAGGCTCCCCGATACACCCTATTCGGAGGTACGGGTACATGATACCACGAGTCGTCATCTATCGCCTGTACTTTTTTCTTAAAAGCATTGGCCCTTCCGTCGAGAGGGCTTCTAGTATGGAAAGGAGGAGCGTAAGGAGGATCTGGCTCAGGCTCGATCTAGCCAGCACCTAAGCAAGAGGTGAGGCCGTCAAGAGGCCAAAAAGAGGATACCATAAGGCAAGGCGAGGGGAGTGATCTAGCCATTCTTCCCCTCGTCCTGCTCCTGTCCTAAGTAGTATGCGATGTACCACAGGAATCCCAGACGGGAAGCAGGGGCCTTATAGCCCTACGCATCTCGATTCTATCCTATGCTGGCGTGCATGCGCGCAAGCGTGTCATCAACGATCTGTTGATGTTTGGGTATCATCGCTCTCCGTCCTTTGTCTCATCATCTGTCTTGTATACGGACGCGTCAACTGACGGTTACAGCGATGCAATGGGCTGCACTACCGTACAAAAGGTGCCTAAAAAGCAGCGTTGTGAGATGGTCGGTGTACAGGGTGCCTTCAGGCATCCTACCGGCGGACGGCAGGGTGCTTGCAGGAATGTGGCAGGGATTCCCTGGTACCCGTTGATGGTGACGAAAACGATATGCCCTTCTCGGCAAGAAAGGATTCATTATAGATGGAACAAGCATTACAGACAATGATTGAGCAGATGGTGCTGGCCTTGGATCAGGCGATTGCCGATGCTCAGACCGCCAAAGACATTTCCTACTTTGCCTTTGATGGCGAACTCCTCTCCCAGAGCGGTGCCCATTACATCTACCAGTTCAAGATCCGCGTCCAGTGGGAGCCGGAAGAAAACAGCAGGGTCTACGTTGAGATCGACAAACAGGCCAAGCAGAAGCTCGCCGCCAGGGTGGTGAGCCTGGTGGGGACGACCCTGATGCTCTCCACCAGAGAGCCAATCCCCGGGCAGTTCCTCAAGAAGGTCACGCTCATTGAGGATACCGTCTGGTTACTGGAGCGCCAGCGCGAGGTGCTGAAAGCGTACCTGGAGGGGCAACTTGAAGAGGCCCCCGGAGGCTACGCGGCGAAGGTGCTGGACCTGCAGCCGGTTCGCTACGGCACGAGGAGGGTCAGGGGCACGTTCGGCCCGTTCACCCCCGATGAGCAACAAAAGCGGGCCATCGAGCATGGTCTTGGCAGCGAGCGGACCATTATTGTCGGGCCGGGAGGGACCGGCAAGTCGGCGGTCCAGGCCCTGCTCGGCAATCGCTTTTTGAAAGAAGACCTCTCCATCCTGGCCGTCTCTCATACAAATATCGCCACCGACAACCTGTTCCTGCGCCTGGTGCAGTTCGCCGAAGCGAGCGGCGATGCCGACTTACTCCACCTCTTACGCTCTCAGCGTATGGTTCGCCTGGGCGATCCGCGCCACCGCAGCCTGCTCACCGGAGCGTACCAACACCTGACGGTGAACTCCATTGCCGAGGAGCGTCTGGGCGACCTCGCCCAGACACGGTTGCGGTTAGAAGAAGCGCAGCGCACGCTGGCGAAGCGGATCGAGAGCCTTGCTCGGCACCTGCAGCAGCAGGAAGAACGCTGGCAGGTGGAGTGGGCGCAGCTCGAACCGCAGATCGAGGCGCTGCAAGGGGCGCTTTCGGAATTGGAGGAGCGCAAGCGCAAGCGGATCGAGAGCATCGACAGGGGTATCAGGGAAGAGGGGGAGAAGTGTGCAGCGGCGAAGAAGCAGCTTGTCCCGCTGGTAGCACGGCAGGAAGAACTGGAGCGCCAGCTGCGCCAGTGGCAGGGAGACCTACACGTGCAGACGCCCGATGGAGAGTGGGCGCGCCGTCAGGCCCGGCTGGCGGCAGCACAACAGGTGCTGGCCCAACTTCAGGGAAGAGGGGCGTTCAGGCGGTTCCTGGCCGGGGAGCGGCACGAGCTGGATGTGGCGGCGGCGATGCAGGAGATCGCGGCCAGACAGGACGAGCTGGACGAGGCTGACCAGGCCATCTCGACGCTCAACAGTGACCTCCAGCAAAACCGCTTGGAGCAGATCGGCCCGCAGGTGACCATGGAGAAAGCGGAGTCCGAGATCAAGCGTCTGGGGGCAGCCTATGGCTCTACCTACTTCACGGACCAGATGAGACCACATCGGAAAAAGCTGGAACCGCTGCTCAAAACGCGGCAGGAAGGCGAGCATGCACTCGAAGTGCACAGGGCAGCACTCGAGTCGGCAAGAAGCGAGAAGAGCAGGAACGAGGCCCGGCTTGCTGAACTCAAGGCGTATCTGGCAACCGTGAAAACGCAGATCGTGGCCGAGGCCCGGCTCGTCGCAGCCACGATTACCGGGGTCTACCTCAACCCGGACCTGCTGCGCCGGCAGTTCGATGGAGTGCTGGTGGACGAAATCTCCATGATCTCGGTGATCGCGGCCCTGCTCGTAGCATTGCGTGCAACCAGGTACTTCGTGGCCTCCGGCGATCCCATGCAGCTCTTGCCGATTTTGAAGACGGTGTGCAGCGACCAGGAGCGCGCGGTGAAGATGCCGGAGGCGCTCAAGTGGCTGGCACGCGACCTGCTGTCCTATCTCGGTGTGACCATCTTCGATGCCATTACTGGTGAGAAAGGCTGCGTCTTGTTAGTGCAGCAGGGACGCATGCACCCGAAGATCCTGGCTCCCATCAATCATTACGTGTACCGGGATATGCTCATCAGTCGGCCGGAGACGGAAAACGCGCCTCCCATTGCTCCACTGCCAAATGCGCCGCTCATGCTGGTCGATAGCAGCACCTCCCCCGAGTCGCGCACGTACAAACCGAGCAAGAACGAATCGCGCGTGAATGAGCACCATGTTAAGATCGCGGTCGCTCTGGTGCCGCAGGTCCTGGCCTCGCTGCCAGCACGATCCACCTCGGAGGATAAGAGCGTCCCGCGCATTGGGGTGCTGACCCCATACCGTTCTCAGGCCAAACACCTGCTGCGAGCGCTGCGCGATGCCAAACTCGATCAGCATGTGCATGCAGGGACCATCAACACTGCACAGGCACTGGAATTTGAAGTGGTGATCCTGGATACGGTTGAGGCACCGGGACTCACGCCATTTAGCTTCACGATGGATAGGATTTTGGATGAATACCACATGGCGACCGGCGCAACCCGCCGGTGGAATGTGGGTCAAACCCGCGCCTGCCATAAGTTGATCTATATCGCGCATCTCGATTACCTGCACCGGCATCAGCCCAAGAATCCGACCAATGATCCCGCGAGGCAGCGCCTCCTGGTAGAACTGGCCGACTGGGCAGCCAGGGAAGGATACATCACTTCCCTGGAGGTGCTTCGCGTAGCGGAAGGTGAACAGGAAAGGTAGTCGAGGCATGGTTGAGTGCATTGCTGATGGCTCTTCGGAAGTTCCGCTGATAGTTTTTGGCCGTATCGTCATCCACCAGGCGCATGACGATGCGGAATATGACCCGGATGAAGTGGCGCTTCCTGGTTTACGAACGTTTATACTACTATGACACATCCTTACTCAATTTACGTCTGGCAGCCGTCACTCTCACCAACTGGCGAGGGCAGGTGGATAGAGCCAGTACAGGCCTACACGCAAGAGTACGCGCTGTACGTCGCCGGCCTGATCCACAATGACACCAGGTCCGTGATCAAGGTCGTGCGCTACGGGTTGACCATCCAGTGGTATCCGGATGCCCATGCGGTGGAGCTAGTAGAAAAGCAGATTGCCCGGCAGCGCGAACATCCACGCGAACCGAGGACGCCAGTTTGGGCTGAATGACCCGGCCAGTGAGGACTTTTGCGCCTGTGCCTCTGAGAAGCGATTTTTGAGGCCCAGCGACCATCACCATCACACCGCCCCTACCGGGCCAGAGGCTTTCCTGGCCATGGTAGCGCGTCGATATTTCCCGTTCCCGTTCCCGCTGTGCCGCTGAGATGCCGATTATTCAATCCCCAGCTCCTCCGCAGGAGTTTCTTGTAGATGCGTTCAAAATCAATGAGCGGTTCGATGATCACATTTACACTCTACCCTCACCATGCTTACGTCTCACCATGTGAGACCTCACTTTCTACGCGATCTATTCGCGTCTGGCTAACCAGCATTGTGACGATGTGGGAGTGGTGGCTTTACAAGCCGCTTTGAGATTACTCCTTACGAAAACGAGGTAGCCCTTGCTGGGCTATTCCCAACCATCTATAATGACAGCAACAAACAGGAGGTAAAACTGCATGGCGAATCGGCAGCACCTTGATCTGCTCAAACAAAGCGTCGAAACTTGGAACCCATGGAGGAACAAACACGCTGATGTACAACCAGACCTCAGCGAAGCTGACCTCAGCAAAGCTGACCTCGGCAAAGCCGACCTCAGCAATGCCAACCTGGAGGGAGCCAACCTCAGCAATGCCAACCTGGAGGGAGCCAACCTCAGCAATGCCAACCTGGAGGGAGCCAACCTCAGCGGAGCCGGCTTCCTCGCAGCCCGCCTCGGCGGAGCCGACCTCAGCAAAGCCAACCTCTTTGGAGCCGACCTGGAGGGAGCAATGCTGGAGGGAGCCAACCTTAGCGAAGCCGACCTCAGCAGAGCCGACCTCGGCGGAGCCATCCTCCTCGAAGCCAACCTCAGCAAAGCCAACCTCAACAATGCCAACCTCAGCAGAGCCGACCTGGAGGGAGCCAACCTCAGCGAAGCCGACCTCTACGAAGCCAACCTCGGCAGAGTCGTCCTTGATGAGGCTAATCTTAGCGAAGCTCGTATAGCGTGGACACATTTGGTAGATGTTGATTTGAGCGTGGTAAAAGGACTTGAGACAGTGACGCATAGCGGGCCATCGAGCATCGGGATTGACACCATCTATCGTTCAAAAGGCGCTATTCCTGAGGTCTTCCTCCGCAAGGCGGGCGTCCCTGACACCTTTCTCACCTACATGCACTCACTGGTCGGTCAACCCTTTGAGTACTTCTCCTGCTTTATTAGCCACAGCAGCAAGGACAAACGCTTTTGTGACCGTCTGTATGCTGATCTGCAAGCCAACCACGTGCGCAGTTGGTACTTTCCAGCAGACGCCAAATGGGGCGAACCCATCTGGGGAGAAATTGACCGCAGCATCAAAGTCTATGACAAGTTGATTGTGGTCTGCTCCGAGCACTCCTTGCAAAGTATCCCTGTCCAACGCGAGATGGAGCGGGCGCTCTCCCGAGAAGACCAGGAGCACAAAAACATTTTGTTTCCCATTCGCATTGACAACTACCTCTTCGAGTGTTGGGAGCACCGACGCAAGGCCGATGTAGTAGCAAAGGTGGTTGGAGATTTTCGAGGATGGAACTGTAACGCCGCAAAGTACGATACTGCTTTGGAAAAACTGCTGAGCGCATTAAAAGCTCAAGGATAAGTGTGCGAGACCACCTCATAGCATAGTTGACACCTGTAGGTACTTCCAACTGGCTCCCCTCTGAGCACGATAACAGGGCAGAACCCACCTGGAGTGCTCATGGGACACCTCGAAAAGGGGTGGCTGTTTGCCAGAGTAGACGACCCAACGATGTCAACTATGCTATGAGGTGATCTATAGGCGTTGCCTCCCTGTGGATCTCTGGTGTTACCCAACGGCATCTTCTTCTGAAGAGCTAGTAGAAAAGCAGATTGCCCGGCAGCGCGAACATCCACGCGAGCCGAAATTGCCACGCTGATCGCCTGTGTAGACAGAGGCACTACTTGACAGCAATGCTTTTCCTCTTTAGAATACCTATGCGTAGAATACCAGTTCTAGGAGGAGAAGACCTATCAGCACTCAGAGTCCGATTCATCACGCGTCATCACAGCGAGATCACTCCAGGGGCAGCCGTGTGGGAGAACTGCTGGGCAGCTATCGCCTCCTTCGCCTGCTTGGGGAGGGTGGCTTCGCCCAGGTCTACCTCGGTGAGCACCTGCACCTGGGAACCCTCGCTGCCATCAAGGTCTTGCGTACCACCCTCTCAGGCGAGGAGGTGGAAGCATTTCGCCGGGAAGCTCAAATCATCGCGCGTCTTGAGCATCCCCATATCGTGCGCGTGCTCGACTACAATGTGCAGGGAGGCACCCCGTACCTGGTGATGGGCTTTGCCCCAGGCGGCACGCTGCGCACGAGGCACCCCAGGGGAAGTTGTCTTCCTCTCCCTACCATCCTGAACTATGTTGCACAGGTGGCCGAGGCCCTCCAGTACGCGCACGAGAACCGGGTCATTCACCGCGACATCAAACCAGAAAACTTGCTGGTGGGGCGCAACAATGAGGTGTTGCTCAGCGACTTCGGCATCGCGCTGTTCGCACAGAGTTCGCAGCTGCACGGGGGGACCCAGAACGTGATCGGCACCGCTGCGTACATGGCGCCGGAGCAGTTTCGAGGCAAGCCTGGCATCGCCTCCGACCAGTACGCGCTGGCGGTGATCGTCTACGAGTGGCTGGCCGGTGAACGGCCTTTCTCGGGTTCCTTCGTGGAACTGGCGAGCCAGCACATGTATGCCTCTCCTCCACCGCTGCAAGGGAAGGCGGCAGTTTCACCAGCAGTGGAGCGCGTGGTGTTGACGGCGCTCACCAAAGATCCCGGCCAGCGCTATGGGAGCGTCAGCGAGTTTGCGGTCTCCCTGGAGCAGGCGGTTCACGCGCTCTCTCCTACTCTCCCTGCTGGCAAGCCTGGAGTTGACCAGGTAGCCAGTACGTCTGCTGCGCCGACGCTCTTAGCCATCTCGCCGACGCCTGGACCACCGCATCCCGATCTCGCGATTCCCATGCGGCAGGTTCAGGCGGACGGTGCCGCGGTACCGGGATCTGCTCAACGTTCGCGCTCCAGGAGAACTGCACGAGTTCGGGCTATTTGCTTTGGGCTGGTGGTGGTGAGTATCTTGCTCTGGCTAGCCACCTTTACCGTACCGGTCTTGCATAGCTGGTTTGCCGGAGCCATCTTGTTCTCCCTGGTCTTCTGGATTGCCGCCTACGCGGATCACCGCCGGGAGACTGAGCCATCGGGGGGCTTAGGTGGTTTTCACAAGGACCACATGAGGTAAATTCCCCGCATTGTGCAGTATACTCTCCCTCGCCAAAAACGCTTCCTCGTGCAATGTGTGGTGACAGGGGGATCGAGTGTGACCTCGACCCGACTGACAACCTGTGGTGGCTTCATGTGTAAATACAAACTTTAAGCCGGTCGTTTTTGTCTACTTATCCTGGTGGTTTTCCCCTTTGCTTCTTGCTCTCATATTCCCCTCGAGGCGCATGAAAAGCTGATGGAAGCCTTTCTCCAGAGGAAAGAAATGGTTCGCTCTCGCCAGGATAAGTAGACAGAACCGGCTCATTTAAAGTTTGTATTTACAAAAAAGAGCCCAAAAAAGCTGCAAAGGGGTGGGTAGAGGGAAAAAATAAAAATATAAAAATATAAAAATGGGGCGTGCACGGGATACGTACTGTTCTACCACAGGATACAGGTGGTTCTTTGCTTGCGTGCATCTTCCATTTACGGACACACTTATCCCTTTTCATTGCACGCTTCAATGCATCCTTTATTGTACGTCAGTTCACCGCTGCACTGGCTTTCGAGGGGATGCAACGCTCGCCCTCCATGAACGGATCCTTTTTCGGTACCTCGCGTCCCAGCACAGGGAAGCAACGCAAAAACGACGCAAAAATTCAACATTTGCATTGTTATTCCAAAATATCCACCAAAATTACTAGGCAATGCCACCAAAATATGGTATAGTTGCCTCAAATTTAACGCAAAAATTCAACATTTGCATCGTAATTGAGTACATCTCAGTGTACTCGTATCTGTAAATGCAAACTTTAAGCCGGTCGTTTTTGTCTACTTATCCTGGTGGTTTTCCCCTTTGCTTCTTGCTCTCATATTCCCCTCGAGGCCCATGAAAAGCTGATGGAAGCCTTTCTCTAGAGGAAAGAAATGGTTCGCTCTCGCCAGGATAAGTAGACAGAACCGGCTCATTTAAAGTTTGTATTTACACTGGAGTAATGACGAGTAGAAAATGGACACAAATATCTCTCTTTATGAATTTCAGCGAAGTTCGCCCTTCTACCCTATGGTGCTGAATTATACAGTTCTGTTGCTTGCGATCAAAGAGTTTGGCGCTGCAGGTATTGCTCAACACCTCAAAAGTCTTCCTGACGCTGAATATCAGAAGGAACTAGCTGAAGCAAAAATCCAGGGTAATATTACACTGGTTGAGCGTTTGAAGGCGGCGTCGATCGAAGAACTATACCCACCGCTGGTGCTGGTATCTGAGTTCCAAGATCAGCACATAAATATAGATGCCTTTGCTACCATGCGAGAATTGTGGGAAAACATCGCATTCCTGGTGGATGATCTCAAGCTTTCAGCAGTGTCGGCTTTGCTCGTCCATGCTTATGAAGCAACAAAGCAGTTGCACACCACGGATCCTCTATGGGAGTTTCTGTACCACTGTCGGAATGCAGGAGCGCATGGTGGGCGATTCACCTTTAGGAACGGCCAGCCAAGACACCCCGTGATATGGGGAAGGTATACATTGACTCGTGCGACTCACGAGGGGATGCCACTTATTATGCACAAAGGGATTGCGGGGCTTTTCGGTCAAGGCGATCCGCTTCGACTCCTGTGGGATATTGAGCAACGATATATTGTGCCAACCCTGCGGCGTAGTGAGTGAGAGGAAGTAGACTATGCCCAGCTGGGCCGATCTGAACGAGCGGCAGCGCCAGTATTTGACCTTCTCTGTAATTGATGAGTGTTAACAAAGTTTTGCTGACCTTCAGCTTACTGCCCTATCAAAGCCATTCCATCTCGCTCTCCGAGAAATAAAATCTATCTTTACTACTCCTAAAAAAGTGCAGTATTTTGCTTGTCCTCAGCCACATGGGAGCGACGCTGTATCGCAACCCGCTAGACGAGAATACATAAACTTCCTAATTACAGCCGGTCACAAATTCGTGCCGGGCTTTGTGACCTCATTCGGCCTCTTACCTGGCATCAATATGGTGTATACTCATAACTGGCTGCCTATGCTTAGTTGCTACAAGTACCCAAAGATGTGGAATCACCAGATTATAATGTTCTATCCTTGCGCAGTCACTCATATGCTGTAGAATCTCTTGAGCTTGCTCAGTTGCTCTTGCGTAATGTTGCATGGAGGATTCTGTGTGCCTCGTTTACGCCCAAAGATCTCACACATAGTTTTTTCAGTCATAGCAGGTGGATCGTTCAGGTTTATGTACTGTGATTTATCGCAAGCCAGGAAGACTGGACACGCTCGTGCCCGTTCCCAGTATGATAAGTCCCACTCGCGGAGTGTTTTGAATCTAGGATCAGGTGATGTCTTATCTAGAGAGCATGGACCATTGCCTTTTATCATGCAGTTATGTGGAATATTCGCTCCTTTTGCCCTGTACCAGTCCGCGGCCTCCTGATGCGATTCAAAGCGTTTAATAACCTCAAGAATAGCGATGAATCTCCAATGGTGCTCATTGGGACTATCTGAGATTAAATCATACCTGTCCTTGCACGAGATATAAATTACAATATTGCCCTCTTGTAAACGAGGCGCAAATTTACCCTTTCTACAAAGGGCAGTGATGGACGGGTAATCAGATTCGAAATCAGGCTCTCTGCGGCACGATCCGTCAATGAAGGGATACAGACCATGCTTTTCGCATGCTTCGCGCCCGGCGGCTGTTATAATAAGAGGTCGATAGGAATTCAAGCATATCGCCATGCTACACCTCACACCCACCTTAAACATCAGATCAAGTTAGAAAAGCAACTACCACTAGCTTGTAAAGCAAGATAAGCATGCAAGAAAGCCTCCTGCAAGAAAAGAACCTTAGTATAGCCCAGTCATGAGTATACACCATATTGATGCCAGGTAAGAGGCCGAATGAGGTCACAAAGCCCGGCACGAATTTGTGACCGGCTGTACTAATGAGTTATACCTTCACTTCTCCAAACCCAGCTAGGAGTATCTTGACGTATATGAATCATAATCGCTGCACTAAAATCTACTCTATTAACTTGCTAGACCTGCTCTAGAAGCCGATGAGCAGCATTGGATATCCTGTTTTTAGTGCAATGAATACTACAGGCATACGACAACATACTCTTGATGAGGTATCACTTCTCAGCAAGCTTTCGTTGAAGGACAAAGGTGACTGCGCTACTCGCCTCGACTCCTACCCCAGTACCAAGCAGTTTAAAGTCACCGTTCGCCGTGATCTCAGCAGTGAATTGAATTTCATTCAGTTGAAACGGGCTATCACTAGGGGTATGCTCGGTGATAATTGCCTGTAAGCCAGACATAAACTCCTGAAATCGCTCACGCAGCTTACTGACTTCAATCGTGCTGCTGACTAGCTCTACCCTGCCTGATCGACTTAGATGTTCCTCCTCACGAGTAATCACATCAATCGTCTCAGGAATATCTGTACTCATGACTTTCCTTTACCTTTCGATATCGATGGTGCTTTGGTCCAATTCCTCTTGGGTCGCCTTGTAGATGCGGTCAAATGTTGCCTCAATCGGATTGCCTTCAGTGTCTGCCTCCTCAGCGCGTACATGCAATATGCCATCACGGTCAACCTCGAACATGCAGGAAACTCGATGTTCACTCGCTCGGCGTGTTGTGGTCAGATTCAGGATAACATCACCGATGAGGGTATTCTCCTTTGCGGTTTCTTGTTCGCCCTGATAGATTTCGAAGCGGATGCGCTCTTGACCATCACGGTACGTGGTGAAGGCCTCTTTTCGCCAAACTTTGACAGGAATTTGTGTGTTCGCTGAGATAACGCGGTCCATCTTCTCGTCTGCCAACCTAATCCCCAATGATTGGGGGATCACGTCCCATAAATTCACCTGCTGCTTGAGATGACCACAGAGTCGTGCTCCGAGTACTGCTGCACCTTGAGCAACTGCCTCATCCGGATTGACTGAATCGTTGAGTGTCCAGCCGTAGCGCGAGTGGAGTGCTGTTCTTACGTGTGGTGTTCGCGTCTGTCCGCCCACAAGTAAAACCTGATCGATCTGATCTGCACCCAGCTTTGCATTTTTTAATACTGCATCACAAATCTCCAGTGAGCGGTTAATGAGAGGCTGAATCAGTGCTTCCAACTCTGCTCTAGTCAAGGTAGTCTCAAGGCTGAGTGAGTGATCTCCTACTGTGAACAGGTTTGGCAAACGAAGAGCCACCTCGGTTGCTGAGGAAAGTGCAATTTTCGCTCGCTCAGCCTCCCGGCGTAGGAGGGCACGCAGACTGCTATTGCTCTGAACAGGTAACTCTATGCCATGCTGATGTTTGAACTGCTTTTTCATCCACTCTACAATTGCCAGGTCGAAATCATCACCGCCTAAATGAGTGTCTCCTTTGGTCGCTCTGACACGGAACAAGCCGTTATCAATACGCAAAATTGAGATATCAAACGTTCCGCCTCCCAGGTCATAGATAGCTACTGTTTGTGGATCTGGCCCCAAGCCGAATGCCAGAGCCGCTGCTGTTGGTTCGTTAATGATGCGTGGTATATACAAACCAGCTTGTTCACCAGCCTCCCTCGTTGCTTGTCGTCGCGCTTCGTTGAAGTAGGCTGGTACCGTAATAACCGCTTTGGCGACTCTCCGACCACCCAGTGCCGCTTCTGCATCATTTTTCAGCTTCCGTAACACCTCAGCTGAAACCTGAGATGGCGTGAATGAGTGATTTCCAGCTCTGATCATCACCCTATGCTGTTGGGTTTCTTCAATGGCGTAGGTGACGTGCTCCTGGTCATAACGTACCCATCTGTCATGAAAGGTGCAACCGATGAAGCGTTTGACTGAATAGATGACTTGAGCGGGATGGCTCACCATACGTGCCCTTGCAGATTCGCCCACCATGGGCATATTCTTTTCAGGATCGAAGGTCACAACCGAAGGGGTCAGCAGCTCCCCTTCCCGGTTCGTGAGGACCTTCGGCTGACCAGACTGTAGGTCCCAAATAGCAATGACTGAATTGGTCGTTCCCAAGTCGATGCCAATGACGTCAATTTCCTCCATAGCTTGACATCCTACCCGCTCAGTATGTATAACAACTCAATCCACAAGGTGTCCCTATCCACAGGTTTCTCTCGCCTGACTCACCGCTACTAAGCACAAGCGTAGTGACCCTATCAGCAGCCAAACCACTGTTTCGAGCGGTGAAAGCACGTACTATCTTCCACCCCTTGCCCTGCTCAGCCAGACAGAAGAGTCCACTCCCACTCGTTCCGACCCATAAGATAGTGCTTGTATGATCCCAAGCGAGAGCGGTCACTTTCTGACCTTCAAAGCTGGGAACGGGTTTCAAAGCATCGGGCGGACCAGCATACAATCCATCATTAGTGCCAACCCAGAGATATTCGGATTCACCCTTCGAGATGGACAACAGCAACCGGATGCCGGGGTTGCCTGGTATGCCACTTGCCACCGTGAGAGCATCAGTATCGGGATTGTAGACAAATAGCCCGATCGAGGTACCAAGCCAGACACGCCCCGGATGTGTCTGCATAACTGTCCAGATCCAACTTTTCTCTGGCAATTTGCTCGCCGGAATAACACATGTCCAGGTGAGTCCATCACCGCGATAGAGGCCGTCTAACCCTGCTACCCAGCGGAAAGGGCCAGTACTTTCAGCTAAGGCCGTGAGCGGACCGGGTACATCTGAAACGGATTTCTGGATGGCTCGACCCTTCAGCAGGTGCAATCCACCACTCCAACTTGCTACCCATATATCTTCAGTAGTGACACCAGCGACGAACGCTCGCACGTCCCGAATGTTTGAGAACTGTTTCCAACTCTCAGTCAGGATATCCAAGCAGAAGAGGCCATTGGCCGTCCCAATCCACAGAACCGTGCCAGTTGCTCCTTGCTGTACTGCAAGTGCCTGGATCATATTACTTAAAGGCACCGAGGGCCGTCTGGGATCTGCAAGGCCAATTACATCTGGTGGTGTATCTGTCAGTTGGAAGCATATTCCAGTTGGGTCAGCACGCAATAGACCATGGTGAGTCCCGATCCATACCTCCTCATCTCCTCTCTCGGCTAAACCAGTAATCCGTACTTTAAGTCGTTGCCTACTGATAGGTATCCAGCTTCCATCTGTCGCCCGACCCACCTCACCTCCGATCGCCGCCCACACTCCCTCAGCCGTAGGAGCAAGTGCGGTTACCTCACTCATTGGCCATGTATCGTTGTGGTATTCTTCACCGGTATTGAGCTTGATCTGAACAAGCCCGCCAAGGGTACCCAACCACAAATCTTCCTTCCAACGGAGCAACGTGAGGACATCAGGTCGTCCATGGTAACGCGCCCAGTCACCGCTCTCGAAGTGAAATACACCACGAGCACTGCATAGCCATACATCATCCTCGCTTGCTACCGCTATCGCTCTGGGAGGCTCACCAAAGGGAGGGAGTTCGATCATTGGAGCTTGGGAGGGACTTCCGATAGCATAGACTCCACTCGCAGAGCCCATCCACAAGCGTCCCGAGGAATCTTTATTCAAGCAGTTCGTGGTAATCTCGTTCAGTGCCGTGTAGGGTCGCCAGATGTTGCCATCTAAATAACTGACGCCAGAGTTCTCATGAGCCACCCAGACCAAACCATTCCCGTCGACGGCCACCGCTACAACAGAGTTTCCTGGTAAGCCATGTTCACTGCCATAACGGGTAAAGCAATGCAAATCAGGTACCCAGCGCAAGACTCCCCCACCAGTGGCAAGCCAGACTTCACTCTTAGCCGGGTCTAAGACAAGACCACGGATGTGCCGTTGACTGGCCAGACTAAACCAGCCAGGACAGGCAGCGGCACTTGCTGGTTCGTGGCGAGGGCCGCTGCCCGGAACCAAAATGGGTAAATCCCGATCATCCATTCGCAGAACAGGCAGGTCTAATTTCTCGTCTTCTGTACTCATGCGTTCTCTACCATCCCAGCCCACTTCTCGCGTAGGCTGTTCAATTCGATAGCTAGGTTGTCATTATATTCCTTTTGCTGCTCAGCAGCCTGATGAAGGAAGTCTTGCCATGCTTGCAGTCCCTTCTCACGTTGCTGCCACAGCCCAAAGTGAGCGTGTTTGCGGAGATCCTCAGCTACGTGGTTGAGATCCTCCAACTGTTTCGCGAGTGCCACTTCCCATGTAGCGAGGCGGCGGTATTGGGCGGCTAGATTCTCTTGTGGACCTCTCATCGTCCAGACCCGACCCCACGGGACAACCTCCAAGGCATCAGCCAATCTTGTCGCAGGATCATTACAGATACCCTGAAGAGTAGAGAGCAATTCGTCGTCCTCGTCATCCAAGACACGAAAGAGATGTTCGAGGAGCACATCTTTATCGAGCGCATCGGGGTCTACCGGGGCAGTATCCTGCCGATCTCTTGTAGCTCCATTGTCTTCGACAGCCTGTCGGAGGAAGGTGTCTTCCTGGCCCCGCCCAGAACCTTCGATCTGAGCTCGAAGGATATTGATCTCTATTTGGAGCCGACTTGCTTCGCGGCGTAGCAAACCGACAGCAATCTCATATTCGCTATAAGCCAGGGTTAAATTTGTCTTAAGGGGAGCGACAGCTTCCTGAGCTGCTTTGATCTGCTGACGCAGTTCCTGCAAGTAAGCCAGCAGTGTGTCCACATCTTTCTGAGTGGTGGTTGATAGAGAGTCAGTCATCAATAGGCTCCTCCTGCATTGGGCAACTGAGCCAGCCGATAGTGAGCCGGACTGTAGAGGCCATACGCCAGTCCCAGTGGATTATGATGCTTCTCCAGAAAATACCGCCGAGTTGCACGTAGTGCCTCCCCGATGCTCATTGGGATGAACGTTTGCTTTCCTGTCATTTGATCGATGACTTCTTGCCCACGCAGAAAAAATTCATAGAAGACTCGTGCAAATGTAGCAGCGAAAAGATCGGGTACTGGACAGGCAGTAGCAACGACAGCCGCCGCCCCACGTTCGATGAACGTCTTGGGCAGGTTGAATGTTTTCCGCAGGTCATCGGCACCACCGACTGACTGACAGGCATTGAGGAAAACAAGCGGTTGGCGCTGAAATCGTCCTATGACACGATCGAACGCATAGGTCTCTAGCTGAATGATGTGGGCTGTAGCTTCGATTCCCTCTTCTTTCATGAAGGAGAAGAGCAGGGTATCACCATGTTTACTGGCTTGGCAGTGGCAGGCAAAATGAACCATATTGTGGTTGGCTTTGTCGAGATACCTGATAAGCTCCTCCCCTGTGGGCTTAGAGGGGTCGAAATCGGTGAGGCCACACGCTGATCCAAGCAAACTGAAGCGGTCCTGTTGACGGGATCGAACGACCACCTTTTCGATATCAGGCCCTTCCAGTTGATGTGAATGGAGGAGGTGGTAGTGCAGGCAAAAGAGCATATCCGATGGCAAGGTCTGCTCCCAGGGATATTCGCTGATGTCTTTCTCTGGGGTGAGAACGCGTGCGGGAGAGTAACGGAGTCCCCAGAACAATTCTGGATCACCATCCTCATAGTTATCCCCCTCGTAGAGTACTTCCCAGGGAAAGAGGACTCGTTCGGAGCGAAACGTTGGTTCGGGAATGGCATCTCCCATCAATTGAATACGACGAGCCATGATTTGGCGTGCTCGTTGATCCTTAAAGAATCTCTGATAGGCATTCATTCCCCATCCAGCCAACTCGACAAGTTGTTCGTGGCATAGTTCTGCAGAAAGCGTAATGCGCTTCTCCTTGTTGACTGCTCTTTCAAGTACTCGAAAAGACTCGAGAACTCCGTCAGTAAAGTTTTCGAGTACTTTGTCTGTTGCGGTTCTGCCAAATGGCTGCTGCTGCCCTTCGATATTATACGTATCTTCCTCGATATCTATTTCCAGAAGGGGCGCGATAATCTGTCTGGAGACGGCTCGACTGATGCCACTCATCGTTGATCGCCTCCCCGTTTTCCAACTTTGAGTGAGAACCTCAATCGGTGAATCGGCTGTACTCCATCCACAAAGTATACTTGAACAACATATGTTTTGGGCTCTGTCTTAGTACTACAGCAACACATAATGAGTTCAGGCAGATGAAAGGATGGGAACTGCAGGTCGTTGCAACACTTGCAGGATGCGAGCCCATCGTCCCTCTTTACGCCAGCGTTGATAGCGATTGGCCACTGTTTGCCAGGGTCCGAAGCGTTCGGGAAGGTCCCGCCACGCCGAACCGGTGCGCATGACCCAGAGGATGGCCTCGACGATCTGACGATGCTCAACTGCCGGACGTCCGGTGGCGGCTTGCGGCGGCAAGAGGGGACAGAGGTGTTCCCATCGCTCTGCTGTCAGTTCCTCCAGGCCTGCCACCGGAATTGGCTCGAGCACAGCCTGCGTTGGAAGCGGATGTTGTCGTGCCCGCCGTGCCACATGGCAACGTTTCGCGACGGCTTGATGCCGGCGGCGGAAACGGGACCAGCGCAGACGCAGGGCTTGTCGCCAGTCCGGTTCCTCCTGCGCTTGCCACAAGCGATGCACCTCTGGCACCGTCAACGTACTCAGTTCTCGTTCACCCTCCCCTTTTTTTGCTCCTGGGCTTGCGCCTGGAGCCGCATGACCACCAGAAAGGCGTGAGAAAGCCTCGCGAGGGTGATGAAGCGATACCAGGCCGTCCAGCTGCGCACTTCATACTGATCCAGGCCCACCTCTCCTTTCGCTTGCTCAAAGCCCTCTTCGATCGGCCAGCGTGAGCCTGCAACTTGCACCAACTTCGTAAGCGGGGTTGAGGCTGGGCCCCAGGCGCGGTAGTACGCCCGTTTGCTTGGTTCGGCCAGACTGCGTCGGATCAGCACCCACGAGGCCCATCCCTGGCTCCCCGCGCGTTCATAGGGCAATTGCAGCCAGGCCCAGTCGTAGAGCCGCGGCCCCTGGCTGCCCTCTCCGGCTGAGAGGGGTACCCAGGCCTCTGGCGGCAAGAGCGCAGCCAGCAGTCCCACCGGTTGTGGCTCGCCCTGGCTCCAGACCGTGTGCGTCTCGGGCACCGCGAGCACATACTGCTGCTGCTGGCTCTCCAACCAGTCACGCATCTCATCATAGCCATAGACCGTATCGGCTACCACCCAGTCGGCCTGCACTCCTGCCACAAAAGCCCGTGCCAACATCTGCCGGGCCAACTCGCCTTTGGTGGCAAAGCTCACGGACTCGGGGATCCCTGCCTCCCGGCAGCGGACCCGATCCTGCATCCATTCCTCGGGCAGATAGAGCGCACGGTCAATGAAGGCATGCCCTTTCGCGCTGGCATATAACAGAAACACTCCCACCTGGCTGTTCTCGCGTCGTCCCGCTGTCCCACTGTACTGCCGCGCCACTCCCACCGACTTCTTCCCTTTTTTCACAAAGCCTGTTTCGTCTACGACCAGCACGGCATGCTCCTCTTCCAGGTGTGCTACGACATAG
>Ga0137391_10000700_pt1 | contig 23767 bp, 19 predicted proteins | sample 15con2h24BmetaG_FD_101399 | JGI IMG/M metagenome (GOLD analysis project Ga0137391, IMG submission 101399) | Vadose zone soil microbial communities from Angelo Coast Range Reserve, California, USA - 15con2h2.4B metaG | ecosystem: Environmental > Terrestrial > Soil > Vadose zone > Saprolite...
ACCTGCTGCTCGATCTGTTCCGCCGAGATCCCCGGCCACTGGGTAATAATGTCGACGTAGTTGTCCGCCACGTCGGGATAGGCCTCAATCGGTAACCGCTCGAACGAAACGATCCCCCCGGCGAAAAGGATCAACGCCAGCGCCACGACAAGAAGCCGGTTGTTGAGAGCGAAATCGACGACGCGGCGAATCATTTCATTGCTCCACGGTGTTTTGCAGCGGCAAAGCGTTTGAGACCACTTGATCTCCGGGCTTGATACCTGAAACTACCTCCTGCAAGTTGCCGGGAAGCATGCTGCCCGTGACCACTTCAAGGCGCTTGAAGTGACCAGCACTTATAGGCGTGTAAACCCACTCGCGATCATGCAAGTGCAGAATTGCAGTTGCCGGAACTGCTGCCCGCGTCTCGGGTTGTTTGCCATAGAACGTCGCGGTAACGAACATCCCTACGCGCATCAGGCCAGGATTGGCGACTTCGAGGCGAACTTTGGCCGTGCGGATATTCGGATCGAGAGTCGGCAGAATATTTTCGATCCGGCCCTTGAAGACTTTTTTGGGGTAGGCGTTTAAATGAATATCCGCGTACTCTCCAACGTGCACGGCGTCGAGATCGTTTTCGTAAACATCACAGACGATCCAGACATAGGACAGATCAGAGATGGTGAAGGGATTTGGAGAACCCAATCCCTGGACTCCAGACGCGTTCGTTACCTGCTGGTCGGTAATGACGCCTGATATCGGTGCGACGATGTCGACGATTCCGGACGGGTGCTCCTTATCGATGCCCAGAAGCCGCAACTGCTCAGTTGCGTGATCCAAGTCCGCCTGGGCATCCTGTTCGGCAACTTCAGCAGCCTCAAGCGCGCTCTTCGCGACAGCGCCCTTATCATAAAGAATCTGCGCTCGTTGCAGCTGTGTACGCGCCAACCTCTCATCATTCACGGCCTTCAAATATGTCTGATAAGCGCCGGACACATCGTTACTCTGAACGCGCAGTAACAATTGGCCCTTCTTCACGACATCGCCAAGCCTGGCCTTAATTTCTACAACGCGGCCTGCCGCCAATGAGATCACTGGCACGGCACGCGCAATGTCGGGCTGCACCGCGCCCGTCACATTCAGGGTCGGCGCCGATTTATGCTCGACTGCCGTCGCCAAAGGAAACTGCTCTGGGTGGTCCACCGTGAAATTGTTGGCGTCTAAGTCAGACTCGACTTTTGCCGGAGGCGGTGCCTCGGCCTTCGGGTCCGCCCTGCCCGCATTGCAGCCAGTCAGCGCGGCCACCAAAAACACACACGCCGCCAGCATCACGCACTGGACAAACCGTCTGATCTTCACTGGATCACCTCCCGTCCCACCGCCATATTCAACTGCGCCGCCGCCGTCAAATACGCTCCCACCAGGTTCACGTAGCTCAATTCCACCGTACGGTATTCGCTCTCCGCGCTCAGAAAATCCAGCAGCGACGCCCCGCCGCGCTGATAAGAAAAGAAAATCGTCTCTCGGACTCGCGTCGCCTGCTGCAGATATTTCTGCTTGTAAGGACGCAGCAGAGTCAGGTTGCTTTCGAGCGTGGCGTAGCTGGAGTCGACGTCACTTAGCACTCCTGCTTCCGCGGCGTCGCGCAATCTCTCAGTGCGCGTGATATCGAGCCGCGTGCGCAGCTTCTCTCCCTGGTTACGGTCGAAAATGCGCAGGGGGATAGTGACACTGACGCCGAGCGTATTTATGCCAAACGGGTTGTTGTTGGATGAATTGTGCGTATACCATGCACTCAAGGTCGGATCAGTTGAGCCGTTGGCCACCGCGAGTTTGTGGTCGGTCTGGGCTCTGTCCACGGCCTCGACGGCCGCCTTCAAGTCCGGCCGGGTGTCGATGGCAATCTTCCGGAACTCGTCCCGCGGCATCAGTTGGTCGTTGAAATCGTACGGACCGGTCGCGTCGATTTGTTCAATCGGGGTTCGATCATTTAGCAGGGTGAGTAGCTGAATCTTTGCGTTTTCGAGACTCTCCTCGGCAGCTTGCACGTCGGCCTCGTACTCCACGCGCTGCAATTCCAGGCGGTCTAGATCGATTTGCGCGATGTCGCCGGCATTGAAGCGATCTCTACTGATCTGAAGTACGTGGTCATAGTAGGCAAGGTTGTCTTTTGCCAGCCGAAGCGCCGCTTTGGCTTGCAGCGTTGACACAAAAGCGCCGCGCAAGTTGAAGAGCAGAGTTCTTTCCAAGTCGGCATGACTCGATTCGGCAATCAGAGTCCCCTTTTTCGCACTCTCCCGGCGTAATTCGCGCTTGTGCTGCCGCTCGTGCAGATAGCTAATGCTGGGCGACTCAAAAGTGCCAGCGAATGGTCGCCAGACTCCTCTCTCAGGAGCGATTTGAGTCCCATCCGCCGACAACGTGAACGTCGGGTTCGGGCGGAGAAACGCCGTAATCTCTTGCGCCTTCGATTCGTCGATACTCACCTTGTCCGCCAACAGCGTGGGATTGTTCTGCTCGAAACGGTCTTTCACCTTCTCCCACGTCCATGTCTGGGCGGCTTGCGGTTGTGCCTGCTGTGCAGTCATGCTCGCCGCCGCTCCCATCAATGTGGCTACGGCGAAACTTCGCCAGAATGTTCTTCGCATCAGGTACTCCGTGAGTGCTTCCCTGGATACTCCGGGAGCACCGCCAGCAGGACACCCTGGCCCACTGTTGCGCGCACTTGCCATGAGCAAGGGCACTCCCCTTGTAAGAATTTCGCGACATCAATAGTGAGAGAGTCATCGCCGCGAAGCTTGTGCTCCAGCAAACGGCGATTCGAGAATTAACCGAGGTAGGAAGTTGGAGGAGAACGGCCAGCGCGCAGCAGAGAAGGCGCCGCCGAAACAGACAACGACGGGCTGAACATTTCCTGCCAGCCCTCGCTACTGAGTGCAAAAGAAAAAGATGTTCCTACAGCCGCAGGCGGATTCTGCCCCTGGCTCGTCCAAGCCGAAGTTTTTTCACTTCCCGCCTGTCGGACGCTGCGCTTGCTCGGCCCTGATTCCTCCATCTCTGCGCGCATCGCGCGGAGATCATCGGTAGCCGAGACTACAGGGAACAACAGAACCAGCAGACAGCCAAGAGCCAGCAGGCATTGCAAAGAACTGAACCTGCGTTCAGACTGCACCCCACAGTCCCGCCGCCATAACCAGTAGGCAGGCAGCGCCAACAGCAGCCACGCAAGGTTCAGTAGAAGTTCCATGCTGCAAAGCCAATGCCGTCAAAGATCCCGGGAAGACGCATCGTCGACGGTCCCGCTATTGAGTTTTTCAGAAGACCAGAGGCGAAGTCAATGTATCCGTAGGACTTGTACAAGCTCGTGTGGCCCGGGCACTCATGCCCGCGAGGGGTTGCGGCAGACCTGTCCCGTGCAGCGGTATCGTCCGCAAGATCAGTCAAATACATTTGAAGCTGGGCCCGCCGAAGCCCCAACCCCGCCCACTACGGACCCACCACCACCTGCAAAGGAACCGGCGTCTGCAGCCGGGCCCGATGGATCTGATTTTTCTCTGCCACTTCCCCAACGCCGTCCACGTGTACCACGTAATACCCATGCGCAACCGTCTCGCCGAATGGAATCTCGAAATCCGTGGTCCCTTTCTTCAGAGGAAACCGCTGGTAGCCGATAGCCGTCGCTCGCCCGCTCTCATTCACCGCCAGCACGATAAAGGTAAAGTCGAAGTCATCCGGCGTCGTGTTCGAGACCTCGACGCTTCCCTCGATCCGATTACCTGTCACATGCGCCGGCGTCTTCCACTGCATCAACATTGCCGCTACCACGTTCAGCGTATATTCGCGCTGCACCGCTAACGCCGGCCTGCTGTTATCCGTAACCGATATCGTGAAGCGATATTCCCCCAACTTCTCGGGAGAGCCCTGCAAAGTCCCGTCATCCTCTAGTTTCAATCCCGGCGGCAGATCTCCCTTTTCAACTCTCCAGTGATATGGTAACGTCCCACCTCGCGCCTGCATGTGCACCAGGTACGTCGCCCGCGGATAAGTTCCCGGCAGGGAAACAGTATCGATGACGAGCTGCGGTCCGTCCTGTGCCGGTCTAGGTACCTGCCGCGCATTCTTCGGCTGTGCACCGATCTGTCCAGTGGAAGCGCTTACTGAGTAAAGCTGACATCCAGCCATACCTAGCGCAGACAGAAGAGCCACAAGACATTTCGCTCGTCGAATTCCCGTCCAAATGCTCAAAATTTCAATTCCATCCGCAAAGGATGTTTAACGATATCTGTTGCCGCATGACCACCGCCATTTCAAAGACGCCTGCAAATTGCAATCTTGCGGCGTAATCGCTTTCGAGTTTTCGCACCAGCCATGCTAACCCGCATGATTGGTAACAGCAATGGAGCGAGAGGGACGACACGGGAAAAGAAAAAAATGCGTCAAACTCCAGCCCCAAACGAGAGAGATCCAGAGCCTGACGCCCAAACGAACTAAACTAGAATCCCCCCGGCGGATCGACCACCGATCCCAACTGGACCGCAGATCCCCCAGAGATTTGTGTCGACGAATCGCCTTGCAGCAAATACGCCTTGTTAGGCGAGACCATATAAAACACCAGGTTGCTCGACAAACTATTGACGGACGCCGCCGTTCGTCCGTTGGTCGCAAGCGTGTAAGTTCCTGACAAACATCCAGGAGCATTGATCGTACCGCCTGAGTTCACCACCTCAGCCCAACCCAGGTTCCCGTTTCCATCCGAAGTCAGCGTTCCCGTCCGATCCAAAGGCGCTCCCCCGACAGATGGCGTTCCTGCGATAGATCCGCCCATCACGAATGCAGACTGCCCCTTGAAGTCGCTGCCGGAAAAGGACGTCGTGCCCGCCGAGAATGCCTGCTGCTCCAAAGTCCCATCTTCAACCCGGCTCGTGTCGTTGCTCACCAGGAAAAATCCGCGCGCGCCGCTCACCAGGTACATTACCTGCTGCACAACCGTACCGCCCGCATTCAGCGTTACCGTCGTCCGGCCGTTCGCCGCCACGCTATAAACGCTCGCGGTCCCGCCCGAAGTAATCGCCGCATTCAGACTCGGACTTCCATCTCTCACCGTGTCGTAAGATCCGCCAGTGACGTTCCCCTTACCATCAGCGGTGAACTGACCCACGCTGTTCACTCCACCCGCGGAACTCGCAGTCGTATCACCGCGGCTGCCCACAACGTAGCCGCCGTTGAGCGAAGCATTCGTGAATCCCCCTGGCGGCGCCGACTGAGCCTCCATCCGGCCCAATCCCAGTCCGGTGTTGGTGTCAAACAGCAGGAAGTGCTGCCCATCAATTACGTAGTAAAAATACGTGTAGCTCGTTCCCTGGCTGTCGGCGAATGTGACCGTGCCTCTCCCCGTGGCGTCCGGAACCGTGAAGGCCGGATTCACCACCGTGGTTCCCAGGGTTCGCTGCGAGGGTGCTAGTCCGCCCAGCAGCACATCAGCGTTGAGCCCAGTGATCGCTCCAGAGCTTACTGTCATTGCGCCCACGCTCGCCGCGGATCCCGCCACCCCCGTGCCCGCCGTCACTTCATGCGTGCGGAACACAAACGTCCCACTGGGCGCCGCGCTGAAGGCCGATGTTGTCTGTTGGTAAGCTACGCCCGAAGAGTTAAATCCCTGGTCCGCTTCGATCAGGTAGATCGAACCCGGATTCGTGCTGCTCAGGGTCACGGCCCAGCTCAGACTGTTACCGCTCGCAGTGCCGGAATTAAGACGTATCGTCATGCTTCCGGTGCCGTTGCCGCTAATGCTGTAAGTTCCTGTAATGTTGGATACAAACTCGTCATCGAAGCCCGAGGTGATACTGCCCTTGCCGTCTACCGTAAAAACTCCAGCCGCGGTATACGGCGTATAACCGTTCGTCGTACTGCTGATGAACCAGCCCGACAACTGATAAGTCCACTGCGATCCTGCCGGCAGGCTGGCGTTGTTGAAGTTACCCGTGGCCCCGGGACAGGTCACCGTGGTGGTTATGGAACTCGAGCTGCTGCATGCCGACAAAAAAGCCAAAGCGACCAGGGACAGCGCAAGTCCTACAGCGCGGCTGGATCCAGTCCCAACAAAACGGAAAAATCCGGGAGTGACTTCTTGAAGCGACACAACTGCCTCCGAGGTGAGAAGAGTCCTTGCAATCTTAGGCATTCTTAACACGAGTAGATGAGGAAAGTTTCGCGCAGGTTATCTCTGGTCACGTTCAGTAGTACAGATCGGACGGGCCCTTGTACTCCTGGAGGGCATTGCCGCCGTCAATGATGATCAGTTGGCCGGTGATGTAGGACGCGGTTTCGGAGGCAAGAAACGCGACAGCAGCGGCGACCTCGTCCGGGCGTCCCGGTCGGCCCACGGGAGTATTCTTACCGGCAATAATTTCATGCCCGGTCGACGACGCGGTTTCGATCCAGCCGGGGGCGACGGCATTCACCGTGATTCCCTTGCGGGCAACTTCCAGCGCGAGACTGCGAGTGAGCCCGACCATGCCGGCTTTGGCCGCACTGTAAGCGGTTTCGCGAGGATTGCTCACAACTGGTCCGGTGACGGAAGAAACGTTCACAATACGCCCATAATGCGCCTTCAGCATGAAGGGCAGAACGGCCTGAGTAACGTTGAAAGCAGTCTTGAGGTTGATGGCGATGCTGTAATCCCAATCCGCTTCCGGAAGCTCTGCCAGAGGCAACGAGGTGGTCTCGGTTGGACTGCCGACCTGAGTCATGCCCGCGTTGTTGACCAGGATGTCGAGGCGGCCATAGCGGGCGAGGACTTCCTGCACTAGCACTTGAGTGCGCGCGTGATCGCGCAGATCGGCCGGGAAAGCAAAGACATCGGTGCCCTCTGCGGCGAGTTCGCGGGCGCGCTCTTCGATCCTTTCTGTGGTGGAAGTGATCGCGATTTTCGAGCCTTGTTGTGCGAGCAGACGAGCAGTCGCGAAGCCTATCCCCTGCGGGCTGCCCGCGCCCGTGATGAGCGCCACTTTTCCGGAAAAGTTCATCGATTCGATTTCACCAGTTTAAGTTCGGCGAATTGTGTCGAGGCTCAGCCGATCCATGCTCAGGCGATCCATGCTCAGGCGGTCAGTGTCTGCAGCGCTCCGCGGAAGATCTTTGTGTGGTGATCGATGTCCTCCTGATGCGTAGCAGGCGACATCAGGGCCATGTTGTGAAACGGCGTTAGTAGAATGCCGCGGTTCATGGCGTACAGGTGCATGAAACGCTCCAGTTCGAAGTCCATTGCGTCGTGAGCCTGGCTGCCGTTGCGCGGACGATTGCGCGAAAAGAGATATTCAGCCCTGCAACCGAGGCGGCTGACGTGCCAGGGCACATCGAAGTTGGCAATGGCCTGCTCGACACCTGCGGTCCAGCGTTCGGCCAGCGGGATCATTCGATCAAACGCTTCCCGAGTCAAAACTTTCTCGAGCGTAGCGCGCATGGCCGCAAGTGAGAGTGCGTTGCCCGCGAGCGTGCCCCCGATGCCGCCGACATCGCAGTCCTCGAGATTCTGGCGGGCGGCTATGGCGTCGGCAACGTCCTGGGTGAAGCCGTAGGTCGCGCCGGGAACGCCGCCGCCAATGGGCTTGCCGAATACGAGGAAGTCGGGATCAAGATTTTCGGCGACGGTGTAGCCCCCCGGCCCGGCGCAAATGGTATGGGTTTCGTCGATGATGAGCAACGTTCCGTACTTGCGCGTGAGTTCCCGCAGCTGCTGGTGGTAGCCCGGGTCGGGATGCACGATCCCGACATTGGTCATGGCGGGCTCGGCCAGAACGCAGGCGACGTCGCCAGGCTGGAGTGCTTTCGCGAGCGCATCGACGTCATTGAATTCGACGACCTTTGTGGTGACCGAGGGATCGACCGGTGGGCCGACGTTGCCGCGGCGCGGCTTCGACACACCATCTTCCAGTGTGATGAAAGTTTCGTCCACGCTACCGTGATAGCACCAGTTGAAGACCAGGATTTTGCCGCGGCCGGTGATCTGACGGGCGAGCCGGATGGAAAAGCGGTTTGCATCAGTGGCGGTGAGCGCGAACTGCCAATAGGGCAGACGAAAGCGCTTCTGCAGTTCTTCGCCGACCCAGACGGCATCTTCGGTGGGCAGCATCAAGGTGATTCCGCGGGCGAGCTGCTGCTGCACCGCAGCAACTGTCGCCGAAGGCGAGTGGCCGGTCATGGCGCCCGTGTCGCCGAGGCACAGATCGACATAGCGATGTCCGTCCACGTCGAAAAACTCGGCGCCGTGAGCCTCGCGCACGAACGGCGGGAAAGCGCCGGCCCATTTGGCCATCCAGTTCATAGGTACTCCGCCCAGCAGGGATTTGCGGGCGCGCTCGAACAAGGCCTTCGATTTGGGCCGTTCGTCAATGAACTTTTTTTGTTCGGACAACATTAACGACTGCAGGTGGTCACGATCGATTGAGGGCATTCATCTTCCGAAGCTGTCGCGAAGATTGCATTCCGAGGAGGTGGCGATTCTAGTTCAGCAGAGGCTGGTGGTCAAATGGCTCTATCAAAATCTCCCAATTGCTGGCTGTTTCGAGGAAAAAGCCCCAGAGCCGGAAGAGCAAACTGATCTTGATGTGTCACTCTGTGCTGGCCCGGTGTGTGCGCTAGTCTTACTCTACCGCTCGCGTCGGGCGAAACGCGTTGGCTATCAATTCTCCGTCACCCTCATTTTCGCGCCTGCCATCACCGCTGGACTCGCCTTCGCCTTGGCGCCGGCCCACACAACAACCCGATAGACCATCAACACCCCCATCACCGACGCGTATTGAAGCGGTTTGCGCAAATCTGCTTTCACCAGCCAGATGTAATGGATCACGCCCGCCGCGGCGCTGAAATAAATCAGCCGGTGCAGCGCCTGCCAACGTTTGCCACCCATCCGCCGGATCCATCCCTTCGTCGAGGTCAACGCCAGCGGGATCATCAATACAAACGCGGTAAGCCCCGCAGTAATGAACCGCCGCTTCGCCACATCCGCCAACATCTCGTGCACATCGAAAAATTTGTCCAGCCATACATAGGTCGTCAGATGCAGCGTGCCATAAAAAAAGGCATACAGTCCAAACATCCTTCGCAACCCGATCAGCCAATATTGCCGGGTGAGCTTCCGCAACGGCGTAATCGACAGCGTCACCAGCAGAAAGGTCAGCGTCCAGTCTCCGGTTGAGTGCGTGATCACCTCAATAGGATTCGCTCCCAGCATGCCATGGAATCCCTTCCACGCAAGCCGTCCCAACGGCCCCAGGCACGCCAGGAAAATCACAGGTTTGATCCATCGCAACATCTTGTGAGAACTGAGAACCGGGAACTGCTCTAAAATTCCTTCTTCAAGTCCATCCCGCTATACAAACTCGCCACCTGATCCCCGTACCCGTTAAACATCAGCGTGGGCCGCTTCAAAAACTCTCCCAGCCTGCGCTCCGTTTTCTGACTCCACCGCGGATGATCCACGTTCGGATTCACATTCGAATAGAACCCGTACTCGTTGGGTGCGGAGAGATGCCACGTATTCATCGGCTGCTTATCCGTAAAGCGCACCCGGACAATCGCCTTCGCGCTCTTGAACCCATACTTCCACGGCACCACAATCCGCAGCGGAGCCCCATCCTGGTTTGGAAGTTCCTCGCCGAACATGCCAAAACAAAGCAACGCCAGTGGATGCATCGCCTCATCCAGACGCAAACCTTCCACGTAAGGCCACTGCAGAACCGACCCACGCTGGCCCGGCATCTGGGTGGGGTCCTCCAATGTTGTGAACTCCACAAATTTCGCCTTCCCCAAAGGATCAGCTCGCTTGATCAACTCACTCAACGAAAATCCAATCCACGGCACTACAATCGACCATCCCTCGACGCACCGGTGCCGGTAGATGCGCTCCTCCGGAGCAGACATCTTGATGATCGCGTCCACATCCAGCACTTGCTTCTTCTGCACCAGCCCGTCAATGGTTACCTTCCATGGCCGAGTACGGAAATTCTTCGCCAGTCCCGCTGGCTGGTATTTGTCGGTCGAAAATTCGTAGTAGTTGTTGTAGTTCGAGACATCTTTGAAAGGTGTGACGGTCTCCGTCGTGCTGAATCCGCTCTTCTTGATCCCATCAATCTTGTTGCCAGCGTGGACCACGGTTCCTGGAGAAATCATCTCCCGCAAGCCGACCCCAGTGGCCACCGCCGCTCCCGCAATCGTCGCTCCCGCCAGAAACGTCCTGCGGTTCAAATAAACGCTCTTCGCCGTGATCTCTGATGATGAAATATCCGCTGCCTTCTTGATGAACATAAGGACTAAGACCCTCTCTACAATGTACGCGCTTCCGCGCACCGCGGAATCATTGCTGGCTCGTCCGCACTCAAATAGGACGCGAACAGTTCAGAAAAGTTTCACCGATCAGAGACGAATAAACGAAGGCCAGAAATCGCCCTGTGGATGGGCGAAGGCCTGCTACCCCAATATTTCCCGCACCTTCCGCGACAAATTCTGCAATGTAAAGGGCTTCTGCAGAAAAGCTTTCCCACTCTCAATCGTCCCTTCGTTCACAATCGCATCTTCGGTGTATCCGGAAAGGTAGAGCACCTTAATTCCAGGACGTGAGCCCAACAGTTGCTGCACCAATTCTCGCCCCCCCATCCCTGGCATCACCACGTCGGTAAGAACCAGGTCAATCTTTCCCTCATGCATCGCCGCAGCCGTCAGGCCAGCCTGTCCGTCTTGCGCCTCCAGAACGTGATAGCCCTTGGACGCCAGCGTATCGCGGACCAGTTGCCGCACCGATTCCTCATCCTCCACCAGCAAGACCGTCTCCGACCCTCCTGCGGCCGTCCGCGACACTGAAACCGCGCCGTGTGCTTCCGCAGTGCCTTCCACTCGTGGCAGATAGATGTTAAACGTCGTGCCGTGGCCCACTTCGCTCTGCACCACTACATAGCCTCCGCTTTGCTTTACGATTCCGTACACCGTCGAAAGTCCCAGGCCCGTCCCTTTGCCTTTTTCCTTGGTAGTGAAAAACGGCTCGAAGATCCGCGATTGCGTCCCCTTGTCCATGCCCAGCCCGCTGTCGGTTACCGACAACATCACGTATTCTCCGGGCCTGATAAATGTTTGCTCGCCGTCGTGTGCGTTATCCCGGGTTACGTTGGCGGTCTCAATCAGCATTCGCCCGCCATTCGGCATCGCGTCCTTGGAATTCACCACCAGGTTCATCAGCACCTGTTCCAGTTGTCCCGCATCCGCCCGCGTGTGACCTGCATCGGAAGCCAGCTTCGTTTTGAGTTCAACGTCTTCGCCGATCAACGGCCGCAGCAGCCGTTCCATATCTTCCACAACCGTGTTTACATCTACCACCTTCAGTTCCAGCAACTGTTTGCGGCTGAACGCCAGCAACTGTCGCGTAAGCATGGTTGCCCGGTCGGAAGCCTGTTGGATCGCCCGCGCCTTCACCGCCAGTGGATGCCCTTGCTGCATTTCCGCGAGCATCACTTCCGTGTAACCCCCGATCACCATCAGAAGATTATTGAAATCGTGCGCGATGCCTCCCGCCAGCCGTCCCACAGCCTCCATCTTTTGCGCTTGCCGGAACTCGTCCTCCAAAATTCTGCGTTCGGTCACATCCTCCGCGATTGCCTCCAGCACATCTGCCGGCTCGTCCGCGCTGCTCACCGCCCGCCCACTGACCCGCACCGTCACCGCGCGTCCGTCCTTCCGCTTCCACCGCACCTCGATCCCATCCATCCGCCCTGTGCGCCGGAATTCCTCCATCAGTCGCACCTGGTCCTCTGGGTTTACAAACACCTCTCGCCGCGGATCCAACGCCAGCACCTCCTCCGCCGACTCGTAACCCAATATCGCCGTCAGCGCCGGATTCACGTCCAGAAACTTTCCCTCCAAACTCGAGCGGTAAATTCCATATACCGAACTCTGTACTAGCGACCGGTACCGCGCCTCGGAACGCCGCAAGGCCTGCTCATTCTTCTTCAATTCGATCGCGCTGGCCACTTGCCGTGAAACAAACGTCAGCACTTCCTTATCGCGCTCGCCATAGCGCGCGTTCTTCGAATAAGTCTGTACCACCAGCGCACCAAATGTCCGATTGCCCACCTTGAGCGGAACCCCCAGCCAGTCCAGCGAGCGCAGCCCATTCCGCGCCACGTCTCCCCGATCCTCCATCTTCTGAACCACCTCTGGAGTCGCCAGCAGCGCCTCACCTGTGCGCAAAAGGTATTCCGTCAAGCCACGCGCCATCTTCTTCGTTCCCGGCGCCTCTTTCTGCTCATCCACGAAGTACGGAAAACTCACCGTGTCCGTCGCCGGATCATGCAGCGCAATGTAAAAATTCCGGGCGTACATCAATTCATCCACGATGCTGTGCACGGCGGCAAAAAACTGCTGCAGATCATGAGCCGAGCCGCTTTTTTCCGCTACACGATACAGTGCCGAACTCAACGCCTCAGCCCGCTTCCGGTCTGAGATGTCATGGTAGACGGCAGACACTGCCATGATTTTGCCGTTCACCACCACCGGTGCGACGCACACCGAAACATCCACCAGCTTCCCGTTCTTCCCGCGTCGCTGTGTCTCCAACGTGATCCGCTCCCCTTTTTTCACGCACTCCGCGATCCAGTGGGACTCCGCGAGCCTGTCCGGCGGCACGATCAGGGGGTCTACTGTACGGCCTAATACCTCGGCTGCTTCGTATCCGAACATGCGCTGAAATGCCTGGTTCACACGCAGGACGCGATGTTCCGTGTCCGCGACGCACAGCCCCTCTGGCATATTCTCGAAGAGTTGCTCCAGATAGCCGCAGCGAACTTCGGTGCTTTCTTTTTCTGACCAGGAGAGTTCGCAGAAAGGTTCAGAGGGAGGTGCGTCGCAGGATACTACTGGGTCAATACCGTTTTCAGGCGGCGCGAACGCAGGTGGGGCTCCGCTCTCCAACGCTTTTTTCAAGCGCTTGGCGCGCGCAAATTCTCTCGTGTGTGACGTGGTGACACGTCCACCCATCGCCCCATCCCCCTCTGAATGCGAGTCCACGGGCATGGTAGAACGCCCGCAGCTAGCCAGAAAGGTTACGGAGGTAATTCCAGCACTCCCAAAAAAAGGCCATCCCAAAAACGGCGACAATGCCGGATGCTCTTTTGATTTCAACCGTCGAGAAAAAACACGGCGAACCAGCCGGTCCATGTCACCTCAAGGAACGGCCAAGCTCAACACTTCGTATTCGCTCCTGGTATTGACTCAGGAAATGACAGGAAATGAAGAAAGGACTGCGACTCAGGCTTTTGCCGCCAGCATCTGGCACACTCGCCGCACGGTTTCCCGCTGGCTCTCCCTCAGGGTCAGGAACTCGAATCCGTAGTGCAGCCCGTGCCGGTAGCGCACGATGGCCCGCACTTTCAGAGGATAAGAACTCAACGGCAAAGGAATTTCCAGGGTCACGATCTCTCCAGACTCCAGATCGCCCGTCAGCGTCGCCCCGATTCCGTCTTGCCCCAACTCCGTCGACCGTCCCCAGCAACTTCGAAATTCGCCCGACTGAAACATCGTCACCTGCATCCGCACGTCAATGATAAAGCGCGGATAGCGCCGCGTATACGCGGCAGGCTTCTCACCCGCCTCTTTCCCCGGCTGAATCGTCTTGTTCGCCCGAGCTGTCATTACATGTACCGTGATGCAAGACGTCCTTAATTTGTTCGGAAAATGCCGGCAAACTCAACCGCCCAAGGGAAGGAATGTATGAACTCGAAATCTACCAGGCCGTGCCAACTCAGATTCGTATCAAAGTACGCCTTCAGACACTTTAAGTACCACAAAATCATTTCTGCCTTCACGGGCTGCGCGTTACCCGCGCCTCGCTTGTTTCCCTGCTAATTTCCGTGCAGTAAGTATCCGGGCTCCAGGGGCAGTTTTCCCCCCAGCTTAACCACCGCCACACTGCTATTAATCGCGTACACATCGACGATCCCAATCGCTCCCGGGATCGACGCCACCTTGTTCACCAGTTCCTCGTCAGTATCCACCACCATGATTGCCGGATGATTGCTCCGTCCATGGTTCGCGGCGGCGATCAGCTCGCTCACTTCCTTCTGCGGCATCGCATAGACTTTTTCGACAAATATTTTCATCTCTGGCGTCGACGGCGCCCGCATCACGAACGTCACCGGTTTACCATCCGGCCACTTGCTGGTTTGCGCCTTGCACACCTTGACCAGGTCCGCCAGCGTCACGGCATTCACCGTGTTTGTTTTATTCGACACCAGCGCAAGATCGCGCGCCGCTGCCAGCGAAACGCTGGCCACGACCAATACGAGCACATTCACAACGCGACGATACGGCACTCTCTTCTCCACCAACCGGATTCGGCCTTGACCTGATTCTCCTGCAATTTTCCCCGGCACTCAACGTTCACGAAGACTATGTACCACTGGAGCCAATAGGATACAGCCGGTCAACCTACACGCGAATATCCCCGAGACGCCCCGCGATCCTGCGTACCGGCCTACCCGAGTGGTGTCCAGGCCAGCAAGGGCAGGGAACTTTCTCCTTCTTTTCCCGTATCCTTACCCGTAACCCGGGAGGACGTTCCATGTTCTGCGCTCGCTGTGGAACCCAGTTGCAGCCGAACTCCGTCTCCTGCCTCATCTGCGGCCGCCGCATTGGCGACCCCGTCAGTGCCATCGCCCAATCCCGTCTCGAACGTCACCTGCACACCCTTGCCGTCCTCTGGATCGTTATTGGGGGACTGTTCGTGATTCCCTTTGCCATCCTGATGCTGCTCGGTACCAGCACCCACTTCATCCTCCGAGGCCGTGAACCTTTCGGTGTCTTCGGTCCCCTGATCCTTTACGTCGGTGCCGGCACTCTTCTGATCATGGCCGCCGGCGGAGTTTGCGTCGGCCTCGGCCTCATGCAGCGCCGCCCTTGGGCCCGCGCCGCGGCGATCATTCTCGGAGTCCTTGCGATCTTCCACCCGCCCTTCGGCACCGCCTTGGGCATCTATACGCTATGGGTCCTCCTGGCCGATGAACACGGGGACGAATACCGTTTCCTGACCCGCTCGGTCTAGGCCGGGAACTCACTCAGCGTTTCTTTCATTTTGAGCCAGACCGAAAGTTTGGGCTGCCGGACACAACCCTGGACGACGACTTCCCCCGAACCGTCCCGCTGGAAGCCTTGGGCACCGTCTTACTCTTGAAGGCCGCGCCGCCGAAAAGCCAGTACCCAGCCAGCGATCCCCCCGCGAACACCGACCATAACACCGTGTTCACCCACGCTCCATATTTTCCAGACCAGAATTCGTCAGGTCCCAAAACGTCAGCGGCCATACCACGATAACGTACACTCCCACGATCACTATCACTGCCAGCAGCCCGACCAGCAAGGCCATCACCCCGGCCGACAAGCTTTCAAACACCAGCATGCCCCAATGCTGATCCGCATCTGCGCTGCGTTGCGGGCCCTTCACTCGTCGTCTTTGGACGAGCGGAGACATGGTCCTCCAAACAGAAATTTCCCGGCTCTCCATTCCGGGACGACTTCCAACATGGAGAATAGGGCTTCCCCTGCGAGGCTCCAAGTTACTTTCGACAGTCCACTCGGCCGCTCGTCCAAATGAAAGAAAAAGCGTGCGGCTCTCCCCGCACCCCAAAAGAAAATCCCCACCCTACAACCTTCGCAGAAAATTTCAGGAGGTCCCGCTGTTGCGATGAAGAAGGGAATTGAAGGTGTCGATCACGCCATTTGCCGCCGAGTTGCGAGAGGAACTCGAACTCGACGGTTCGTCAACGCTGTGGGTAGTCAGAACATGAAACAGCGACGCGCTCGACGCGGCACCAGGATCATTCGGTGGCAGCGTCCCCTGCTAGTGTCGTCCGATGTGGCGCGCGCCCAAACATGACGCCGGTTTCCACCTCAACCGGCTTCCCATCTCGCAGATACGGCTTGAACTTCCATTGCCTAATGGCATCCGTAATTGTTTTTGCCTGATCGGGAAAAGCGCTGAGAAAGTGAATGTGTTGGACCTTGCCTGTCTTATCGATAATGATGCGGACCGGAACCGCGTTGAACCTGTGCTCGGCGAAGACTGGATCAACCCTCGCAACCACGTTTTCGTCGCGCGCGTAGTCGTTGACGCACACGGGGAACCCTTCCCCGCCCGTCCCCGCGGTCGGACTCGCTTCCGTCGGTAACTTCATCTTGTCCAAGTCCAGCAGCAAGCTCGCCAGCAGTTTCGTATCACGGCTGGTTAGCACCAGTTCCACCGCGTGGCAGCGGATTTCGGTGGCTAGAACATACCAATGCAGTTGTGCCACCGGAGACCAATAGGCAAAGAAGGTAAAGGGGCGGCCGGCGATTTTGGTCGGCGTAGGCGGCTCTTCCAATTTGTAGTCGGCCTGTAAATTGTCTTTCATGTAATTGATGAGCTGCAGCGCGTTGGACGCAGGCAGTGGCGTGAAGAACATGTCCTGAGCGGTGATCAAGATACTGCCCCGCGCCGGCCCTTTGAATGTGTCCGCAGGCCTGATGTGCGCAAGCACGTAGCGGCCGCTATCCGACGGAGGCGGCCCTTGGTATTTCTCAATCCATCCCGGGGGTAGAGCGTAGCTCATTCCAAAATACTGGTTACTGAACACATTATTGGTCACGCTCCCGCCTTCGGGCAGCGGAGTCACGGAATCGCTGGCACTCGACCAGGCACCCTTGACCAGGATCACTCCTGCCGGCACCTTGTTCGCGGGCTGCACGTTGTCGGAAAAGTCGCCGCCGTTCTGGGCAGCGTGCTGTGGTCGGGCGCTTTGGCCCCAGGCCAGCAATGACACGAACAAAGCAAGAACGGCTGATGAACACCAACGCCGAGAGGGCATCTTTACTCCTTCCAATTCCCAGCAAGTCTCCGCCGGTAATCCCGGCGAAACGGTCGCGGATCGTTTTCTAACTGGGAAAGAGCTGGCGAGACACCTTCGTGTCTCGCCAGAAGTGTGTCGCCATGATTACAGAGAGCGCAGGAAGTTGAGCAAGTCCTGCTGCTGGCTGGTTGAGAGGTAGTCGAAGTTGTACTCCACCTGATTCGCCTCCCCACCGTTGCTCTCGTGGGCCTCGATGGCGCATAGCAGGGTTGTGCAACGGCCATCGTGCAGCAGGAAGATCCTCTGTCCCAGGCCCCACAAAGGAGCCGTGCGGAACTGGTCGCCGCCCGCTGCGCCCTGCGAAACATTGTCCGCCAGGACCGAACCCATGTGATGGATTTCGAGGTCCGAATACGCGTTCACCGGAGCACTGCTCAAAGAACCGGTGATATTCGACTTTTGGGTGGTGCCGACCGTCGGGTTATGACAGGTTGCGCAGCCAATAGAGCTAAACAACGATTTCCCATTGGCAATCGAGCTTGCCGCAACTGTCGTCCCGTTCAGCACCACCCCACCGGTTGGCGGCGGTGCCAGAGTCCGCATGAAGTTGGCAAACGCCGAGACGTCATCGAGCACCGCTGAGTCCGGCGTCGCGGCTGGGTTGGATGTGTCTTCCGGATAGCCGCCCCCGCTGAGGTTCAGGCAGTTCGACGGAAGCCCGCTTAGGAGCTGGTCTTCTCCCGGCAGTGGACGGTCTTGCGTGAACAGCAGGTTGGAGATACCCATCTCCACGTTGTAGGCCTCGCCGGCGAAGATGTGCAGAGACTTGTTCTGCGCCTTCCAGCCGAAACGGGTGATGGTGCCATCGTTCCCGTTGTGGTTAAGAGCGCCGGAAATGCCGAAATTATTGCTGAGGTTTTTGTTCTGGTTGTTCAACAGGGTAGAGTCGTCAAGGTTCTCGATCAAGCCCGCGCCGAAGGTCGGCGTGGGAATGCGGAAGATAATGTTGTTCGCTGACTGAGCGGCGGCGAAGCTGGGCTGAGGCAGGCTGCAGGTTCCAGCATCGGAGCGGCCACTCACCGTGAACAGGTCCTCCACGCCTCCATTCGGGGCGTTGTAGTTCACCGTGCCGTTGCTATTGAAGAAAAACGGAAACCGGGCCTCCAGAGTCGGGCCGTTGGCTGTGATAAAGGATGGGGTGGTGTCTTTGGGCGCGACTCCGTTGCTGGTGAACTGGAATTGTGGATTCGAGGCAGGACCTGTCCCCCCGATCGCGGGTTGCGCGTGACAGGAACTGCAGCTGTTCGAGTTAAACCGCGGTCCCAGACCGTTGTTGCCGGTCGGGCTGTTGGAAACGGACTCCACGTCCTGGAAGCGCTTGAGCCCGTCATTGAAAAAGGCCAGGATCCCGGGAACGTCGTTCGCCAGCACCGAAGAGAGTGCTGCGCCCGTACCACGGTTCCCACTCTGAACTCCAGGATCGGTTTGAGCGGATGCCACTACAGCGAGGAACAGCACCGCCAAGGAAACGGACGCGAGTCTTGCTGTCTTGATCACGACTCCTCCTTTGTAACGTGTCTTCCTTCGTAACTGCGCAGATCCTTTCTGGATCATGGTTGAAACACCCTGGGACCGCCATCCCCCGGGGAAATGTGCTGCCCTCTACTCCTGCCCGTGGCATACGGGCACGCCAGGGACAGAACTTTCCCACAGTTTTCAGACGATGTAGCGAAGGCTGGCTTCCCTCAAGGAGAGAACATCAAAGAAGAAGCAGTCGACGCGGCAGGCACGACGATGAACGGGCGGAGAAAACGAGTGGCCGCCCTGCCCGCCAGGGGGATGGAGTTTCTTGAGCGGAGCATTGCTCCTCCTTTCAGACTGGTACTGATAGGGCTTGGGATCAGAAATGGCGCGAAGTACTCTGCGGATCTCCGGACGTTGCAGGTGCAGGGGCGTCCCGATCTCCGCAGTGTTGCGTCTTGTAGCGTAGATGCCTGTTAACGCAACAAAAATCGTGTGGAAGTTACGGAGTCAGAACAGCCGGTACTACCTCGCCTCGACATAAACCATTTTTTTCTTGTTTATACGCGCGGCGGTTTCGGATGATCGCCCTTGATTCGGGCCTCGGAAACCTTCGCGGTTGTTCTGAAAACCGGAATTGCCTCGAGCCTACGAGGTTTGTTGAGGTAACTGGATCCTGTCTGGTTATTGTGTCTGGTCAGCGATTACGATGTGTGGACGACAGGGCAGCCCATAGCTCTCGCGTGCGGTAGAATCAACTCGAAACCGGGGATGGTTCCTGGCATCTGAATTCGAACGGGTTTCGGTTTCTGTCTAAGCCCCTGCTTTTTCGGTAGTGGCTCAGTTTGATTGTCATCCTGAACAAGCGTTTTTTGCGTAGTGAAGGATCTAGGAGAGCCGCGCGAAGCGTCGCGTTCTTTGCGACGCAACAACCCCGTGTTAGGCTCGCTTCCATCTCAAACTGAGGCACTACTGCTTTTTCGTCAGTCCGCTGGTTCGTATGAGAACGCACTCTCTCGCACTCGGCGTTCTTCTTCTGCTAGGCGCCGCCGCCGCGGCTCAATCGCAGTCCATTCCTCGTCCCACCGGTCCCAATTTCCTGATTACGGTCGCCGACGAAAACGGAGTCGCCGTTCCCTCCGCCCGCGTTTTTCTGCAAATGCCAAATTCTCCCCTCCTCCGTTGCGAAACTGATTTTTCGGGAAGCTGCTCCTTCGCCCGGCTGCCTCCCGGCGCCTATCGACTGCGCGTCGAAAAAGAGGGCTTCTATGCCCTCGATCTGCCGTCCCTTGCCGTCAGTGCTGGGGCCCGGTTCGAACTCTCTCTCTTCCATGTGCAGGAAGTTCGCGAAGTCGTCAACGTGGTGGAGTCTCCTCCCACCATCGATCCCGCACAGGTCTCATCGCAAGAGACGCTTAGCGGCCTCGACGTGATCAACATCCCCTATCCCGCGGCCCACGACTACCGCAACGTTCTCAATTTCATTCCTGGAGTCGTTCAGGCTGGCTTTGGCGGGATCCACATTGCCGGCTCCCAAACCTATCAGACGTTAACTCTGCTCGATGGCTTCAACATCACTCAACCTGCCAATGGTCAGATCCTGGCACGGGTTAGCACCGACGCCTTCCGCTCCATCGAAGTTGAACCTTCTCGTGAGTCCGCCGAATACGGCAAAGGTTCCGCCGGCGTCCTCAGCCTGAACACCGGCATCGGCGACGATCACTTCCGCTTCGCCGCCACCAATTTTCTTCCCTCATTCCAGAATAAAAATGGATGGCGCGTCCGCGACGTCCTTCCCCACTTAACTTTTTCCGGGCCTCTTCGCAAAGGAAAGATGTGGTTCTTCAATGCCTTCGATGGTGAATACGACAACTTCATCTTCACCGAGTTGCCCCGCCACGCCGACAACGATCACCTGCTGCGCGTCAGCAATCTTTTCAAGCTGCAGGCCAATCTCAGCAACCGCAACATTCTTACTCCAAGCTTTCTTCTCAACCATCTTCATGACAACTACGCGTTCCTCTCGCCCCAGAGTCCGCAGCAGGCCAACCCGGCTGACACCGAGACCGCCTACATTGGGAGCCTGAAAGACCAGCACTACTTTCCCGGAGGCCAACTCCTCGAAACCGGATTCGCCTTCGGCCAATACGACCTCGAACTGACCCCCTACGGCAACCTTCCATATTTCACCAACACGATAACCGCTGGAGGAAACTATTACCTAGCCGAACAAACCAGGGCCCGCCGCTGGCAACTTCTATCCAATCTCTATCTCCCGCCCCGCCACTGGTACGGCCGTCACGATTTCAAACTCGGCGTGGACCTCGACCGCATCGCCTATGACGCCCAATTCAATCGCCAGTCCATCTCCTTCCTTAACGGAACCCTGATCCTTCCGCCAGGCGCAACTTGCCTGACTCTTCCTCAAACGCCTACCTTTCCCTGCACCCGTTTCTCCTCCTTCACCGCCGCCCCTCTTCACCGCCAGTTCAACGCGGAAGTCAGCGCCTACCTCCAGGATCGTTGGCTCATTACCGACCGCCTTCTCCTCGAACCCGGTATACGCTTTGACTGGGACGAAATCGTTCGTCACCCGCTGTTCTCCCCCCGTCTCGCCGGAACCTACGTTCTCGACAATTCCGGCAACACAAAATTTTCCACCGGAATCGGCATCGTCTACGACGCGACTCCCATTTTTTTGATTGCCCGCCCCTTCACTGGAACGCGCCAGGACACCTTCTACGCCATCAATCCCGCTTGCGTAACGAATGTTCTCTGCAGTCCCGCCGTCGATATCACCGGCCCCGTCACCACAAGTTTCACTGCCGACACTCGTGATCTCGAGGCTTCCCGTTTCCTGAACTGGAGCATCGGCCTCGAAAGAAAGCTTCCCGCCGCCATCTACATGAAAGCCGAGTTCCTGCAAAAACGCGGCTCCCACGAATTCGTCTACGACACGCTCAACGGCGCCAGCAGCGGTACCTTCGTCCTGCAGAATACTCGCCAGGATCGCTACGACGCCCTCCAGATCACTCTTCGCCGCAACTTCCGCGAGAGCTACACGCTCGTCGGCGCTTACACCCACTCCCGCGCCCGCTCCAATCAAGCGCTGGACTTCAACGTCGACAGCCCCATCCTCAGTTCGCAGCAGCCCGGCCCCTACCCGTGGGACACTCCTGATCGCTTTCTCTCCTGGGGCTACATGCCCTTCTTCAAACTTCCGTTGATCAAGCGCACCGAAATCGCATATTCCCTCGAAGCCCGCACCGGCTTCCCCTTTAACGTAACCAATAACAAGCAACAACTTGTCGGCGAACCCGACTCTCACCGCTTCCCTGAATACTTCTCCCTCAATCTCCAATTGGAGAAGCGCTTCCACCTCTTCGGCTACTACTGGGCAGTGCGTGGTGGCGTGAATAACATCACCGGACACCGCAATCCCTTTATCGTGAACAGCAACATCGACTCCCCTCAATTCCTAACCTTCAGTGCCTTTCAGGGACGCTACTTCACCTCCCGCATCCGTCTCCTAGGCCGCAAATAATCCGCCAGGTTTTTGTCCCGGTATTGTGTAGTCCCGGCGTTTATAATTAGGACTTCGTTTGTCATCCCGAGGCGCCCGCTTTTGGCGCCGCGGGACCTGGGCGTGTCGCGCGAACATTCGCGCGTTCTGTGCGCGAATGCAGATCGCGCGTCTGACACGCATCCGTGTTTCACTTGCATCGAAAAATCACATCCCGTCATCTCTAACACCTGGAGGATCAATCATGGCTCATGAATTACCCCCACTGCCGTACGACTACGCGGCACTCGAACCCGTCATCGACAAACAGACGATGACCCTGCACCACGACATGCACCACGGCGCCTATGTGAAGAACCTTAACGCCGCCCTGGAAAAGCATCCCGAGCTGGGAAAGAAATCCCCTGAAGATCTCATTCGCGACCTGAATGCCATCCCCGAGGACATCCGGGCCGCCGTCCGCAACAATGGCGGAGGCCACATCAACCACACTATGTTCTGGAAGATCATGAAGCCCAAAGGCGGAGGCGATCCCACCGGCCCCATCGCCAACGCGATCACCAAGACCTTCGGCAACTTCAAGGATTTTCAAGCCAAGTTCAACGACGCTGGTGTCAAACAATTCGGCTCAGGATGGGTCTGGCTCGCAGGCAAGCCCGGCGGCGAAGTGCAAATCCTCAGCACTCCGAATCAAGACAACCCCATCTCGCAAGGCCTGTACCCCATCTTCGGCAACGATGTCTGGGAGCACGCCTACTACCTGAAATACAACAACCGTCGCCCGGAGTACCTGGCCGCGTGGTGGAACGTCGTCAACTGGGACGAGGTTAACCAACGCTACGAAACCTTCAAATCCGGCAAGGCCGTTCACGAACCAGCTCTGGCCCACCGGTAAAGACGTCGTCGGCTTCGTGCCTCAAACCAGGGGCAGGTGCCCCGACTGCTTAGAGGTTGCTGGAAAGACTTCGGTTTTTGGGTGGCGCAGCGCTTCAGCGCTGCGGTAAGGGCCCTGCTTTCGATGAGGGCTTCAGCCTCCGAGGTCATCACGGTGTGTTTTCCGCAGCCTCTTAGGCGGGCGAAGTTCGGCGAGGTAAAGGTAGGTATGAGGTAAGATCAGGTTCAAGGACAGACACAAAGAAAAAGGGCTCCCGCGCTAATCGCGCAGGAGCCTTTTCTGCTGCTTCCGAAATGATTACGACCCTCTACGCCGCCGTCACTGTCGCAAACTCATCCGGGCGGTTCTCGAATTCCGTTTGGCACTCCTCCGAACAGAAAAAATATTTCTTCCCGGCAAACTGCGTGTGAAACTCGGTCCTGTTCTCGTCCACTTTCATCCCACAAACCGGATCAATCGCCATAAACTCCTCCTCGCAAGATATGGTCTTCCTTAGCCCTCCCTGTGCAAGGATCTTTCCTTTCTATTCCGGCTCCAAATAGCTGATCCCGTTCATCTTCTCCCATGCGCAAACTCCTCTGAAGAAGGCCTCGGGAAAATTCTTCCACCGCCGTGCACCTAATACCCACCACGGACCTCGCAACTCCCCTTCCATTTCGTCGAAAACCTAAGCCGTCACCGCAGTTTTCTTGGGGAACGCAACGCGATGTCTGCCCGTATTAACCTCTGAGGCTTCATGCCCGTCGCCCGACGATCCCGCCGCCTGACCTTGGTCGCGGTTTTGTTCTTTATCTTGTACCTCGTGTTCTGTAGCGTCGGCGGCATCTTCGTAGCCGACGGAACCCTGCACCCCGCGCGCCGTCCCCTGACCCAGGAAGAAGAAACCACAATGCGCCAAACCCTCGACGCCGAGATCGAAGACGTCTCCATTACAACGCAAGATAACGTTGTCCTCAGCGCCTGGATCGTCCGGCCCCGCCAGAG
>Ga0137391_10000705_pt1 | contig 23729 bp, 23 predicted proteins | sample 15con2h24BmetaG_FD_101399 | JGI IMG/M metagenome (GOLD analysis project Ga0137391, IMG submission 101399) | Vadose zone soil microbial communities from Angelo Coast Range Reserve, California, USA - 15con2h2.4B metaG | ecosystem: Environmental > Terrestrial > Soil > Vadose zone > Saprolite...
CGAGAACGCGGATCTGGGACGGAAGGCGAAGATCCCGCTGTTCAAGCAGTTCATGGGGACCGATGAGATCGCCCTGCCGGTGTACGTGGGCGCGATGTTCGACTACCACTGGAACGACCACGCCGGGCAGATCGCCAAGATCCGCAAGGCCAACGGCATGCCCGACGCCTGATCGAAGCACGCACGTTTTGATAAGATGCTGACGGCGCGACCCCTCCGGGGCGCGTGAGAGCGAGCCGAGAGGAGACTTACCATGGCCAGCAACGGGATCCGGGACCGCGTGGCGATCGTCGGCATGGGCTGCACCAGCTTCGGCGAGCGCTGGGACAAGAGCGTGAGCGATCTGCTCGTGGAGTCCTCCCAGGACGCGCTCAACTCGGCCAACGTGCCCATCGATGCGGTGGACGCCTTCTGGCTCGGCACCCTCTTCTCCGGGCAGAGCGGGCTCACGCTCTCGCGCCCGCTCAAGCTCGACTACAAGCCGGTGAGCCGGCTCGAGAACTACTGCGCCACCGGCTCCGAGGCCTTCCGCAATGCCTGCTACGCGGTGGCCTGCGGCGCCTACGACATGGCGATGGCCATCGGCGTCGAGAAGCTGAAGGACTCGGGCATCTCGGGCCTGCCGAGCATCGGCGCGCCCGAGGACGGCACGCGCGCGGGGCTCACCGCGCCCGCCACGTTCAGCCTGCTCGCGCCCGCCTACGCCAGGAAGTACGGGGTGGACGAGGCCACCTTCAAGGAGGCGATGACCCACATCGCCTGGAAGAACCACAAGAACGGCGCGCTCAATCCCCGCGCGCAGTTCCGCAAGGAGGTGGCGAAGGACGTCATCGCCTGCTCGCCCCAGGTGGCGGGGGCGCTCGGCATCTTCGATTGCTCGGGTGTATCCGACGGCTCGGCCGCCGCGGTCATCGTGCGGGCCGAGGACGCCTACAAGTACACCGACAAGCCCCTCTTCGTGAAGGCGCTCTCGTTCATCGCGGGGCCCGCCACCGGCCCGATCGATCCCGACTACGACTACACGACCTTCCCCGAGGTGGTGGCCTCCGCTGCGGACGCCTACGCCCAGGCCGGGATCAAGGACCCGCGCGCCGAGCTGGCGATGGCCGAGGTGCATGACTGCTTCACGCCCACCGAGCTGGTGCTGATGGAAGACCTCGGCTTCGCGGCGCGGGGCACCGCGTGGAAGGAGGTGCTGAACGGCACCTTCGACCTGGAGGGCGAGCTGGCGGTGAACCCGGATGGTGGGCTCAAGTCCTTCGGCCACCCGATCGGCGCCTCCGGGTTGCGCATGCTGTTCGAGGCGTGGCTCCAGCTCCGCGGGGAGGCGGGGAAGCGGCAGATCGCCAGCATCGCGCGCGGCCGGAAGCTCGCGCTCACGCACAACCTCGGCGGGGCGCCTGGGGAGTGCGTGTCGTTCGTGGCGGTGGTCGGCTCCGAGCGGAGCTAGCGGCGGCTCGACACCACCCCTCACCCTGCCCTCTCCCCTGAGGGGAGAGGGTGGTGGGAGGTCAAGCCGGACCGGCAAGCTTTGCTATGCTCTGAGCCATGTTGTACGACGCCATCGTCATCGGCGCCGGGATCTCCGGCATGTACCAGCTCCACCGGCTGCGCGGGCTCGGCCTGCGGGTACGGGTGTTCGAGGCGGGCGACGGCGTCGGCGGGACGTGGTACTGGAACCGTTACCCCGGGGCGCGGTTCGATTCCGAGAGCTGGACCTACGGCTACTCCTTCTCCGACGAGATCCTGCGCGAGTGGGAGTGGAGCGAGCACTTCGCGGCGCAGCCGGAGACGCTGCGCTACTGCAACTTCGTCGCCGACAAGCTCGGCCTCCGCCGCGACATCGAGTTCAATTGCCGGATCAAGGCCGCGGTCTATGACGAGGCTGCCAGCCAGTGGGAGATCGAGAGCGAGGACGGCCGGCGGGCGCGGGCGCGGTTCCTGATCACCGCGATCGGGCCCCTGTCGGCCCCGACCATGCCGACCATCCCGGGCGTCGAGAGCTTCCTCGGCGAGGCTTACCATACCGGCCGGTGGCCGCACGAGCCGGTGGGCTTCGCCGGCAAGCGCGTCGCGGTGATCGGCACCGGCGCGACCGCCGTCCAGGCGATCACCGAGATCGCCAAGACGGTCGGCCACCTCACGGTGTTTCAGCGCACGCCGAACTGGTGCGCACCGCTGCACAACAGCAAGATCGACGCGGCGACGCAAACCCACATCAAGGCGACCTATCCGGAGACCTTCGCGATCTGCCGCGAGTCCTTCGGCTGCTTCATCCACCAGGCCGACCCGCGCCACGCGCTCGAGGTGAGCCCGGAAGTGCGCGAGGCGTTCTACGAGAAGCTCTACGGCGAGCCCGGCTTCGGCATCTGGATGGGCAACTTCCGGGACGTGCTGGTCAACCAGGAGGCCAACGCGACCATCACCGAGTTCATGCGCCGGAAGATCCGCGCGCGGGTCAAGGATCCGAAGGTCGCGGAGAAGCTGATCCCGACGAACCACGGCTTCGGCACCCGCCGCGTGCCGCTGGAGAGCGGCTACTACGAGGTCTACAACCAGGCGAACGTGCGGCTCGTCGACATACGCGAGACCCCGATCGAGCGGATCACGCCCGCCGGCGTCAAGACCAGCGATGCCGAGTACGAGGCCGACATGATCATCTACGCCACCGGCTTCGACGCCATCACCGGGGCGTTCGACCGCATCGACGTCCGCGGCGTGGGCGGCCGGCGGCTCCGGGACAAATGGGCGGACGGGCCGCGCACCTATCTCGGCCTGCAGATCGAGGGCTTCCCCAACCTGTTCACGCTGGTCGGGCCGCACAACGCCGCCACCTTCTGCAATATCCCGCGCTGCGTCGAGCAGAACGTGGACTGGGTGACCGCACTCATCGGGCATATGCGCGAGAAGGGCCACGCCCGCGTCGAGGCCACCGCCGAGGCGGAGCGGGAATGGACCGAGCACGTGCACGACACCGGGCGGCGCATGCTCTTCACCCAGGTGGATTCCTGGATGATGGGCATCAACTCCAACGTGGCGGGCAAGCAGAAGCGCACGTTCATCGTCTACGCCGGCGGCGCCCCGAAGTACCGGGAGAAGTGCGACGAGGTCGTCGCCCGCGGCTACGTCGGGTTCACGTTCCGGTAAGAACGCGGGGCGCCAGCTAAGCGATCTTGAGGAGAAAGCCGTTCGGATTGGAGGTCAAGGAGAATCTCTCGCGGCTGCGGTCGACCCGGAAGGTTCGGTCCTTCGCGAGGAACTCCGTCCCGGCTTCCAATCTCGTGAATGATCTCCTGGTAGACGAGAAGGTCGGTGGGGTACTTGAGCACCTCCACGCCCAGCCAGTTCACCGGAACTGCTTGTCAAACACATCATTGAAGTACAGACGGTGGAAATCCTCCACGATCTGATTCCCGCGGGGAATCAAGTCGCGTCGTTCCCGCCGCGTGTTCTGAAAGAGGGCCAACCGTCTCAGCAGTCTGCGGAGCATCGCGTGCTGGCTGGCCCCGCTCAGGTGGAATAGCGGCTCTGCCAGGGTTCGATCGCGGCCATCATCTCTCGATACGACTGCGCCCTCCGATCAGCATCCGAAAGGATGGGGGCAGAGAAGGGCCAGGGGATTCCCAGCTCCGGGTCGTCCCACTGGCACGCGACTTCCTCCTCCGGATCGTAGACGCGGCTCTCCACCGTGATGAGGATCGAGTCGACCGGAAAGTAGAGCCCATGAAGGACGCCTGGAGGGACGATCATCGCCGACGGGGATTCACTCGACAGCTCCACGACCGCGGTCATCCGCACGTCCCGGATTCCCACCGCGGTGCGGCCCGAGGCCATGACGAAATAGTCGGTGTGCGCCCCATGCACATGACTGCCCCGAAGTGTTCCGGTGCGCGACCACGTGATATTCACCTGCGCGCCGTCGACTCCCGGCGCCCAGGACTCGCGAAACGCCTCGACCAGCCATCCGCGCGGGTCATGGTGAGGCTCCAGCGGACGAATCGTCACCCCGCGAGGCAGGCCGGGTTGCATACTCGCGGCAAGGATAGCAGAATCGCTTTCTGTGCAGCCAGGCCCGGGGCACCGAGGGCAGGGTGCGGGAGACTCTGATGCGCGCGTTCGAGCCGGTTCGGCTTGGCCGCCGGGCGTGGGAGTGCCTCGCCGAGCGCGAGTGGCCGGTGCGGCTCCACCCGTGGGTGTACGAACGCGGCCTCGTCAGGCGCGGTTGGTACTACCGGCTGCGCCTCCGGAACGCGCTGTCCAGTCGGATCAAGGTCGGCTTCGGGCCGATTCTGGACAGCGAGAGCACCCTCGGCCTGCGCAAGTGGCACATCGATCCGATCGTAGACGCGATCAACCGGACACCCTCGCGCTACGTCGGCGACATCTTCTTCCCCGGCGAGGACCTCGCGCGGTTCGACATCATCGTCATCGTCAGGCACTTCGAGTCCTTCACCCCGGACGTCTTGTACCGGCTGCACGAGCGGCCCAGGCGGCTTGTCTACGACACAGCGGACATCCGGTTCGTCCAGACCACGAGCGGGCGACGCGACATCTACGAGGACCCTGAAGCGCTCGAGCATGACTACAAGCCATTCCTCCGGGCGATGGACGCCCTGATTCTGGCGAGCCCGCTCCAGCGACGAGACTTCGAGGACCTCGAGATGCCGCAGGCGGAGATCGCCCGCCCGTTACTCAACCGCCGACACCGAACCACCTACGCCCACGGCGGTCCGATCCGGGTGGTCTGGCAAGGGTATCCGGAGAACCTCGCGCCGATGCAACGGCTCCACCCCATCATCCGGCGGCTCCGGGCGGAGACCGGCCTCGACATCCGGCTCGTGTACGACACGGGCGGGCCGGCCCGCGACGAGGGACCGATCCAGTACACCGAATGGAAGATCCACCGCTGGGAGCGTGTGCTCATCGGGTCCGATGTCGGCGTGGTGATCAAGCCGCTCGACGACCCGTTCCAGCAACGCAAGGCACCGACGAAGGTGGTCAGCTACATGGGCGCCGGCCTCCCCGTCGTGTGCACGCCGTCGGAGGCGGACCGGTGCGTCATCACCCACGGGGAGACCGGATTCTTCGCGTACGACGATCGCGAGTGGCACGCCTGCCTGGCCGCCCTGGTGACGGACCCGTCACTTCGGGAGCGGGTTGGCACGGCCGCGCGGCAGCACGTCCTGGAAGGGTATGGCGTGGAGCGGATCGTCGCCGACTACTTACGGCTGTTCGACCGACTCCTTGGGCACCCGACCCCCGCGCAGCGCACTACCCCGACGCGCCCGTGACGCCGTCAGCGGGTCACTCTCGGCAGGCTCTTCACCGCCAGCTCGCCGATGTTCTTGCCCATCGCGGAACCGACCTCCGTCGAGAAGCGGTAGTGCACGCCGTCGTAGATGCGCGCCTGCGCGACCTCCTTCGTGAAGTCGCCGACGCTCGCCCACGTGCGGACGGCGCCCCCGGCGGTCGAGCTGGCGGAGCTGAGCGTGGGCGTGGGCCCGGAGCCGATCTCGGCTTCGAGCACGGCGCCCAGGGCCCCCGCCACGATGCAGTGGGCGCACGGATATTCGGGATGCATGGGCGTCTCGATGAACGGCGTCCAGCCCGGATCCCGATCGGTGGCGTTGTTGCCGTCGAGATCGCCGTTGCGGATGGCGGTGACGGGGCGCCAGAGATTGTACGTGTACTTGCCGTCGAACACGGCGATCAGCGCGTCGTCCATGGCCATCGCGGCCACCGCGAGCAGCCGCGCGTTGTCGGTGACCTCCCGGCCGGGCACCGCCGCGACCGAGCGGGCGATCGGCCAGTAGACGGCCGGGGCCGTCGCTTCCCAGAACTTCGCGATCGCGGTTTGCTCCGGCGTGCGCTGGGTGCTGTTCCTCGATCCGATCGCCTTGATCTCGTTGTAGTCCCGCACCCAGGTGTCGCTGGTCAAGCTGGGCGGGGGGCCCGGGCGGAACTGGTCGCCGCGGGTCATGGCCCAGGGCCGGCGCTTGCCCCAGTGCGGGACCGCCGGTCCCACCGTCGGCACGTAGACGCCCGCGGCCGCGTGGGGGCGATAGACGTCGGGGGCGACCATGCCGTCGTCCGCGCACAGGGCCACGATGGCGTTCGCCGCCTGCTCGCCCACCGCGATGCCGGCCGCCTTCGCGGGGCCATCGGGCACCCGGCCCACCAGCGCCTGGTAGTCGGCCTCGATGGCCGCCTGCTGAGCCGGCAGGAGCTTCAGTAGCGCGGTCCGCGTCGCGGAGGCGACCGCGGCCTCCACCGAGGCGCCGGGCGCGGCCGTCATCTTCGCGCGGTACGCCGGGTAGCGTCCCGTGATCGCGTTGACGGACTCGAAGACCGAGACCTGCACGATCGCCATCATCCTCACCGTGATGGGCGGCGCCGGAATCCGCGATACGACGTCGGCCGCCTTGGCGTTCGCATCGGTGACGACGTCCGCGTGGGCGCCTGGGGCGCCGGCGAGGATCACCACGGCCAGGAGCCCGATACCTGTGCTGATGAGCCCGCGTATGGTCTTCATGTCGCCTGCTCCTTTCGAGCGTTTCCGTTGGAGTCCGACCTGTTCACGTCCAGGCCCAGGGCTACGCGCCCGGCGTAGGTGAGCTGGGCGCTCCCGCGGAGTTGGTGGTAGCGGGCGCCCTGGACGTCGCGGAAGAGCCGCTCGAGGCCCAGGTCCCGGTAGAAGCCGGCGCCCGAGGCGACTTCCATCGCCACCTCGACGCTCCGGATCGCCGCCCGGCCGGCCACCGCCCGGCCGATCATCACCTCGTTCGTCGTCTCGATTCCCGGGCGGCCGCCGGCCGCCGCGTCGACCATCTGGCGCAGCGCCATCCTCGCGGTGGCCAGCTCGTTCTCCATGCGGCCCACCAGCTCCTGGGTGCCGGCGTCGTGGCGGCGGCCGGCCGCCTGGCGGATCGCGAGAGCTCGGGCGGCTTCCGCGATGCCGACGTAGACGGCATAGATCAGGGGTAGGGCGTGCATGGCGACCACGTGCCACGCGGGGCTCCAGCGTCCCGCCGGGCGGCGGAGGCCGATCGCGGCATCCGGCACGAAGACGCTATCCAGGACGATGTCGTGTGAGCCGGTGCCGCGCATGCCGAGCGTGCGCCAGGTGTCCTTGACCTCGAGGCCGGGAGCGTCGAAGGGGATCGCGAAGTGCAGCACCGTCGGGCCGCCCTCGGGGTCGTCGTGGACCGCCATCGTCATGAACAGGTCCCCGGCCGGTGCGCCGCTCGCGAACACCTTGCGACCGGTGACCCGGTAGCCACCGTCGACCTTCTCGGCGCGGCCGGACCCGGCGAGCCAGTCGGAGCCGCCGCTGCTCACGAGGATCGTTTCCTGATCCGCCACCCGGCGCAGAAGAAGCTCCATTGCGGCCCCTTCGTGGCGCCAGCGCCAGGCCGCGATCGCGACCTGGTGGGTGTGCATGGCCAGCGCCAGCGCGGTCGAGCCGCAGTGCTGCCCGAGCACACGCAGCATCGCGCAGAGCTCGGCGTGCGAGGCGCCGCCGCCCCCGAGCTCGGCGGGCACGCCCGCCGAGAACACCCGGCGCTCGCGGAGGTCGCGGTAGTTGTCGGCGACAAAGGAGTCCGCCGCGTCGTGAGCGGAGGCCCGCGCCGCGAAGCGCGGTCCCAGCTCTCGCGCGAGCGCGGCCCAGTCGGAGAGCACCCGGTCATTGGTCGTCACGGCCTGCATTCCCATCGTCCACCTCCGTCATCGGGAGGACCCCGGCTCTGACGCCCATACGATGGCAGGCCGCCGAGCCGGCGCCAAGACCAAAAAATGGACTTGCCCACCCGGCGGGGGAGCGCCTACAGTCGGACCAGCATGAAGGGCTATGGCCAGTTCTGCCCGATCGCGATGGCGTGCGAAACCTTCGCCGAGCGCTGGACGCCGCTGATCCTGAGAGAGCTGCTGGCCGGAGCGCGGAGGTTCAACGAGATCCGGCAGGGCATGCCCCTGATCTCGCGGACGCTGCTCGGTCAACGGCTGCGTGAGCTGGAGGCCGCGGGCGTCGTTCAGAGCCAGCCCCTCGCCCGCGGCCGGGGACGGGAGTACCGGCCGACGCCCGCGGCCGAGGAGCTCCGTGGAGTCCTCGAACGGCTCGGGGAGTGGGGTCAGCGGTGGGCCACCACCCAGTTCGACCCCGATAACCTCGACCTGACGCTGCTCATGTGGAACGTGCGGCGGCGCATCGCCTTCACGCGGCTGCCCAACCGACGAATAGTCGTCCGCTTCGACTTTCGCGCGTTCCCGCCGCGCTGCCGGCCTCTCCGGACGAGCTGGCTGGTCCTCGAGCGCGGCGGTTCGGACGTCTGCCTGAAGGATCCCGGGTACGAGGTCGACCTCGTGGTCTCCGCCGACGCGGGGGCCATGGCCCGGGTGTGGACGGGGGCCATCACGTTCGCGCAGGCGGTACGGGAGGGCGGCTTGCGGGTGGAAGGCCCCCGCGACCTCGTTCGCGCGTTTCCAACCTGGCTCCTCCTGAGCCACTTCGCCCACGTGGAGCGGCCCGCCCGCGCCGGCGCCGTCCGGTAGCGTCAGGCGAGCCCGGCCGGCCCGCGACGGAGCACGCGCCCCGGCTGCGTGCCGGTGTGCTGCCCCGAGTCGACGACGACGACACCGTTCACGATGACCGCCCCGATGCGCCGCGGATACCGATGCGGGTCCTCGTCGGAGCGCGGCCTCGCCGCATCCACGTGCAGGCTAGTCATGTGGCGAAAGGGTGGTCATGGCCTAAAACACGGGTTCGAATGCTTGAGATGCGCCAGGCGGATGTCCGCGTACGTTTGCGTGGTGTCGATGCGCGTGTGCCCGAGGTCGCCTTGCTGATATTGGGCTGCGACTGGGCATCTCCTGGGGTTGACCTGGCGCGGCTTGTTGTGGCATGGTACCGCGCGTTGACTGGGCGCTCAGTATGGGACGGACAGTGGCCGCGAATATCAAGGATCGGGAGCTGGTGCGGGATCGCCGCCGCCAGCTCGTCGACGCCGCGCTCGCCGTGTTCCTGCGCAAGGGCTACCACGACACCACTGTCCGCGAGATCGGCCGGGAGGCCGGCCTTACGCAGGGGACCATCTACAACTACGTCCGCTCCAAGGGCGACATCCTCTACCTCGTCTGCGACGAGGTCGTGCGCGCCTACCAGGACGCGGTGGCGCGCGCGGTGGAGGGTGTCACCGACCCGGGCTCGCGCCTGTCGGGCGCGGTCCGCGCGGTGGCCGAGGAGCTGTACGACCACCAGGACGCGATCCTGCTGATGTTCCAGGAGAGCCACGCGCTCGACCGGCGGTCGCTCAAGAACATCCTGGAACGGGTCAGCGAGTACATCGTGATGTTCGAGCGGCTCCTGGGCGAGGCCGCCCGGGACGGCCGCATCCCGCCGGTGCACCGCCGGCTCGCCGCCAACATCGTGACCTTCCTGCCCACGATGCTCGCGCTGCGACGCTGGGACCTGCGGCGGCGGATGTCGCGGGAGGCGATGCTGGACGGGGTGACCGCGTTCCTGTTGCGGGGGCTGGGCGCGAGCGACCGCATCGCGGTACCCGCACGGCGCAGGAGACCGAACGGATCAGGGAGAATATGAGCTACCACGACCTGCTCTACGAGGTCCGCGATCAGGTGGCGCGGATCACCATCAATCGCCCCAAGCAGTACAACGCGTTCACCGGCGACACGCTGAAGGAGATGGTCCTCGCGGTGGAGGCCGCGGGAGCCGATCCGGAGGTGGGCGTCGTCGTCCTCTCCGGTGCCGGCGACCGGGCCTTCTGCGCGGGAGGAGACGTCACCTGGGAGAAGGAGGGTGGGCTCGAGCGGATGATCCTCGAGCCCTACCGCTTCCACGAGACGCTGTCGCACTGTCCCAAGCCGATCATCGCCCGGGTCAACGGCTTCGCGGTCGGTGCCGGGAACCACATCGCCTATTTCTGCGATTTCACCATCGCGGCCGAGCACGCCATCTTCGGCCAGAACGGCCCACGCATCGGCAGCCCGGCCTGCGGGGGCATCGTGAGCTACCTGGTCCGGGTGGCGGGCGCGAAGCGCGCGCGCGAGATGTGGATGCTGGCGCGCAAGTACACGGCCCAGCAGGCCCTGGCGATGGGTCTGGTGAACGCGGTGGTGCCCATGGCCGAGCTGGACGCCGAGGTCGACCGGTGGTGCGCCGAGCTGCTGGCGCTGTCGCCGACGTGCCTGCGCATCCTCAAGGCATCGTTCGTCGACGAGTGCGCCTCGCTGTTCGGCCAGGGCGACCAGCTCCGCCGGTACCTGACCGGGCCCGAGTTCTGGGCGGAAGAGCAGCAGGAGGGCGCCCGCGCCTTTCTCGAGAAGCGGCCGGCGGACTTCTCGCGATTCCGGCGGCGCCGCCCGGGGAGGGAGGCATGAACGTCCCGTACTACTACCGCTCGGTCGATTTCGACCGGCTCGTGCGCGAGTATCCGCCCTCGCAGGACTACGCCGAGACCGTCTTCTTGCACGACCGCCGCCAGATCGCCGAGGTCCAGAACCGCCGGTTCGTCTCGATCGTGGAATCCGCCTGGCGCAACCCGTTCTATCGGAAGCGATGGGAGGCCCACGGCCTGCGCCCTCAGGACATCCGATCGATGGACGACCTCGGCAAGCTACCGATGGTGGCCGTCGAGGACTTCAAGGACAGCATCAAGGCGCATCCGCCGTTCGGCGAGCATCCGGGCCTCTCGCGCGCCGACGGCGTCCACGTGCCGATCAAGATCCAGTCGAGCGGCGGGACGACCGGCATGCCGCGGCCCACGCTCTTCACGCCCTGGGAGTGGGAGATCCAGGGCATCCAGGGCTCGCGGGCGCTGTGGATCCAGGGCGCGCGCCCCGGCGACATGATGCAGATCCCGGCCACGCTCTACACCGCGAACCTCGGCTGGTTCTACTACCTGTCCTGCCTGCACTGGTCGGGCATCATGCCGGTGACGACGGGCAGCGGCAATGTCACGCCCACCCGGCGGCAGCTCGAGATCGCCTTCGACTGGGGCGTGAACCTGTGGGCCGCCTTCCCGGAATACCTGCTCCACATGGCCTCGGTGGCCGAGCAGGAGAAGCTCGATCTGCGCGCGCTGCGCACGCGCCTCATCACCGCCTTCCTGGGCCCGGACCTCGATGGCAGCCTGCGCAAGATGCTGGAAGGGGCCTGGCACTGCCCCGTGTTCGACAACTACGGAACGCACGAGGTCGGGCTGCCGGCCTTCGAGAGCCAGGAGCGGGACGGCCTGCACCTCATGGAGGACATGTTCATCGTCGAGGTGGCGGACGTGGACACCGACCAGCTCGTGCCCGACGGCCAGAAGGGCAACCTGGTGATGACCAGCCTCTACCGCCACCACCCGCCGCTGATCCGATACAACCTGCGGGACTACGTCCGGATCGTGAGCGACGGGACGGCGCGCTGCGGGTGCGGCAGCGCCACCCGAAAGATGGACCACTTCCTGGGCCGCAGCGACGACATGGTGAAGATCCGGGGGACCAACGTCTTCCCGATGGCCTGCGTCCGCGCGGTGACCTCCGACGACCGCACCACCGGCGAGTGGCTGTGCGTGGTCGAGCGGCGGACGTCCGGGATCGACCTGCGCGACGACATGACGGTGCGGGTGGAGACCAAGGGCGAGGTGGGGGACCGCGAGGGCCTGATCCACGTCCTGGAGGACCGGCTCAAGTCGGACCTCGGCATCCGGGTCACCGTCGAGCTCGTGCCGACGGGCAGCCTGGCCGAGTACACCTACGGCCGCGAGGGCAAGGCGCGGCGGCTGCTCGATCGGCGGCCGCGCCCGTGACCGCCCCGACGGACGGCCTCCCGCCCAAGGCGGCGGCAGAGGAGCCCGCATGATCCAGTTCGGCGTGATGGCCAACACTCACCCCGCGCCGGGAACCGACCTGACCCGGATGGTTGACGAGTTGATCACCGAGGCCCAGCAGGCGGAACGCTCCGGGTTCGACTCGTTCTTCCTCACCGAGCACCACCAGGAGCCCTCGGGCTACTTCCCCTCGCCGCTGCCGCTGGTGGCGGCGCTGGCCGCGCGCACGTCGACGATCCGGCTGGGGACCGGCATCGCAATCCTGCCGCTCTACCACCCGATCCGCCTGGCCGAGGACTGCGCGGTCATCGACATCATCTCCAAGGGTCGGCTGATCCTCGGCGTCGGCCAGGGCTACCAGGAGGGCGACTTCGCGGCCTTCGGGCTCAAGGTGAGCGACCGCGTGTCGCTGTTCGAGGAGAGCATCGAGATCCTGCGGCGGGCGTGGACCGAGGACAAGGTCTACTTCGTCGGCAAGCGCTACACGCTGCGGAACGTGATAGTGACGCCCAAGCCCGTGCAGAAGCCGCATCCGCCCATCTGGGTGGCCGCGCTGGGCGACGAGCCCATGAAGCGGGCGGGCCGCCTGGGCGACGCGCTGCTGGCCGACTCGTTCCAGCTCCCGGAGCGCCTCAAGCGGCGAGTCGCGCTCTACCGCGAGACCGCTGAGAGCCGGGGCCGCGCGCACAAGGTCGTGGTGTTCCGCGAAGGCTTCGTCGCGCCCACGCGCGAGGAGGCGATCCGCCAGTACGAGGCCGGTCTGCTCAGCACGCACCGGTACTACTGGCGGCACGGCTCGTACTACCCGGACATCAAGAAGGAGGAGGACCTCGACCTGGCCCGCATCTCGCTGGAGCGCCTCATCCTCGGCTCGCCCGACGACTGCGTCGAGCGGATCCAGACCTGGCACCGCGAGGTCGGCGCCGACTACTTCCTGATCCGCTTCCGCCACCCGGGCGGACCCGCGCACCCGAAGGTGCTGGAGGCTCTGGAGCTCTTCGGCCGCGAGGTCATCCCCCGCTTCCGCTGACCCGCACCCCGACCACAGGAGGATTGCTCATGCGCATCCACCGCAGCATCGCGACCCTCGCCACCCTCGCCCTCGCGGCCGCGCTCGCCGCCGCCGGCGCGGTCCAGGCGGACGACAAGACCCTCACCATCGGACTGCTGGGCCCGCTGTCCGGCGGGGCGGCGTCCTACGGCGTCGAGCTGATGCGCGGCGCCGAGCTGCGGGTGGAAGAGATCAACAAGGCCGGCGGGCTCAAGGTCGGCGCCGACGCCTACCGCATCAAGCTGGTGTCTTACGACCACAAGGCGCAGGCCGCGGACACGGCCACCGCCACCAACAAGCTCATCTTCCAGGACAAGGTGAAGTACATCATCGGCAATGCGGTGGGCGCCACCTGCAACGCCGCGCAGACGATCACCGAGCCCAACAAGGTAATGTTCGCCTTCGTGTGCTGGGGCACCAACAACCTGGCCCCGGAGAAGCCGTACTCCTTCCGGTCGATGCTGAGCCAGTGGGAGCTGACCGAGCCGTTCTACCGATGGGTGAAAGAGAACCACCCCAAGATCAAGCGGGTGGCCGCCATCTCGCCCAACGACACCAGCGGCAAGGACACCAACACCGCCGTGGTGAAGGCGCTCAAGGCGCTCGGGTTCGAGGTCGCGGCGGACGAGTACTACGAGCGCGGGACCAAGGACTTCTATCCCGTGCTGACGAAGATCCTGGCGCAGAAGCCCGACATGATCGACGTGGCGGCCGCGCCGCCGGGCGAGGCCGGCCTGATCCTCAAGCAGGCGATGGAGCTGGGCTTCAAGGGCGCCAAGGGCTGGACCGCGGGCATCAACCCCTTCACGATCATCAGCGTCGCCGGGCGCGAGGCGGCCGAAGGCGTGTGGAGCCCCGCGAACATCAACGTCAAGGGTGACCACGTCAGCGCGGCCGTCCGGAAGTTCGGCGAGACGTACGAGAAGCGCTACGGCGAGGTGCCCGGCGCCATCGCGGTGGCCAACTACGCGGCCTTCGACGTCTTCACGCAGGCGATGCAGAAGGCCGGCAGCGTCGACACGGACAAGGTGCTGGCCGTCCTCACGAAGGAGCAGTTCCAGACCGTCTGGGGCCCCCTGGCCATAGGCGGCAAGGAGACCTACGGCATCGACCGGCAGTTCCTCTATCCGCTGGTCATCAGCGAGGTGCGGCAGGGCAAGGTGGTCGACATCGCCGAGGTGCTGCCGGCCGGGCTGAAGAAGAAATAGGGACCCGCCGGCCCCATCGCCCATGCCGATCGAGCTGCTGGTCCAGGCGCTGCTGAACGGCTTCGGCCTGGCCGTGGTCTACGTCCTGGTCGCGCTGGGGCTGACGCTCATCTTCTCGATCCTGGAGGTCATCAACTTCGCCCACGGCGAGTTTTACATGCTGGGCGGGTTCGCGGCCTACTACCTCTTCGCGGTGGGCGGGCTGAACTACTTCGCGACGCTCGTGCTGGCCGTGCTCCTGGTGGGGCTGGCGGGCGTGGTGGCCGAGCGGCTGGTGTTCCGCCACTTGCGGGGCAAGACCCTCAACGCCTTCATCGTGTCACTGGGGCTCCTCTGGGTCTTGCAGGCTACCGCCCAGCTCTCGTTCGGCGTGCTCGACAAGTCGGTACCGTCGGCCGTGTCCGGCATCGTGCGCGTGGGCGGCGTCATCGTGTCCCGCGAGCGGCTGTTCGTGATCCTCACCGCCGTCGCGCTGATCACCGGGCTCTACCTGTTTCTGAAATTTACCCGCACGGGACAGGCCATGCGGGCGGTGGCGCAGGACACAGACGCCGCCGCGCTGCAGGGCGTGAACATCGAGCTGGCCTCCGCGCTGGGGTTCGGCATCGGCTGCGCGCTGGCGGGCGCGGCCGGGGCCCTGCTCGCCCCCATCTTCGCGGTGAGCCCGACCATGGGCGCGCTCCCCGTGGTCAAGGCGTTCATCATCATCATCGTGGGCGGGATGGGCAGCCTGCCCGGCGCCGTCCTCGGCGGTCTGCTCCTGGGGGCGGTGGAGGGCGTGGGCACCCTGTTCATGAGCAGCGCCGCCGTCAACATCCTGGGCTTCCTGATGGTAATCGCCATCCTCCTGCTGCGGCCGCGAGGGCTGCTCGGTGCCGCCTGAGCTCCGGCGGGTCGACGGCTGGATCGGCTTCGGCTTGCTGCTCGCCGCGGGCGTCGCGGTGCCCCTGCTCACGCACGACTCCTACCACCTCGACGTGGCGACGGTGACGCTGCGCAACCTGCTATTGACCATGAGCCTGCGCTACGTCATGAGTACCGGCCAGCTCAACATGGCGCACGTGTCCTTCATGGGGATCGCGGCATACGCCTCCGCCCTCCTCGTCACGCGGGCCGGCTGGTCGTTCTGGGCGGCCCTGCCCGTCGCCCCGCTGCTGGCGGCACTGGCCGCGGTACCGGTCGGGCGAGTGGCCCTGCGGGTCAGCGGGCCTTACTACTTTCTCATCAGCTTCGCCTTCCTCGAGGTCCTGCGCCTCGTCTTCAACAACTTCTTCGTCGACTACCTGGGCGGGCCGTCGGGGCTCGTCGAGATCCCGCCGGCCCATCCGCTGCCGCTGACGGGCGGCGCGGTGACCTTCACCAGCAAGCTCGCCCAGTACTGGCTGATGCTGGTCCTGTTCCTGGCCAGCGCGGCCGTGCTCATCCGCCTCGAGTTCTCCCGCTTCGGGCTGGTCAACGGCGCCATCCGCCAGGGCGAGCTGCTGGCGGAGACGCTGGGCGTGAACGTCCCCCGGTACAAGCTGGGGGCCTTCGTGCTAGGGGCGTTCTTTGCGGGGGTGGCCGGCGTCTTCTTCGCGCACTCGCAGCGCGTGCTGCACTCGAGTGACTTCGGGCTGGAGCCGATGGTGCTGCTGGTCGCGTTCACCGTTATGGGTGGCGTCGGCAGCGTGTGGGGGCCGGTGGTCGGGACCCTCGTGCTGGCAGTCGCCTCGGAGCTGCTGCGCGAGCTTCACCACTACGAGATCCTCGTCTATGGCCTGGTGCTCATGGTCGTGATGCTGTTCTTCCCGGACGGGCTGGTGGCGCTGCCCGGGCGGGTCGCCCGCTGGTTCGGCCGGGGGCGGGCCAAGGACGGGGCGTCCACCCTGGGAGCCGGCCTTGCTCCTTGAGCTGCGGGACGTCAGCAAGCGGTTCGGCGGCCTGCAGGCCGTGGCCGCCGTCTCGATGACGGTGACGGCCGGGACGATCCACGGCCTGATCGGCCCGAATGGCGCCGGCAAGAGCACGGTGTTCAACCTGATCACCGGCGTACTACCGGTGACCTCCGGCGAGATCCGCTTCAAGGGTGAGCGCATCTCGACGTTGCGGCCCTCGGAGATCTGCCGCCGCGGCATCGCGCGGACGTTCCAGGCTACGACCCTCTTCCGTGAGTTCACCGTGCTCGACAACGTCATGGCCGCGTCCCACCTGGGCGCCGAGCGCGGCTTCGTCAGGACCCTGCTCGCCACCGCCGCCTACCGGGTCCGCGAGGCGGCTGCGCTGGCCCGGGCCCGGGACGTGCTGGGCGCCGTCCGGCTTCTGGATGCGGCCGGCCTGCGCGCCGGGGCGCTGCCGCACCGCGACCAGAGGGCGCTGAGCCTGGCCATGGTGCTCGCCACCGGCGCCGACCTCGTCATCTTGGATGAGCCACTGGCGGGTCTGACGACGCAGGAGAGCGAGGACGCCATGAAGGCGCTGCGCGCGCTGCGCGCCGGAGGCAAGACGATCCTGCTGGTCGAGCACGACATGCGCGCCGTCATGGGGCTGTGCGATGTCATCACGGTGCTCGACCACGGCGTGCGGATCGCCGAGGGGATGCCGCGCGACATCCAGGCGAACCCCGCGGTGATCGAGGCCTACCTGGGCGCCGAGGACACCCGTGCTTGAGGTGACCGGCCTCGAGGTGCGCTACGGCAACGTGACCGCCGTGAAGGGGATCTCCCTCGAGGTCGGCGAGGGTGAGGTCGTGGCCATCATCGGGCCGAACGGGGCGGGCAAGACCTCGACCCTGCGGGCCATCACGGGCCTGGTGCCCAGTGCGGGCGGGCGCGTGGTCTTCCGGGGCACCGACGTCTCGCGCTGGAAGGCCCACCGCATCGTCACGCTCGGCCTGGGCCACGCGCCGGAGGGCCGGCGCCTGTTCCCGCAGATGACCGTGATGGAGAACCTCCGGATGGGCGCGTACCGGCGGCGCGGGCCCTCCGAGATCGGCCGCACCCTCGCCCAGGTCGAAGAGCTCTTCCCGCGGCTGGCGGAGCGACGGACGCAGGTGGCGGGGACGCTGAGCGGCGGCGAGCAGCAGATGCTGGCCATCGGCCGGGCGCTCATGGCGGAGCCGCGGCTGCTGGTGCTCGATGAGCCCTCCTTCGGCCTCGCGCCCATGATCGTGCGCGAGATCGGGCGGATCGTGCGCTCGATCAACCGCGAGCGCGGGGTGTCCGTTCTGCTGGTGGAGCAGAACGCGCGCATGGCGCTGGGCATCGCCGCGCGCGCCTACGTCATGGAGACGGGGCGCGTGGCGCTCAGCGGCCTCTCGGCCACGCTGGCGGAGAGCCCGCACGTCAAGGCCGCCTACCTGGGAGGGTGAGAGGGTGAGAGCCATCAAGTTCGGCATCGCCGTCGGGGCCTACTCGGCCGGAGTGCCCTCCGGACGCGAGCTGGCCGACTTCGCGCAAACCGCCGAGGCGGTCGGCTTCGACTCGGTGCAGGTCGGCGACCACATCCAGTGGCACGCCCCGATCATCGAGGCCACGGTGTTGCTGGCCACCTTCGCGGCCGTCACCACCCGGGTTCGGATCGCCAGCGATGTCATCATCCTGCCTCTGCGCGACCCGGTGCTGATCGCCAAGACCGTGGCCAGCCTCGACGTGCTGTCCGGCGGGCGCATGATCTTCGGCGTGGGCGTGGGCGGCGACCATCCCGGCGAGTACGCCGCCATGCGGGTGCCCCTGGCCGAGCGCGGCGCGCGGGCCAACGAGAGTCTCGAGATCGTCCGCGGCCTGTGGGCCAACGAGCGCTTCAGCTACGCCGGGCGGCACTACACGGTGCAGGACGTCGGCATCGCGCCCCGCCCGCTGCAGCCGTCGCTACCGATCTGGGTGGGGGGCACCTCGGACGCGGCGCTGCGCCGGGCCGCCCGCCACGGCGACGGCTGGATCTGCGCCTTCGCCAGCGAGCGCAAGTTCGCGCGGCTGGTCGAGGCGCTGTGCGGCTTCCTGGCCGCGGAGAGGCGCCCGGTCGATGGCTTCACGTTCGGCACCTTCCTGTTCGCCAACGTGAGCCCCGACCCCGCCCGGGCCCTGGCGGAGGGCGCCGAGTACGTGCGCCGGGTCTATCACCTGGACGGTGCCGCCATCATGGAGCGCTTCGGAGCCGCGGGCCCCGTCGAGCATTGTGTCGAGCGCGTCCGCGCCCAGGTGGACGCGGGCGCGCAGTACATCGTGCTGTCGCCCGTGTGCGGCTACCGCGACTGGCCCCGCCAGCTCGAGGCGTTCGGCGAGGTCATCACACTCGTGGGACGGGGCTGATCATGGCCGCCGAGACGATCACCGTCGAGCGCCACGGCCCGGTGCTGCGCGTGCGCATGAACCGCCCGGACAAGCTCAACGCGCAGCACCCGACTCTCATCACGGAGCTGGACGCGGCCTTCGCCGCCGGGGCCGCCGACGCCGACGTGCGCGTCATCGTCCTGAGCGGCCAGGGCCGCGCCTTCTCGGCGGGCCACGACCTCGAGTATCCCGGCTACGACCAGCGGCTGTACACCGACCAGAGCCGGCTGGACATGGAGCGCAGCCTGTTCGTCGACAATCTCCTCCGACTGCGCAACCTGCCGAAGCCGACGATCGCCCAGGTGCACGGGCACTGCGTGGCGGCGGGCCTCATGCTCGCCTGCATGTGTGACCTGATCGTCTGCGACGAGACCGCGCGCTTCGCCAACCCCGTTGTGGCCATGGCCATGCCCGGCGTGCAGCTGCTGATCGAACCCTGGGAGATCGGGGCCCGCAAGGCCAAGGAGCTACTGTTCACCGGTGCGGCGCTCGACGCCGCCGAAGCGCATCGCCTCGGGCTCGTGAACCGGGTCGTGGCGGCCGGCTGTCTGGAGGAGGAGGTCACGGCGCTGGCCGAGCGCATCGCCGCCATGCCGCCCTTCGCGGTGCGGACGGTGAAACGGTCGATCAATGACGCGCTCGACCTTATGGGCCAGGGGCGCTCCTGGGAGCACCACTTCCTGCTCCATGTCGCGGGCAAGCGCAGCGAGGAGTTCCGCGAATGGTGGCAGGCCGTCGAGCAGCAGGGCGGCGGGTTCCGGCCCGGCGGGCTCCGGCAGATACTCGGCCGGCGCGCCGACAAGCGATGAAGCCGCCAGCCGTCGGATGGGATCGCCCCGCCACCGCCGGCATCGCGTTCGGGCGCCATCGGCCCCGCATCCACCCCACCGCGTTCCTCACCGTGGGGACGTACGTGATCGGCCGCGTCACGGTGGGGGCGCGGGCCAGCATCTGGTTCGGGGCGGTGTTGCGCGGCGACTTCGAGCCGATCCGGATCGGCGAGGAGAGCCTGATCGAGGACAACGTCGTTCTGCACGGGCGCGTGGTCGTCGGGCGCCGATGCGTGATCGGCCATGGTGCGATCCTGCACGGCTGCACGGTCGGCGACGGCGCCGTGATCGGCGCCAACGCGGTGGTCTTCGACCAGGCGCGCGTGGGCGCGGGCGCGATGGTGACCGCGGGCTCGGTCGTGTACCCGAAGACGAGGATCCCGCCACGCACGCTGTTCCGGAACTCGGCCGCCGGCAACCACCCGGTCACGGAGCCGGTCGGCACGCGGATGCAGCGCTGGCAGGCGACGTCCTACCGCCGGGTGATCGCGATGTACCGGGCGCCGGGCGCCGATCGCGCCCGGCCGGCTCTTGCCGATCAGAGACCCGGGCGCGGCGACGCTCGACGGTAGGGATCGTCGTCGGGCCGCCACCACGGACAGTTGTCGTCCACGAGGACCATCCGCTTGGCGAAAACGTGGTCGTGACTGAAACACGGGTTCGAATCCCGCTGGGGCCACCACTACTTGACAAGCACGCCGCGCCCACCCAGTATCGCCGTGCACGCGCCCCATGGCCTCGCCTTCGCCCGTTCCCCGCGCCACCGACACCGCCGAGATCGGGCGCAGCGGCCTGCGCGTCTCGCGGCTGGGGCTGGGCGGCGTGGCGCTCTCCGGCGCGCCGCCCGCCACTGACCCGCAGCGCCCCACGCCGGAGGACGAGGGCGTGGCGCTCATCCGCCGGAGCCTCGCTCTCGGGCTCACCTACCTCGACACCGCGCCGATGTACGGGGTCGGCCAGAGCGAGGCGCGCTACGGTCGGGCGCTGCGCGGGGTGCCACGGGACCGCTTCGTGCTGTCGACCAAGGTGGGGCGCGTGCTGCGGCCCGGCGCGCTCGGCGAGCAACCGACCTGGGCCTTCGACTTCAGCGCGGCCGGGGTGCGCGCCTCGTTCGAGTCCTCGCTGGAGCGCCTGGGGCTCGAGCGCGTGGACATCCTCTTCGTTCACGATCCGGACGACCACCACGCCCAGGCCGTGGCGGAGGCGTTCCCCGTGCTGATGGAGCTGCGCGCGCAGGGGCGGGTGAAGGCCATCGGCGCCGGGATGAACCAGTGGCAGATGGAGCTGGACTTCGCGCGGCGCGGCTTCTGTGACTGCTTCCTGCTGGCCGGGCGCTACACGTTGCTCGACCAGAGCGCGCGGCCGGAGTTCCTGCCGTACTGCCTGGAGCGCGGGATCGCGGTGGTGGCGGGCGGCCCCTACAACAGCGGGATCCTCGCGGTGGGCCCACGCGAGGGCGCGACGTACAACTACCGTCCGGCCGACCCGGAGATGATGGACAAGGCCCGACGCATCGCCGCCGTGTGCGCGCGCCACGGGGTGGACCTGCGCGCGGCCGCGCTCCAGTTCGTGCTCGCCCACCCGGCCATCGTCTCGGTGATCCCCGGCGCGCGCTCGATCGCCGAGGTCGAGGAGAACGTGGCCCTGATCGAGCGGCCCATCCCGGCCGGGCTGTGGGCAGACCTCAAGGACGCCGGGCTCCTCGATCCCGCCGCGCCCACGCCCGGCTCCGAGCCCTAGCCCCTCTTGCTCACCGTGCCATGCTGGACGTAGGGATTCTGTCGGCTTGCGGTGTCGAATGCGGCCCAGCCACTCAAAGGAGAGATCGCCATGCCCGTCGCCCTCGCCTTCCTCGTCGTCGTCCTCGTGCTGCCCTCCGCCGCGCTGGCCCAGTCGGGCGCCCAGATCACGATCAGCCAGCCCGCCGAGGCCACCACGATGGATCCGGGGCGCAGCACCCAGGTCCTCACCGTCAACAACTTCATCAACCTCTACGACACGCTGACGCGCTGGGACAACGCGCTCAAGCTCCAGCCCGGGCTCGCCACGTCGTGGAAGCAGGTCAACGACACCACATGGGACTTCACGCTCAGGCAGGGCGTGAAGTTCCACGACGGCACGCCGATGACGGTCGAGGACGTCAAGGCCACGCTGGACCGCAACCTCGTCCCCGGCAAGACGGTGGTGAACGCCGGGTTCACGACGATCGACTCCGTCTCGATCGTGAACCCGTCGACCATCCGTATCGTCTCCAAGAAACCCGACCCGCTCCTCCTCGTGCGGGTCGCCCAGATGGGGGCGCAGATCCTACCCGCGCGGCTCACGACCGACGACGGCGTCAAGGAGCTTGCCCGGCGGCCAGTGGGCACCGGCGCCTACAAGTTCGTCGAGTGGGTGAAGGACGAGCGGCTCGTCATGGAGGCCAACAAGGATTGGTGGGGCTGGGAGGGCAAGAAGCCCGCGATCGACCGCGTGATCTGGAAGCCGATCCCCGACGACTTCCCCCGCCTGGTCGCGCTCGAGAAGGGCGACGTGGACATCATCACCAACGTCCCGCCCGACCGGTCCCAGGGCATCGCGGAGGGACGTAACACGCGGCTCCTGACCGTTCCGTCCACCCGCATCGTCAACTTCGGGATGAACTCGACGCAGCCGCCCCTCAGCGACAAGCGCGTGCGCCAGGCGCTCCAGTACGCGGTGGACGTGAACGCCATCATCAAGAACATCTACGCGGGCCAGGGCAAGCCGGTCGCCGGGGGCGTGGCGGACGTGGACTTCGGCCACAACCCCGCGATCAAGCCCTACCCGTACGACCCTGCCAAAGCCAAGCAGCTCCTCGCCGAGGCGGGCTTTGCGACCGGCGTCGACGTCACGCTCTATGCGGGCACCGGCACCATGGTCAACGACAGGGCGCTGCTCGAGGTGATCGCCAACATGTGGTCCAAGGTGGGCATCCGCGGCAAGGTGGAGATGATGGAGATGGGAGCCCGCGCGCGGATGCTCAACGACCGCGCCGTCCCGCCCAACGGCCTGCTGCTGGGCAACCCCCAGTCGACGCTGCTCGATGCCGACGGCTCGCTCTGGCGCATCTGGCATCCCAACGGCTTCAACGGCAAATACTGGATCGGCAGCCAGCCGGGCCAGCGTTTCCACGACCTCATGGAGGAGGCCCGCTACACGCTCGATCCCAAGAAGCGCAAGGCGCTCTACGCCGAGGCGATCGAGATCCGCAACGAGGAGAAGCCTTCGCTGGACCTGTTCCAGGAGCTGGTCGTATACGGCACGAGCAAGCGCGTGAGCTTCAAGCCGCGTGCGGACTACCGGCTGATCGTCGCCGAGATGGCGCTGGCGGGACGCTAGCGCGCGGCGCGGCGGAGCCACCATGCCCGATCGGCCCAGCCAGGTCTATGTCGTCCAGGGACGAGGCCAGCGCGACTACGCCGATGCCCCAGGCGGCGGTCGCCCACGTTCCCGCGCGCGTGACGACGCGCCCCTTACGATAGCGAAAACGTGGTCGACATCATTGAAGCGGTGGCACCAGGTAGCGGTGGCACCAGCGATTCGGGCGGCTCGGAAGACGACGAAGACGATTCGCGATCTCGCTGCACAGCTCCTTCCCAAGCGCTCATGCAGTGAAGCGTCGACGAGGTGCGCGCCTCCGGTATCCTCGACCGCGTGCTGAAAGTCGGAGCGCGCGCGCCCGACTTCACCCTCCCAAACACCGAGGATGTCCCGGTGAGCCTCGGCGCGCTGCTCGCGAAGGGACCGGTGGTGGTGAGCTTTTTCCGTGGACGTTGGTGACCGTACTGCAATGCGGAGCTGGTAGCTCTGCAGGAGGCGCTTCCCGAGATCCGCAAGGCCGGCGCGAGCGTCGTCGTGATCTCTCCACAGGTGCAGCGCGCTGGGCGCGAGACCGGCAAGGAGCCGGTCGTGACGCTCCTGGCCCTGCGTGATCGTGGCAACGAGGTGGCGCGGCAGTATGGCATCGTCCACGAGGTGCCTCCGGACCTCCAACACCTCTACGCCAACAAGCTCAGGCTCGACCTGTCCATCGTCAACGGCGAGTGGGCCCTGCCGATGCCGGCGCGCTTCGTGATTGACCGGAATGGCATCGTACGATCCGTCGAAACAGATGCCGACTACAGAGACCGGCCGGACCCCGCCACGACCCTCGAAGCGTTGCGACGCCTCGGCAGCTAGCTGGCGGCTACACCACGGCCACAAGAACGAGGCCTGGCGCGCGCAGAGCCCTCGAGGAACGCCTGACGGCAACGGCCTCGCAAGTCTCGACTAAGAGAAGGGAAGGCCCTCTCAATGCCGATACATCGGCTGGAGACGACGGGTCAACAAATGGGGGGGGAGCCTGATGCCCGTCGGTGACGTTTGCTGCAACTCGTCACCCAAACATCCCCAAACAGGCCGAACTGGAGCAACACCGACGCACCAGCGCCCAACCTGGAACTCCTCGCGTCCGCGTCTTTTCCGCAAGATCAGAGGGTACC
>Ga0137391_10000735_pt1 | contig 23102 bp, 20 predicted proteins | sample 15con2h24BmetaG_FD_101399 | JGI IMG/M metagenome (GOLD analysis project Ga0137391, IMG submission 101399) | Vadose zone soil microbial communities from Angelo Coast Range Reserve, California, USA - 15con2h2.4B metaG | ecosystem: Environmental > Terrestrial > Soil > Vadose zone > Saprolite...
TGGATTACTGGCACAGGCGGAAGCAAACGGCTCCAGCCGCAGCCTAGGAAAGTCAATCTCTCCCGCTAAGCCACGCAAGAATGTTCCTAGCGCAATCTGATTTCTCCCGTGACTTTTGTAATGCGGAGTGCGATCGCGAAGGATAGCAACAGCGGCGAAGTGAAAACGAGAAGCTGCTCCGCCGATGACTGCTTTGTGGCTCGCACGATACTGCCATACTCTTTAGCGTCCGCATTCTAAAGGCCGACCTGATTGTGAAAGCCTCGAAGTATCTCGCGGAGTTCGGTTTCGGGGACGTCGGGCTCGGACGGAAGGTTCTTCGGGTCTACCTCTTTGAAGTCAGGGTAAAGGTCCGCAAGCCGTGGGAGCTTCCTTTGGACATCCCAAAACCAATGACACACTGAATCGTAGTCTTTTTGAGCCCTCTGAAATTGAGCGGGAGGCGGCGAGAACTGGCTCCGTACAAATGCTCTGCAAACCGGTCCCTCCTGGCTGTATTGATCAACGAAAGAAAGGAGCTGCATGTAGGATATTTGGGTTCGCTGACTTGAACTTGCCACCGTGTCGGTTGCGACGAGTTGGCGAGCCTGACCGGCTGCTCCGAATATTCCCAACGCCGCGAGACTCAGCCAAATATAGTCGACAATCTTCCATGCCCGCTTGCCGATTTTCAGCTATAAGACCAAAAGTAGGTGAAAGAGAACGACTTCGGCTGCACAGATGGACAAGACTACCCAGACGTTAGTAAACGCCGGAGATGTAAATCTACCCATAAAGTTGCAGGCGCAAGCAGTTTCGTTTTGAGGAGGTCACTTGGTGAGTACGACCGCCGTTCCCCGCCCAATACTCAGCGTCCGCGAAGCATTGCCCTTGTTCACCGCGATCTCCACATATCCGGCCGAGCCGAGATAGGCCACCGGCTCGCCCGCATTGCCGCTCGCAAAGGTTGGGACCATCCGCGACACGGCCTGAGTTCCGACCTGGAATTTGACTTCGCCGTTGGCCAGCGCGCTTTCCGGCAGATCCTCCATGCGAAAATTGGTAACCAGGTTTCCGAAGGTGTCGACGCGCATCACGATGCCTTTCACGACGCCGTCGGTGGCTTTCGGTTTCGGCAGCGCGAATTTTTTGTGGTCCGTGATTTCCTCGCCCATGCTGGCGGTCTGCCAGACCTTGGAGAGCCAGGCCGCAATGGGCGCAAAAATGTCGCGTCCATGAAATGTTTTGCTGACCGGCTGCAAGAAATAATGTTCGGCGGTAACGTTGCGCGCGACGACGTTTTGCTCGCGCTCGTAAACCACGGAAAGAACGCCATTGTCGGGCGCCACAAAATATTGGTTCTCGGCGGTTACCAGCAATGGCCGCCGTTCGGTGCCCACTCCCGGATCGACCACCACCACATGAATCGTACGGGGCGGAAAATAGGGATACGCGGAGCCGATGGCCAAGGCTGCGTCCAGCAAGTCGAACGGCGCGACGTTGTGCGTGATGTCGACAATGGTCGCTTCCGGATTGATTCTTAGAATGACTCCCTTCAACGTGCCGACCAGGTGGTCATCCGTTCCGTAATCCGTCGTCAGCGTGATGATTGCGTTGGGCAAAATGTTTCTCCCGTGGTCTTTTAGTCCGCGGGGCCGCCGCCGCTGAAGTGGGGAGGCACTCCGCTCTTTGACGCTAGCGAACGCACGCACCGGCGTCAAGACAACGCGCGAGGAGGGATTGCGCAATCCGCTACCCGCTGATTTTAGTTGGGCTTTGAAGATTTGGGAGGCTCCTCCTGTGGAGTTGCGTCTTCGGTGACGTCGACGCCGTTTTGCGAGGCGGGTTCGCCGCTCGCGTTTAAGCCAGCGCGGCCGGCGCATGGGTAGAGATCGGTGTCGATTGCGGGCAGCGTGCGGAGGAGCAGGCTGCTGATGTAGGCGAGCACGGAGGCGCGGCGGGGCGAAATGCGGCCTCGGGCCAGAAGTGCGTAGAGGGCTGCGAGGGAATGGTTGATGCCCTGCGCATTCTGGAAGCGGCAGGTTTCTGGGTCAAGGCAACCGAGAAATCCTCGGAGTCGGCAGGCTCAGAAGCTGCGTGGCGGGGACAGAAGGAGCTATTGGGGTCGACAACCAGAGAACAGCACTGGCGACCGGTGGGGGTGCGATGCTGGCAACGCTCCGGAGTGAAGTCTGAACTGGGTGATTTGTATGTCATTTTGATCCTCGGTTCTGGAAGCTCGAAGCTGGAGGCTGGAGGCTTGATACCCCACCCCCCCGGGTGTTTTGGAAAAAGAGGCTGCAAAGCATTGAAAACAAAGGATGAGACTTCTGAAAAGAGAGGCAAGAGACTTCAAGAGGCGGCAAGAGATTGGAGGGAAAGGAGATAGAGGAAGCTGGGAGGTAAAGGAGTTCAGAAGCGGGGTGTTGGTGGGGTAAAGAGCTAGCGGCGAGGCGGCGGAAATGATTCTGGGGCGCCAATTTCATACAAAGTGGTAGCACGGAACAGGAAGATTGTCAAGAAGAATGTTTTACTTGCAAGGTACTCGTCCGAACGAATTGCTAAGTCATTCAAACGTGGAGAGTTGCCAAGAAGTTGGGGTGAAAAGGTAACATTGGGAAGATCCGGAGCAAAACCAGCTCCTGGGCCAACGGAGTCAGAGGAGTGACACGAGTTGTTCGAGTTGGTCGGGGCGCGTGCCTACTTGGTCGCTGCGAAGCTGACTCTAAACTTCGCACACGCAAAGCCGGCGTATGCGGCGCCCTTCTCCGCGAGCCTATCGGCCCAAATTCATTCTCGGGGCTTACGTCGCGGCCACGCGCCGAGTTAGCTTCTCCCGTTTGCCCTTCGCTGCGCAGACTGTTGCGGAAACTGTAGCGACGCTCCTCCAAGACTGGCGGAGTAGCCTGCTCGTCTAGCGTCTGAATCGCAGCCTGCTTTGCTTGCGAGCATGCAGCTATGCGTTCGAGCGTGAGAAGGCCGCGTTTGCGAATCAGAACTCCACGCGCAGCGCTCCCTGGATGACGCGCGGGCCGCCGCCCACCACGCCTGCCGTCGTGCCCACGGCCGTGGCGACTCCGCTACCTACGGTCGCGGTGATTTTGCCGAAATTGACGTTGCTTTGGTTCCCCACCGGGTTCGCGAAGTTCGTGTGATTAAACAGATTGAAGAAGTCCGCCCGGAACCGCAGGCGGACTCTCTCCGTGCCCAGCGGGAAAACCTTGGCAAGAGAAAAATTGTAGTTCGACAAACTCGGGCCGTAATACTGGTTGCGCCCGGAGTTGCCCACTCGCCCAAAGGGCGGCGTCTTAGAAAAGTATGTTGTGTCGAACGCGAAGTCGGGGTTGCTGTTGTGCTGAATGATTGGCCCGCTTCCCACGACGTCGGGCCGGTCACTGAATTGATTGAAGCCGCTGAAATCCGCGGAATCGTTAAACACCGTAAAGGGTGTACCGCTTTGAAATGTCGTAACTCCGGAGATTTGCCAGCCGCCAAATACCTGCCGATTCACGCCGTTATTCCAGCCCAGCAAGCGATGCCCGGGTCCGGCTGGCAAATCAATTACGTAGGTGAACACCGCACGGTGTCGGATGTCAAACGAGGAAGGCCCACGATCGGCCCGCATGTTGTTCGCGTCGTCAAGTCCCGCCGGTTCGCCAGTCGATCCGAAGAATGCCGAGCCGTTGTCAATCGACTTTCCAAGCGTGTACGACCCCTCGAAATACACCCCATGCCGGCCCTGGTACGTGGTCGTCACCACCAACCCGTTATAATTCGAATTTCCAATATCCTTCCCCGTACCTACAGATCCGAAGAAAGGATAAGGGAAGATCTGTTGACCACCGACGAGTGTCGGCTGGTTCTGGTCCACGAACAAACCCAGCTTGTGGCCGGTCGACCCTTGATAATCGGCCTCCAGGGAAAAAGCGGATCCTAGCTTCCGCTGGATTCCCAGACTGTACTGGTAGATATAGGAACTCCGCAGGTTCCGATCCTCGGCGTTGAGGCTTACCAGTCCGACCTGGTTAGCTTGGCCGATGTTGGTCACCAGAGGCACGTCTTGGTTGAAGCCCACGGCCCACGGGAACTTTTTCCCGTTCTGCGTGGCCTTCGCTGACTGCGTGGTCGTCAGAGTGAACGGCGAGTTCAGCCCCAAGTTAGCCGGGATGTTGTTGAAGATCTCATCGTAACCGACGCGGAAACCACCGCGGAGGACCGTGCTGTCGTTGCCGAAGAACGATTTCGCGAAGCGCGGTGCGTACGCAAATCCCAGCACAGGCGCAAAGTTGTTTTTGTCTGCGTTCACCCCGCTGTCCGAAAGCCTGAACGGCGCCTGCTGGAAGAAGAAAGAAGCTGGTCCCTTCTTGTTCGGGTCGATCGCAAGCAGTTGGTTGGTTCCTAGCAGCACCGGCCCTACACCTGGAATGAAGTTGGTCGCTCCCTGGCGGGTTTGGTAGATGGCCGAGGGATATTCGTAGCGCACACCGTAATTGACCGTGAAATTATCCTTCACCTTGTAGGTGTCCTGCCAGTAGAGATCCCAGGGATACCGGCGCCAGTAACGTACTGTCTGCCCGAAGCGCAGTGTGGCAGTGTTCACCAGGCCCTTCGAGAAATCGTCGAAGCTTGAAAAACTAAACGCCCCGCGCGCGGAACCATCCAGGAAACGCCGTGCGTCCTCGCGCCGGACGTGCGCTCCCCAACGCCACGAATGCTTGGACGCGCCGAATGGCGCAATCAACGACATATTGTCGTAAGCCTCGTACGTATTAGTGATGCGTCCTTGTGGCAAGTTGCTTGTGCCGCCCAAGCGAGCAAACCCGCCGCTGATGGTGATCGTCGGTAACCCGGAGTCCAATTGGTTCTTGCTTGCCACCACCACGCCAGAAAGCGGGTTTCCGCTCGCATTGACGAAGATTTTCGAGGCGTCCAAGCCCGAATCTTGCACGGTAATAAACGTTTGATTTCGCGAGAACCCCAGGCGCAGCTCGTTCAGCAATCGCGGCGAAAACGTGTGCGTGTAATCGATCACACCGGAATCGCTGACGGGCGAGTTGCCGTTACCCCCCTGCAGCGGCAACGCCCCGGGCGTAAATTGGGTGCCCCCATACTGAGCCCACCGCCCCATCAGGTGATCCTTTTCACTGAAGTTGTAATCGACCTTCGCCAGGCCTGTCTCGTCGAACAGTGTTGCTCCCACATTGGCGATGAAGTTGTTCTTTCCTCCCGTATTGGCAGCCGGCCAGAACTGCAGCAGCGACTTGGAAATGGGATCGGTGACGGACGCGCGCTCCGTGGCCGTGGGTACACGCGTGCTGCTGACCTGCGGCGCCACCTGCCGGAACCCTTCGTAGGACAAAAAGAAAAACATCTTTTCCTTGAGGATCGGCCCGCCGAACGTCGCGCCGTACTGATTGCGGTGCAGCGGATTTTTCTTGCCGCCGCTCTTGTTCGTGAAGAAATCCCTGGCATCCAGAATGTCATTGCGCAAATACTCGAAAGCCGTGCCATGAAACTGGTTCGTGCCGCTCTTGGTGACGATACTGACTTGCCCGCCCGTTCCTCGGCCGAATTCCGCCGTCGCCACGCTGGTTTGCACGGCGAACTCCTGCACGGCGTCGGTTATCCGGAAGTTCCCCAGCGCTGAGTTGACTTGCGTGTCGATGTTGCTCACGCCATCCAGCAAGAACACGTTGGACTGCGAACGCGCGCCCGCCACATTGAAGCCCCCGCCCTGGGTGCCAGCCGCCGACGGCAACACGCCCGGGGTGACCAGAGCCAAGTCCAGATACTGCCTCGCGTTCAGCGGCAGGTTCGAGATATCTGTGCTGTTCACCACGTTGCTCAACGTGCTGCGATCCGTTTCCAGCAGCGGCGTCGCCGAGTTGACTTCCACCACCTCCAAAACGCTGCCTACTTGCAAAGTCAAATCAACGTGCGTGATTTGGTCCACCTGTACCAGAATGTGTTGCTCGGCCACCTTCTTAAAGCCTGGGACTTGCAGAACAAGCGAATACTCCGCGGGAGTCAATTGCAAAAACTGAAAGCTCCCATTGCTGTCGCTGACAGCTTCCGTCTTGGCATTTGTGGCCAAACTCGTAAGCGTCAATTCCGCGCCCGAAACCGGCGCCCCGCTTTGATCCTTTACGAGCCCGGCGATGCTTCCGGTAGGGGAAGCTGAGACTGTCGGGGCGAAGATCAGCAGGAACGCAGAAAGGAGAGTCCACAAGATTGAAGCTAGTTTGGATCGTTTCACAGCAGCCTCCGTCGGAATTTGCGGAATGCCCATTTGCAACCGAGCCTCGGGCATTCCAGGCCCCTCAGATTTCTAAGCCAAACCGGACTTAGTCTGAATCAGAAAGTCATTACCCCAAAGTCAGGGAAAAGAGCCTGTTTACAAGTTCTTAGCAACCTGTATGCCAAAGTGAAACAGCGGTTCCCACGGGTAACTACCGCCGCTAACCCGCGTGTTTCCGAAAGAAACGTTCGCGGGCAAGGACCGCTTCGCCTGAAGCTAATCTCCAATTGAGTTATGAGTTTACGTAAATTCAGTTTTATAAATTTTCATTGTCCACGCTGGGTAGTAATGGTGGTACTGGTCAGACTCTCGAATTACCTTGCTTGCGCTGGCGGACAGGCTCTGCAGGCGGCTAGAAAAGCCAATCCTGGAAGTATCCGTAGTCGGATTGTCCTATTAGCACGGGTGGATTCTATAGGTCGATGCAACACCATCTGATAGACGTGCTGTTTAAGGATGGTGTTTATGGGCGAAGGGAAACGGTCGAGACTTTCTCTCACGCAGAGAACCGAGATCTGGAGCCGTTGGAAGTCCGGGCAGTCGTTGCATGAGATCGGGCGCGCCTTTGGCAAGCCACATAGCTGCATTCGTTGTCTGTTGTTACCCCCGCGGAGGGATTGCTCCCGCACTCCGCCGGCGCTCCCGGCTAGCCCAAAGACTTAACACCAGCGCGAGCCCGGAGGAGAATGCGGCACCAAAAGAAAAAGGGCGAAACCGCGGTCTGGCCGCAGATTCACCCAAGAGTCATTATAGCAGAACTAGAATACTTTGCAAGTGCTAATTTCAATGAATTCAATGTACCTGGGCGAGGGAACGCAAAACACGCATCGTCTTGCTCCGCCGCGCACACCAGCCTAAACTAGACTCATGATTCCCGCGAGCTTCCAAATTCGCGACTTGACCATCCGTCCCGCCACGGTCCTCGCCCCCATGGCTGGCGTCACGGACACGCTCTTCCGTCGTGTCATTCGCGGGCTGGGCGGCTGTGGCCTGCTGATGACCGAGTTCACCAGCTCCGAAGGCATCACTCGCAGTGCCAAGAAAACTTTGCGCTATCTCTACTTCCAGGAAGACGAGCATCCCATCACCGCGCAGCTTTTCGGCGCCAGCCCTGAAGTCATGGGCGAGGCCGCGCGCATGGTCGAAGACCTCGGCTACGACGCTGTCGACATCAATCTCGGCTGCCCCGCCAAAAAAGTCGTCAAGTGCGGCGGCTCCGGCCTGCTGCGCGACATGCCGCTGCTCGAGCAAATCTTCCGCGCCGTGCGCGCCGCGGTAAAAATTCCGCTCACCATCAAGCTGCGCGCCGGTTGGGACGAAAATTCCATCGTCGCCGTCGACGTCGCCAAGCTGGCCGAGTCCGTCGGCGTGGAAGCCATCGCCGTACATCCGCGCACGCGCATGCAGGGCTACGCCGGGCAGGCGGACTGGAACCTCATCGCCGCGGTGAAGCAAAGCGTGTGCATTCCGGTGATTGGAAATGGCGACATCAATACCCCGGAAGACGCCGAGCGCATGGTCGCCCAAACCGGCTGCGACGCCGTGATGATCGGCCGCGCCGCCGCCACCAACCCCTGGATCTTCCCGCAGATGCAGCAATATGCGGCGAGCGGCCGCTACGACATTCCTACCGACGCCGACCGCCACCGTTTACTCTCCGGCTACTATTGCGAAATTAATGCCGCCAACCTCCCCGATGCTGTGGGAAAAATGAAGCAGTTCGCCTGCTGGTTTTCTCATGGCGTTGGGAACGGCGGCGAGCTTCGTCGGAACGTGCACGCGGCGCGAACACCCGGTGAAGTGCTGGAGAGCGTGGAGCGCTTTTTCGAGCACCGCGCCAGCGTGGTGGGGGAGGACCCAGCCCATGGTCCCAGCAGACCTGTCCGTGTCGAAGCAGCGCTCGGAGCGTAGAATTTCCGTGCGCCTGCCGCTCAAGGTGCGCGGCCGCGACGCCCGCGGAATCACCTTCGAGGAAGAAACTTCCAGCGAAAACCTTTGCCGCAACGGAGCCGCCTTCGTAACCCGCTTCGACGTGGCCATCGGCTCGGACCTGGAGATCCACATCCCCTCGCGACACATGTCGCGCCGCATGGAAGAAAAGGATTTCGCCACCAGCGGCCGCGTCGTCCACGTCGCCGAAGCGCAACCCGGCGAGCGCCTCATCGGCGTCCAATTCACCGGCCCCCGCTTCCAGCGCGTCTTCCGCTCCGAATCCGCCGCCTGAGCCTTCGCAGGCTTTTTGGTCACAGGCATCGGTGTCCCTGCGTTATCTCAGACAGTTGATCACGCAACAACTTCGCTCTTAGGCGCCTAGACTCCTCGCTGCGCCGCAGCCTTCTCGAGAAAATTCACCAACTTAGCGTTCACCTCCTCCGAGTGTCCAGGTGATACTGTGCGGCCCCCTCACCATTGGCGATCGGTCCGAGGTTACCGCTGCTGACTTCTGGGGGGGGTGACCGTGCTGTATGCCTTAGCGAGACGGAAAAAGGGCGGCCATTGGTCGGCCGCCCTTTTTTCTTGCAACACAGTTTGTGCTGGCCGGGCGTCAGTCCAGCCAGCACGCGAAAATTTAGTTGGTGAGCGGAGAATCGGGGCGACGCTTTAGCGTCGGGCGGTCGTCGTCGGTGGAGTTGGGATCGTTGCCGGCGCCCTTTTGTTTGTCGGTTTGTTCGGTGCGGGTGCGCAGCGTGGGCTTGCCCGGTGCATTGTCTTGCACCTTGCGCGCGAACATGATGTTGCGCAGGCGGCCCTTTACGGAATCAAACTCGGAGGTGGTCACGATGTATTCGGGGCGCGCCGGGAGAATGCGCGCGATTTCTTTCTGCGCGTTCTCGATACGCTCCGGCGTCGGCGGATGTGTTGAGAATACTCTGGGGATGGTGCCCGGGCGGCGCTTCTCGTCGGCTTGGATGCGCTCGAAGAAGGTCACGTAAGCGTTGGGGTCGTAGCCGGCCTTGTACATATACTGCAGGCCGAGGAAGTCGGCTTCGCGCTCGGAGTCGCGATTGAACTTCAGATAGGTGAGCGGAATGGCGATGTTCAGCCCTTCGTAAAGTCCGTAGCCGGCCCAGCCTACGGGCCCGAGCAGCATCAGCGGAATGGTGGCCATCTGCATCAGTTCGCCCTTGGTGGCGTTCTTGGTGCCGTGGCGCGCGGTGACGTGGGAAATTTCGTGGGCCATCACGCCGGCGAGTTCAGACTCTTCCTGCGCGCGCAGAATCAAGCCGCTGTTGACGTAGAAAAATCCGCCGGGCAGCGCGAAAGCATTGACTTCGTCGGAGTCGATGACCTTGATGGTGAAGGGCACGCGCGCATCGGAATTGCGCACCAAGTTTTGGCCGACGCGGTTCACGTATTCGGTGACGACTGGATCATCGATCAGCTTGGAAGAGCGCTCGACTTCCTGCGCGAGTCCCTTGCCCAAGGCGATTTCGCGCTCGAGAGAATACAAATTGATGCCTTTGCCGACGTTGCGATTGCCGATGGCCTCGACATCTTCCCTGGAATTCTTGGGATTGACGGTATCCTTCTGTTCGATCGGCTTTTGCTGCCCCGCCTGTGTGCGCTCGGATTGCGGCTGTGCCTTTGCGGGATCCGGAGCCGGCGGAGGACTCTGCGCCAGCACCGTGCCGCCAGCCAAGGTGGCTAGAAGTCCGAGTCTCAGCGCCTTGCCTAGGGTTTCTTTCATGGTGTTGGGCCTCCCGCTTGGACTATCCCGAGTATACACCTGCTTGCCGCAGGTTGTTGGTCGTAGTTCTATTGCTGTGAGTACGATGTAACGGCAGGGAAGAAGGTTTCCTGTAGCGAGTTGTCTTTCCGACCACGCGCGAGATGGGGCGGTTCCTACGGTCTCGCGGGGTGCGGCCGGCTTACGGCGGCTCATACCTGTGGTTTCTAAGCAACAACCGGCGGTGGCAAGTTGACACCCGCGGTTCGCGCCCACTACAGTCAAAGTCTGAGTATGGGCGTCTCGAAGATTCAGATTGGCCAGCTTTGGAAGAAGGACGGGACCCGGGACATTTATCTGGTGACCCGCCTGTATAACGAAGCCCTGAGCACCATAGTGATTATGCGCAAGTCCGGGTCGGAGGCAGAAGCGCTGATTCGGGTGAAGGCCGAGCGCAACTCCGGCGGCCACAGCATTCCCGGATTTTCTCCGGCGCAGGAAGAAGAGAAGCTTTAGCAGGCAAGCTCTCCGGGCTGCGCGCCGGACAGCCAGAAATGACTGTCCCACTTAACCTCAGATCGAACGAACGTCCATCGCCACGACATCCTCAACCCGCATCAACTCTTTGGTCAGGAACGGCTCCCCGTACTTTACCCCGATCATCTGCCCATAGTGGCGCGCCAGTTGGTTCATTTCATCTTCCAGGCGGTCGATGGCTAGATAGACTTTGCTCTTCGGCGCGCGCTTGGCTGGGCGGAACTGCGACGCAAACGCTAGAATGGCTTTGCGGCGCTGCGCGAATTCCTTGGTAATGTCCACCACGAAGGTGGGTCGCACGGAGGCGTAGGAAGTGGAGTACAGAATCTTGAAGGGACGATACGGCTCGCCGTCGAGCGGCAACTGTTTCAACCCGGCGAGAAAGCAACCTTCGTAACCGAGCGTCGAGGCGTGGTAGTGGTCCGGGTGGCGCGCTTCCCAGTAGGGCAGGATCACGGTTTTTGGGCGCAGCTCGCGGATCACGCCGGCCAGTTTTAGCTTGTGGTGACGCGACGGTTGCACATCGGAATCCGGGACGCCCAGCGTGCCGCGCCACGAAACGCCGAGCAACTTTGCGGCTTTGTCCGCTTCCTTGGCGCGCGTTTCCGGAGTGCCTCGCGAACCCATCTCTCCTGCGGTCAGGTCCAGAATGCCGGTCTTATAGCCGCGCCGCGCCATCTTGATGAGCGTCCCGCCGCAAATCAGTTCCACATCATCGGGATGCGCGGCAATCGCCAGCAAGTCGAGTTTCATCGATGCTCCTCCACGGCGCGCTGATTCTAGCACTCCCTGATGAGACAGCCATTTCTGGCTGTCCTGTGCTACCTTTCCGTTCGACATGACACTTGCATTGCACGGTCGCGTCGCGCTGGTCACCGGCGCCGCCAATCGCATCGGGCGAGCCGTAGCCGAGCGTCTGGCCGCCGAAGGCGCCGACGTCGTAATCCACTACAACCGGTCGAAGGCCGAAGCGGACGCTGCCGTAGCCGAAATCGTAAGCCTCGGACGAAAAGGCGTCGCCCTGCAAGCCGATCTTTGCAACCTCGCCGACATTAAGCGATTGTTTCAGCAAACCGCGGAGCACTTCGGCCGCCTGGATATCCTGGTCAACAGCGCCGCCAATTTTCTTTCCGCGCACCTCGCAGACACGACGGAGAAAATGTGGGATTCGGCGCTGGATACAAATTTGAAAGCGCCCTTCTTTTGTGCGCAAGCTGCCGCGCCGCTCCTGAAACAGTCGCACGGGGTCATCATTAATTTCGCCGATATCGGCAGCATCCTGCCGTGGCCCGGCTACATTCCGCACTGCGCCTCGAAAGCCGGCGTGATCATGCTGACGAAATGCCTCGCAAAAGCCCTGGCGCCCGAAGTTCGCGTCAACGCCGTCGCGCCCGGTACGATAACGATGTCCGGCGATCCCAGCGACTGGGAAGCCGACTTCATCCGCCGCGCCCCGTTGCACCGCGCCGGCACCACCGACGACGTCGCCGAGGCCGTCTCCTTCCTCATCCATTCCACCTTCATCACCGGGCACATCTTGGTCGTCGACGGCGGCCGCACGCTCTGAAACCCGCGGGACAATCCCTTCGTGCAGACTTCGCCGCTCCGGTGTATTCTATATACTAATGAGCGGAATAAATTTTAGCGTGCTTGTGTCGAGGCCATGCCACAGGTCGATAGAATGAACAGGGACCAATCGGACGTTATGAATGAAACAACGACCGTGAACAACGGGATTAGTGTGAACAACGGGATTAGTGTGAACAACGGCGCTGCTGCCGACAATTCGACGCGCATCCCGGTACCTCACGGACTCGATGACCTGGAAGTGCAAGAGTGGCTCGAATCGCTCGATTCCGTCCTGGAATCCAGCGGACCCGAAGTCGCCACGGAAATTCTGGAGCGCCTACGCGCGCACGCCACGGTTTCAGGCATTGATCTCCCGTTCAGCGCCAACACGCCCTACGCCAATACGATTCCGGCTCGCCTCGAGCCGCTTTTCCCGGGCGATCAGGAACTCGAGCGGCGCATCAAGAGCCTCATCCGCTGGAACGCGCTGGCCATGGTGGTGCGCGCCAATCGCGTGGAGCACAATATCGGCGGCCACATCTCCACGTACGCCAGCGCGGCCACGCTCTACGAAGTCGGCTTCAATCATTTCTTCCGCGCGCGCACCCCCGAATTCGAAGGCGACACGGTTTACTTCCAGGGGCACGCCTCGCCCGGCATCTACGCGCGCGCGTTTCTCGAAGGCCGGCTCTCCGCGCAAAAGCTGGAAAATTTTCGCCGCGAACTGAAACCGGGCGGCGGCCTCTCATCGTATCCCCATCCATGGCTGATGCCTGACTTCTGGGAATTTCCCACCGTCTCGATGGGCCTGAGCCCGCTGATGTCCATTTATCAGGCGCGCTTCAACCGCTACCTCGAAGACCGCGGCATCAAGCCCGTCACCGACGCCAAAGTTTGGGCCTTCCTCGGCGACGGCGAAACCGATGAGCCGGAATCCCTCGGCGCCATCACGCTGGCCTCGCGCGAAAAGCTCGACAATTTGATTTTCGTCGTCAACTGCAACCTGCAGCGCCTCGACGGCCCGGTTCGCGGGAACGGTCAAATTATCCAGGAGCTTGAGTCGGCGTTTCGGGGTGCGGGCTGGAACGTCATCAAAGTTTTGTGGGGCAGCGAGTGGGATCCGATTCTGGAGCGCGACACCGAAGGCTTGCTGGTCAAGCGCATGGGCGAACTTGTCGACGGTGAATACCAGAAGCTCGTCGTCGAATCCGGCGCCTACGTGCGGCAGCATTTCTTCGGCAGCGATCCGCGCCTGCTGCAGCTCGTCGAGCCGCTTCCCGACGAAGCGCTGCGCCGCCTGCGTCTCGGCGGCCACGATCCGCGCAAAGTCTACGCCGCGTACAAAGCCGCCGTCGAACACAAGGGACGCCCGACGGTCATTCTCGCGCGCACTATTAAAGGTTACGGCCTCGGCGAAGCTGGTGAAGGCAAGAACGTCACGCACCAGCAGAAAAAGCTGAACGAGGAAGAGCTCCAGGAATTTCGTTCGCGTTTCGGCATTCCCTTGAACGATCAGGACTGCATCGAAGTTCCGTTCTACCGTCCCGCCGAAGACAGCATCGAAATCCAGTATCTGCGTGCGCGCCGCGAAGCGCTCGGGGGCTACGTCCCCAAGCGCAGCGTGCGTTCGCAGCCGCTCGTCGCCAACCACGACGAGCTCTTCAAGGAATTCCACGAAGGCAGCGAGGGCAGGGAAGTCTCTACCACCATGGCTTACGTCGGCATGCTGCGCAAAATGCTGCGCGATCCGGAAATGGGCAAGCTCATCGTGCCTATCGTTCCGGACGAAGCGCGCACGTTCGGCATGGAGTCGCTCTTCCGGACCGTCGGCATTTACTCCAGCGTTGGCCAGCGCTACGAGCCCGTCGACGTGAATACGCTGCTCTATTACAAGGAAGCCAAAGACGGCCAGATCCTCGAAGAGGGCATCACCGAGGCCGGCTCTATGGCGTCCTTCATCGCCGCGGGCTCTGCGTACGCCACGCACGGCATCAACACCATTCCCTTCTTCATTTATTACTCAATGTTCGGATTCCAGCGCATCGCGGACTTTATCTGGGCTGCTGCCGATATGCGCACGCGCGGCTTCCTGCTCGGCGGCACCGCTGGCCGCACCACGCTTTCCGGCGAAGGTTTGCAGCACCAGGACGGCAACAGCCACGTGCTCGCATTGCCCGTCCCGAATCTTCGCGCCTACGATCCTGCTTTCGCCTACGAAATCGCCGTCGTCATCCAGGACGGCATTCGCCGCATGTACAAAGACGGCGAAAATATTTTGTACTACATCACTTTGATGAACGAGCCCTACGCCATGCCGCCCATGCCCGGCGACGTGAAGGACGGGATTTTGCGGGGCATGTACAAATTCCGCGCCAGCGAAAACAAGAAGTTCAAGCTGCGCGCGCAACTCTTCGGCAGCGGTTCCATCCTGCGCGAAGCGCTGCAAGCGCAAGACATTCTCGAGCAAAAATACGGCGTGGCCGCCGACGTCTGGAGCGTCACCAGCTACAAAGCGCTGTACACCGATGCGGTGGAAACCGAGCGCTGGAACCGCCTGCACCCCGGGGAAAAGCCGCGCGTCCCATACGTGACGCAAACACTAGCCGACGCGCCCGGCGCGCTGGTCGCCGCCACCGACTACATCAAAACGCTTCCCAGCATGGTCAGCAAATGGATGCCGCGCCGCATGGCTACGCTCGGCACCGACGGCTTCGGCCGCAGCGAAGGCCGCCAGTCCCTGCGCGAATTCTTCGAGGTCGACCACCGCTTCATCGCGTTAGCCGCCCTGCACGAATTGCAACAAGAAGGCAAAATCGAGCCCAGTGTCGTAACCAAAGCCATAAAAGACCTCGGCATCGACCCCGAAAAACCCAACCCCGTCACTTCCTAATCGGTGGACCTTGTAGGGGCGCAGCACACTGCTTCCCATCTCGGCAAATTCGCGAACCCTTGAATGATTTCCTTTTTCAGGGGCACCGACGGCAACTCAGCGATAAGCATCACCGCGATGAAGCACGCGCCGAATCTCGAGTGTGTCAGGAGGCGCTGAAACAAAGAACAGCCGATAATGGCCGATACGGAGCCGAAGTTCTTCTCTGCCGGTGAGCGCCTTTACATCGCCGTCGCCAAATTCCGCGAAACGATGTAGCGCAGCGAGAACACGCATAGCCGTAGACTTGGCGAGCCGTCGGACATCAGCCTTGGCAGGGTTCCGTCCAAACGATCCGCTTCACATCGATTTCATGAACCGCTCGATCTCTTCCGGAGTGATCCCAAGCTCGGCCAGGACCTGTTCATGCGGGATACCCTTGTTGTGCTTCAGCCACTCGCGAGATTCCTCGAGCGCCGCGTGTTCTTCTGCGGTGACAGGCTCGTCATCAATCGAAGCGTTGGCGATGGCGCGAGATACCAGGTCGAGGATGGATTCCAGCAGACCCACGACGGCGGAAGCCTGCTTTGGTTCCAGGCGGTCGATCAGCTCGTGCGCGCGCCGCTTCTCGTTGTCACCATTGCCTTCCATTGGAAACCCCTATGTGCCTCACAGCGCTTGTATCAAGTTCTTAACCCATTCTACACAATTCAGCTTCGATTCACTCGTGGCTCCGTGGTCGAGGTTTTTCCAGCACTTCCGCGGGCTTGATTCTTCCCGTCGCCAGGTTCGCCACCAACTCCCGATTCGCACCCAAAAAGTCGTAACTCCCCAACTCCTTCGGCAACACCCAAGCGATCTGTTCGAAACACAGCGGCGCCGGCTCTCCCTCAGCCAATGCTGCCGCATAAAATCGAATCTCCAGGCCTTCGGGCGACGTCGCATACTGATGCCGCACGCGCCCCATCTCCACGCATTTGGTCAGCGTAACGCCCAACTCCTCGCGCAACTCCCGCGCCAGCGCCGCCTCCGCCGCCTCGCCATCCCGCACCTTCCCTCCAGGAAACTCCCACTTCAGAGGCGAAGAATCACTCTTGCGCCGCTGCCCAATCAGCAGCCTCCGATCCTCCCGCTCAATCACCGCCGCCACAACAGTCCTCATCCTCTTCTCTATGACCTCTGCGCCCTCTGTGGTGAATCTTTCTTTCCTCGCTCGCCGTCGCGCGAATGCATCAGTCTCGACAATTCCCGCGCTCCCTCCATCAACGGCGGCCCCGGCGTGTTCAACAACTCATCCCGCACCGCAAACACCCGCCGCTCCCGTATCGCCGGCACATTCGTCCAAGCCTCCACCTTATACGCTTGCCCTGGATCAGATTTGTCGCCAGTCGCCGCCCACGCCAGCACGATCACTTCCGGCCGCGCCTCCGCCACCTGCGCGTCAGTGACCTTCTCCCCCGCCGGAACAACGATCTCCCCGCCGCCAATCTTCACCACCTCCGCCACCCACGGCGGCGAACTAATCCGCGGATTCGGCCAAGCCTCGCAATACACCCGCACCCGCCGCTTCAATTTCTTCGCCGCGCGCGCAATCGCGGCAAACTCCGAACGCATCTTCCGAATCAGCGTCTCCGCTTGCGCTGCCCGCCCCGCAATTCCTCCCAACAACCGAATATCAGCATAAACATCCTCGATCGTCCGTGGATTCATCGCCAGAAAATTCAGCCGCTGCTCCAGCAATTTCCCAACAGTTTCCGTCTTGTATGGCACCGACCCAATCACCAGCGTTGGCCGCAGCGCCACAACGTCCGCCACCGACTCCATGCGCCAGCAATCCCCAACCTGTGGCAATCCCGCCACCGCTGCAACGTCGCAGCACCATTTCGTAACCCCCACCAACAGCCGCCGCGCCCCAATCGCACACAAAATCGAAGTAGCGCTGGGCGCCAGCGACACAATCCCCATCTCCGGTTTTTTCTGCGCGGCCATGAAAGCAGTGTAACGGAGTGTATCGCTCTTGTTTACCCTGCGCCTCATCCCAGCGGGACAGCCATTTCTGGCTGTCCTTCCTAAGCAGCCTTCCGCCTCTTCCACATTGACTTCGCGACATCCGTGTGTTGCACTTTCGCGGCGAAATCTCTGCGAGGTGTTTCAAATGCGCCGCAAAATATTGCTTGCTCTGTTCATTCCGGTCGCCGCTTCCGCTTTCTTGCGGGCGCAAACCGCCTCCAACCCGCAATCCGCCGATGCGCAAATCGTGCGCTACCACGCCACCATCGACACCGTAAAATACGTATACGGCGTCGCGCCGCCGGTCGCGCGGCTGAAGCCCGGAAATATCCTCGAAGCGAATTCCTTGGATTGTTTTGGCAACGCGCTGCAAAAGCCCGGCGACTCTTTTTCCCTAGTGAAGGGAGACAATCCGCTCACCGGACCGTTCTTCATCGAAGGCGCGGAGCCCGGCGACACGCTCGTCGTGCGCATTCTCGATCTGCACGTCGACAGCAACCAGGGCATTGGCGCGTTTTCGCCGGGATTCGGCGCCGCGAATTCCACTCATTACACTCCTGTTCTGGAAACCAAGCCGCTGCCGGAGAAAATGTGGTTCTATCCCATCGACCACGAGAAAAATACCGCAACGTTTCAGGCGCTCGATTCGAACTTCAGAGTGAAATTCCCCCTGCATCCATTTCTCGGCTGCATTGGCGTGTGCCCCGCAAATGGCGAGGCGCGCAGCTCTATCGTTCCAGCGGAATTTGGCGGCAATATGGACGCGCCGGAAGTTTCCGCCGGCAACACGTTGTATTTGCCGGTGAATGTGCCCGGCGCGCTGCTTTATTTCGGCGATGGCCACGCCGCGATGGGCGATGGGGAGGTGGCCGGAAGCGCCGTCGAAGTGCCCATGCGTGAGCGGCTGAAGATTGATTTGATCAAGGGCAAGCGCATCGAGTGGCCGCGCTTCGAAAATGAAAACGAAATTATGACCACCGGGATTTATCGCCCGGTCGATGACGCTGCGCGCATCGCGGTCACCGAATTAATGCACTGGATTCACGCCGATTACGGACTGTCCGAACTCGACGCCTACGAATTGTTTTCCAAAGTCGGCAAACTCCATCTCACCGAAATGGTCGACCCCAATTACGTGGTCATCGCCGCGATCGACAAAAAATATCTGCCTCCGAAAAAATAAAACGCCGTTGTTATACTCTTGGTGATGTTCAGCGACGCCGTTCTCGATCACTTTCAAAATCCGCGCAACGCCGGCGAACTCAACGGCGCGGACGCCAAAGTGGAAGTCAGCAATCCGGTTTGCGGCGACGTTCTTCAGCTCGCCGTGCGCATCGAAGGCGAGCGCATCGCGGAAGCGCGTTTTCTGTGCCGCGGCTGCACCACTTCGATTGCGTGCGCTTCGCTCCTCACGGAGCAAGTCCACGGCCGCACGCTCGCTGAGGCGCGCTCGGTCACCGCGCAATCTCTTTCGCAATTGCTTGGCGGGCTTCCGGCGGCAACATTTCACGGAGCGGAACTTGCCGCCGATGCGGTTGCAACAATGTTGCGAAATATCGCGGCGAAATATCGATAGTTACTCCGCGCGGCCGGTTGCGCGGAGCAGCGTTTCCGGATCGTTCAGATTCAAAACGCAGCCCTCCTCGTTGGTGGGCACTTCCAGAACATCGCCGGCGTGGGCCCAAACGACGGCGCGCGCGCCTTTGTCCACCGGCGCGTGCAACAATTCGTCGTAGAGTGCAGCGGGGAAAATCACCGGATGGCCGCGGCGTCCCTGGTATACCGGCAAAACAATTTTCTCGCGCTTCACGTAGAACTGCTCGATCAGCTCGTTCACCAAATCGCTGCTGATCAGCGGATGATCGATCAGGCATAGAAGTAAGCCGTCCGTTCCGTGTGCTGGTCCATTCTTGGCGGTTTGACCGGTGGCGGGCGGCAGACCCGCCGCGCCGGGCAAGCCCTCGGCGGCGGGTAGACTGCGAATCGCGGCTTGGATGGAGCTGAGTTGGCCCTTTTCCCAATCGGCGTTGATCACGATTTCATCGGCGGCGAGCACGACGGTTTTCGCGATGGGTTCGGCGTGGGCGCCGAGGACGACGCGGCGCACACCGATTTTCGGGTGCCGGGTGACTTCCAGCAGGTGCTCGAGGAACGGGCGTCCTTGATAGGCAAGGAGCGCCTTGGGCGAGCCCATGCGGCTGGAAGTGCCGCCGGAGAGGATGACGGCGGCTAGCATATCTTGTTTATCTTGCCCCTTTCCTCGGCTCCTCAGCGGGCTGACGCGAGGCGCGTTTCGACTCCTACTCTCTTGTGCGCGGCGGACTGCGCATTGCGGCGCACGGCAATCAGCTCGGCCACGATACTGATGGCAATTTCTTCCGGCGAGAGCGCGCCGATCTCAAGGCCCATGGGCGCGTAGACGCGCTCGAACTCTTCGGGGCGGTAGCCTTCTTTTTCCAAAGCTTTGTATACGGACAACACTTTGCGCTCGCTGCCGATCATGCCGACGTAGCGCGCTTGTGTGCGCACGGCCCAGGCGAGCACACGCATGTCTTCCTTGTGTCCGCGGGTGACGATGACGAGGTACGTCGATGCGTTGGGCTGAATTTTGTCGAAGGCTTGCTCGTAGCTGGTGTAGACGTCTTGCGCCATGGGGAAGCGCTGGAGATTGGCGAAGGCTTCGCGGTCGTCGACCACGCCGATGGCGAAACCGGCGGAGCTGGCGGCCTTGGCCATGGCCATGGAGACGTGGCCGGCGCCGAAGACGTAGACGATGGGTTGCGGGAGAATCGGCTCGACGAAAATTTCCACCGTGCCGCCGCAGATCAGTCCGTTGTCGTAAGTGGCTTCGTTGTTGAGATTGAAAACCATTTTGCGCGGCGATTCCTTTTGCATCACTTCTTTGGCCGCGGCCCAGACGTCGGCCTCGACGCAGCCGCCGCCGATCGTGCCGACCAGCGAGCCGTCTTCGCGGACGAGCATGCGCGAGCTTTCGTAGCTGGGAATCGAGCCGTTGGTGTGCACAATTGTGGCCAGCGCGCCGCGCTGCCCAGCTCGCCGCATCTTCACGATTTCTTCAAACAGGTCCATATCGCTTTCCATAATTTACGCTACGCCGCGCGCTTGCGGCTGTCAAATGTAACGGCACGCCAGAGTTTCCTCAGCTAAAGAAGACGCGGAGAGATGCATCGCTCGCAAAAGGCGCGAGGCGATGGGGCGGCGGTCCTCCCTTCGCGACCCGGCGCCCATAAGCCGGGCGTAAGACAAGCCGGGTCGCCTGCCTACCGCAGGCAGGCTTCGGTCGGAATGACGGGTTCGTTTGGCGGCGCTTTACGGCGCGGCCCTTCGCTCCTCAGGGTGAACTGAAGCCGTGCCCTGACGCGATAGTGTTCTATATGGGATAGATTTGCGGCTGGTTTTGTCGCACAGTATCCAAATGAGGAAGAGCGACCTGACCGCAAAACAGTTGTTCGCTGTGCCCTGCCCTACGTGCGGCGTCGCTCCTGGGGAGCGCTGTTTGCTGCATTCGGGTGCCCCGCGCTCAGAACCACACGTAGACCGGAAGCTTTCCGCGGCTGAGGCGATTGAGATGAAAAAAATTCCCCGTGATCCTGGACGTAGATAAATCCCCTTCCGACCAACAATCCGAAATATGCGGTGGTTAGCCCCGTTATCAACAGCGATTTGGGAGTATGCCGCTTTCCGATAAGCGCGAAAGTTGGCGCTTACTCGTGCAGGACAACACTGAGCAGGGAGCTGTTGCGGTACTACTTCTCTGAAAGCTCGCCCTTGAAATGACTTTCAACATCTTCACGGCTAAGCGAGTTTCCTGCGTTGGTCAAAACCACCGAATAGACGACCTCATGTCCTGCAATCTGTGCGGTGATAAACGCCCCATCTTCGGGCAGTTCCTGGTAAATGAATTTCACCTTCCTGCCGTCTTCGAGTGTTTTGATCCACTCTTGGTCTTGCATGCTCATGGCTCGCACCTACAATGTTCTTAATGACCGCTGCGACCTATCCAGGCTTTGGACTCATGGGTCTTGGGCGCTTGGCACAAAGGTGGGCAGCAAACTCTTTGTCACGGTGGGCTTCGTACTTTTGTTTCATTTCATCCAGTGATTGGCCAACGAGCGCACCGGAGGGCTGAAAGGCCCAGTTGCACTCGGAGCAAACGAAGCCCTGAAAATCCTGCTTCTCAATCCAAACCAGCTTGCGTGGCATGGCCGCAGTATAAGCCTACCCTGTGCGAAAAAGAACAGTGTTCAGAGGCTGCCACCTGCTTAAAAAGCAGGCGAAAGTGCTCCACGCCGCAAAAAGAGGAGGCTTGACGTGTTCAAGATTTGACATCGAGAATAGCAGCGTTCCGGGACCTTTGGGAATTAGCTGCTGACCGAGACGCAGCGGGCCAGTTTTGCGCGCAGCTGCGTCAGATGTTCAGTTCGGTCGAGAAGCACGCAGGTCGGAGAATATCGAATCCTTCAACACGCCGCTGAGGGAAGAATTGTGAACTCGCAATCTCTCCCCATACTCGATGTAGCCGAGCTTCTTGAACTTATTCATAAAGTAGTTGACGCGGCTTCGTGTGGAGCCAATCAATCCCCCGAGTGTCCCCTGAGTGATCTTCGGTATGACCGCGATCGGTTTGCGTATTTTGTCGTAGCGGGCGATTAGCAACAAGGCACGGGCCAAGCGTTCCTCACAGGAGCTCAAGTGTTGGTCGATCAGGTCCTCTTCGATGCGGATGTTCCGTCCAAGCAAGCAGCCGATGAAATGGTCCGAGAACTCATGGCCATTGTGGAGAGCGCGTGTGATCTCCTTCTTCGCGATGACCAGGATCGTACATCGTGTAAGTGCGGTAGCGGTCGCCGTGCGGAGCGCTTGACCGGTCATGCATTCCGCACCGAAGTAGTTTCCACGATGCATAATCGCAAGGACCGTCTGCTTACCCCGCTTCGAGTTAACTGTGAGTTTCACGTGCCCTTTCTCGATGTAGAACACTTCCTTGCCGGCGCCGCCCTGCCAACAGATAGTCTGCCCCTCACGAAATAGGGCGATAAAGCTTTTTGCGCTCATTTTTGCCAGGAACGCGGCTGGTTGAAAAGACCGCTGGCGTCGACGCGTCATGGCGGTCTTAAGGAGCCTTCTGTTGATATTGGTGAAGTGCGTTTTCACGGGCAAATGAATAGCACAAGTGGTCTGAAATTTATGTGCGATTGTGGACACATTCGGGACTTCCACCGAAGGCAGGGACTTCTGATGTGCGAGCTGTCTTAGAACCAATCGCTGCGGTAGGCGATCCACCAACTGGCCATGCCGATAGGGACGGTGGCGACGACGGCCCACCAAAATGGCAATGCCAAGTCGGCGATGAGACCAACGACCGTGAAGGTCATCCAGAAGATTTTGCGTTGCACGGGATTATTTTAGCAGTCAAAGTCGGAATCTTCGATCGCAGGGTCGCGGCCTCGATGGGAAGAGTTAAGAGCCCGGCTTTCTTCAGCGGCCAAAGCCGATTTTGTAGCGTGCCAGTTGCGCGGGGGCTGAAAGCTCCCGCCTCCTAAAGAAAAAGATAGAAAAGGTCAGGCTTGGGCGGCTTTGCGGGCTTGGGCGTCGTCGAAGCTTTCGCCGTAAATCGACGGCACTTTCGCGCCCATGCAGCGCAGGTAGCTGGAGAGTTGGCCGCGATGGTGGATGCTGTGGTTCATGCCGACTTGGAGGAAGGCGACGGCGGGGAGCTTGAAGAGGCCACGGAAGTCAGCGACCTTGACGAGGTGATCCCCTTTGAGTTGCGCGAGCTTTTCAAAATTGCGCGCGAAGTTTTCGGAATACCAGGCGGCCACTTCGGCTGGGGTCTTGACGGTGTCGGGCAAGCCGGCGGCCGCGGGGAATTCGGCGTTGATGGTGGTTTCGAGGAAGCGCATTTCGGCGGCGGCGATGTGGCGGACCAGTTCCATTGCTGTTCTGGCGAAGGGATCGGGACGATAGGCGGCTTTGTCGGCGGGGACGGCTTCGAGGATTTTTTTGGTGGTGCGGCTTTCGTTTTTCAACGTGCCGAGCAGGAGATCTTGCAGCCAGAATTCGGCGAGGTCGGGAGTTAGCGGGCGAGCCATGTTGGTCCTCCTTATTAGAGGCTCTGAGTATACATTCTTCGGTGGCGTGCAGTCGTTTAA
>Ga0137391_10000748_pt1 | contig 22952 bp, 24 predicted proteins | sample 15con2h24BmetaG_FD_101399 | JGI IMG/M metagenome (GOLD analysis project Ga0137391, IMG submission 101399) | Vadose zone soil microbial communities from Angelo Coast Range Reserve, California, USA - 15con2h2.4B metaG | ecosystem: Environmental > Terrestrial > Soil > Vadose zone > Saprolite...
CGGTCGATCGCGCGGTGCTTCGCGGTGGCCGTGAGCCAGGCGCCCGGGTTGTCCGGGACGCCCGACTCCGGCCACTGCTCGAGTGCGGCGACGAGCGCGTCCTGTGCGAGCTCCTCGGCGACGCCGACGTCGCCGACGATCCTCGCCGCGCGGGCGATGACCTTGGCCGACTCGATCCTCCAGACCGCGTCGATGACGCGGTGGGCATCCGAGCTCGTCAAGCGCCTACGGGTTGCCGGCCCTCGCCTGCAGCTCGTCGCGCAGCTCCTGCTCGCGAGCGGCGCCCTCCGGGGGGAAGATCTCGGGCGGGAAGTCCGTTACCTCGAAGACCTGCCGAACCTCGATCTCGCCTTCGGTGTCCGGGCCGAACGGGGCGGGGGACCGCCTGGCCCATTCGATCGCCTCCTCCTTCGACTTCACCTGGATGAGCCAGTAGCCGGCGATCAGTTCCTTCGCCTCGGCGAAGGGACCGTCGGTCACGGTGCGCTTGCCTCCGGAGAACTTGACGCGGGCGCCCTTCGAGCTGGCCTGCAGCCCCTCGGCGGCGAGCAGCACGCCCGCCTTCATCATCTCCTCGGCGTACGTCCCCATCTCGGCGATGAGCTCCGCGCTGGGGAGAACGCCCGACTCGCTCTCGCTGTTCGCCCTGACCATGAGCATGAATCGCATCGTGGTGCCTCCTTCCCTGAAACCGGGCCCCCGACGCAGCCGGCGGGGTCTCAACCTGGCTCTACCCAAGACGTCGAACGAGGGCCGGCCCGATCGACACGCCGGACGATCTTTTCTTGCTCCCGGGTCCCGGGATCAGGTCGGGAGTCAGGTCGAGGGTCACGTCGGGGGTCAGGTGTGCCTCGACACAAGTGAGGTAGTTTTTCTTTGCATAGCGCAGGCTTCTTACCACACTTCCATCCCCCGGGAGGTGCCCTTATTGGACGACTGGCCGGCTCTTCCGTACGAAGAATGGCGCGACACCCTCGCCACGCTGCACATGTACACCCAGGTGGTGGGCAAGCTGCGGGTTGCCCAGTCGCCGTTCGAAGCACAGTGGGCCAACACCGGCCTCTACCTCACCCCTCGCGGTCTGACCACGTCGGCGATTCCCTACGGCCTCGCAAGCTTCGACGCCGAATTCGACTTCGTCGATCACGCCCTCGTCCTGCGTGCCAGCGACGGCGGCGTGGAGCGCATCGCGCTCGCTGGTCAGGACGTCGCCGACTTCTACCAGCAGGTGATGGACGCGCTCAAGCGTCTGGGCATGCCGGTGACGATCACGGTGCTGCCCCAGGAGGTGCCGGACCCCATCCCCTTCCCCGAGGATCGGCAGCATCACACCTACGACCCGGTCTCCGCCCGGCGTTTCTGGGAGGTCCTGTCGCGCATCGACACCGTCATGAAGCGCTACCGGGCACGCTTCTGGGGCAAGACGTCGCCGGTGCACTTCTTCTGGGGCTCGTTCGACCTGGCGAACACCCGCTTCTCCGGCCGTCCCGCCGAGCCGCCACCCGAGGCAGGGACGATCATGCGCTACGCGGAGGACGCCGAGCAGATCTCCGTCGGGTTCTGGGCGGGTGACGAGCGGAACCGGTTCCCGGCCTTCTACGCCTACGCCTACCCCAGGCCCGACGGCTGCGATGGGGTTGTGTGCCGGCCGGAGGCGGCATTGTGGGCGGATGCGGCGGGGCTCTTCCTGCTGCCCTACGACGCGGTACGAACCGCTCCTGACCCGGCGGCAGCCATGACCGAGTTCTTCGAGAGCACGTACGACGCCTGCGCCGCCCTCTTGGGCTGGCCGGACGATCTCGTCGACCATCCCCGGCCCGGCGCCTGAGGGCCCCGGGCAACCCAATCACTCAGGAACGATTGGCAGCCCGTGGGCGGCGTCTGAAGGTGGTCGTGCGGGTGGGCAGCCCCCTGCACAACTTCCTGCGCAACGCGGAGCCCGGCACCGCCTGGGTGGGCCCCACGTTGCTTGCAGTCCACCGCCTGGTAGGCCAGCGCCCCATGTTCAAACGAACGTCGAGCCACAACGTGCAGAAGTGCTCTGTTTGGTCAACGTTGCTTGGGGCATGGTTGCTTCCTTACGCAGTTCGCTCGCTGGTGGTGGACTGGCTGGCGTTGTTCGGGACCACGCCAGCGGGTCCGTCGAAGAACTCCACCAGCACCGGGGCGATGGCCTGTGCCTTCACCAAGTGGGTCTGCCCCTGAAGGGTGCGGTGCTGGGCGCCAGGCAGGAGGTCCGCGAGGGCTCGCATGGCGTTGGCCATCCACGCCGGGCTCTTCCCGCCGGCGGCCACGAGCACCGGCATCGTGACCGCCCCCCAGCGCTGCGCGGGCAGCGGACTGCCGGATCCGGTGTCGCCCAGGACCCGGAAGTCGTAGGGGAGCGTGTGGGCAACGGCCTTGAGCTTCTTCCATGCCGGCGTGAGGCGCATCATCGTGACGGCGATGGCCGGCGCTCCCGCGGTCTTCATGAAGACCTTGAGGGCGTCACCCCGGCGATCTGCCGCAATGAGGCCGTCCATGCGTGCAAGGTAATCAGCCGGGCGCGCCGGGTGCGTGTCGTCGACGATGAACGGTGCCTCATACAGGGCCAGCTTCGTGATGCCCGTGAGGCGATTCGCCGCCTCGAGGGCAAGCGCCGCTCCCGAGGAGATGCCGTACGCGTACGCCGACCCGCCGACCTCGGCGATGAGCGCTTCGATGTCCTCGACCTCACGCTCGACGGCGTAGGGCTGTGTGTCCCCACTCTCGCCCCGACCGCGACGGTCGTAGGTGATCACGGTGAACGACGGGGCCAACGCGGCTGCCAGCTTGCCGCTCGGCCCGAACCCTCGGTGGCACAGCGCTCCGTCGACCAGGAGCAGCGGCTGGCCGGCGCCGACCATCTGGTAGGCGATGGACGTTCCATCCTTCGAAATGACGGTCTGGGTCATCGTGCTCTCCTTTCCCTTGATCCCCGTTCTTCGGGGTCCCGTTTTTTTTGAGCCCCCTGCCGCTGGCATGAGCCTTCACTCAAATGAGACGCCGATGCCCATGGCGACTCATCGGTCCTTCCCCGCCTTTTTTGGATCGGATCCCGACCTGGTGCGGGAGACGGCGACCAGGACCGCGGGCTCGCGCCCGACGCTGTGCAGCGCGCGCAGCGACAGGCCGGTCAGGCAAAGGGTGGCCCCGACTCGGAACCGCTGGCGGAGACCGCTGCTCCCCTCCAGCACCACGTCGCCGGCGTGGAGGACGACGCATCGAGCCAGTCGGCATCGTCGTAGCAACGGCTCTCCCCGGGCTCGACGGTGATCACCACACGCTCGAATCCCGGTGGGAGGCGGCGCTCCAGCAGCGAGAGCGGTTCCCAGCCCTCGAAGGTCGCCCGTTTCCGCCACGCCCGCAGGAACGTCTCCTGAACCCGGTCCTCCGCTTCCTCGAGCGAGCCCGAGCATCCGGTAGCAGTGCACGTGCAACTCGGGCCGGTACCGCTGCGCGAGCCGAGCGAACGCCAGGTCGTCGCCCCCGGTGGCGGCAGCAACGATGGCGTCGATGTCGGCCTCTTGCATGTGCTGCCTCCGATCACCCAGGTCCGCCGACAAGGACTGCATCACTGAGTGAGGCGCCGTCCGGCGCCCGGACTCATCGGTCGGGGGGAGCGTTTGATGGGGTCCGGGGCCTCGGATTCATGCCGATGCTCACTCAGCGTGGTCGACGAACCCCTCGACCACGTCTTTCGCTCTGGGTTTCCTGAGATCCACAAACTTCTTTGAGTACCAGACGTGGTAGCGCAACGGTTTTTACTCAAAGAAGAATTCGGGTGCCCCTCAGGCCGCAACGGGTCCCCACGCAGCGTGACGAGTCCACAGAGGTAGGGCTGCCCGGGGGCGGTCGCCGGGTCGCCCTTGTCTGGATGTGGTCCCCTTCCCCCAAGTCCGCCGGATTGGCACCACGGATGCACTGCTGGGCGGGCGCGTCCGGTCCTACGTCGAGAAGGGCAACCTGGTCCCCGACGACACGAGGGTTTCATACTGTTTCCTGTAGCCCTTGCATGGCCTCATGAAAGGAACCCACGGGCTCGATGCCACACGTCACGTGCAGCCCAATCATGATCATCGGAACCGAGCGTTCCGGCTCCAACCTTCTCCGTCTCGTCTTGAACTCCCATTCGCGAATCGCGATTCCCCACCCTCCGCACTTCATGCGATACCTGGCGACAATCGGTCCATCGCTTCAGTCCGGTTCGTAGCGAGGCCGGCCGTTACCCGCTAGGTCGTGCGGGGATTGGGAACAAGGGTTCGACCATAAGTGGGCATTCGCCCACGACCGGTCGGATTTGGGCCAGGTGTTCGCTTTTGGCTTGTTTGCCGCCCCAGTCGGTGCTATGAGTGCGGACCGCTGGCGCAGGAGGCGGTCAGTCGAGCCCTTCGGCCCTGAGGATGGCTTCGGTAATAGCCCCGAGGTCGGCCGGCGCCGCCGAGGGGGATCCCAACCCGAGAACATCCGCGGACACGAGGTCGAAGAGGTCAACCAAGGCACGGAGGGCCCGCATGAGTTCCGCGCGCTCCAGGCTTGCCGGATACGTCGCCAGCAGGTGTTGTTGCGTCCCTGCAGGCAGGCGTTCCTCAAGCCAGCGAAAACCTTCACGTGGCAAGCCATGGCGCTGATGCAAGAACGGCAGCAGTGCTTGTTGGCGCATCACCTCAAGGGATGAGTCACCCTCAAACAGCTCCCCACGGGCGATTTTGGTGTACGTGTACCACGCCCAGCCGGTGAATTTCCGGAACAGGTCGGGAAAGTCCTCAGGTGGGAGCGTCGCCGGGTGGGAAAGAGTTCGCTCCAGTGTTCCCGCTGGGTCGTGCAGAACAATGTGTGCCGGGTCGGTCACGTTCTCTTTGGGGGCGAAGTCAATGTCCACTTTCACGATCTGTCCTTGGATGTCGAGGAATATGATCCAAACGTTGGGGAGGGGTATGTGCGTGGCGCGGAAAACCGAGACCGCGCGACCGAGTCCGCAGATGTCAGCGACCACTGCCTCCTGCCAGGCTGGCTCGGCAACCCATCCAGGAGGCACAACGACAAGGTCGATGTCGGCATAGGCATCGGCATTGCCCCTGGCCAAGGACCCCTTCAAAGCGACGGACGCGTCACCCCGCTGGCGAAGGACATCGAGGCAGTCGCCCAGGATGCGCCTTAGGATCGGCTGGTTGTCAAGCCGCGCCATGACCTCAGCCTCCGGGGAGCTCATGGCAATGGGTTCCCTCGTACGCGAGTAACGGTTGGACCCGAGCAATCTAGCCCTTCGACCAACAGGTGTCCAGGGAACGGTGACTGACAGCGTGATGTGGCTTCACCTGGAACCAATTCGCCACTGGGACGTGGCCCCACCCCAACAACCCACCACTCCCGTACGCTGCCTTGCTGTCCAGGCGATCGAGCAAGGGAGAAGAAGACGCCGAAGGTGGAGCGGTTGGAGGATATTCGCAGGGATCACCGGATCGAGGCCCGGGCGTGAGCGCCACCTCGGACGATGTCTGGATGTCTGTCGGAGCGAGTCAAGCCGACACTTATTCAGTGGTCTCCGAATGCTTCCTTACCAGTCTGCTCTCCGACTTTACTTCAACCCGGAAATCGCGAAGCAACTCAACGACCCCTTCAGCGCCACCGTCAACATCGGTCACCTTCAAGGTCCCGTCTGGGAGCTCGACCTCCGTCATCAGATCACCGGGAGCCGGGACAACCCCTCCCGGTGGTCCGTTCGTGGGCCGAACGACGAGCCCCGATAGGTTACCCCTTGTGTCATGGAATACGAGGACCTTCATCCTTCCTCCATTTTCTGCCTGGTTAGGGAGCAACTCCCCCAACCCAAACGGCGTAATTGGCGGCGTCTGGGCCCACATTGCGGACGATGCACTCGATAAAGCGGTCGCCGGTAGGGGTCGCGTGACTCCAGACCCTTGTCACTTCCATCATGCGATCCGCTCCCTCAAGGGCGATGGGATGAGCAGTCACAGCGACGGCATCGGCGTACCAGGGCCAAGGGCCGAACCACCAGTGCCACTCGGTTCCGGGGGCAGTCGAACTGGCGTCGGACTGGCGCACTTGGTCCAAGTCGGCTTCGACATGCAGCGCGGCTCCGGTGACGGCCGAGAGTATGGCGTCAGGGTCGATCGAGACTGTGAACCTGATGACTTCGCTCTTTCCAGCCGCGAGACTGCCTCCGGGGACCGGGACGAAGCCCTTGATCTCGCCGCCCCGGGCTGTCCCGCCGGTCAGCGGAACCGCGACGAAGGTGCCTTGGGTCGCGCTGTCCGCGAACAACAGATGTACCTGGTGGGCGAGGACGCCTCGGGCGCCGGCGTTGTCGCCCGTGATGACGATGCCGACGCGGGCGTCAGGGATAGACGCCGGCGAGTGGTTGGTCACGGTGGCGGTGATGGTGGCGCGGGAGCTGCCCGGAACGAAGGTCGCCGGAAGCTCGGTCACAATCGTGGGCGCACTCCGGTCAGCGGCAGGCCCTTGGGCGATCACGACCTGGTCGGACTGTCCCGTGGAGCCCTCGATTGCTTGGACGTCACAAGCCACGTCGCCACTCGATGCCTGGTACCTGACCGTGACCACCCCGGAAACGTCGGTCATGGCGACCGTCCCCGGCGGCGGGTTCAGGGATCCGCACTGGCCCGGTGAACCGTCCTTCGTTTCGCTACGGAAGGTGACGTCGTCCCCGCCCACGGGGGCCCCGTTGGGGTCGAAGACGGTCGCGGTGATGGTGGCAACCCCGTCCGCAACGAGCTTGTCGTCGCCGGCACGGATGAGGATGGAATTCAGGGCTGGCTGCGTCGCCGGGGCCTCGCGTCGGGCGTTGGCTTGCACGTCGCTCTGGACACAGCCCCCCTGTGGGCTCACCCCGTAACTGACGTTGCTGAAGTTGGTCTGGGTGTAGTACGTCCCACCGTTGATCACTTGGGTGTAGCGAGTGGTCTCGGGATGAGCCGGGTCTGTCGACCCCAACGGTGGCCCGTAGTTGCCGTTGCACATGTCTCCGTTCTCGTTCGTGCCCTTGGTGTCCAGCCAGGCTTGCGGGCTCGTCGGATCCGTTATGGCCTCGATGATCTCGTGGCTCAGCGTGTCCACCTGGGTATCGGCCGCGGCGTCCCCGTTTGGAGCTTGGCCGTTGGGGCAGACGTTGCCGTAGGGCTCGACGGCGAAGATCAGGGGACTGCCCGAGGCCGTCTTCGTTGCGCTGTGAAAGGCGCAGAAGGTGGAACCCGACTTCTCCCCGTCTGGCTCGATCCCGACCTGGGCCTCCTTCGGGAGGAAGACGGGATAGAGGTGCGCCAGGTCGGCCGGCAGGCGGTTGGCCGCGACGAAGGCCTTGAGTGCGTTCGTGAACCGCGAGTACTCGATGCACGCCTTGTACCCGGGATCCGGCGTGCAGCCGGCCGGGAAGTCGGCTCCGTCAACGATGGCCCTGCCGGCGTGGACGAGGTAGTCGATGTTCGAGTACTCGGTGTCGACGGAGTACACGTTGTCATCGCTCCCGCTGGCCGCGGCCACGTTGGCGATGTACGTGTTGACGATGCTCATGTAGCTCTTCGGGAAGCTGTAGCCGGCGGGCTTCCAGTAGATCGGCGTGATCGTTGTTTCCCCCGGATGCGCGCGGGTTCCCATGACGGGTCCACCGTGGTTCTTGAGTGGTGGCGCGCAGCCGTCGCAGATCAGCGGTTCGGGACTGCTCGTTTGGGTAGGCGTGTTCGACGTGCCGGACCCTGCGGTGGCTGTCGGGTCGGGGGCGATTCCTGGTTGCGCGAGCAGGAGGGATCCCGATGCTTCTGCGATAGCGCTCTGTTGCGGGAGGTCTGAAGGCGACGAAGGCGGTCCAGCAACCTGGACCTGGTTCGGTTTCTGCGGACCGCTCCCAGCGGTTGGTCCTTGAGCGTCACCCCTGCCAGTGGCCCCCATATCGCCACTCCTGCGGCGGCAAGCGTCAGGACTGCCGTCCCGCCCGCCACTAGTCGTTCCCGTCGTAGCCACCGAGCACCATCTCGAAGTCTCACGCCCATTCCTTGCTATCCCTTTTCGCTTGGCGGTCAGGCGAGGATGCCGCCAAACGCTAATTTAGCCCGACTCGCCCAGAGGCCAATCCTGTACGGGGCGGGGCTTCGATTGCAAGGCGACGGCCGCACCGTGATGGTGCCCATGCATCGGGAGCTGGCCCGCGGAACCCTGCGCTCGATCCTCCGCCAAGCCGACTTCATTGCGGGAGGAACGGCGTATATCCGATCCTGCCGATGGGGACTGGCCTCGGGGATGATGGGGCCGAAGTGGGGCCGATGGCATGGTAGGAGGGGTGATTGGGACGCCAAATATGGCTTCTCGCTGTCTGGAGTGGGTGGTTTCCACGGCGGCAGCGGCCGACGCCCCGCCTGGATTGGGCCGATCGGCGGCACTGGTCACGGTGAGTGGTTGGCTGTGCGCCGCCACTCGGAGTAGCGAGGGGGGCGTGGCCGCTGGAAACCTTCTTTGTGTGAAAAAGCGCGATATTGACATTCTAAACACACAAAGAAGGTTCTCGGCCCTCTCCACGGCCCCACCGGAAAGTGCGATCAGCGTCAGACGGCGCCCTGAGCTCGAAGTCCGACCACGGTCGGTGAGCAACCGGGCAGCGCGTTCCGGCATCGCCTCGGATGTTGCGTGTATGTACACCCACTCCAACGGCGAGGAGCCCAAAAACCGATGCTCCTGACACCTGCTGACGAGGTTTCTTCTGAAGCTGGGAAGTCCGGTCGAAGCGAGGGCCTGGAGCCGCCATTTGAGGAGCTGCTCCGCCGCGCACGGCCGTGGTTTCCTGGGGGTTCGCCTTCAGGTCCCCGCGGATGGGCGATTAGGTCGGAGTCCAGTCATTCGGGACGCTTCCTGGAGGAACGCGGCCCTCGCCCGAAGGCTGGCCGCGGCGCCTCGTCGATCACGTCCCGAGGCGGAGGCGCCGTAGTTGGCACATGGCCCTCCGTGTCTAGCAGCGGAGAGCCCCCCTGATCGTCCCGCGCGACCAGGTCGGCACGCACCTTGCTCAAGTCCTGTTGTCGTTTGGTGAGCTCCGTCGCCTGGGCGGACACGGACCTCATCGCCTCGACCGAGCGGCTCATTGCCTCGGTTCTCGCCCGCATCTCCGCACGGAGCGCTTCGAGCTCGGCCGCGTCCGACGACTTTGACCCTCCCCGCCACGTCTTCGGGCGATTCATGATCTCCTTCGCCCGAAGCCCCATCTCGTGCAATGCCGCGTCGTGGGCCGCCGATTCCCCGTGCAACCTCTTCAAGGTCTCACGGAGTGTGGCGAGTTGGCGCTCAGCCTTTGTCAACTCCTCTTCGATGCCACCCAGCGAATTCTGCACCCGTGGCCTCACTCCCCAAGTCGATTCGTTCGCGGACGTCGCAATGCCCCGTCCGCCACCGTCATCGTATAGCGGCCTACCAAGTTGCGACGGCCCCGACGGGGTCCGGACGACCCTCAACCGCAACATCTCAGCACCGACTAACTCGTTCGTCTGCTGCGACGAGGGCCGCGGCGGCGCCCGTGCTGCGCCTGCGACGCTCGCTGTGCTGGTCCTCGCCGGACTTGCGGTCAAAAAAGGGCTCGAAGGCTGGGGTGATGACGACATCGATTGATGCCCCGGCTCCTACCCGCGCACCTGCCTCGACGTCGGTACGGTGGTGATCCACACGGCCGGCGAGGTGAAGCGGCGAGGTGAAGCGGTGAAGGCTGAAAGGGCCGAAGACGTCAGCGTGACCGACGAGGCTGTTCGGTTCACGTCCGATCTTATCCGCATCGACACGGTCAATCGTGGTTCGGGGGACTGCTGCGAGCGGCCCGCCGCAGAGTATGTGGCCGAGCGCCTCGCCGAAGCGGGCGTCGATCCCGTGGTGCTCGAATCGGCTCCCGGCCGTACCAACGTCGTGGCCCGCATTGCGGGGTCGGAGCCCCAGCTCGCCGCTCTCCTCGTCCACGGCCATCTCGACGTCGTCCCGGCCGAGGCTTCCGAGTGGACCATTCACCCCTTCTCGGGAGCTGTGACGGATGGCAGTGTCTGGGGGCGCGGGGCGCTCGACATGAAGAGCATGGATGCAATGGTGCTCGCCGTCGTCCGATCCTGGGCGCGTACCGGCCGGCGTCCCCGCCGCGACATCGTGCTCGCGTTCACGGCCGACGAGGAAGACACAATGGCCTGTGGTTCTGGATGGCTGGTGGATCACCATCCCGGGCTGTTCGAGGGATGCACGGAGGCGATCGGCGAAGCCGGCGGCTTCGCCGTGCACGCCGCAGGCGGCCTGCGGCTCTATCCCATCGCGACGGGCGAGCGGGGAACCGCCTGGATGAGGCTCACCGCCCGCGGGAAGGCCGGACATGGGTCCCAGGCGAATCCCGACAACGCGGTGGCCCGCCTATCGGCCGCCGTTGCCCGGATCGGCGCCCACCGGTGGCCGCTCCGCCTCACCCCCGCCGTGCGCGCCACACTGACAGAAATTGCGGCAGCACTGAACATCGCATGGAATGGTGGTGCCGAAACCGATGCGGACGTCGAGGCCGTACTCCAGCAGATCGGTGCCGCGGCCTGGCCGGTGGCTACCACCCTGCGGAACAGCGCGACTCCCACGATGGTGCACGCTGGCTACAAGGTCAACGTGGTTCCCCGCGATGCCTTGGGGTTCGTCGACGGCCGCGTGCTGCCAGGATGCGACGGAGAGTTTGCCTTGACGATCGATGAGCTCACGGGTCCCCAGGTCGCGTGGGAATACGTGCACCGTGCGGCTCCCCTCGAGGCGCCATGGGAGTCGCCCATCTTCTCGGCGATGCGCGCAGCGCTCCTGGCCGAAGACCCCGATGGGCTGCCCGTACCGTACTGCATGTTCGGGGGCACGGATGCAAAGAGCTTCGCGCGGTTGGGCATCGTGGGATATGGCTTCACGCCGCTGGCCCTGCCGCCGGATTGCGACTATCACCTTCTGGTGCACGGTGTGGACGAGCGAGTGCCGGTGCAGGCGCTTGATTTCGGCACGCGCGTGCTCGATCGGTTCCTGACCGGAGTGCGCTGACTGCATGCCAGCCCCCTCGGACACCCGGATCCCTCCGGTGGCGCCCACGGAGCCATGCGTGCGAAGGATCCACGGCGTCGCGAGTCCGGATCCGTACGCGTGGATGCGCAATGCCAGCGACCATCGGTTGATCGACTACCTCCAGGAGGAGCGGGCCTGGTACGAGGAGGCAACGGCGAATCTCGAACCGCTGCGCAGCGAACTGCGCTCCGAGCTGGTGAGCCGGCTCCCAGCCGAGGAGGAATCGATGCCGTGGCGGAGTGGCCCGTACTCCTATCTGCTCCGAACGCCGGCCGGGGCTGAGTACGCGCAGCTCTGCCGGCGAGGCGGGGAGGATGCCGCGCTCGAGGTGGTGTTGGACACGGACGTGCTCGCAGCGGGCCATGCCTATCTGCGGTACGGCGTCTGTAACCCCAGCCCGGATGGCCGGTATGTGGCCTACTCGGTGGACTTCGCCGGGGACGAGACCTTCGAGCTGCGCTTCCGTGACACGGTCTCGGGCGATGACCTTCCCGAGCGGATACCCCGAACCCAGTACGGCAGCGCCTGGAGCAGCGATTCGTCGGCCCTCTTCTATACCGTCCACGACGCAGCTCACCGTCCCTGCCGGGTGTACCGCCACGTCATCGGAACCGACCCCGATGCCGACGCCGTCGTCTACGAGGAGGACGACGAGCGGTTCCATCTCAACCTCTCCGCTACCCGAAGCGGACGCTGGATTGTGATCTCGAGCGAGAGCCGCGACACGACCGAGCAATGGCTGATCCCGGCTGGGGACCACATCGCTCCGGCCCGGCTGGTCGAAGCCCGGCGTCCGGGCATCGAGTACTTCCTGGAACACCTCCTTCCCTGCCACCCGGGCCAGCAGGAAGCCTTCCTGCTCCTCACCAATGACGGCGCCGTTGACTACCGGGTCATGGTGGCGCCGATCGGCCCGGCAGGGCGCCACGCGTGGCAGGAGCTCGTGGCAGGCACGATCGGCACCCGCCGGTACGTGGTGAACGTATTCGGGGGCCACCTGCTCATCGGCTGCCGGCGCGACGGCGAGGAGTTCCTCCAGGTCGTCCGGCCGGATGGAAGCTCCTACGAGCTGCATCCCGAAACCCCGGGCGGCACCCTGGAGGTCGACTGCCGGGACAACGCCTGGACGAGTCGCCCGGTCGTGGCGAGCGAGTCACTGCTCGCCCCCCGGCGATGGTGGTCCCTCGAGGTCTCGACGGGCGAGCGCACGCTGGTTCGGGAACAGGCTGTCCCGGGGTATCGACCCGGCGACTACCGGGTGGAACGGCTGTGTGCGCCGGCGCCGGATGGCGTCGAGGTGCCGGTGACGATCGCCCGCCGCAAGGACCTGCAGATGGATGGGACGAGTCCGTGCCTGCTCGTCGGCTATGGAGCCTACGAGACGTGCGCAGCGAGGGGCTTCTCAATCGTCCTTCCCAGCCTGCTCGACCGAGGCTTCCTCTACGCAGTCGCCCACGTCCGGGGCGGCGGCGAGCGGGGCCGCAGGTGGTGGCTCGACGGCCGGCTGTCGGCGAAGCACCACACGTTCACCGACTTCATCGCCGCCCGCGATCACCTGGTTGGGCGGGGGCTGGTTGCCCCCGGCAAGGTGGTGTGCCGGGGACTCTCCGCCGGCGGCCTGTTGACCGGGGCGGCCTACACGTTCTGGCCGGAGCGCTGGGCGGGGGTGATCACGGAGGCCCCGGCGGTGGATCTGCTCAATCAGATGCTCGACCCTTCGGTGCCGTTGACGGTGAACGAGTACGACGAGTGGGGCGATCCTTCCCGCCCCGATGCGTTCGGCTGGATGCGCGCCTACACGCCGTACGAGAACGTGACGGCGCACCCCCGCCCCCCGTTGCTGGTGACCGGCACCGTGCGAGATCCCCGCGTCCTGGTCTACGTGCCCGCCCGATGGGTGGCCGCGTTGCGTGCCGCGGACCGGCACGGCAACCCCATCCTCTTCCGCCCCGAGCTCGGTCCCGGCTCGCACCGGGGGCCATCCGGCCGTCTGGCCTCCCTGGCCTACGAGGCCGAGCTCTGCGCCTGGCTCATCGACGTGGCATCGAAGGGGTCACCACCCGAGGACCACCAGCACCCGCCTGGGGCCGGCCGCTAAGAGCTGATCGGGTAGAGGTGGCATGCGACCCTCGCGTCGCTGCCGCCGGGCAGGATTGGCAGGTCAATGCCCCGGCACGATGCCTCGACCCCCGCGGCCACTGCCGCACCGGAGGCGAGGGCGGGGCACCGGGGATGAAAGCGGCAACCCTTCGGGATGCGGGCCGGATCCGGGGGCTCGCCGCTAAGGATCACCGGTTCCTTCCCGCGGGCCTCCGAGATCACCGAAACCAGCGCACAGGTGTAGGGGTGCTCAGGGGAGCGCAGGATCTTCTCTACAGGCCCGGTCTCCACGATCCGGCCCAGGTACATCACGGCCACGCGGTCGGCGATGTTCCAGGCGAGCGCCAGGTCATGGGTGACCACCAGGGCCGACAGCTCTGAGTCGTCCCGCAGGGCGAGCACCAGCTTGAGGACCTCCCCCCGCACAGAGGCGTCGAGCGAAGCGACCGGCTCGTCCGCCACGATGACCTGCGGGTCGAGGACGAGGGCCCCCGCGATCACGACGCGCTGGCGCTGGCCGCCGGACAGCTCGTGGGGGTAGCGAAGGAAGAATCGCTCGGGCGGCCTGAGCCCGGCACGCGAGAGGGCGTCGGCAACCTTTGCTGCCTCATCGGTGAAGGATCCCAACGCGCGTGCTCCATGGATGCGAAGCCCCTCGGCAACGGCTTCGTAGACGGTATGGCGCGGGTTGAGGGAGCCGGTGGGGTCCTGCAGCACGAGCTGAACCTGGCGGCGATAGGTCTTGAGGGACGGAGCAGCGTAGCTCAGGACCTTGCCGGCGAACCACACCTCACCCGACCATGGACGTACCAGCCCCAGCAGGGTGCGGGCGAGGGTGGTCTTGCCACATCCCGACTCCCCGACCAGCGCCAGGATCTCTCGTGGGTAGAGGTCGAGATTCACACCGTCGACGGCGCGTGCGCGCCCTGCGCCAGGTCCGCCGGCAAACTGCACCCGCAGGTCCCGTGCGCTGAGGATGGGCGATTGGGCAGGCTGCCCACCGATGTCACCTTCCGGCGTGGTCATGGCTGCTCGTCACCCATGCGCAGCGCCCGGACATGAATCCCGAACATGAACGCAGGCTGCACGGCGGGCAGGGCCGGCGGGCCACAAGGGCGGATCGGTCCTTACGCATTCGCCGAGCGCCACCGGACAGCGGGGCTGGAAGGAGCAGCCCTCTGGCAGGTGCGACGGGTCGGGAGGATCTCCCGGCAGTCCCTGTGGGTTTCGGCGCGCCGTCGCGTCGCCGATGCGCGGGTAGGCGGCGGCAAGTGCCGAGCTGTAGGGATGCAGTGGATCGGAGAAGACCTGGCCAGCCGGCCCCTCTTCCACGATCCGACCGGCGTACATCACTGCCAGCCGGTCACAGGCGGAGGTGAGCACCGAGAGGTCGTGGCTGATCAGCAGGAGGCTGATTCCTCGATCGGTTACGAGCCGGTCGACCAGCCGAAGGATCTGAGCCTGAATCATGACGTCGAGCGCGCTGGTCGGCTCGTCCGCAACGATCAGCCTCGGCGAGCAGGCCAGGGCCATCGCGATCATGACTCGCTGCCGCTGACCACCCGAAAGCTGGTGGGGGTAGGCTCGGGCTGTCGACGGCGCCAGCCCCACCTGTTCCAGCAGCTCGGCCACCTTCCTGCGGGGCGCGGCCTTCGGCACCTTCTCGTGGACCAGGATGGGCTCGGCAACCTGATCGCCGACGGACCGCACCGGGTTGAGGGCGTGCATCGCGCCCTGGAACACGATCGACGCCGCTGCCCACCGAACGGCCCGGAGCCTGCCCCATCCCATGGTGAGGATGTCCTCTCCATCGAAACGGATCGTGCCGGCCACCCGCGCGCCCCTGGGCAAGAGCCGCAGGAGGCTCAACGCCAGCGTCGACTTGCCGCATCCCGACTCGCCTGCCAGCCCGAGCTTCTCGCCTTCATCCATTGCCAGGTCGACCCCGCGCACCGCCAGCACCGGCCCGGACGCGCTGGGATAGGTCACCGTGAGGTCGGTGATCTCGAGCAGGCTCATGGGGGACAGACCTTTTCTCACGGTCCCGCGGCGAGGCGGGGGTTGAAGATCGCCTCGAGCGATCGGCCGCACAGCGTGAAGGCAAGGGCGATGAGCACGATCGCCAGGCCCGGCGGCAGGAGGATCCACCAGTCACCGGCGGAGACCGCCCCCACCTGCTGGGCGAGCTGCAGCGTCGTTCCCCACGACACCCTCGTAGGATCGCTCAGGCCCAGGAAGGCGAGGGTCGCCTCGGCCAGGACCGCAGCGGACACCGTGAGGGTCGTCTGCGCCAGGATCACCGGCATGACGTTCGGCAGGACGTGACGCCGGATAATGTGCCAGTCGCCCGCCCCGAGGGCCCTGGCGCGCTCGATGTACGGCCGCGCCTCGACGGTGAGCGTCTGGGCGCGCACAAGCCGGGCCGTCCCGGGCCAGGCGGTGACCCCGATGGCGATGATCACGGTCCCCACCCCCCGGTGCAACACACTCGCCAGGGCAGCGGCCAGCACGAGCGTGGGCAGCACGAGGAACCAGTCGGTGACCCGCATCAGCACCGTCGCCACCCACGCCCGGAAATGTCCCGCCAGCAGCCCGACGAGCGACCCGATGACCATCGACATGACCGTGGCGGCAAGGCCGACGAGCAGGGAGATCCGAGCCCCCCAGATCGTGACCGCAACCATGGACCGGCCGTAGGCGTCGGTCCCCAGCGGGAAGTGCAGCGAGGGGGCCTGCCGGGGGCTGCCGGGGGCAGTGACCGCGCTCAAGTCCCTGGCCGAAATGAACAGCGGTGCTGCGAGGGCTAACGCGATGGAGACCAGGAGGACGGCGAGCCCCCACATGCCCGCCCGGTGCCTGGCATACTCCCGCCCAAAGCGGGCCAGGGATCTGGTTCTCCGGGTCCAGGTGATGCGACGGGGGGACGGGATCGCGGCCGGTGCCTGCGCCGCGCTCACGCCGTTCGCAGTCGCGGATCGAGGATGGGATACAGGAGGTCGGCGATGAGGTTCATCACGATCACCGATGCCGAGAAGAAGATGAACAGCCCCTGGAGCAACGGGAGGTCGGGGACGGTCAATGCCTGGAAGAACAGCGACCCCAGCCCGGGCCAGGAGAAGATCGCTTCAACCAGGACCGCGCCGGACACGACCATGCCCAGATTGAGAAACACCAGGGTCACGGCCGGCAGGAGAGCGTTTGGTACCGCGTGTCTCCGCCGGACCGTGGCGTCGCGTAGCCCTTTGGCGCGTGCGGTGGTGATGTAGTCGGCGCCCATCTCATCCAGCAACGAGGCCCGCATGATGAGCAGGTACTGGGCGTAGACGACGGCGATCAGCGTAAGGCACGGCAGCGCCAGGTGCCGGAGACCGTCGGCGAGCACCGGGAGGGGGCCGGACACCCCCGGCGAGTTCATCCCCCCGGTGGGGAAGAGGCCGGGTACCGGTCCAACGCCGACGCCAAACGCCACGATGAGCACGAGGCCCAGCCAGAACGTCGGTACCGACCAGAGGGTGAGCGCCAACCCGGTGGTCAACCGGTCCGAGAGGCTGCCCCTCCTCCACGCCGCGCGAGCACCCAGCCAGAGGCCAAGGGCGGCTGCGACAAGCGTCGCGGTCCCCACCAGGTACACCGTTGCGCCCAGGTGCTGGACGATCAGGCGCGAGACCGAGGTCCGGTACTCGTAGGACGTGCCCAGATCGCCGTGGAGAACCCGCAGGGCGTAATCACCGAACTGGCCGGCGAGGGGCTTGTCGAGGCCGAAGGCGTGACGAAGCTGGGCGAGTTGCACGGCGCTGACCGGCCGGCCGCGGGTGATCGTCCGCACGGGGTCTCCAGGGAGGACCCGGAAGAGGAAGAATCCCGTGAGCAGCACCGCGAACAGGCTGACCAGGGAGCCCCGGAGCTTCTCGCCGACGGAGCGGAAGCCGGCGGCGCGCAGCGGCGCAGCCGGTGCCTGGTCAGAGGGCGCAAGTCTCGTCCGCTACTCACGCTCCTTCACGGTCGATCGCCGGCGCGCCGCGAGGAGGATCGCAGCGGCCACGACCAGGATCACGGCCGCAATCCCGGCACCGATCGCGACGTTGCGGGAGGCGGGCGAGATCGAGGATGCCGGAACCGCCGACCACCAGCTCCAGTAGCCGTCCTGTCCATCGAAGATGCCGTTGGGCTGTGGCTGGCGCTCCATCGATGCGATGGCGTCGTTGCGGTAGGCCTCGAGCGTGTTCGGATAGTAGAGGACGTTCACGTACGCGTCGGTGTAGAGCCGCTCTTCCATCTGCTTGATGTCACCTGTCCTAATGGCAGGGTCGTACTCCGAGATCTGGGCGCCGTAGAGCTGGTCGTAGGCGGGATCGCAGACGAAGTCGTCGCCCGGAAAGCTGCCCCCAGGGGTGGAGGGACGGGCACCGCAGGTCTGGATCGACAACACGTAGTCGGGATCCGGGTTCACGATCCATGAGTCGAAAGCGAGGTCGAAGGTGCCAGCGGTTTCGTTGTCGCCCACCTTGCCCTGGTCCATGATCGACGTATTGACCTTGATCCCGAGGGCCTGAAGCCACCCCTCGATCAGGGCCGCGTTCTGGGTGTCTTCGGGGCGCTGGGTCTCACCGAACAGGCGCAACGTCAGGGGCTGGCCGCCCGACCCCTTCCGCATACCGTCTGTCCCCTTCGGGTAGCCGGCCTGGTCGAGGAGTTGGTTGGCCCTGACTGGGTCGTAGCCCACGGTCTCCGTGGAGGAGGGATCCCAGGCATAGGTCGAGAAGATCGGCGGGATGTAGCCCCGCCCTGCGACGCCGAACCCGCCAAGCGTCTTGGAGACGAGCACTGGTTTGTCGATGGCATACATGATGGCCTGGCGCACTGCGGGGTTCTGCAGCGCGGGGTTGCCGTCGCCGAAGTGGACATTGCCGGTCGTCGTGGCCCCGGGATTGACCGCGAGCGCGTAGAACCTCTTGCTCTCCCCGTTGTTCAGGGTGATCTTCTTGTTGCCCTTCAACGAGTTGAACTGTGCCGGCGTGAGCGCGCCGCCCCCGACGAAGTCGACCTCGCCCTTGCGGAGCGCCTCCACCTCGGCGTCGCTGTTGCGATAGAACTTGAAGATCACCTCGTCGAACTTCGGGGCGCCACGCCAGTAGCCCGGGTTCGCGTTGAGCTGGATGAACTGATCCTTCTCGTAACCGGCCAGGACGAAGGGGCCGTCGCCGACGACCGGAAAGATCGAGTCGTTGTTGAACTTTCCGATGTCGGCGACGTGCGACTCCCAGACGTGCCGTGGAACGACGGGAATGTCGAGCGCCAGCATGGTGGCCTGGGGTTTGTTCAACACGATGACGAGGGTGGAATCATCCGGCGTGCTCACGCTCTTGAAGTTGGCTACGAAGCTGCCATTCGCCGTGGCCGCGTCTGCATTGGTCATCATCAGGTTGTAGGTCCACGCGATGTCGCTCGCAGTGACCGGCGTGCCGTCAGACCACTTCATCCCCAAGCGAATCTTGTACGTCCAGGTGAGCTTGTCCGGAGAGGTGGACCAGGCAGTGGCCAAGGCGGGGACCGGGTGGTCGTCCTTGGGGTCGTAGTCGGTGAGAAAGTCATAGATCAGCCGGTGGATCTCGGTCGGCAAAGCCCGCTGGGCCAGGAAGGGGCTCAGCGAGTCGACACTGCCGATGGTGGCGATCGTGAGAATCTTCTTGGTAGGAGCCGACTGCGCGGGGAGCGCCGGCACCAGCAGGAACGACAGGAGGACAAGGGCAGCCGCTGCCCCGGCCGACCGGCTCCGTTGTCGGGTCATGACCATCATGCCAGCCTCGACGTCACGGGGAATCCTGCCGGAGCCGTCGATTGACGAGGCAACCCCCCTGATCCCCCTGTTTACATCAGCAGGACACACACGTCAACACCGGCGAGCACGACCCACCCATGGCAGGCTTGTGGGCGAGCTCGGCCGCCCCTCCGCCGCTAGCGTGCTCCTTGCCGTCTCCTACAACGAATCGCTCTGGGAGTGGCCACGGAGGCGCCAGCACGAGTGCCGGTTTTGGCGTAATGCATCTGACCGGCGCCCGGTCAACCATCACGAACGGTGCCAGCGCCGAGGGGCAGCACCCAGAGGTACCGTGTGGTGAGGTTGAGGGCGAAGCCACACCGAGCGCTCGCCGGCCCGCTCCCCCCTAGCCGTGTCCTACTGCTGTGCTACCATAATTTCATGGCAGTCCGTAGGAAGCGCTCGATTTCGATGCCACCAGGCCTGGACGCGGAGATCGAGACCGCGGCGACGCAAGAGGGCGTGAGCTACAGCGCCTGGTTGGCTGAAATAGCCCGGAAGGAATTCACAATTCGGGCTGGGCTCGATGCCGTCGCTCAGTTCGAGCAGGAGCACGGGGCGTTCAGCTCAGATGAGCTCGCCGAGGCCGAGCAGTGGGCGGCAGAAGCGATCGAGCGGGCGCAGGGCAGCGGAGGTCGGCCACCTCGGACTGCATGATGGGTGTCACCTACGACACTGGCGCCCTCGTCGCTGCCGATCGTGGGGAACGCCGCATGTGGGCCCGTCACCGAGCCCTTCTCGTGCGCCGTGAAGTGCCCACGGTTCCCGCACCGGTGGTTGCTCAGGCATGGCAAGGAGAACGCCGCCAGGTTCTCCTCGCCCGGCTGCTGGTCGGCTGCTCCGTCGAAACGCTCGACGATGAGCAGGCTCGGTCTGTCGGTACCCTGGCCGCCCGCGCAGCGACCACGGACATCGTTGACGCGTGTGTAGCCGAGGGAGCCTTGCGCCGACACGACTTGGTCGTGGGCTCCGACAGCAGCGATCTGAAGGCGATCGCTGCTGCTGTGAATCGCCGTATCGAGGTCGAGCTTCCCTGACCTGGCCGACCGAACCCAATCCCGCCCTGAGGGCCGGATGTAACGGGCAGGGGAGGCGGGCCCGGGGACCGATACCGCGGGCAGGGCTTGGACGAAAGCGATCCGTGTAGTGCGGCAGAGGGAGGGCCGAGCGAGCGGTCCCTTTGCGGCGAGGCCCCCCTGTAAGCTCGGTTGTTGGACGCCATGCCGTGGAACGGCGTGGCTCTCGGGGGGATCGGGGGGCGGGAGCGCTCCGCCGTCGAGGGCGGCCCGGGACTTCACGCCTCGGCGACCTGGAGAGTCTTGCGGTCGGGAGCGCGTCAGGGCGGATCGGCAGGAGGCGGGGAGTCGCTGAAGGTGGAAATCTCCTCCTTCAGCGCCGTGGCAAGGCCAGAGCCGTGAAAGCGATGTCCCTCGAGCATGGCGCCGAGGCGAGCGAGACGCTTGCGCTGCCAGGAGATTCGTCGCTCGGGAGGGATGTCGAGGACGGGCCGGATGGCCTTCAGGGCGCCATCCAGGTCCCCGAGCGTGACCCTTGCGGTACCGAGGTAGACGTGGGCGAGGGCCTCGTCGGCGAGGTTGCGCTCCTCGGGTGGCCCGCCTGCGAACAATCCGATCGCCCTATCGGATTGCTTCTCGGCCACCTTCGCCTCCTCCGGCCCGGGAAGCCAGACGAGGGCGCTCCCGGAGTAGTAGGCATGCTTGGCCTCGGTGAATGCAAAGATCCCACCGGCTACGTCCGGCCCAGTGATCGTTTCCCGGGCTTCGTCGGCGAGGTTGAGGGTGTGGCGGGTAGCATCCCTGTCCCCGAGGCAGGCCAACGACTGGGCCTCTCCGCATCGCAGGCGGTCCAACGCGCTCCCCGTCGCCGCGTACCGGAGGCCGTGTCGAGCCAGGTCGAGCGCCTCGGGGACCGGCCCTGAAACCGGGCGATGAGGCTCTGGGTGCCGTGCATCCAGGCCCGGAGCCCGTCGTGGCCGGCGAAGGCGGCGCAGATATGCCCGGCGTCGGCCTGGGTCATCGCGGCGTCGGGGTGGCCGAGGTCAAGGCAGGCGTAGGCGTTGATGCCGAGAGGAGGGCCGCGACGAGGTAGAGGTCGCGGCTGTGCTCCGGAGAGATCCGGTCGTGGAGCAGCGTGAGGACGTGGCGCTGGTGCTGGTGGGCCTTGGCGAGGATGGGTGCCGGTGGGGAGGTCAGATAGCGGCTGGCCAGGTCGTCGGCCGCGGCGTATGCCTGAGCGATCAGGGTGGATTGGTCATATGCGGCTCGTGCAGCCCCGCTGACGAGGGCCGTGGCCTCGGCCGTCGAGGCGGCGACGAGAGCATCGAGCGAGCCGTTGAATCCTTCTCCTTCGAGGGGATGCCGGCTACCGGCGATTGAAGCGGGAGGTACGCCAGGGAGGCTGGTGCCCCGGAGGAGTGAACTGTCCCCGTCCTCTCCAGTGGGATATGGGGCGGAGTGCGGCGGGCGAAGGCCGAGATCCCCCTCGCTGGCGCCGTAGAGCGCGCAGAAGAGGCGGCGGTAGAACCTCTGGGGCCGCTTGAGACCCCGTTCCCACTTGGAAACCTGGCTGGCATCGACGGCCAGCCGCTCCCGATCGCGTTCCCACGCCAGGTTGGCAAGCGCCTCGGCCACTTCTGCCTGCGTCAGCCCGGCCAGGAGGCGGTGGGCCTTGAGGCGGTTTTGACCGGGCTGGGACCGGGTGCGGGCCTCCCCGATGGCTGTCGCGTCGTCCACGACAACGACTGTAGGGGATGCGGTGAGCGCACGCCCTGGTGAGGGTGCGATCCACGAATCGGACCAGCAAACGGACCAGCGATCGGACCAGGGCCGGGCCCTCCTGAATCGGTGCGGCGATCCCGATTCTTGGCCATCGCCGGCCGGGTCAGGTGGTCGGGATTGTGTACACAGGATGTAGTCAGTCCCGACCACCCCCGCACTTCTCGATAGCGCAGGCTGACGCGGTCGGCGGCCGCGCCATGCGGCCTCCTCGACGTAGGATTGTCGGATGGCTCTCCCCAATATCGGCGATTACGTCAAGAATGTCCGCGACTACGACGCACCGATCCTCAAGAAGCTCGACCTCACGGTCACGAACAGCCTGAGGAGAGTGGCGGCCGTTTCGGAATGCTGCGGGCACCCGGGTGAGCCGGGCTGTTGAGAGCGCCCCACGGCGCCCCGTGCGGGCGCCCGGGACATCGACCGGCTCTGGGGTTCGGTCGCCGACCTTTCCGCTCGGGTACGAGAGTTGGCGGCGCGAGTTGACGAGCTGGCGAGGGCCCGGGCCCAAGGAGAGCAAGTGCGCTGAAAAGGCTGTGCCAAAAGGCTGAAGAGAAAGGAGCCACCGTGTCGCCACGCCGCCCCATCCTCCTCGGTGACCGCCGCCACGACCAGCACGGAGCCATCATCCGCCGCCACCCCCGTCCGGGCCAGAAGGCGGCTCAGCTCGGCCCGGCCGTCAGCCCGGTCGACGCCCGCATCACCGCCCTGGCGGCCACCGTTTCGCAACTCGCGGCGACGGTGAGGGCCATGACCCCGCCAGAGCTCCGCCCGCGCGCCTGAGGGGCCAGTCCGGTGCGGGCGCTCACCCCGCCCACGGGTGCTGAGGCGCGCTGAGGCGAGGCCAGGGCCAATCCGGAGGTTGACGCTCGAAGTGAGAATCAACGACGCCGAGATCGTCCCTTCGGTCCGAATCTCGTTCTGCGTTCGCCCAACTCCGCACCCGGACCCATTGGCTCGCTGGCTCTCGTTGTCTATCAACGGTTCCTTCTCTCGCAGCCCGGTGCTGCCCGGAAGTGGTGTGCCGCCGGTACATCCGCTTGGGCCGTAGACTCGCGGCATGCGATTCACGGCAGCCGTCACCCACGAGACTCCCTGGTACCTCGCGCGCTGCCTCGAGGTCGAGGTTGCGAGTCAAGGCGAGA
>Ga0137391_10000753_pt1 | contig 22897 bp, 19 predicted proteins | sample 15con2h24BmetaG_FD_101399 | JGI IMG/M metagenome (GOLD analysis project Ga0137391, IMG submission 101399) | Vadose zone soil microbial communities from Angelo Coast Range Reserve, California, USA - 15con2h2.4B metaG | ecosystem: Environmental > Terrestrial > Soil > Vadose zone > Saprolite...
GCCCTCTAAGATGTTCCATCCCACGGTGAGGTGTTCAAGGCGATTCCACGACCTGCCGCAGCTTGACGGGTTAAGGATGTCGGAAGCCATTCCTTCATGCTAGCGCAGGCCGCTCTTTTCGTGCGGCAGCCTGCTAACTCATCCAGCCTCCGAACCTGATCTGCGATCTCCGGCTTCCAGCGCGGAGGGAACCCGGAAAGTCTGACCCACGCGGCGGAGAGAATTGCTCTCGGGTTTCCGGTTGTTGAAGGTTCTAACTGCACTTCCAAAGCTGCTTGATCCCATTCGCACCACGACGCAATAGATTTCTCTTATCTCCTCCATAAATTTAAGTTTTTAAAAGTATTTGTGATAGGCGCGAAAAGAATTATGCATTGGACTCGCACAGGTAGTGGGCGCTACTGTCCACTCGCTGAGTACAAGGCTGTGATGCTGTCCACCACAGAACATGGCCCGGGGAGAAACGGAGCAGTCTAGATGAAGAGAGCCTTCCGACGGAGGGTTGTGATTTGTGCGATGAGCTTGGGAATTATTTCCGGATCGGTGAGTCAGGTCTTCGCTCAGGCCGACCCGGCGCCGCAGTCGTCGCCGGACTTGGCCGGCCGCATTGATTCCTTGGAAAAACAACTGGCGGATCTGAAAAGCGAATTGGCGGCGCAGAAAGCTGCCCCGGCCGCCCCGGCCCCTGCGCCCGCTGAGGCTGCGGTTGCCGCCGCAACACCGGCAGCCGCTCCCGCACCTACGGGCTTGGCCGGTCTGCTCGGGCCGACCACGTTGAGCGGGTTCGTAGACGTCTACTACGGCTATAACTCAAATCAGCCCGCGGGCCGTACGACGGCACTCCGCAACTTCGACATTAACTCAGGCCAGTTTGGGTTGAATATGATCGAACTGATCGCCGACAAGCCCCCCGATGCGACCGCGAGCCGGGTTGGCTATCATGTCTCGCTTGGCTTTGGACAAGCGATGAATCTGGTGAATGGCACCGAGGTGGCCTCGCCAAATCTGCCTGGAACCCCAGTAGGAAAGCCGCCGTCTACCATCACGAACTTCGACCAATATCTCAAAGAAGGTTATCTCTCGTATCTTGCGCCTGTAGGTAAGGGTCTGCAAATCGACGCAGGGAAGTTTGTTACCAACGCGGGCGCAGAAGTCATTGAAACCAAGGACAACTGGAACTACTCGCGCGGTCTGCTTTTTTCTTGGGCCATCCCCTACTTCCATTTCGGGGTGAGGGCGAAGTACACATTCAACAGCAAGGCCTCGCTGAGCGCTTTCCTGCTGAACGGCTGGAACAACACGGTCGACAACAACAGCGGCAAGACCACGGGCTTCACTCTTGCTCTGAATCCGACCAAGAAGCTCGGTTTGATCGAGAACTATTACGTGGGACCGGAACAGGCGAATGACAACTCAGATTTCCGCCATTTGACTGACACTGTCGTTACTTACAACCCAACCGCGAAGCTTTCCCTCATGGCTAATTACGATTACAGCCATGATCGCGTGGTGGGGTCGAATCCAGGCTTACCGACAGTTGCGGCTCCGGTGTGGTGGAGCGGTTTTGCTGGATATATCAAATATGCCCCCAACGCTAAGTGGGCGGTCGCCACACGCGGCGAATGGTTCAAAGATCACAATGGGTCCTCAACGGGTACGGCGCAGAACCTGGGCGAATTTACACTGACGCTCGAGCGCATGCTGGCCAGTAAGATCATCACCCGACTGGAATTCCGCCGCGACATGTCGGACCAGGATGTTTTCCCGTACCGTACCGGGCTATTGAAGGACGCGCAGAACACCGTAACGCTGGGCATGGTGTACGCGTTCAGCAGTGCGGATGCGAAGTAGCACGAGGAGATTGGCTTGAAACACAAACATCTTTACCCAACGACCGAAATGATCCGCTGGACAGATGATGAACGATTTTTACCCAGCGGCAGTGATGCCGCTGTTACGTGGGCCAGCGGCTTGGGCTCAACTCAAACCACCCCTAGTACCAGCACCCAAGCCGCGCCCGCGCCAAGAGTGGATTGCAGCACGAACGTAAGCACGTTGAACGCATGGTTGGATCTTTTGACAAATCAACTAACGGAGCGAAGCTATGACTGTTGATTCAAGAAAGGGCCCGAAGTTGTCTCTGGCCCAGAAGTTTTCGAGGCTTGCGGTTCGATTGCGGGACCCGGAGTGGCGTCGGTATGGCAGGCTTTTGCTTGCCGGCAAAGCAATGGGCGTTGGGCTGGTTCTGCTGATAATCACTGTCGTCTCAGGCGTCTTCTTCAGCCATGTCCTCGCGGCTGATGCCGAGGTCAAAGCGGCTGACGTCGTCAACCCGGTTAACACTGCATGGACGTTAATAGCCGCCTTCCTGGTGTTCGGCATGCAGGTCGGGTTCACCATGCTGGAAGCCGGATTCTGTCGCTCGCGTGAAACCGTCAACGTGCTCGTGGAATGCGTAGTGGACACCTGTCTTTGCGGGATTCTCTTCTACGCCATTGGTTTTGCCTTCATGTTTTCCCATGGCAACGGCTTCATCGGCTACCACTGGTTCTTCCTGCAAGGCGCGCCCGCGACCTATGAGACAACCGGCGTTGCGTTTTTGGCAGTCTGGATTTTTCAGTTTGCTTTCGCGGATACGTGCTCAACCATCACCTCGGGCGCAATGATCGGTCGCACTGGATTCGTCGGCGACCTTCTTTACAGCTTCTGCGTCACGGGTTTCATTTACCCAATCATCGGGCACTGGGCTTGGGGACCGGATGGCTGGCTGGCCTTGATGGGCAGTGACGGCCACTTCTTCCCATCGCTGGGCATGGGCTTCCACGATTTTGCAGGCTCGACTGTGGTCCATACCATTGGCGGATTCATCGCGTTAGCCGGTGCCATTGTTCTTGGGCCACGGCTAGGAAGAAAGTTCAAGCGCGATGGTGGCGCGCCTATGCTGCCTCATGATCTGACAATTGCCGTCAGCGGCGGCCTTATTCTCTGGTTCGGCTGGTATGGGTTCAACCCCGGCAGCACCCTCTCGGCGATGGACTTTGTGGGCATCGGTCGCGTGGCCACAAATACGACCTTGGCTGCCTGCGCAGCCGGTCTCACCTCGATCTTCTATGGTTACTTGAAATTTAAGAAATGGGATGCCAGCTACACCACGAACGGATTTCTGGCTGGGCTGGTTGCTATTACTTGCCCCTGCTATTGGGTAAGTCCGACGGGCGCGGTCCTGCTCGGCGGGATCGCTGGAGTTCTGGTCATCATGGGCGTCGATCTCCTGGAATGGCTACGCATTGATGACCCCATCGGTGCGGTGCCCGTACATGGGTTCTGCGGCATCTGGGGAACACTGTCGCTTGGCCTGTTTGCCTGTGGCCAATACGGCGCAACCGGACCGATCTCGCCTGACAACTCCGCGCCCCTGAAAGGATTGTTCTACGGCGGCGGATTGCAGGTGCTCAAAGCCCAAATCATCGGCAGCGCTTGCATAACGGTGGCCACATTCGCCGTTGCCATGGCGGTCATGCTTGTGGTCAACGCAATCGGGATGCTTCGCTTGCCGGCAGAAATGGAGACCTACGGTATGGATCTGCACGAGCACGGTATCTCGGCTTATCCGGAATATGTCATCTCGGCCTTAGGTGCACCTAGCGGCATGACGCAGGAACTGCCGTTGGCTGAACCAAGGGGACTGGTGGCCGCCAAACAACAAGTACCGGGTCTTGCCAGTTGACATAGCCGATTTCTGCTAGCAGGTAACGGAGGCAGGGCAGTGTGTTCTGCCTCCGGTTCCTGACCGGAAACCGAGAATAGGAAATAGAGATGACCAAGATCGAGGCGATTGTTCAGCTCTCGCGATTCGAAGCGGTCAAAGGGGTTTGCTGTGGGTGTGATCTTGCCACCGATGTTTCCCTAGGATTTGCACGTTCCCCTCCCTCTCTCTGACGATCGAAAGAAAGCTCCAGAAATCACACTCCTCGCGGGGTGAGTGCATCTCGTCGATGCAGAATGAACTCCACGAAGCCAGGTCCAACGGTCGATTGTGCGGGAGAGAAACGAAATGACCAAACTCGAAGCAATTATCAGGCCGACAAAATTCGAAGCTGTAAGGGACGTTCTGACGGACCTGGGTGTACACGGCATGACAATCGTGGATGTCCGCGGTCGCGGCATGCAGAAGGACCACACCAAAATCTATCGCGGCCATGAATATTCGTTGGGTCTTTTGCCGAAAATCAAGATCGATCTTGTGCTTCCTGACGACATAGTGGACAACGCAGTGGATGCCATTGTCAGGACGGCTTCCACCGGCGCCATCGGCGACGGAAAGATCTTCCTGTCCACGATCGACCAAGCCATACGTATACGCAACCAACAGCTCGGAGCGGCTGCGCTCTAACGTACGAATATTCGCGTGGCAGGCTGTGCCGCATTTAATCGGATACCGAACAACATTAGATTCTTTAGGAAAATACGATCAAGAGGAGCGACAAGTATGGCTGCTAATGCAAAGCAAGGAACGTGTTTGGCCACTACGCTGGCAGGGTTCACAGCACTGACGGCTGGGTTTTATTCCGGTGGAGGAACGGGCGTGCTGATCGCCATCGTGGGGGCCGGGTTGCTGGCCTATTCGGCCTTCGGCTTTTACCGGATCAAAGGACTTGAGCACACGAAATAGTGTGTGAAGATGGTGGTCGAAAACAACGCAAGGAGACGGAGATGAAGCTTATCGGGGTTCTGGTAGTGCTTGCTGGTTGGTTGCTTCCGATCGTGGCGCTTACGCTTACGCAGTCATTGACAGCCAGGTTCATCCTGGCCTTGCTTGGTATCGCCATTACTTTGGTTGGGATTATTGGCGTATTGAACAAAGCGCATCTGAAGGATGCAATCTGGAAAACGTAGGGCCTGCGCGCTCGTTTCAGTCCGGTCTCCGCTTGGGCTGATGCCCGGGAGTCGAGACCAGCGTCGATGTTCAAGTTAAGAGTCGAGAGAGAGGCGAATTCTGGAGAAGAGCGATATGGAGAGAGCGATGAGATTCGATGAGCGAATCACACGTTGTTTGTTGGCAGTGGTTCTTATGCTGCCTTTATGTGGGCTCGCGGCTTGGGCTCAAACCCAAACCACCCCGAGTACCAGCACCCAGGCCGCGCCCGCGCCACCGCCACCCGCGCCAGCCATGGATGTGCCGCTGAACGTAAAGGCGGCGCAACCCCCTTCAACGGATGATCTGGCTAAAGGCGATCCCGGGGGTACCAAGACCGGAACCGTAAGCGACGTCGTGCCAGCCGACGCTACCAAGGGGCTGACTCTGGCAGACACGGTTAATCAAGTTGGACAAAACCGGATTGCAATCAACTTCGTATGGACCCTGGTCACCGGCTTTCTGGTCATGTTCATGCAGGCCGGCTTTGCCATCGTCGAAACCGGGCTCACCCGCGCCAAGAACGCCAATCACACCATGATGATGAATTTCATGGTTTATGGCTTCGGGTTGTTCGCCTTCTGGGTGTGCGGTTTCGCTATTCAAATGGGAGGCGGCGCGCCCTACAGCACCTTGGGCGGTGCTGCTTCGCTCAACTCCGAACACGTTGTCACTCTGCTGGGCAAGCCATGGGGACTGTTCGGCACACACGGATTCTTCCTGAGCGGGATCACGTATGACGTCGGCGTGATGGTGCTGTTCCTGTTCCAAATGGTCTTCATGGATACGGCTTTGACCATCGTGACCGGCGCTTGCGCCGAACGCTGGAAGTATGTCGCCTTTGCGGTCTCTTCCGTGTTCATGGGCGCCATCACCTATCCCCTGTTTGCCAACTGGGCTTGGGGAGGGGGCTGGCTGTCGCAACTGGGTGCCAACTTTAGCCTAGGACACGGCTACTGTGATTTCGCCGGTTCTGGCGTTGTACACGCTGTCGGAGGTATCACCGCGTTAGCCCTTTCCATGATTATTGGGCCGCGGATCGGCAAGTACAACCGCAACGGCACACCCAATGCGATGCCTGGCCATGACATCGTTATCGTGCTCACCGGTTGCTTCATCCTGGCCTTCGGCTGGTTTGGGTTCAATCCTGGAAGCACTCTCGCTGCCTCTGGCAACGGAGCGTTGCGCATCGGGTCTATTGCCGTCAACACCATGTTGGCGGGTTGCACGGGCTCTTTCGGAGCGATCCTGTACATGTGGATTCGTTACGGAAAGCCGGACGCGTCCATGTCCGGTAACGGTCTGCTCGCGGGGTTGGTCGCCATTACTGCCCCCAGCGGTTTCGTAAGCACGGTGGGGGCCGCGATCATCGGCTTGGTCGCCGGCGTGTTGGTTTGCGTAAGTGTGGAGTTCATAGAACGTGTGCTCAAAGTCGATGATCCCGTCGGAGCAATCTCGGTTCACGGGACGAACGGTATTTGGGGTGTCATCTCGGTGGGCCTGTTTGCGGACGGAACCTCTAACTACGGCGGTAGCTGGAACGGCGTCAACGGGTCGGTTCGCGGCCTGTTTTACGGTGATGCCAGCCAGTTGGTCGCCCAGTTGATCGGAGTCGGCACATTGGTCGGTGGCATCTTCGCGCTCTCGTATGTATCCGGCTGGATCATGGATGTGATTATTGGGCAGCGCGTATCCGCGGCCGACGAACTCGAAGGCTTGGATATCCCCGAAATGGGAGCTCTCTGCTATCCCGAGTTCGTGCTGAAGCAGGATACGACGCACAGTAGTGCGGCGCCGGGCGAGACTAAGAGCGGCTTGCAGGTCGCGCGGGAGACAGCCTGATGACAAACGTTTTTCCGATCAACAGCGAACCGGGCGGACATTCCCTGACTTGGCAATGTCCTCCGGCACTTGACGTCCCTCGCGAAGCCATCGAGTGCTTCCGGGAGGGCGTGGAACGGCTTCAAACAGGTGATCCGGGAGCAGCGCTCGCCGCCCTCTCCCGGAGTACCGAACTTGCACCCGCTTTCGGAGAGGCTCACGTGTTTCTGGGTCTCGCCAACGCACTGACGAGCAATATCTACCCCGCGATTGATCATCTCGAACTTGCGACCCGTCTCCAGCCGGACAGCTTTGCGGCCCATTACACGCTGGCGCAGCTCAATTTCAAGCTGCGAATACCCCAAAAGGGTTATGAGGCAGCAGAACACGCATTGCGTTGCATCCAAACGCTGGAACAACGCAAGATGCTCACCCAACTCCTGCGCGAGGAACGAGCCCGGGAGCGCAATGGCATCGCGCGACCCTCGTTCAACACGCCGTTCAGCAAGCCGGGACTCTTGCTCGCCGGTGGTGGACTGGCAGTGGCCATCGTGGCCCTTTTGGTACATATTCGCTAGTAAATCCGAAGAGGAGGTGACGAAGTGATTGACACACTTCTCGAAACCATGAAGAAACAACGGCTGGCCTGCACATGGGCCGTGATTGTCGGACTCTTCCTGGTACTGTTGGGGCATGCGCCTGTTGTTCCCGTGATTGCCGGTGGTGCGCTGGCTATCGCGATTTCGGCGCTACGGTCTGCCTCCAGAAGTCAGCCACGATCGGTCCGGCTCCGTGGAGGCCGATGAGCACTTCGCTTCAGATACTGTTGTTTATAGCCCTCCTGATCGCGGCAGCAAAGACTGCCGGTTCTCTGGCATCACGCCTTGGACTGCCTGCAGTGTTGGGGGAATTGCTGGCAGGCGTGGTCTTGGGTCCCAGTGCGCTCAACATCTGGCATATGCACTGGCTGGCTACTACGAGCGAAAGCGGTGCCTCGGTAGCTAGCGTATTCAAGGTTTTGGCTCAGGTCGGTGTGGTCGTACTCATGTTCGTGGCTGGCCTGGAGACCGACATCCAGATGGCCAAGCGTGCGTTGAAGCCAGCTTTCTGGGCGGCTTCCGGCGGAGTAATCCTGCCCATGCTGGGCGGCTACTTGCTCTCTCGATGGGTCGGTTTCACTTGGCAGCAAGCATTGTTCATCGGCACAATTCTTACTGCCACCAGCGTGACCATCACCGCGCAAACGCTGATGAATTTGAGCCAGATTCGATCCAAAGCCGGTTCCACCATCCTGGGTGCCGCCGTAATTGATGATGTGATGGGATTGATCGTGCTCTCGTTAGTCATTGCAGTGAGCGCACATTCGGGAACCGGCAGCGCCAGCAGGTGGAACGCACTCGTCATGCCAGTAGCTTATATGACAGTGTGTCTGGTGACGATGTTTGCCGCGGGCCCGTTTCTGACGCGCTGGTTGATGAAACAGGCCGCCCGCATGCATGGCCACCACATGGAGGTCGCAGCGGCCCTGGCGATCGCGTTTTTGATGGCATTTACAGCTGAATCATTGGGGAAGATGGCGGCAATCACGGGCGCATACCTCGCCGGGCTTTTCGTCGCATCCACGCCATCGCACGAGCGGGTGATTGAAGAACTGCGCGCCATGACCAACTCGTTCTTTGGACCGATCTTCCTTGTATCCATCGGGCTTGATGTGAATGCGTGGCAGTCGGGAGGGCATCTGGCATTCTTCGCCCTCCTCCTGCTGGTCGCGATTGTAGGAAAGATTGTGGGTTGCGGCTTGGGGGCCAGCCTTGCCGGATTCGGCCAGCGCGACTCTTTCGTTGTCGGGATCGGGATGATTCCTCGGGGAGAGGTCGGACTGATTACGGCCAGTATTGGTTTTGCGGCGGGCCTGGTTGCACGGGACATTTATGCGCAAGCCGTGGTACTTGTCTTGATCACGACTTTGATCACACCGGCGCTGTTGCGCTATGCCTTTCCCAAGGAGCACTTGCAGGCTTCGGTTTCAGAAACTGCGGCAGTGGAAATTTCCCTGTAAACTGCTATTTGAGCCGCGGGTAGTAGGTCAGGGAACGACTGAAAAACTTAGAAAGGGTTGTGAACTGGAATCTGCCAGTATCGAGGACAAACACAATGACGAAACTTGAAGCGATTATTCAGCCCTCCAGATTTGAAGCCGTCAAGGAAGTCCTGACGGAACTGGGGGTTGAAGGCATGACGATCTCCGACGTGCGCGGACACGGAAGGCAGAAAGGCCACACCGAGGTGTATCGTGGCCGTGAGTATACGGTCGATCTCGTGCCCAAGATCAAGATCGAAATGGTGCTGGCCGACAACCTGGTCAACGCCGCGGTCGACGCTATCGTGCAAAGCGCCGGAACGGGAAAAATTGGCGACGGAAAGATCTTTCTCTCCAAAGTGGACGAGGCGATTCGGATTCGAAATCATGAGCGCGGAGTGGCGGCACTCTAACCGCCATTACCTCAGGCTCAGGGAGTTCCATGCCACTGCTGGCGAATAGCCCGGTATCGCAGGACGCGTATCAACAAGAGTCTGAAGGCATACATGGGAGATTCGAGCAGTCACGCAACGGGCAGGCTGCAGTCTGGGAGCGCTCGAATCTTACAGATTCGTTGATACGCGAGCTGTGGAATCAGTCTCCCGCAGGTTCGGCCGGGCCGGATCGGATCTGCGTCGCGGCGCTCGGCGGTTACGGCCGCCGGGCTCTGTTTCCCTGTTCCGATGTCGATGTGCTTTTCCTGCATGAAGCCACCCTCAGCGAAACCGCGCAAAAGCAGACGATTCCACGCATGTGCCAGGCGCTCTGGGATCTGCATCTTCGCGTCAGCCCCACAACCCGATCCCTGGCGGAGTGCGGCAAGCTTCATCGCGACAACCTTGAATTCAATATTTCGCTGCTCGATTGCCGATTCATCTGTGGCGATGCAGACCTGTTTGAGCAGCTTCGATCCCGCGTAATTCCGAAAATGGTGGGTCGGGAGGCGCTTGAGCTGCAGCAGAGGCTGATCGATCTTACCGCCGCCCGCCATAACAAGTACGGCCACACCATCTTTCATCTGGAACCCAACATAAAGGACTATCCGGGCGGTCTGCGTGACTACCAGGTCGCATGTTGGTTGAGCTTGATTTCAGAACTCGAAAAAACCGGGGTTTGGCCTGCGCCCGACAGTTTGCTTCCGGGAACGTTTCGTAAGGAGTGTGACGCAGCTCTGGATTTTCTTTCAGCCGTGCGATGTTTCTTGCACTATCGATTAGGCCGGGACCTGAATGGGCTGACCTACGAACTGCAGTCCGAGGCAGCGGCTGCCGGGATCGGGCTCCCCGACGGGTTGCCGGTTGCGCCCGCCACCTGGATGCGAACATACTTCCGGCATGTCCGATCGATTTACCGGCTCACTGTGCTCTTCGATGAAGTGCCTCCGGCGCGCTCGGGTCTGTACCGCTTATTCGAAAATCGCAAGTCGCGCTTGTCCAATGCTGATTTTTCCGTGGTGGAGGGCCGCGTCTTTCTTCGCCAGCTCTCTTCGGTTCAGGATCCATCCGTGCTCTTCGGCCTTTTTGAATTCGTTGGCCGTCACGGCCTGAAGCTGACTGCGGAAACTGAAAGATGCGTCGAAGCTGCGCTGCCCAGCCTTCGGCAATGGGCGGAGCATGCGCCAGACTTGTGGCCGCAGTTCAGGCGTATCCTGGTATCGCCGCATGCCGGTGCAGCTTTGCGCGCCATGCATCGGCTGGGCGTGCTGGTCTTGCTGTTTCCCGAATTTCAGGCGGTCGACTCCTTGGTCATTCGTGACTATTACCATCGCTACACGGTGGATGAGCATTCATTCGTCGCGGTCGAAAATGTGCACGCGCTGCGAACCCCTGACAATGAATTGGAGCGGCGATTCCGCGACATCCTGGACGGAATCGAGCGCCCTGACCTGCTCTTCCTGGCCATCCTGTTACACGATGTCGGCAAGGGTATGCCAGCCGAAGATCACGTGGCGGGAAGCCTGCAAGCCTCAGCCAGTGTTTTGGACCGGCTTCAGCTTGAACCGGTGGACCGCGACACGGTGACCTTCCTGATTGCCAGCCATTTGCTCATGTCGGCCACGACCAGGCGGCAGAATATCTTCGACCCCAAGGTGGTGGGAGAGTTCAGTGAATCCGTCGGGACGACAGAGCGGCTGAAGATGCTCACGCTGTTTACCTACACAGACATCAAATCCGTGAATCCCGAAGCGCTGACTCCATGGAAGGCCGAGATGCTCTGGCAGTTCTATGCTGCGGCATTCAATCATCTCAGCCGGACGGTGGACGACCAGCGTCTGACCGCGAGCACCGCAAACAGCGAACGAATCAAGGAAGTGGTCGCGGCCGCCGGGGAGATCGACGCGAAGCACATCACCTCTTTTTTGGAGGGCTTCCCCAAACGTTATCTGCTGATGCATACTCCCGGCGAGATAGTCACGCACTGCCAAATGTATGATCGGCTCAAGCTTAAAGATGACGAGCCTCAGATCGACGTACTCCGCCGCGAAGGCTACTTTGAGCTTGTTCTTTTGACCCTCGACTGCCCCGGTCTGTTTGCCCACGTTGTGGGCACGCTTTCGTCGTGGGGAATGAACATCCTGAAGGCTGAAGCATTCTCCAACAAAGCCGGCGTGGTGCTGGATACGATTCGATTTTCTGACCGCTTCCGCACGCTTGAGCTCAACCCCTCCGAAGTAAACCGCCTGAAGCGGAACCTTTCTGAAGCGGTCGCAGGTGAAATTAACGTTGTCGAACTCATGGAAGCGAAATTCAAACCAGGAGCCCAGGGCCTCAAGGTAAAAATCGAGCCCAGCGTGCAAACCGACAACGAATGCTCGCAACACAGCACGCTCGTCGAAATCATCGCCCAGGACCGCCCCGGCCTGCTTTACGACATCAGTTCCACCATGGCGGAACTCGGCTGCAACATCGAGGTTGCGATCATTGACACGCAAGGCCAAACCGCGACGGATGTGTTTCACGTGACCTGTGCCGGCACAAAGCTAGATCGTGAGCACCAGAAGAATCTGCAAGCTGCCCTCCTGGAGCAGCTCTAAGCGACTTTAAGCGCCTCCCACAGCCCTGTTTCTAAACAATCCGCCTGCTCGCCCGCCTCTTGATTTATCCTAGCCTCCTTTCAGGAGAGCCCGTGAATCCCTTTCGTCGTTTCTTGTTCTTGTTTTTGTCGGTTTTGTTGGGCTTTTCTGCTGTCGGATCAGCTCAAGCGTTCGATCCCAAACTGTTTCAGGAACTACGCTGGCGCATGATCGGGCCCTTCCGGGCGGGACGCACTGTCGCCATTTCTGGTGTGCCGGGGCAACCAAATGTTTTCTACATGGCGCCTAACAACGGTGGCGTGTGGAAGACGACCGATTACGGCCGCACCTGGAATCCGATTTTCGATGACCAACCCATCGGCTCGATTGGCGCCCTGGCGATCGCACCCTCAAATCCAAACATTATTTATGTGGGCAGCGGCGAAGGGCTGCGCCGGCCCGATCTTTCCACCGGTGACGGCATCTACAAGTCTGCCGACGGAGGCCGTACCTGGCTACATCTCGGCTTGCGCGATGGACAGCAGATCAGTGTCATTCTTGTCGATCCCCATGATCCCAATCGTGTGTTCGTTGCCGTGGTTGGGCATCCCTATGGTCCGAATGCCGAGAGAGGCGTGTTTCGCTCGTTAGATGGCGGCCTGACTTGGAAGAAGATTCTCTACAAAAACCAAGACACCGGGGCGATTGATCTGGCCTTCGATCCATCGAACCCACAAATCCTGTACGCCGACATGTGGGCCTCGCGCCGTCCGACGTGGACTACGGGTGGTTCGTACGACGGGCCCGGCAGCGGGTTGTACAAGTCCGTCGATGGAGGCGAGACCTGGCGCCAGTTAAGCAAAGGCCTGCCGACGTGGGTCGAGCATTTGGGTCGCATTGGACTTGGGGCGGCGCCGAGTGATCACAATCTTCTCTACGCTCTGGTAGACGCGCCCAAACTCGGTGGCCTCTATCGCTCGAAGGACGGCGGGGAGAACTGGGAAAGAATCAATTCCGACGTCCGGTTATGGGGGCGTGGCGACGATTTCGCCTGTGTGCGGGTTGATCCCAAAGACAAGAGCACAGTCTATATCGCCAATATCTCCACTTATCGCTCCACCGATGGCGGCATCAACTTTACTGCCATCAAGGGCGCGCCCGGCGGTGATGACTATCACACCGTCTGGATCAATCCGGAGAACCCACAGATCATCGCTCTCGCCGTGGATCAGGGCGCCACCATTAGTGTGAACGGCGGGCAGACTTGGAGTTCCTGGTACAACCAGCCAACCGCACAGTTCTATCACGTCATCACCGACAATCAATTTCCTTACTGGGTGTACGGCGGGCAACAGGAGAGCGGAAGTGTCGGCACGGCCAGTCGCAGCGACACGGGCGAAATCACTTTTCGAGACTGGTACCCGGTGGGCGTCGAGGAATACGGATACGTTGCTCCCGATCCCCTCGATCCCAATCTCATCTACGGAGGCAAGGTCACAAAGTACAGCCGGACAACCGCTCAGACACAAGATGTATCGCCGGTAGTGCTGCGCACCGGCCAGTTTCGCTTTAATCGGACTCAGCCTCTGATCTTCTCGTCCGTCGATCCTCACATTTTGTACTTCGGCTCCAATGTGCTATTCAAGACGACCGACGGTGGCAATAGCTGGCAGATCATCAGCCCCGATCTGACCCGCGAAGATCCAGGCGTGCCGCCAAGCCTAGGGGTGTTCGTCGAGTCTGATGAAGCAAAAGGGAAGCACCGCGGCGTTATCTACTCGATCGCCCCTTCACCCAAAGACGTAAACATGATATGGGCGGGGACGGACGATGGTCAGGTGCAGGTTACGCACGACGGCGGTAAGAATTGGAAGAACGTTACGCCTCCGGACCTGACGCCATGGAGCAAACTGGCTCAGATGGATGCGTCGCACTTCGATACGGCCACCGCCTATGCTGCGGTAAACCGGTTCCGCCTGGATGATCTCCGCCCTTATATCTACCGCACGCATGACAGCGGCCAAAGCTGGCAGAAAATTATCAACGGACTTCCCGACGATGCACCGGTAAACACGGTTCGCGAAGATCCGGAACGCAAAGGCCTTCTTTTCGCCGGCACGGAGCACACGGTGTATGTCTCGTTCGACGACGGCGATCACTGGCAATCGCTGCGCCTCAACCTTCCGGCCACTTCCATTCGCGATCTGGTTGTCCATAACGACGACCTCGTCGTGGCCACACACGGCCGGTCCTTCTGGATTCTCGACAATATCACGCCGCTCCGGAACCTGGTCCCGAAGGTCGCGGAGTCCGATGCCTTTCTCTTCCCCCCCCAGATAACCTACCGCGTCCGCCGCAACAACAACACTGACACCCCGCTGCCGCCGGAGGAACCTGCAGGCAAGAATCCGCCTGACGGCGCCATGATCGATTTCTATTTGAACTCTGCGGCTTCCGGTACGGTCGTTGTCGACATCTCCGACGACACCGGCAAGTTGGTATGGCATTTCTCCAGCGCGGACGAGGCGGAAGTGGTGGACGCAGACCAACTCAACATCCCCACCTATTGGGTTCGTCCACCCCAAGTTCTCTCAAGGCAAGCAGGAATGCACCGTTTCGTGTGGAACCTGCGCTACCCGCTGCCCGACTCGCTCCGGCGTGAGTACCCGATCTCGGCGATTCATCGCGACACGCCGCGTTACCCGCTTGGCCCCGCCGTGCTGCCCGGCCAGTACACCATAAAGCTGACGGTGGATGGCAGGAGTTACAGCCAGCCGCTGATCGTCAAGATGGATCCGCGCGTAAAGAGCTCGATGGACGATCTGCGTCGGCAGTTCGAGCTGGAAACGAATATCGCAACCGCCATGCGCCGCGATTATCAGGTGCTTCGGCAAGTCCGCAGTCTGCGCCGGCAACTGAAAGCCTTGCGTGACCGCGTTACTGCCATCCCGCTGGTTGAAGCAGTTACCGCCTTGGACAAGAAGTTGAGTGAATTGGAAGGTGAGGAAGAGGGTAGGATCTTCCTCAGTACCCCCCAGGGACGAAGCCTGGCGCATCTGAATGTCGGGCTGGCCACACTGCTGGAAACGGTGGACAGCGCTGATGCGACGCCAAACAACCCGCAGTTGGCGATCTTCAACGATGTCAAGACCGCGCTCGACCAGCAGCTGGTGAGCTGGGAAAAAATAAAGAGCTCCGATGTTCCCAACTTGAACTTGAAGCTGAAACAGTCGGGCCTGCAGCAACTCAACGCCGAGTCGGCTGTCATCATAAAGCCGGAGTGGCATTCCGTCGAAAAGGCAGCGGGGGAAGATTGAGTTGGCTTCAACCAGCTTGGTTTCGATGGAACGCTGGGCATCCCGCCTTCCGCGTCGTGGGCGAGACGCCCCGAGACAGCCGCCAGGACGACGACACTACGGATTCGTGATGTTCGCCTTCCGCTCCGCCAGATATCTGTGCAGGGCGTCCTGCCAGTCAGGCATCGTGATGCCATAGTTCTGCAAACTCTCAGGACCGAGCACGGAGTACTTCGGACGTTGCGCTGGACGAACGAACTTATCGCTTGTGGTCTCTCGTACAACTACGTCCAACCCTGCAATCGTAATAATTTCCCGGGCAAATTCGTACCACGAGCACTCACCACGGTTAGTGGCCTGCACAATGCCGCTGGCGTCTTTGCGGCAGAGTTGAACAATGGCGCCAGCCAAGTCCACCGCGTAGGTAGGAGAGCCCCGCTGATCGCCCACCACTTCCAGTTGCGGACGGCTTGCGGCCAACTTCAAAATTGTGTCGGGAAAACACCTTCCCCCGGTGCCGAACAGCCAGGAAGTCCGGACAATGCAGCATTCCGGCAGGATCTGACTGAGTTGCACCTCCGCTTCGGCTTTTGATTGACCGTAAACACTGCGAGGTGTGCGTGCATCGCCCATGGTGTAGGGTGTCGTCTTCGTTCCATCGAAGACATAATCTGTGCTGAGAAAAAGCAGGCGGGCGTCCCGCCGCTTGGCCGCTCGCACCACGTTCACGGCGCCGCGACAGTTCACATCGAAGGCCAGGTCGCGATTTCTTTCGCAGCCGTCGACGTCGGTGTAAGCTGCCGCCAGGATGATCCAGTCCGGTTGGGTGCGCTCCACCAGGTCCAAAACCGCTTGCGCGTCACGGATGTCTCCATCCACCGAGCCGAACCCCGTAACATCATCGGCCGTCGCCTCGGACATCAGCGCTTTGCCCAGCAGCCCGGTCGCGCCGAAGATCGTGATTCGCATGTGGCAAGTTCTCTTTGCATCGTCCCACTCTTCGCGATTCTACGAATACTGCGTGGCAATCCACTTTCGGTAGCTGCCATTGGTCACGTCTCTCACCCACTCTTCGTTTTGCAAATACCACTGAACCGTCTTACGAAGGCCACTCTCTAAGCTCTCGCGCGGCTTCCAGTCTAATTCGCGCTCGACCTTGCGCGCGTCGACCGCGTATCGGCGGTCGTGCCCCGGACGATCCTTCACGAAGGCGATCAATTTTCGATGCGGTACGCTGGGATCCTCGGGACAACATTCGTCCAGGATCGAACATATGATTTCCACGATTTCTATGTTTCGCTTTTCGCCCCCCCCACCGATGTTGTAGGTTTCTCCCGCCCTGCCTTGGGCCAGAATCCTGCGTACCGCGGCGCAGTGATCTTCCACGAAAAGCCAGTCGCGCACATTCTGACCGTCTCCGTACACAGGCAACGACTTGGCAGCGCGGGCGTTCAAGATGACGAGCGGAATCAGCTTTTCCGGGAACTGGTATGGGCCGTAGTTATTCGAGCAATTCGTGGTCAGAGTGGGAAGGCCGTAAGTATGGTGATAGGCGCGCACCAAGTGGTCCGCGCCCGCCTTGGAAGCTGAATATGGACTGTTCGGTGCGTACGCCGTCGTCTCGCAAAACGGCGAATCATCTGGACCCAGCGAGCCGTATACCTCATCTGTGGACACGTGCAGAAACCGGAACGAATCGCGTTCCTGCGGCGCTAATTCTCCATAGTACGCGCGCGCTTCCTCCAACAGGCAAAATGTTCCATGCACGTTGGTCCGAATGAAGTCATCGGGTCCTCGGATGGAACGATCCACATGGCTCTCCGCGGCAAAATGCACGATGGCGCGCGGTTTGTGGATCTGGAGCAGTTCTCGCAAGCGCTCGCGGTCGCATACATCTCCTAGTGCGAAGCAATATCGCGGATCCGAAGAAACACCGAGCAAATTGCGTGGGTTGCCGGCGTAGGTCAGTTTGTCGAGGTTAACCACCGGAGTTCGCTCCTGCTCAATCCATTGCAGGATGAAATTGGAACCGATGAAGCCCGATCCTCCGGTAACCAGAATCGTCTTTTGCATGTGAGCAAGCCGCGCCGGGTCAAGTGGTCCGAATGGCGCGGGCCGCTCTGATTGTAAACGACAGGGCCGTGGTCGCACGGCTCACGTACGGGATGGTAGTACCTGCCAGGGCGCTGCTGCGGCCCGCTACGGCGAAGATACGATGCAGAAGCCAACGACCGCCAGACGGAAGTGGCGATGGCGGAAACCAGGCAGCGGATCCGGGGATTCCCACCTTCGTGCCGGCTGGTACGGGAAGTAGACCAGCAAATCGCGGGGACCAGAGAAAGCTGTGCGAACAATTGGTGCCGCGCAATTCGTACTTGCCCGCACGCGCCACGGCCCCGCGGCAACAAATAAGGCTTCTCCAAGTCCTTGGGTCAATGGTGACTTCCACGTTGGGCCGCATTCGGAATAGGCCTGGCGGATCGTCCTCCGCAGCTCGGGCATTGCTTGGGCGTACAGTTCGTCCCATCCCTTCAGCGGGATGAAGCCATCCGCCTGTAGGCTCACCGTTTGGTTAAACTCGGACGCGAAATTTAATTGATTTCGATCACGTCGCTCTTTCGTAGCCGGTAGAGCGGACGGCGGTTCCCCATCTCGTCTGGACTCGATGCACCGTCCGCGATGCCGGGTTTCGGTAGGCCCCGCCGCCCCTTCGCTTGCTTTTGCCGCTTGCGTCGCCTGCTCTTGGGCCACGGCCGCCACCGAACTTGCCTGCACTGCGCGGCAGCCAAGGACCAACGCCACGCAGATCAGAAGTCGTTCCATTCTCTCTTGCCCTATCTTTCTTATCCTCGCCGCTTTTGCCGCAAACCTAGAGCTTGCAAATTATCCCGGCCGCACCCAAAGCAGCAAGACATGGGAAGTGTTGTCCACAAAGGTAGCTGTATGAATGCGATTGCTCTCGCGCCGGAGAGGGCGCTTTCCGATTGGAAGAATTGAGTCGCAACATCGACGCCCCCTACTCAGCATCGGCGCGTGTCCACCCACGTCAAGAGCGCATTGAGCAACGGCGGGGGCTGAGGCGCTGTGGTTCAAGATTGATGGGCATTCGTTCTCATCCTCGTTGGCGGTATCCACAAAAGTAGACTGGCTAACCTGGTACGCTTCACCTCCAGCATGGGCCGAGGCTGAGGAATGCCCGTTATCTGCACTTGATGCAAGCAGTTAAAGGCAATACAGTGTCCTTGCGCACGCTCCCTTTGCTGGTTTAGATCCGGTTTCCCACAGTTCATTCAACCATCTGTGATGTTGATACGTCACAGAAATGCCTACCCGCAATCGTGTAGGCTGCCCTAGTTTGCTGAATTGGACCGGGGCAGTTGATTACGTTCCACAAGGAATTATGGAACCTGCGTGTAGTTCGTCTTCAAACTCGATTGGATTGCTGGTTGCCGACTCCAACCAAATGCAATGCCAGCTTCTGGTCAGCGCACTTCGCCGCCGCCCGGAATTCAAAGTGACTTCCTGCATTCTTGACCCGGACGTCATCCTGCGCGTCATCGGATCGGCGCCGGTGGAGGTGGCCATCCTCAATGCCGACAACCCCAGAGACGGCTGGCCGGACATGACGGTTGTGCGTCGCATGCATCTCGTTCATCTCGCAGTGGCAAAAATCATTCTGCTCGACACTTACGACCGCGACATAGTGGTGAACGCTTTCCGCTCCGGCGCGCGAGGCTTGTTCTGCTTCTCCCAGTACCCCTTCCGGTTGCTCTGCAAGTGCATCCACAGCCTGCATCGCGGACAAGTGTGGGCCAACAGTGAACAGATGCAGTATGTGATCGAGTCCTTGAGCCAGGTGCCTTCTCTGCACATGGTCAACTCGCGTGGAATTCGTTTGCTCACCCCGCGCGAAGAACAGGTGGTTGCCCTGGTAGCCGATGGCCTCAGCAATCGCGAGGTGGCGCAGGAACTTTGCCTGAGCGAGCACACCATCAAGAAATATCTCTTTCGGATTTTCGACAAGCTAGGGATCTCAAGCCGCGTAGAACTGGTATTGTACGCGCTCAGCCACGGCGGCTCCCGCCAAGCCGAATGGGTAGCCGGAGCCAATGCCTAACCCTCGGGACACCAGGCAGGCGAGAGCCAACGCTCGGCGCCAGACATCATCTCTTTTCTGGCATTTTCTTGCAGACGATGACTGTGTGTCCGGTCTTTGAATCAATTCGTGTAGTGACCGGCTCGCAACGGCAAGTGACCGTGTTTGCGTTCTCCTGCTTGCTGACGACGCAGTGCTCAATTACCTCGGCGGAGGGCGGCGGCATCTGGCTGCGCACCGGCGCCGGCGGGGGAGGGGGCGCTGCAGGTTGAGGAGGCGCGACCGGCGTTTTCTTGGACGCACAGCCAGCCAGGAACAGAATCCAGCACAGAAAAAGGATGGACCAGAATTTTCTCATCGCCACAAATAGCAGACCACCCGCCCAATATAACTCGGCCTGGGTGACAGAACCTATAGCATCGGGGATGCCGGATTATGTCGGGTCACGCCGCGGTTCCGTCGCCACGGCGTCAGTAAGGTACGCGGGGCACTGAGGCCGGTCAAACTGGAACGCAAAATCGACGTAAGGTTCCGCGTGGAACATGTTGTCACAGCGTAAATGTACGTACAATAATTTGGGTCCTCAAGGAAGGTAGGATGAGTCGCAGTCGACCGCGCGGAACAGGGAGAGGGCCGAACTCCTGCCTATTTGTAGTTTGCCCTTTGCTCCAGCCTAGTTCTCCGTCGGCACTGGTACTTTTGGTGGGAGCGGTGGGCGAGGTGGCGTGGGGGGTGTCGGGCTTTCTGCGAGCGACGATCCTTTGCGGAGTTCGATTCCGCCGTGCTCGTTGGTGATGACCAGGTGAGGGCCGCCGGTTCCGATAGCGCCGCTGGCTGTCGCCTGGTCGTCGCGGTTGTCGATCTTGAGGGCGTCAAAGTCCGATTCGATTTCGCCGCCGCGAGAGTGAGCGTCTAGTTGGAAAGCAGACTTGTCGGGAAGGTAAATCTGGATGTCGCTGTTCCGGTTGCTCACTTGCATGCTGCCTAGCTTGTTCATGCGGATTTCGACTGCTCCGTTTTCGTTCTCCAGGCGCACATCGCCATTCACTCCCACGAGCCGGACATCCTTGGAGCGGGTTAGGAGACGGAACGGGCCGGTCAGCTCGCTGGCTCGCATATCGCCCGAGTCCATATCGAGGTCACCGTCAAGTCTGGAAAATTCCATGTCGGTGCGGGCCGATTTGAAGCTGACTGCGCCGGCAACTTTCGAAAGCTTAACGTTGTCGAACTCGCCGTTCAGGCGAGCGGCGCCTTTGACGTCTGCCGCGGAAACATCATCCGCCCGTCCCTGAACCGAAATATCGCTGGAGATCTTCGAAACTCGGGCCGAGCCGCGGGTCAGGTTAAGACTCACCTTGCCATTGATGTCGGAGGTAGCGACATCGCCACCCTGACTGGAAATTTCGACGTCGCCATCACGGCCCAGCACGCTGACGCCACCGCGGTGCGAGGTAATCACCACCGAGGCTTTGCGGGGGATGCTCACATCCATGTCGGTCGTAACCGAATGATCGCCGGCGCCCTGCGTATTGGCATTGAGGGTGACGGTATGATCGCTGACGGTGATCTGAGGCTTGGTGCCGGGATTGAACTTGTCCGCTTGTTCCTGGCTGTCCGCGTTTATCCGTTTATGAGCGGTCACGTGAATCTGATTGTCGTCCGAGGCGGTCAGGTTTACCGCGCCGCGATCATTTGTTACGTGCAGGCTCGCGCCGGCCGGAAAGTCCTGCTGTAGCTGATCGTCGTAACTGTAGGTGTGACCGAAAATCTGGAAGTCTTCGTCGCCGATGTTAATGTGGTCGCGTATCTCATCCCAGTTAAAGCGCGAAGCCTGAGTCGCGGACATCCCGAAAATGATTAAGAAGACCAATAGCAAGACGCCGCCGGCTCCGATTCCGGAGGGGCGCGTGCCTTCCTTCTGCGCCTGCTGGTACTCGACCAGCTTGATGACGCCCCAGAGAATGATCAGGGCCGGCCAATACGTCCCGAACCAGCGCAGAAGCGGTTCGGGGTGCAGCACATGCATGGTGGTCAGTAGGAGCACCACTCCCAGCAAGATCAGCACGACCGGACCCGCTACGGACCGCCGCTGTCTTCGTTGTTGTTCCCGCATTGGGTGAGGAGCCTGTACCGGGCTAGCCATTCTTCACCTCCGGCTTCACCTCCGGGTACGGCGGTTGTACCTCTCCGGTCACAACTCCGGGCGGTTGCACTCCGCCCTGGGTGGGGGGTGGGCCCGCGAGCGGACCTGGCTTGCTCGTACTCTCGAATATCTTCACCAGTCCAATCACGATCAGCAGCAAGGGCAAGGTACGGCCGAACCGGATGATGCCCATGCTATCGAGGAGAAACTGAAAACCCAGAGTGAGCAGGACGATCGGCCCCAACAAGCCGCGCCTGTAGCAGCGCGCGCGATCAAATCCTGAGGGTACTTCCCCGATCAGACCTAGCCGACGAACCAGCAGGAAACCGCCGATGCCAATGAGCACAAGCGGCCAGATCCGGTGAAGGCTGAAATCCCAGATGTCGAGGGTATGCAACAGGAAGATTGTGCCTAGGCCGATAAGGACCAGAGCCCCGACCGGAACTTTGCTCGCATCGATCCGGTCGCCGGAGCCAAGTCCGGAGCTAAATGTGGTTCCCAGTCCAAACGGGTCCGGCGGTGGCTGCCCCAGTTGTATGGCCCGGGCAGTGCGCACGGCATCGATAATCTGGTAAAAATAGAATCCCGCGATGGACAGCCCGAAGACGGTGCCCATGGCCTCACTGCCGCTGCTGGCTCCTAAGACCAGCAGGGTGAAGATTACCAGGTGCGCCAGGCCTTTGGCATATTGCCCGGTGTAAACCGCGCCTACCCCGAAAGGGAAGAAGCCGGCCAGAACGCCCGCGAGGGCCGGATTTGGACCCGAGCCCGGCATGGCCGTGGGACTGGAGGGAACGAAACCTGCGGCCGGGGGGGGCGTTGACGGCTGCACGCCTTCCAATCGCGCCGCCAGGCAGCTCTCGCAATAGATCACTCCATGCACCGAACGGGTGCAGTTCGCACACAGCGGTTTTCCGCAAGTGCGGCAAAAGGCCACCGACTGAATGTCGGGGTGGTTGGCACAGTTCATGAAAGCCTCCTGTAAGTGGTCGCGGTCCCTACAGGCGGATCGTTCGGGACCGAAGCCAGCACAGGCTGGTTCTCTCCCTGGCTGTAGTTGCGTTCCTGTTTTTGCTCAGGTTCTCCACTAGTGTTGTTGTTTTTCTGTTCTTTGTTCTGTTGCTTGGGGGTTGTCTCGGCTGGAGCGGTTACTCGTTTGAGCTCTCGCATCCGCGATTCGATTTCATACACGAAGCGAATATTTTCGTAATACTTCACCACTCGACCTGAGGTCTCGTAGTAAGTGCGTTTGATGGCGGTGGGCCGCAGATCCAGGTGCCGCACGTCGCTCACTTTCACTCCGGCCAGGCTGAGCGAAATTGATAGGGAGAAGAACGCCATTCCAAATGACATGGCAAAGCGCGGCTGGCGGCTTACGGCGAGCACGGGAGCGAATACCGGCCGCAGCCCCGCGGTGATTTTATCCGCCCAAGAGGACTCGGCTTTGGCGCGAGCCGCGACCCGCTTGCTCTCGTGCCCCGTCGTGGCCAGCAGAATGTTGTGCATCAGGTTGGCGGGCGGTTCCACCTCAGC
>Ga0137391_10000755_pt1 | contig 22866 bp, 19 predicted proteins | sample 15con2h24BmetaG_FD_101399 | JGI IMG/M metagenome (GOLD analysis project Ga0137391, IMG submission 101399) | Vadose zone soil microbial communities from Angelo Coast Range Reserve, California, USA - 15con2h2.4B metaG | ecosystem: Environmental > Terrestrial > Soil > Vadose zone > Saprolite...
CATCGCACAGGCCCTGAAGCAGGCCTGTATGGGCCGGTCGCCGCGGCGTTCGGCCCGGGTACCGGCACTCCGGACTTCAGTACCGGACCCCGCAGCAAGTCCACGACGAGTATCTGGAACAGCAGTCAGCAGCGTGAATTAACCACAAACTCGCTGTCCGGAAAGCTCGGGGCAGATCAGATGGCAGGCTCACGACGGTGCCTACCTTCGACAACGGAAGCGGCCAGCAGGTGCACTCGCCGCTGTCAGTTACAAGGCCCGTCCGGGCGTTCATCACGACCGAGTAGTCGGTGTCAGGCCGCGCTGGCGGCTGGTAACCGGACGGAGCGCTATGGTTCCAGTTGATCGCCTTGGCATGGACCTCGACGACCCAGACCAGCGTCCGGGGCGGCATCCCGGTACTAACGTCACCCTGGGCCTCGACCGGCTCGCCCTTCGCGTACGTGGTGAGAACGAGGTGCACCCGCTCGACGCGGGTAAAGAACCCCCGGCTCGCTCTCTCTATGACCTGCCTGCATGCCCGCGCCGCCGACATGACGCCGGGCGGCAGCGAACCTCCTGGCGCGGGTCCGCTCGGTGCGCTGCCACATCCAGCAGTAGCCAGCGCGATGACAGTGAGCAGACCACCAATCCGACGTGCCCAGTTTCCGGCCATGGCGACCACCACTACGCGCTGAAGAGAAGCACCTGGCCCGGTGCGGCTTTATCGTTACGACGTAACTCGGGTCCGGCTGGTTCCACGGCGACCTTGCTGTCATCGCTGTTGCCATGGACTTTCTGATCCGTAGCAAGATTCCGGCTGTCCAGATCGATCCGTAGTTACCGGACAGGCCTGCTTCCAGCCGTCGCGGACGATGGCCTGGTCCACCTGCATCCGGAGTTGTCCACGTCCGTTGTTAGCAAATCCGTTAGCAAGATCAGCGAGCTTGGTTCTCTTGACCTGCTGGCCTCCACCGCGACGAGCCACGCCTGCAAGGGCGGCATCGTAGCTGAAGATCAGACCCCGCGGACGTTCCCGCACTGCAAGCTGACCACCCCGGCGCGCGTTCTACCTGCCCGGCCAGGCCACGCGGTCAGCCAACCTGGATAACGCGGCGCGGCGGAGGCAGACTATGCCCATGGGGCACCGTGCCCGGTTCCTTGCGCTCGCCGGTGTATGCGTCTTCCTGACCTCGCTGGCTCTAGCCGCGTGCGGCTCGGCAACGTCAGCCAGGTCGGTATCGCCCGGGTTCACTGGGTACGACTGGCAAGTCGCCGCCATCAGCCACAACGGAAAGGTAACGAGCATTCCGGCGCGGATGCAGGTCGCTTTGCAGTTCTCGCCGGGTGGGCAGTTCGGCGCCAACGACAGCGTCAACTTCCACAGCGGGACTTACCGCACGACCAGCGATGGCTTCACGACCAGCGCCCTGGCCAGCACGCTGGTCGGCTACGCCGGGCACGACCCGGCCGTCCTGCTGGCGATCGGCGCGATCGGCTCTTTCGGCAACGGCGTCCACGCCACGGTTAAGCTGACCGGAGATCGGCTCGTGGTCGGCGTCGACTCCTACACACTGACCTGTCAGCGCCGCGGCTCCCGGGCCGACGTCCCCGCTCCGGCGGGTACGGGTGAATAGCGTGGCCCCTGGAGAGTCGCTACCGTCCGGCGGGGTGGCTGTTCATGGGGGGCGCCGCACCGGTAGCTGACGGACCTAGGCCACTGGTGCCCATGCTTCCGATAGCAGCGTCAGCGGGAGCGGAGGCCAGGGCGCCGCGTCGGCGGCGCGAGCGGCCCGGCGGGCCGCCTTGAAGGGACGTACAGATAGTCCTCACCAACTGAAGGGTCCACAGCTACAGACCTTGAATTATCAGGATTTTCCCGGTAGGTGCCCCGGCGTGTCGTGGTGACGTGGGCCGGTGGCGGGACTACTGCGGGACTATGAGATATCCAGATGGTGGTGGCCTGTCCGCCCTGGGACGGGCCAGGCGTGAGGGGTTGCGGCTGCAGGCCGCGGCGTGGTTTGCGGAGGGGATCGAGCCGCTGGTAGTGGCGCGGAGGCTGCGGGTCTCGCCGAACTCGGCGTATGTGTGGCGGCGGCGGTGGCGTGCTGGCGGTGAGGCCGCGCTTGCCTGGAAGGGGCCGGGCGGGGCGGTGTGCCGGCTGAGCGAGGCGCAGCTGGCCCGGCTGCGCGCCGGGCTGGACCGGGGCCCGGCCGCCTGGGGCTGGGGCGAGGACCAGCGCTGGACCCGGGCCCGGGTCACGGTGCTGATCGGGCGGCTGTTCCATGTGCGTTACACGCTGCGCGGTACCTCGTACCTGCTGCACCGGATCGGCTTCAGCCCGCAGGTGCCCGTGCACCGGGCCGCGGAGCGCGACGAGGCGGCGATCGCCGCGTGGCGGACCGGGACCTGGGCGAAGGTTCGAGGCTAGCGGCGGCGAGCGGAGCGTGGATCTGCTTCGAGGACGAGGCCGGGCAGAACCTGCGCCCGCCGAAGGCGCGTACCTGGGCCCGGCGCGGTCACACCCCCGTGGTCGCGGTGTCCGGCAAGGGCTCCGGACGGGTGTCGGTGGCCGGGCTGGTCTGCCTCAAGCCTGACGCGCGGGGCCGCCTGTTCTACCGGATGCGCGTCCACCGGGGACGCAAGGGCGAGCGCCGCAGCATGTCCGAAGCCGATTACGCCGGCCTGATCGCCGCCGCGCACCACCAGCTGCACGCCCCGGTCATCTTGATCTGGGACAACCTCAACACCCACATCAGCACCGTGATGCGCACGTTCACTGACGCCCATGACGACTGGCTGACCGTGGTCCAGCTGCCCGCCTACGCCCCGGACCTCAACCCCGCCGAGGGCGTCTGGGCGAACCTGAAGAACGGCCTGGGCAACCTCGCCGCCCGCGACGTTGACCAGTTGGCCGCCGTCGTCAGGAACCGGCTCAAGCGCATCCAGTACCGGCCCGCCCTTATCGGCGGGTTCCTCGCTCAGACTGGACTGACCCTCGAACCCGAACCGCCGTAAGACTTAATGCTGGCCTTTCAAGCTCTGTAGCAGCGCTATACCGGGTGGAAGGGACTAATGCTGTTGATCCGGTAGCGCAGTCCGTTGCCTACCTGATAACCACATTGGGTAGGAAACTAGGCCAGTATTCTCGTGGTTGGTGGGGCCGCACGATTCAACAGCTGAGCACGACTACCTCGCCCGCGAGGCAGCTGTGGAGCTACGACTTCCGCACCAACCAGAACTTCACGCTGAAGACCCGTGCCCTCGTGCGTGCCGACCTCGACGATTTCGTCGCCTGCTACAGTCCGGCCAACCGCCACGAGCGCACCGAGACGGAGCGGTTCAGAGCATTCTCTTATGACGAGCTGGCCGCCAGGGACAAGGCGTCCCTGGACATCTTCTGGCTCCGAGACGAGTCGCTGGAGGACAGCGGCAACTGCCGGCCCCGGAGCTGATCGCGGCGGAAATCGTCGAGGACCTGCAGGCGGCCCTGGACCAGTTCGCTGCAATCGCGGCCTCTCTGGGAGCGGCGGACACCACCGCAGGCTGACAGGCATTCCGAGGTGTCGGGCCGCATCGGTGATTGGCATCACATCTTTGACGCCGTGACGAGCAGTTGGCAGCCGCCGGTCAGGCCTTCAGAAGCGCCGTGCACGCAGGTCGCGTGCGTTCGACAATCCGGAAGCGGGAAACTTACGAGAATCCAGTAAGCGGAAGTTGTCCGCACTTCCAGGGGATTGCCAGGTTCCCCGGTTCCCCGTGCCTTGCAGGCTTGCTTGCCCCATGGCGCAGTGCTGTGTGTGCGGGACAGGGCGGAGCGCCGGAGCGCGACGGTTTCCATGACAGCCGGTGCGGGCCGGTATGTGTCGGCCGCGCGGAGCGCGGCGCCCTGTGCACCTTCCACGCTCATGTGTGGCGGTTTGCTTGCACCTTCCCCGGCCATGGGTACGGCGAGTTCCCACGTGTGATTTTGAATTGGTCTCCCCTCCTGCATGTTGTGCGAGAGGAGTTGGAGTGATCCTGACCTCGCCCTCGGGGTGGGGGTGAGGTCAGGATCGCGGAGACGGAGCGGACGCGTCGGCGCTGGCAGGAGGGGGATCGAGCCGAAATCGCGGCGCGCCGCGCCCGCCCGGGCGGGCGCGGCGTTGTGCAGGCGGTGTCCGGGTGCTATACGACCAGTGCGCAGGGTCAACGCCGCCAGGTGTAGTGTCCGCCGCTGTTAGCGGTGTGCACTCCGGGCATCGCGGTGAGGTGCCCGGAAGAGGCGATGTCCGCTGCTTTGGATCTATCCGAGCTTGAGGGCTTTAGCCACCAGGGAAAATGCAGGAGCCAGCCGAGGGTCATGGCCAAAGTTTTCTGCTCCCAGGTATTCCTGGGCGTCGTCACCGAGCGCGCGCAGGTCGTTGGCGAGGTTATTGGCGGAGGCCAGGGTGCCGGGGTAATCTCACCCCGGCGCGAGGCGGCGCCGGGTCAGGGTGTCTTCGCCGGGTTCCCGCGTCGACTCAGCCTCGCCGAGAACTCCCGGGCTTGCGTGCCACGCCGCCCCATAGGGAAGTCGTCATTGCCGACTCCATCTGCGAACGCGGGTGCCACTGGGTGACCTTGACCACGCCCGGCCCCACCAGGTCCAGGCCGTCGAAGAACCGCGTGACCACGTCCCGCGGGCGCCCGACGTGGTTGCCCTCGGCCAGGTGATAGTTCAAGCGCCTGATCATTTCGGCCATTTCCTCGGGGTCGATGTCGCTGGCCGCGTGGGAAATCATCAGGAAGCTCCCCGGCGGTACGGCGGCCAGCAGCCGGGCCAGGATCCAACGTACCTCGTCCAGGTCGGGGATGTAATCCAGGATGGCCAGCAGCATGATGGCGACCGGCTGGGTGAAGTCCAGGACCTCGACTGCCTGTGTGAGGATCGTGGCGGTGTCGCGCAGGTCGGCATCAAGGCACGCGGTGACACCCTGCGGGCCGCTGGTCAGCAGCGCGCGGGCATGGGACAGCACCATCGGGTCGTTGTCGACGTAGACGATCCGGCTTGCGGGCGCGATGGACTGGGCGACCTCGTGAGTGCTGCACGCCGCCGGCAGCCCGGAACCGATATCCAGGAACTGGCGGATGCCTTGCACGCCGGCCAGGTAGCTCACTGTCCGCACCAGGAACGCCCGGTTAGCCCGCGCGGAGCTGCGTATCGCGGGATAGGCGTCGATGGTCTCCTGGCCGGCGATCCGGTCAGCCTCGAAGTTGTCCTTGCCGCCCAGCCAGTAGTCATACACCCGGGCCGACTGCGCCACCTTGGCATCAAAACCACGCGTACCGCGTGAACCTTCGCCACCAGCGCCACGGAGCGCCATAATTCCGGACATAGCCCTACCCTCCTATGCCCGCCCCGGCGCCATCGGACCCGGCGGCAGCCTGCCCGGCCGGCCGCCCCAGCCCTCACCAGCGGTGTCAGCCGCCGCCTCCGCGACCCTGATGGTTCGCGATCCAGGAGGCGGACGGGAACGTCCAGGCCCGGGCAATGCGCTGCGGGGGCGGTTGAGACAGAACAGGGCCCACACGACTTTCCCTGTGTGGCTGGGTGGGGTGTAGCCCCAGGTGTCGGCGAGCGCGCCGATGACGTGGAGTCCGCGGCCGGTCTCGGCGAGGGTCCCGGGCTGTGCCGGCGCCGGGGCCCGTCGGCTGGGGTCGGCGACCGCGCATAGCACGCAGCGCCCTGGCTGCAGCAGGCCGAGCCGGGGCTGCGTCTCGCCGGCATCTGGCAGCGCGTGGCGCAGCGCGTTGGTCAGCAGCTCAGACACGACGACCGCGATATCTTCGCAGCGCTCTGCGGCGCCCCATCGTTGCAGGGTGGCGACGGTGAAATCCCGGCCTGCGCGGACCGATCGGGCATCCGGGCCCGGTGTGCGCGTCGCGATCCTGGGGAAGCAGGTCCAGCCCACAGCGCCGGGTTCTGCCGAGAGCGGCCAGTTCCCGCTGGCCGCGGCCGCCATCTGCACGGCAGGCGCCAGCCAGTGGCAGCCGGTGCCCGTGCCGCTTGCCGCGCTGCCCGCCAGGCGTGGGTGTGCTGTCATGGCGGTCCGATCAATCGCGTTGCGGCGGGCATGAAACGCGGATATGGGCATCCTTCCGCATGCACGCAGCGATTGCAACAGCGCCTGCGCGAGACCTTTGCACGGAGCCGATGCACTAAACTTTTGCACGGGCTTCTGCACTGTGCATTCGGCGTGTTAGGCTGCACGGTGCAACGATGGCCGCCAGTGGGCGCCCCTCGCGTTGCATTCCTTCGCGGGCTCAGGAGAGAAATGATGCAGGTCAGGAACGGCATCCCGGCTGGCCAGCTGCCGACGGCGCGCTGGCGCAAGAGCCGGGCCAGCAATCCCAGCGGAAGCTGTGTCGAGGTAGCCGAGCTGCCCGGCGGCGCGATCGCCGTCCGCAACTCCCGTCACCCGTCCGGGCCGGCCCTGGTCTACACGCGCGCCGAGATCGCGGCGTTCCTGACCGGGGTGAAGAACGGCGAATTCGATGACCTGTACCCGGGCGGCAGCGTCACGTTATCGCCGGGAGCCGCTGGACCTGGCGGCGGCGTGCCGCGACGGTGCCGTATTGTGCGCGCCGCGCTGCCGGATGAGCCCGGCCCTTCCGCATGACCATCCCGGCCCGGCGGCGCCACAGTGGCTCCCGGCATTCAGCGCCCCGGCGACCGCGAACACCGGCGGCATAGCGCAGCGGACGCCGCACAGCGAGATCGGCGGGCACCACCTGGCACGGCCTGCAGCCGCCGACGGCATCCGGCCGGCAGCGACCCGGCAGCCCGGCAGCGTCATGTACCGCTTGCGGACTGCACACGGGAATGGCTAATTTAGCGCATGTGCCAACTCTGTCTCGCAGGCTACCATTAGTGTCCTGGCGGGGAGGCGACGGGCGCTGACCCGCCGGGTCCGGGAGCTGGGATGAGCATGGTTCCGCCGGACGGCGAGCCGCCGGCCGGCAGTGGGGGTGAGCCACGGGGCCCGACGGCGCTGCGCATGATACTCGGAAGCCAGCTGCGCCGCCTTCGGGAGGCAGCCGACGTGACGCCCGACCGGGCGGGGTATGAGATCCGGGCGTCGCGCTCCAAGATCAGCCGCATGGAGCTTGGCCGGGTGGGTTTCAAGGACCGGGACGTGACCGACCTGCTCACCCTGTACGGCATAACCGATGAGCGGATGCGGGCCAGGATGCTGTCACTTGCCCGGCAGGCCAACACTCCGGGCTGGTGGTCGAAGTACGGCGATATCCTGCCTGATTGGTTCGAGGGGTACCTGGGCCTGGAGGGGGCCGCCTCGGTCATCCGCACCTTCGAGCTCCAGTTCGTGCATGGCCTGTTCCAGACCGAGGCCTATGCCCGCGCCGTCACCTTGCTCGGCCACCAGGCCGAACCGGCCGGGGAGATCGACCGCCGGGTGAGCTTGCGGCTCAAGCGCCAGGACGTGTTCACAAACCCGGAGCCGCCGCAAGTGTGGTCGGTGATGGACGAGGCAGCGGTGCGGCGGCCGGTGGGCGGCCGCGCGGTGATGCGCGCCCAGCTGGACCACCTTGCCGGGGTCGCCAGCCTGCCTCAGGTCACAATTCAGGTGGTACCGTTCGGCCGCGGCGGTCACGCCGCCGCGGGCGGCTCGTTCACCATCTTGCGTTTCGCCGAGCAGGAACTGCCGGACATCGTGTACATCGAGCAGCTCACCAGCGCGCTGTACCTGGACGACCGCGAGGACGTCGACCACTACCTGGAGGTCATGAACGAGCTGAGCGCCCAGGCCCTGACCCCGGCCCGCACCGCCCGCTTCCTCGCCGAGATCACCAGGGAGACCTAGCGCGGGGACGCGGGCTGCCCGCTGCCATGACCCGCCGGGGGTGGACGCGGCGACCGCGATCGGCCTGGCCCGATGCGCTGCCCGGCGGCGACGGCTACCGCGGCAGCGACGAGGGAACCTGCCCTCAGACCGGTGGCACGATCCTGTGCGGCCGACCAGGAGGACAGCCGCAAAAAGCTCAGATGGTGCTACCATCCCGGAGGGACAGCCAGGAAGACAACAAGGATAAAGTAGTGCTTTCCCGAACCAGGCAAACCCACCACCCTCAAGGATTCCCCAGATGACCGACGACCGTTCGGCAGTCCCAGGCGGGCTGGACGAACTCGCTGACAGTGCCGGGACCGCGATCGACACAACTGTGCCGCACTCGGCCCGGATCTGGAACTACTGGCTCGGCGGCAAAGACAACTACGCCGTCGACCGCGCGGCCGGTGACGAGTACGCCAAGGTGTTCCCGGGCATAATCGACGTCGCCCGCGCCTCCCGGGATTTCCTGACCCGCAGCATCCGCTACCTGGCCGAGGAGGCGGGAATCCGGCAGTTCCTCGACGTCGGCACCGGGCTACCGACGGCGGACAACACCCATCAGGTCGCGCAGCGGGTAGCGCCGGAAGCCCGCATCGTGTATGTCGACAACGACCCCCTCGTGCTGGCACATGCCCGCGCCCTGCTGACCAGCACCCCGGAAGGTGCCACCGCCTACATCCACGCCGACCTGCGCGAAGCTGACAAGATCAGGGCAGAGGCCGCTAAGATGCTGGACTTCGCCAAGCCCATCGCGCTGATCCTGAGCGGCATCCTGGGACACGTCACCAACACCGGCGAGGCACGCTCGATCGTGCACAGCCTGATGGACGCCCTGCCGTCCGGCAGCTACCTGTCCCTCAACGACGGCACCAACGCCATTGCTAGTGAGGCGTTCGAAGAGGCCGCGGAGACCTACAACGAAAGCGGCGCGGTCCCGTACGTCCTGCGCACCCCAGATGAGATCGCCAGCTTCTTCGATGGTCTGGAGCTCGTGGAACCCGGTGTGGTCTCGTGTCCGCGATGGCGGCCCGAAGCTACACCAGACGGCCCGCCCGCCGAAGTGGACGCGTTCTGCGGGGTCGCCAGGAAACCTTGAGAGCGGCCGCGCCTTCGCGCCGCTTGTCCCAGTGGGGGCCACTGCGGTGGAGCCGCAGGTTCCTCCGCCAATACTTGAGACCAGGTCGGCGGTGGGGCGATTGTCAGGTGCGATGTTGTGGCCTATGGCTGCTCGGCCCTTGTCCGTCTCTCGATGCGGCGTGGCCTGGCGAGCCGCGCGATGTTCGAGTCCGCATGGAGCTGATCAGGCGTTCCGGTGAAGGATTGCGCGGCGTTGTAGAGCGTCCTGTCTGCTGGCAAGGTTAGCTTTGGTTCGAGGACATCCAGCAGGGCCCTTCACTGGCGTCGTGCGGTCGACGTCCGGAGCAAGCTGGAGATGGCCGGGTCATTGAAGGCGCGCAGCGCTCGGCCTGCCTGCCGCGGGTCTAGCACGCCGAGCAGTCGGTTGTAGGACGGCAGGGCAGCATCGGAGACCCCGTGGCCGTTGCCGAGGAACGTCGTTACGATCGCGCACACATATTTAGTGCTGAGCGCGTCAGGGACGTGGCCTTCCGGGCCTATGAGGTTCTCAAGTGCACGCGCGGGCGCTGGCTCGTTGTAGAAGTTGTCCCATCCGTTGTGCGCCATCATGAGCGCGTCGATCGCCGTGCCGATCTCGACGACACGGATCTTCTCCGGCAAGTATCCAGTGCCGTCCACAAGGTCAAGGAGTTCGCGGGCGGCGATGGCCTGACCGGTCTCGGCGCTGGCCTGGAAGCGGCCGTGTCGGGTACCGAAGGCGTGCCGAGCGTCGTCACTCACGAAATCCCAGAGCTCAGGCCAAAGCAGGCGCACGTTGTGTGCCACCACGGCTGTGCGTTTGACGTCGGTGTAAAGGCCGAACAGGCCGGCCGCGAGAGTATCGGCGCGGTCGGTCGGCAACTCCTCGAAGAAACTGGCGGTGGCGGCAATGCTGGCGGTGTCGAGCCGTCCGGCCTTGATGTTGCTCAGCAGCCGGCCTGTGTTGGCCGTGATCGGATCCGGCGGCAGCGTGATGACCTGGCGGATGCAGGTCCCAAGCCAAGTTGCGAGTTGCAGGCCAGTGAGCTCGACTGGTTGGGATGCGCTGCGCTGGCGTGATTCCGCATGTAGCGGACGTTATCGACCTGGGTAAAACCAACGTCGGTGAGCAACCCGATCTCCCGGCTCGCTCGGAGTAGGTCCACATCCTGGACTAGCGGCAGGTCCTCGGGCCCGCTGAAATGTTTCCGCATATCGCCGGGAACGGCGATGTCGTAGAAGTAGCCGAGATCGTAGCCGCTGACCCGGCGGCGCAGTTCGTTGACCGTCTTGTCCCACAGGTAGTTCAAGGCCTACAGACCTGCGTTCGACATAATTCGGCGGCTCTAGAGGCCGGAGACAAGGTGTGACCTGGGAAGCACGTCGAGGCACGCCGCGGGGGCGTGTCTCTAGGGGTTTGAAGATCGTTCCCGGGGGGTCAGGCGGGCTGGAGCGCGATGATCTGCTTCGGCGGGGTGATGGCGAGCTTGGCGAGCAGGTCCCGCTGCGGCTTGGTCAGCTCGGTGCGCTGCCGGAAGGCGCCGGCCGGGCCGGTGAACGTGCCGGCGTGCAGCCGGTCCAGGTGGCGGCGGACGTTGTTCCACGTGTCGCCGGTGGTGGTCTCGATGATCCGGATCAGCAGCAGCGCCAGCCAGCACAAGATCACGTGGGCGCGGATGCGTTCTTCGAGGCGGTGGCAGGCCGGCCGCAGGTCGATGATCTGTTTCATGTCCCGCCAGCCGCGTTCGACTTCCAGCAGCTGCTTGTAGCCGAGCGCGATGTCCTCGGCGGAAAGGTGCGGGTCGGAGGATCGCAGCAGGTACTTGCCGTCGAGGTTGGTCTCGGTTTTGATCTTCGCCTTGCCGGTGCGCAGCAGCCCGGCGGGGGTGACGCGCAGGTACCGGTTCAGTCCGGGCCTGGCCGAGATACGCCCGCGTAGTTCCGCGCGTTTCATGGCGGGCAGCGCGTCGGAGCCGTCGATCAGTTCTTCCAGCTGCGCGACGAGCTGGGCGCGCATATGCGCATCGCGGTCGGCGGCCTCGGGGTTGAAGCAGATCACGAACCGTTCATGCTCGCTGATCCGCACCTCCTTGACCCGCATGTTCCCGGCGATGCCGGTGTAGCGGCCCTGGCGGGACAGCGCGGCCTTGACCTCGGCCGAGCCGGAGCGCAGTTTCTCCCCGATGATGTAGTGGTGATCACCCGAGCGCAGGTACCGGCGGTTTTCAGCTGAGGAGAACCCGCGGTCGGTCACCCACACGATCTTAGATAGGGTCCAGTCCCGCATCTCGTCCTTGACCTGCCGGATCACCACCTGGTCGCTGGCGTTGCCGGGCCAGCACCAGCACCGCACCGGGATGCCATCGCGGGTGACGGCCATCCCGATCACGATCTGCGGCAGATCATCGCGGGAGTCCTTGGATTTGCCGTGGGTGCGGAACCCGGACTTTTCCGCTTCCTCGCCCTCGTGCCCGCCGCCGGGCAGCCGGCGGCCTTTGCCGTCGCGGGCGACCGGCTCATCGGGCTCGCCGAGTTCGAAATAGGTGGAGGTCGTATCGAAGAACAACAGGCCGGCCTCGAGATTCAGCAAGGTGGCGACCTTGTCGAAGACCCCGGCCTCCAGCCGTTCGCGCGCGTCGTGCAGCCAGTCCATCGCCCGGTAGCAGGCCTGCTCGCCGATCCCGGGCAGATTCTCGATGTGCACGTCGCTGCTGATCCATTCGGCGGCGGCCAGTTTCGAGGACGGCGCCAGCGCCCGGTTGGCGACCAGGCCGAACAGCACCCGCTCGGTGGCGGCCGCATCGCGGGGCCGGCCCCGCCGCGGGCCACGGTCCAGGCCGGTGATGACCTTGTCGATGCCCAGCCGCCGCCACAGCGCATCGAGCACGAACGCGCCGCCGAACGGCCGTGACTCCTGGAATACCAGGTCAGAACCTGCGGTCGCGGCGAGCGTGTCGGCCGGGTCCAGCAGCTTGGATAGAGACGCGACCAGCCGCTTGATCGCCGCCCGGTCCAGGGCGTCCTCGCGGCCGAAGCTGTACAGCACCTTGGGCACCGACCGGCCTGCGGCCGGGTCCCACTGGTTGTGGGCCAGGTGCAGGTAGCGGACGGGGGTGCCGTCCTTGTTCGTCCGGCTGGTCGTCTTCACATACATCGTCTCTAGACGATATCTGGTAAGCCGTTATCCCTGAGCCAAGCCAGCGGAAATCGTGTCTCTAGGTAATTCCGCGCCTGCAAGCGGATGGCGACACGCTGACCTGCGCTCTTACACCGCCAGGACCTCTAGACAGCCCGAATTATGTCGAACGCAGGCCTTACGGGCGTTGTCGACGAAATGGCCTATGAGATGGTCGCCAAGTTAGACGAGGTGTTCGGTTTTCGGCTAGAGGTGGCCGAAGAGGGCGGTGCGGGGACGCATGGACGGGCCTGGGTTCTTCGCGCCAGCTGCCCAGATCGCGGGCTTGCCCGGTACGGCAGCCAGCGCGGTCAAGGCCGTCGACTGCGGGGGACAGGTCCAGGCGAAGCCGTAGAAGGCAGCGCGCTGCGCGCTGGTCAGCTTGAACTGGCAGAGCAGGTAGCCGCCGTAGTTCTGGCCGGCGTTGATCTCGGCGATGCTCCAGTTCGTGCTGACCGGGGCGAACGACGTTGACAGGACCGTCCAGGCGCTGCCGTCGTATCGCTCCAGGACCGGCTTTCCGTTGGTGTCGGCGCTGTCGGCGGCCTGGTCGACTTGGACCCAGACGTCGTGGCCGGAGACGGTCATGGTGTCGATCCAGCCGTGGCTTGTGCTGATCGGGACGGGGATGGTGGTCCAGCCGGTTCCGTGGCGCTTGGCGATGACCGGCGTGGTGGCGGTGGTCTCGCCGCCGATCCAGACTCCGGCGGCTGGGCTGGCGGCCAGGAAGCCGCAGCCGATCGGATCGGCCGACGTCGACCGCGGCTGGGTGGCGAACACGAAGCCTGCCGGGCCGGCGATCTGCTGCCACCTGCTGCCATCCCAGCTCAGCAGCGCTGTAGGCGGATGGTCGTCGGCGGCTGTGTAAGCCAGCGCCCACACGCTCGGCCCGGACGCGGCAGCCAGCGAGTACAGCGCGGCGGAGCGGGGATGCCCTGCTGGGCCGCGCTCCACTTCGTGCCGTTCAGTGGATCAGGTTGGCGCCGCCAGGCATGGCGTCGAGCACGTCTGTGACCGCAGGCCAACCGCATCGGTAGAACGGCCTGGTGGACGTACACGCGAAGACGGCCTTGAACCTTGCCACGGTCCTGGAGTTGGCAGCTATCGGGGGCAGGGACAAGAGTGACCAGGACGGGAGCACGTTGGCTGACACTTGAGCGTCCACTGGGTGCCGAACAGCCATCCGACGTGTCAGCAAATGGCGGGTTTCTGACATGCCTCACAAGTATCTGAGGGGGTCGTTCTCTCCCGCCAACGGGCCGCCATTCGGTCGTAGCTCGTTTGGCGCTTTGGTCGCGCGGCGGCGCATTCAGCAAGATGGCGCCCATTGCAGCTAGCAAGAATACCGCCCCCCGGTTTTCCGGGGGCGCGGATGGATGGCTGCTGGCGACAATGCCTGGGGACCGCGTACGAGCGATCATCGGAAAATCCGCACAAATCCGAAACCGAAGAGGCGCATCAGAAGCCCGGGCAGGGCGGGCCTGCCTGGCCCGCCCAACCGATCTGCACCCGAAGGAGTCATCAATGTCACGATCAGTCATCCCCAGGATCCGCCCGCGCCGCCGCACTACGGTCCTGGCCTCGGCCTGCGTCGCCCTGGCCGCGGTCGGGGCCCTGACGCTCACCGGAACCGCCAGCGCAGCCCCCAGCGCCGCGACCGGCACGAAACCCTCGTGCAGCAACACGACGCTGAACGGCACCTACACCTTCGGCTACATCAGCTGGCAGATCGCCAAGGGCAAGAGCACCCCGGCGTCCGAGGCCGGCTTCGACACCTTCAACGGCAAGGGCACCAGCACCGGCGTGATCACCGCCGTCTATAACGGCGTCGTGGCGGGCAGCAACACGCCCGACACCTCCACCTACACCATCAACGCCGACTGCATCGGGACGATCGTGTTCCACGCCGCCGGCAGCCTGTTCCACTTCAATGTGTACGTCAGCCCATCCGGGAACTCGTTCAGCCTGATCAACACTGATGCGGGCAACGCCGTCGCCGGCACCGAAACCCGCGTGACCCGGTAACACCACGGCGCGCGGACCTGCCGGGCCGCCTGCGGCAACAGGAAGGCCCGCGCGCCGCCCGGGCCACCGCCGCCGTTTCCCTGCGCGGACCGGGCGGGGCCGCCCCAGTCGGCCATGCCGGGGCGCCCTAGTTGGCGCCGATGACCTTGAAGTCCTTGTTGACGAAGATGTGGTGCGGCCAGTTGACGCCGATGTAGTGGACCTCGTACTCGCCGTTGCTCAGTAGGACGACACGGTCGACGATGCCCCCCGGGTAGGCGGCCAGCGCAGCTTCGGTCGCCTTATTGGCTGCCGTTCCGCTGACGATCGTCCCCGACCCCTGACTGTAGTTCGCCGGGATCTGACCGACCTGCTTTGACGTGGTCGGTGCACCGCGCTGGAAGGGGATCACCTTTGCCGCCGAGGAAGTCGCAGATCCGCCGCCGCCAGTCGGCTGCACGATGACCTGCGTGGCCGTGATGGTCGTTCCGCTGGTCGTCCCGAGTACGAGGACGGGCTCGCCTGTTGTAATGGCACTCGCCGAGGTCGAGCTCGTCCCCTCCTGGTATGTCGTGGAGGACGCTTCGTTGACGGTCACCTTCTGACCCGCTGATGTCGACATTGTGAAGCTCGACGTGGACACGCTGCCGACCGTGCCGGATGCTCCCCCTGAGGCCGGTCCAGACCGAGCGTTGGATCGCCCGCCGCCGGATCCGAGACCGCCAGCAAAGCCGCTGCTGGCAGAGGCTGAGCCGCTGCTGGCAGAGGCTGAGCCGCTACTGGCAGAGGCTGAGCCGCTGCTGGAGGTTGCGCTGACGATCCCGTAGGAACCGCCGGCGACCGCGATGGCCGCGACGCCGACAACGATGGACCTGGTGAGTTTGCGGGAAAACATTCGTTGAGCTCCTGTCGTCGATACCACCGCTGATCTGAGCGTGGCAGCCGACGCTGGAACTGCGATGGAAGCAACCCGGAAGGTTGCCGAGAGGTTGTTCGGCACGGGCTGACCCCCAAGTGTCAGCCAACGGTTCTCCCAGGGCACATTCAGGGCACATGACCGCAAGATCCGCTGGGAAGCGATGAGAACCGCTGAGATCTCAGCCGCAGGTCAGGCCACATGCCGGGCACATCCGCGCAGGCCGGGATCCTCCCCGCGCAAGACCCGGCCTACAGGCCGACTTGCCGTCCATACGAAAGTGGCACCCTGCCAGCGACGGGCTGCGGACCAGCACTACCGGCCGTCATCATGAAGGAGTGAGTACCACACCTCTTTGGGTACCGCTCATCGTTGCTGGCATGGGCGTACTGGGCGCGACTTGTCCGGCGTGATGGTCCGGGAACGTGGCACCGGCAGGGCTGCAGGCGCAGTCGCGCTGAGCTGACCAGGGAGCCGCGCGACAGCAAATTACCTGAAAGATCCGCCTGTGCGCGAAGATCGCCCCCGGTAACGCCCGATGGTACTCACGTCACCGAACGTGAGGGGAACGGTATTGCGTGAAGAGCCGCCACGGCCCCGTTCGGTGCCACTTCCCACGATGCTCCCGGCTGGGTAAACCAGCGGTGCGGCGGCCGGCCCGGGTGAACAGATGCATTTGCCGCGAAATTGCGCAGGAAGTACGGTCGAAGGAGTGGCAAGCGATTCAGGTGGCAACAAGAGATCATCAGGCCCCTGGTATGCATCGGAGCCCCCGACCGCTCCTTTGCCAGCCGTAGCGTCCGGGCCGTCCGGGAACGGCCGGCGAGGGAAGCGGCGAAAGGTCATCATCATGGTGACCGCAGGGGTCCTCGCCGTCGTGGCAGGCATCGCCGCGGCCATCGTTACGGTGGTCGCGCCCGGCGGGAACGCGAACTCCACCGGCTTTTTGCCGACGGGAAGCTCGGCCGCACGGGATGCCGAACAGATCACCAGCGCGTTCCTCCAAGCGTGGCAGACTGGTGACCTCGGGCAGGCTGCCCGCTACACCGATCACCCCTCCGCGGCCAAGGCCGCGCTCGGTACCTACAGCAAGTACCTCCACCTCAGGAAGCTAACTGCCACGGCCCAGAGCGACACCGTGGCCCCGTCGGGCACGTCATCGACGCCGCGGGAATCGGTCGGGTACGCGATCAAAGCCACGGTGGCGACGTCGGACAGCGCCAAGGCCCTCAGCGGCACCTGGAGCTACGACGCGTCGCTGGTCGCCTACCAGCAGCGGAACTCGCAGCTGTGGTATATCGCCTGGGCACCCGATGTCCTCGCGCCGAACCTCACCGCGTCCACCCATCTGGCGGCGGTCATGGTGTCTCCCCAGGTCGTCTCGGTGAACGATGCCAGCGGGAACGACGTCACCTCGTACGGCGACGCCGGGCTGACCACGATCGCGGGACTGCTGCAGCGCCAGGCGCCATCGGGTCACGGAACTCCGGGCCTCTACGTCGAGATCCACACCGCCTCGAACCATGTAGTGCCGAACAGCCAGGCGGTCGTCATCCCGCCGAACAACATACCGAACCTGGCCACCATGATCAGCGCGAAGGCTGAGACCGCTGCGCGCGCCGCCGTCGCCATGCACCAGAACAGCTCGATGGTCGTCATCCAGCCTTCCACCGGCAACATCCTGGCCATCGCCAACAATGACGGCTACAACGATTTCGCGCTCACCGCCCAGGTGGCGCCGGGCTCGACGATGAAGGTGATCAGCTCCACGGCCCTGATCAACGCCGGGGTGCTCTCCGCGTCCAGCAATGTCGCCTGCCCCGCGACCTACACGGTGCAGGGGATCACCTACCACAACGACAACAACGAAACGCTGCCGCCCTCGACCCCGTTCATCACCGACTTCGCCCAGTCTTGCAACAACGCGTTCAGCACGCAGTGGCAGCACCTGTCCGGCGGCTTCCTCGCTCGCACCGCAAAGGAGTACTTCGGCCTGGACCAGAACTGGAACATCGGCATTACCGGCCTGTCGGCCAGCTATTTCAACGCTCCGGCAAGTGCCAGCGGTTCCGAACTGGCTCAGGAGGCGTTCGGCGAGGGGCAGCTAGTCGCATCGCCGCTGGCGATGGCCTCGGTGGCGGCCACCGTGGACAGCGGGACGTTCAAGCAGCCCATCCTGCTGGCCGGAACCAAGCAGGTGACCGCCACCGCGCTTCCGGCCAGCACCGACGCGCAGCTGAAGCAGATGATGCAGGCCGTGGTGAGCAGCGGAACAGCCGCGTCGATCGGGTTCGGATCGGGCGTCTACGCCAAGACCGGGACCGCCCAAATCCAGGGTCAGGAGCAGCCCAACAGCTGGCTCATCGCCTTCGACCCGGCCAAGGACGTCGCGGTCGCCTGCCTGGTGGTCAACGCCGGCTACGGCGCCCAGTACGCCGGCCCGGAGGTGAAGGCCTTCCTGGGCAAGTATTGACCGATCCAGCCTGCCATGTGGGGTTCCAAAACAGGGCATAGTAGCTGACCTGCGGGTTCGCGAACGAATAGAAGAGGCGGCATGGAGACCACCGGCTAGCCTAGGACGCTGCCAGGTCAGAGGCCCTGACACAGTTTCGGTACCCTACAGGCGTTCCGCACGGCTCAGTCGGCCAGTGCCTGGACGAGGTCGGCGATCAACTCGGCGCAGTCTTCGAGGCCGATCGACAGGCGCAGAAGGGAGTCGCTGACGCTGACCGGGGCGCCCGCGGTGGTGCAGTGGGTCATCCGGGCGGGATGCTCGATCAGCGATTCCACGCTGCCCAGCGACACCGCGAGGGTGAACACCCGGGTGCGTTCGCACACCCGGCCGGCTGTGTCGGCGTCGCCTTGCAACTCCATCGATACCACGCCACCGAAACCACCCGGCATTTGCTTGGCGGCCAGCAGGTGGTCGGGATGACCGGGCAGCCCCGGGTAGTGCACCCGCCGTACGGCCGGGTGCGCGGCGAGGAATTCGGCGATCCGCTGGCTGCTCGCGCAGATCTGCCGCATCCGCACCGGAAGTGTCTTGATCCCGCGTTGCACCAGCCAGGCTTCGTGTGGGGCGGCCGCCGTGCCCAGCATGCCGACGTGCCGGCTGATCGTGGCGCCCACCTCATCGGCGGCGGCAATGATCGCGCCGCCGGTGATGTCGGAGTGGCCGCTCAGATACTTGGTGGTGGAGTGGATCACCAGGTCCGCGCCCAACGCGATGGGCTGTTGCAGGTACGGCGAGGCGAAGGTGCTGTCCACCACCAGCAGCGCGCCGGCCCGGTGCGCCAGGTCGGCGACGGCGGCAATATCGGTGACCTTCAGCAGTGGGTTCGACGGGGTCTCGGCCCACACCAGCGCGGTTTCCGGCCGGATCGCGTCCAGGTCACCCATGTCCACCGCGGTGTAGGCCAGGCCCCACCGTTGGTAGACGTCGTGCACTAGGTCCCAGGTCCCGCCGTAGACGTTGTCCGGCATCACCAGGTGCGCGCCGGACCGGCACAGCGCCTGGATGACGGTTGTGCAGGCCGCCATACCGGAGGCGACCGCGGCCGCCGAGGCGCCGTTGTCCAGTGCGGCAAGGCATTCTTCGAGGGCGGCGCGGGTGGGATTGGCGATGCGGGAGTAGTCCCACCCGGATTCCACCGGCCGGGCGTGAGGCCGCACGAAGGTGGACACCTGGTAGATCGGGGTGGTCACCGAGCCGTTGTGCCGGGCCGGATCATGGCCGGCGTGCACGGCGCGGGTGTCGAACGCGGTCACAGCGAGTCTCCCAGCCCCATGGATTCGCGGTACCACCGGTAGTACCAGCGGCCGATGATCTCCTGCTCGGTCGGCACCAGCACCCCGCCGTTGGCGTAGGCGCGGGATCTCATGTTCGGCTGGCACCATTCCGCCGCGGCGAAGTCCTGCTGGTTGACCAGATGGAACAGCTCGACGGCGTCGCCGATGTCATGAGCGGCGACCGTTTCGGGCGGGAAAAGCCACTCGCACACCACTTTGGTGAGTTCCGGGCCCACCGGCTCGAACCGGTGCACGATGACATGGTCAGGCAGCAGCGACAGGAAACAGTTGGGCCGGATGACCATGCCGAAGTACCTGCGGTCGTCTCGGTCCTCCAGACCCGGCAGCCGGGGCAGGATGGTGTCGCCGCTGACCGAGAAGGAGGCCTTGTCCTCGGCGAAGTGATAGCCGTTGGTCTCGTAGGTGGCGTCCACGCCGCCGGTGAGGCTGCGGAACTGCGGCAGGGTGTCCACGAGTTCGGGGTGGATGGTGGCGCAGTGATAGCACTCCTGGAAGTTCTCCTGGATGATCTTCCAGTTCGCCGCCACCGTGTAGTCCACCCGCTTGCCTGCCACCAGCCCGGCCAGGTCGTAGCGGGCGAACTTGGCCCGGTCCCCGCCGAGCCGGTAGTCCAGCTGCCGCCACATCTGCTCGTCGAACGGCGTGGGGTTCTCGGCCAGGTTCAGCCAGACCAGCCCGTGCCACTCGGCTAGGGTCACCGGGTGCAGGCCGTAGCCGGCTTTGTCGACGGTCGCCATGGACCGCCAGTTGGGTGCGCTCATCAGGCTGCCGTCTAGGCGGTAGGTCCAGGAGTGGTACGGGCAGCGGATCGATCTGCCGACATCTCCGGCGTCGGTCAGGCAGAGCGTGGCGCCGCGGTGCCGGCAGACGTTGAGGAAGGCGCGCAGTTCCTGGTCGCGGCCACGGACCACGATAACGTTCTCGTTCCCCACGGTCGCACGCACGAACCGGCCCGGCGCCGGCACGTCCTCGGCCCGGCATACATACAGCCACTGCTTCTCGAAGATGTCCCGCTTCTCCAGCTCGAAGATCGCGGGATCGGTGTAGTACCGACCGGGTAGGGTCGGCAGGAACACCGAGGACGGAGCCATGGTCATGGCGCGCTCCCTCACTGTTGCGCGGGGTTTGTCGACGTGTCTGGGGATGAGTCGCCGTGCGGCGCCTGGGCCGCCCGCGAGAACCGGAAGTCCGACGGGAAGCCGGGATCGCGGACCGCGGGCCGGTCGATCGAGAACGCCGCGATCGGGTAGTCGGTCCGCCCGTCGATCGCCAGGTCGGCGAGGATGTGCCCGATCAGGCCGGCGAACTTCGCGGCATGCCCGGCGCCGACGAACAAGCCGATCCGCGGGTTGCCGGGGATCGTGTCCAGGATGAAGTTCCGGTCCGCGGTGAGGTCGTACACGCAGGTCTTGCTGACCAGCTCCGGGCCGACCGCGCCCGGCAGGTACCTGGCCAGGAACTCGGCCACCTCTGCGGTCTGCCCGGGGTCGGGCTCGAACCGGCGTGTCTGCTGGGTGACGAACCGGCCGGACATGTCGCGGGCCGCCTTCACCGCCGCCTCGCCGTACACCGGGAAGCCGTAGAACGTCCTGTCGTGGCCGTGGAAGATCCAGACCGGAAACCGGTCCGGCGTGAAGGCGCGCAGGTCCGCCGCGGCGAAATAGGTGACCTGCTCCTGGGTGAGGGTGAGCGGAAGGTCTAGCCCCAGGCCGGCGGTCATGGTCTCGGTCCACGAGCCGGCGCAGATGGTGAGCGTCCCGGCTTCGAACACGTCGCTATCGGTGTGCACCTCGACGTGGTCGGTAAAGGGCACGATCTTGCGCGCCGGTGTCCGGTCCAGGAACCTCACGCCGAGGGCCCGCGCCCGGGAGATATGCGCCGAGTTGACCCGCCGGATGTCGAGGATGCCTGATTCGGCCTGGTAGAGGCCGACAACATCGGCCCCGACCCGCCACTGCGGCCAGCGGGTTCGCAGTTCGGTTCCGTCCATCACCTCGCACGCGTGCCCCTGCTCGGCCAGAGCGCGGGCATAGCTGCCGATCTCGGCATTGCCGGCGCTGTCGTTGGGCGCCAGGTGCAGGCCGCCGGTGATCCGCAGCAGCGGGAGACCGGTCTCGTGCTCTAGGTCGCGCATGTGGTCGTAGGCCGTCCGGGTTAGCGATGTGTACTCGGTGGTGTGGTAGGAGTGTCGGATGATCCGGGAGTGGTCCTCGGACGCGCCCCGGTCGTGGCCCAGCCGGTACTGCTCAATGGCCAGGACGCCCCCACCGCCGCGCCTGGCCAGCCAGTAGGCCGCGGCGCCGCCGATGCCGCCCACGCCCAGGACGATGTGCTCGTAGGTGCTGGTCATCGGCGTCCTTCCATGGGTTGCCGCGCGCGCCTGGGCTGACTGCCAGTCTGCCAATCGGGCGCGCGCGCGTCATCCGGCACGGCGTCGCGGATTGCGCGGCAGTTCTTCGGCATCTGTCGTAAGGCTCGGCCGTCGAGGTGCCCCGTACATGTGGTGCAGCCGCAGCGTCAGGTGCATCAGCAGCCGGTCGCGACCGTCGCGCAGGCTCAGCCCGGAGATCTGCTCGACCCGGCTCAGCCGGTGGTACAAGGTGGTGCGATGCACGCGCAGTTCGGCCGCGGTACGCCGCACATCGCCCGCGCAGTCCAGAAATGTGCCCAGGGTGGGCAGCAAGGTAGATGCCGCCCGATCGGCCAGCAGCCTGGCCGCTCCCCCCGGCAACAGCGCATCCGCCCATACCTGGTGCGGGAACTGGGGCCAGCAGGGCGTCCGCGCTCAGCTCCGCCCAGCAGGCCGCGCCGCAGTCGTCCACAGTGGACAGCGCGATATCGGCCTGCCGCTTGGCCACGGACAGCTCGGTCAGCCCCTGGACCGGGCCGCCCGCACCGATGCGCCAGGAGCCCGCCTTGCTGAGCTCGCCGAGCAGCGCGCGAACGGATCTGCCCAGCCATTCGCCGTGCTGGCTGGCGCGACCGGTGATGATTACAGTGGCCCGCCGCGGCCAGCAGGCGGTCAGCGTACGCACCCCGGACTGGTCCCGGAAAAACCGTTCGACGTCATCGAGGAAGGCGGTTGGCGACTCGTGCGGCAGGCCGTCATCCGCAGAGGAGTGCCTGATCAGCAGGACGGCCACCTGGCCGTCATCGTCCAGCAGGCCCCGGTCGACCACCTCGTCCCGCGCCACGCTCCGGATGGCGGCGTCCTGGCTGAGCAATTGCTCCGCCAGCTCATGCCGCCGCACGCGGTCCCGCCCGCCGGCGAGCAGCCGACCGTGCAACACAACGCCGATCTCCGCCGCGGTGCGCGCGGAATCGGCCACCTGCTCCTCGGTGAGGTCCCCGAACCGGTCGGTGATCCATACGAAACCGAGCAGAAGCCCCCGGCACCGGATCGGCACGCACAACCGCTGCCACAGCTCCAGCGCCGGATTCTCAGGCACATAACCCGGCCCAGGCAGTCGGGCGATCTCCTCGTGCCGTACGTCCTCCGGCCGGGTCCTGCGGTGCAGCAATGACCAGACGCGCGCCGGGTCCGCATCGCCGAAGTCCACGCTCGCGGCGACCAGCCGCAGATCGCGATCATCGACAAGGACCGCGCGTCCGAGGCGAGTGGCCAACCCGTCCGCAAGTGCCTGAATCTGCTCGACGCTCATAGCTCACCTTCGGCGACGAGTGTTAGGAATCCTGATCAAACACGTTACGTGCTGCTCGATCCCGCATGGTCGACCGGCTGTCCCGCGTGCGGTTCAGGTCGGCTCGCTAGCGGTCTGATGGACCAGCTCGATGAGCTTTTCGGCTCGCCAGGTGCAAGTCAGAACAACGGCCGAGGGCACCATCGCGGTTAGCCGGTGATCTGGTACTCCTCGAGCAGCCGGCGTCCCACGATCATCTTCTGGATTTCCGCAGTGCCCTCGCCGATGAGCAGCATGGGCGCTTCCCGGTACAGGCGCTCGATCTCGTACTCCTTGGAGAAGCCGTAGCCGCCGTGGATGCGGAAGGAGTCCTCC
>Ga0137391_10000757_pt1 | contig 22857 bp, 16 predicted proteins | sample 15con2h24BmetaG_FD_101399 | JGI IMG/M metagenome (GOLD analysis project Ga0137391, IMG submission 101399) | Vadose zone soil microbial communities from Angelo Coast Range Reserve, California, USA - 15con2h2.4B metaG | ecosystem: Environmental > Terrestrial > Soil > Vadose zone > Saprolite...
CCGGCTGGGCCACGATCGTCACCGCACGCGGGGCCATCGAGGCGCGGGTGCTCGTCACCCGCAGGATCCGCCCGCTCTGGCTCCCCGGCGCGGGCGTCATCCATCAGGTGGGCCTGCCGTACCACTGGGGGAGCGCCGGCCTTGTCACCGGCGACGTCGTCAACGACCTGCTGCCGTTCGCGCTCGACCCGAACGTGCTCATCCAGGAGAGCAAGGCCGCGACCTGTGACATCCAGCCTGGCCGCCGGCCGCGTGGCCCGGCGCTCGAAGACCTGGTGGCGATGTACCGCCGCGCGGCTGGCCTTGGCCCGGCGGAGCCGCGGGATTAACCCCGATCGTGGGGCATGAGGGGCGGCGCACGGCGCGCGCGCAGTGCCGCGACGGCTAGCACCGCCAGCCCTGCCAGCCCGGCAAGGACATAGCTGTTCCCGCCGATCAGCTGTAGCCCGTGCCAGTGGTACTCCCTGAACCTGGGATGGTCGCCGGTGGCGAAGTACGTGCCGGGCCCGAGCGAGATCAGGCTCGAGGGGACGAGTGCCGCATTGCTGACCCAGAACTGCGGCCATGCCCCGAACACGGCGGCGAGCGCGGCCGCCGAGAGCCACCACGCGGCGCGCGCCTGACCGCGCGCGCGGACCGCGAGGTCCGCGAGCAGCACGAGGGCGGGCACGATCCACACCCAGTGGTGGTCCCAGCTCAACGGCGAGACAAGCAGCCCGGTCAGGGCGCAGGCGAGCATGCCGGGCACCGGATGCCCGGCCCGCTCGAGCATCACCGCGCAGGCCAGGCCTGCCACGGCGACTGCCGCGGCCGCGACAAGCCAGGGCGAGGCGGAGCCCGCCACGCTGCCCGCGAAGCGGGTGATGATTCCCCGCAGTGACTGGTTCCCGCGGGTTCCGGGGAAGACGATGCGATTCGCCTGCAGGAAGAGCCTGTCCACCCAGTAGTAGGTGGAATCGCGCGGCATGACCGCGAACCCGAGCGCCACCGTGGCGCAGAACGTGCCGGACGCGACCGCCGCCTGCCGGAACCTGCGGGTCAGCACGAGATACGGGATGAAGATCAGCGGGACCAGCTTGATCCCCGCGGCGATGCCGATCCCCGCGCCCTTCCACCAGCGCTGTCCTCCTGGGTCGCCACGCTGGCACAGGTCCGCGATGATCAGCAGCATGAGCAGCAGGTTGACCTGGCCGAGCACGAGCGTGTCCTGCACCGGGTCGGTGCGGAACGCCACCGCGGTCACCAGCAGCGCCGCGCCCGCGCGCACCCTGTCCCGCCTGTACCCCAGGGCACCGAAGGTCAGCCAGGCCGACGCGGCGAGGGCGGCCACGCTGGCGATCGTGATCAGAGCGCGCAGCGCGGTCCAGGGCAGGACCGAGGCGACGGCGAAAATGACCGCCGCGAAGGGGGCGTAGGTGAAGTGCACCCCGTGCTGCCCCGTCCAGTCGTAGAGCGGCGAGGACCGGCGGGCGTCATACAGCGGCGAGACGTGACGCGCGATCAGGCCGCCGTTCCGGTAGACCACCAGATCCCGCATGGCCGTCATCGCCTGCAGGTGGGTGACCAGGTCGGCGACATAGACGATCAGGACGCACAGGCACGCGAGCATGGCGAGCGGGAGAAGCCACCGGCCGCGTTCCCCGCGGTCGCCGGAGGCCGCAGGCTGCCCATGGCGGACGGCTGGCCCTGCCCGCGCCACGATAATCCCTTCGCCGAACGTCGGCCCCGGGTGCTGCCCCCGCCCAGGACAGCACGATGATAGCCGCCAGGCAGCCGGCTCAGCCGCGGAACGCCCGTGGTCACGCGAGGTGCGCGGCGGCCGTCAGGCCCGCACCGGTCTGCAGCGAGACCAGGCGCCGCAGAGGTAATGGCGCGACCGGTATCTCCGCCTCCGCTCGGCTGCACATCGTCGCGAAGCGATCGCGGGCCGCGTCGAGCTCGGTGCCGAGAACGGCCCGGCAGCTGCCGTCGGCTGTCTCGGCCTGGAGCAGCCGGATCAGCATGCCCGTCGCGCGCAGCGGCAGCCGGCGCACGCTGTTCCTGATGCCGGTCACCTCGCCGACGGTCGCCAGCCGGCCCTCGACCTGGCCCGAGCTGGCGCGCCGTTCCCACATGGCGGCTGCCGCGGCGGCGATCGCCAGCGTGTCGGTCACGCCGGTGTACAGCGGTCCCCGCGCGGCCAGCAGCGGATCCGCCCTGGCCACGGAATCGGCCAGCGGCTGGATGTCGCGGCGCAGGTCAGCGGCGGCGCGCAGGAGCATCTCCGGGTAGGGAACAGCGTCGCTCGGGTCGGCGCACCGGGGATCGGCCCACAGCGGCACCTCGGCGACGAGCGCCAGGGCGCCGTAACGGCCGGCATAGTGGCCGCTCGAGGCACCGTGGGTGCGGGTGGCGGTGCCGCTGGCCGGCTCGGCGGCGGTGGCGTCAACCGGAGGCCCGATGTACACCCCAGGCGCCGCGGAAGGCCAGCCGATCGCATCCGTCGGGCCGAGATCAAGCGGAACCTCGTGATCGGTGGCCAGCTTCGCCAGGCTGCCCGCGAGGCCGGGCAGATCATGACTGATGACGAAGAACGCTCCGCCCAGGTCGGAGTTGTGCAGCGAGTACAGGAACTGCGGGCGCAATTCGTCGATGACCCGCATCAGGGCCTCGGTCTCGGGGAGGGTGCGATCGAGGGGGGCGCGCTCGCCGGGTGCCGGGAACGTCCACTCCGGCTGCTCGTATCGCGCGGGCCGGTAGAAATGCCGATGATAATGTCGCAGGGCGAATGGCCCGCCATACCAGCCTTCGTTCAGCCTGGCACCGTCCGGATCGATACACGGGATGAAGTGCCAGGTGTATCCGAGACCCTCACGAAGATCCGGATGAGCGGCCACTAATCTAGCCAGCTCGAGTACGGTCAGAAATCCGACCGGCTCGTTCGGATGCGGTCCGCCGAGGACGAGAGCATGGCGCCGCCCCGCACCTATCGAGAGCATCCGCAGCGGATAGCCTGAGCGTGCCGCCCCTACAGCGCGCAGCCGGCACAGCCGCGCGTAGCGCCCGGCCAGCTCGGCGATCGCGTTGTCGAGTTCATCTACGGTAGGTATCCGTGCGAATTCTGGGATTTGGCTGGAGTAGATGCGAGAATCCAGCACACCCGGTCCTTTCCAGCGCGGCCGGTCCACCCCATAATCGCATTCTACCAAAGTGGTAGAGTGCCGACGGAAGGCGGGAGGCGAGGCGTGGTCTCGCAGGTGCTTGCGCAGCGGGCCGAGATCGAGCGGGCCATCGAGGGGCAGACGCTCTGCGATCGCCTGCGGCTCACCGTGGCGGAGTCCGGCGGGCTGCCAGCTTTCGCCGACAGGGACACCGGCGATTGGCAGACCCTCACCTGGGCGCAGGCCAGGGAGCGGGCGCTGCAGCTTGCGGCGGGATTCGCCGCGCTGGGACTCGCGCCAGGTGAGCGGGTCGCACTGATGCTGCCGAACAGGCTCGAGCACGTGCTCGCCGACCTGGGGGCGGTACACGCCGGAGGCGTCCCTGTCACGTTCTACTCGACCCTTGCCCCGGATCAGGTTGCTTTCATGGCGGCTGACTGCGACGCGCGGATCGCCGTGCTCGACGGTGCCGCCGAGCTCCCGCGCTGGCAGCCGGTGCTCAGCAGGCTGCCGGGCCTGAAGAAGATCATCGTCAGGGATCCGGCAGCATGCCCGGCTAGTCCGGATAGCGAGCTTTATCTGCGCTGGGACGACTTCGTCGCGCTCGGCAGGGAGCGGCACGCGGCCTCGCCTGACGCGACGGCGCATCGGATCACCGCGATTACCCCGGATGACCCTGTGACCATCCTGTACACCTCCGGCACGACAGGGAACCCCAAGGGCGTCATCCTCACCCACCGCAACGTGCTCTATCAGCTGACGGCCGCCGACGAGTCCCTCGGCATTCCCGCGCAGGTCCGCTGGGTGTGCTACCTGCCGCTCGCGCACATCGCCGAGCGCATGTTCAGCATCTACGGGCCGCTCCATAGCGCCGGTTACGTGCACTTCTGCCACAACGCCGTCACAGACCTCGTCCGAACGGTCGGGGATGTGCGGCCGACCTCGTTCTTCGGCGTGCCGCGGGTCTGGGAGAAAGTCCAGGCCGGTATCCAGGCGCTGCTCGCGGCCGAGCAGGATCCGGGCAGGCTGGCAGCCGTCGGGCGGGCGATGGACACCGGGCGGCGCTACGTGGCCGGCTGCCAGTTCGGCCACGCCGTGACAGCAGAGCTCGCCGAGGAGTTCCGGCTGGCGGACGAGAGCGTACTTGGGCCGATCAGGTCGCTGCTCGGCCTCGGCGAGACGGTCGTCGTCGCCAGCGCCGCGGCGCCGCTGCCACCGGAGGTCGCCAGGTTCTTCGCCGGTCTCGGCATGAGGATCCTCGACCTGTACGGGATGACGGAGACCACCGGCGCGGTCACCGCCAACACGTCACGGGAGTTCAAGCTCGGCACGGTCGGGCGATCGCTGCCCGGCATCGAGGTCAGGGTCGCCGAGGACGGCGAGATCCTCGCCCGCGGCCCGGTCAGCACCCGCGGTTACCTCAACCTGCCCGACGCGACCGCCGACCTGATCGACGCCGAAGGCTGGCTGCACACCGGCGACGTCGGCTCGCTCGACGAGGACGGCTTCCTGTCCGTGCTCGACAGGAAGAAAGAGATGATCATCACTGGTGGCGGCGAGAACATCTCGCCGGCCTCGATCGAGAACCTGCTCGTCGAGCACCCGCTGATCGGGCAGGCACTCTGCTACGGAGACGGGCGGCGTTACGTGGTCGCGATCCTCACCCTGGACGGTACGGTCGCCCCCGCCTGGGCGAGGGCACGCGGCATCGGCGCGGGCTCGCTCGCCGGGCTCGCCGACCGTCCCGAGGTGCTCGCCGCCGTCGAGGAGGCGGTGACAGCGGCCAACGCGCGGCTTGCCCGTGTCCAGCAGGTCAAGCGCTGGCGGCTGCTGACGGTGGAATGGACAGCGGAGAGCGAGGAACTCACCCCGACGCTCAAGCTCAAGCGGCGCGTGATCCACGCCAAGTACGCCGACGTCATCGACGCCATCTACGCGGACTGACCAGGCCCTGCCGTCCGGCGTCTGTCAGGCACCGAGTGCGGTGACGCGGCCCGCGACGGTCAGCCAGTGGCCGGGGGCGGACCTGGCCGCCTCGGCGCTTCCCGCCAGGTCGCAGAGGGCCACCGCCGCGGCGACAGGCGGAGGCGACGCGGCGGTGATCAGGCCGGCCACGAGCACGGCCCGGATTCCGGCTTCCGCCGCGGCCTCGAGCACAGCGCCGACCACTTTCCCCTCAGCGGAGGTCGTGTCGTAGCAGCCCTCCCCGGTGATCACCAGGTCGGCGCCGGCGAGGGTGCCTCGCAGCCCGGCGATCCGGCACAGCTCAGGGCCGCCGGCCACGATGGACGCTCCCCAGGCCGCGGCGAACCCGTATCCCGCGCCTCCCGCGGCACCCGACCCTGGCGCGTCAGGATCGCCGCCGAGCAGCGCGGCCAGGCGGCGGAGACCGGTCTCGAGCAGCTCCACCTGCCCCGGCTCCGCGCCCTTCTGCGGGCCGAACACCGCCGCGGCGCCACGCGACCCGCAGAGCGGGGCGCGCACGTCGGCCAGGCATCTCACCCCGCCCGGAGGCGGCGGCCTCAGCCGGGAGGTGTCGACGGCGGCGAGACGGTGCAGGGCGCCGCCGCCGCGGCGCAGCTGACGCCCTGCCGCGTCGAGGAAGCGCGCACCGAGCGCGGCGAGCGCCCCGGTACCGCCATCGGTGGACGCGGACCCGCCGAGACCGATGGTTACCCGCCGGGCGCCATCGTCGAGCGCACCGGCGATCACCTCGCCGAGGCCGGCCGTGCTCGCCCCGAGCGGATCCGGATGCCCCATCAGCGGGAGCCCGCTGCTGCGGGCCAGTTCCACCACGGCGCCGCCGTCAGGCAGCGCCAGCCATCCGGCCGCCACGGGACGCCCGTCTGGCCCGGTCACCGTCATGCGGTGCGCGACCGCGGCCGGCGTCGCCGCCGCGACGATCTCGAGGGTTCCCTCGCCGCCGTCTGCCAGCGGGAGGCACACGAGCTCGTCCCCCGGCCGTGCGCGCTGCCAGCCCGCGGCCAGGGCCGCCGCCGCGTCGCGCGCGCCGATGCTTCCCTTGAAGGAGTCCGGGGCGACAACGATGCGCACGAGCGGCAGGCTACCGCCCCGGTCCTTCCCGCTCCTAGCTCTCGGATGTCCCGCGCGCGTGCGCGCCGGTGCTCACCACGCGCTCGTTCTTCTCCGTGCGTTCAGTCTTCTCCGCCGGACCGGCCTGCGCCGGTACCTCGGGGGCAGGCTCGGCCTTGCCGGCTGTGGCTTCCCTGACCCCGACGATGGTGAACCGCCCGAGCGCGACCGCGGCGAAGAACATGATGACGACGCCCAGTCCGTAGAAGAAGCCGACCTGCTCGACCGCCCGCAGCAGCGTGCTGCCCACGGGGGCTCCCCCCGCGGGGACGTGCCCTGCTGTCCACAGCGTGCTCATCGCGTTGCCGATGGCGAACCACGCGCCGCTGAGCGCGGCGAGCCACGCGCCGAGCACGGCGGTCGGCCTGAAGCTGCTGCCCAGCACGATCATGCCGCCGAGCAGCGTGGCGACGCCGGGCACGATCTCCAGCCAGAGTCGGCCGGAGGTGTACGCCCAGGACTTGTCGGGCGTGTAGGCGTAGTGGAAGTAGGGGCCGACGAACGGGATCAGCGCGCCCCAGGCGCCAAGCAGAACAAGCAGCATTCCGCTAAGGGCGCCGCGGCTGCGCGGAACTCGCAGCATCCCAGCCATGGTAATCACTCCCTGCTCAGGGATAGTAGAGATCCACTACAAGGCCACTACCCCTTGCTCCGGCCTATATGCCGCGAGGTGCGGGGGTATCGTCGCGATCGTGGACACCCGGCGGCTCGTGCCGCGCACCGACGCCGTGCTCGCCGACCCCCGGCTCGCCGCCGCGCAGCAGCGGCTGGGCAGGGCGCTGGTGAAGGCCGCCGTCACCCGCGCGCAGGAGCAGGCGCGTGCGGGGGCGATCGCGCCAGAATCCGTGGCCGACGCGGCCGTCGCCGCGCTTCCCGCCCGCGCGAGCACGCTGACGCCTGTGCTCAACGCGACCGGCGTGCTGCTGCACACCAATCTCGGCAGGGCGCCGCTGTCAGCGGCGGCGAGGGAAGCCCTCCAGGCGGCGGCGGGCTGCACCGACGTGGAGTTCGACCTCGCCGAGGGCGGTCGCGGGCGCCGGGGCCGCGGCGCGCTCGCCGCGCTCGCCGCCGCGGTCCCGGCGGCGCAGGCCGCGGGAGTCGTGAACAACAACGCGGCCGCGATTGTCCTCGCGGCGACCGCGCTGGCCGCCGGCCGGGAGATCGTGATCAGCCGGGGCGAGCTGATCGAGATCGGTGACCGGTTCCGGCTACCCGAGCTGCTCGAATCGACCGGGGCGAGGCTTCGCGAGGTCGGCACGACAAACCGCACCACCGTCGCCGACTACGAGGCGGCGATCGGCCCGCAGACCGCGTTCGTGCTCAAGGTGCACCCGTCCAACTTCAGGATCGAGGGCTTTACCGGCCAGGCTGGCGTCGGTGAGCTTGCCGCCGCGGCGGCAAGCCGGGGCGTGCCGGTGGTCGCCGACATCGGCTCCGGGCTGCTGGCCCCGCATCCGCTGCTGCCGGACGAGCCGGACGCGGACTCCGCCCTGCGCGCGGGAGCGGCCCTGGTGACCGCGAGCGGCGACAAGCTCCTCGGCGGCCCGCAGTCCGGCCTGCTCCTCGGCCGCGCTGACCTGGTCACAGAGCTAGCCCGGCACCCGCTAGCGCGCGCGCTGCGGGTGGACAAGCTGACCCTCGCGGCCCTCGAGGCCACCCTCGCGGGGCCCCCGGTACCGGTAGCACTGGCCCTGGCCGCCGACGCCGGTTCTCTCTATCAGCGTGCCGTACGGATTTCATCGCGGCTTCGCGTGCACGGAATCGACTCTCACCCCGTGGCGAGCCAGGCGGCGGTCGGCGGCGGCGGCGCTCCCGGCGTCCTGCTTCCGAGCGCCGCGGTCAGCCTGCCCGAGGGCCTGGCCGTCGCGTTGCGCTGCGGCGATGCGGTGCGGCGCGGGGCGGCGCCCGCGGTCGTCGGCAGGACAGAGGGCGGCCGGCTGCTGCTCGACGTCCGCGCCGTCCTGCCCGAGGACGACGACCGGCTGTGCGCGGCGATCATCGCGGCTTCATGAGGGGCGGCACTGGCATGCAGGTCGTCGCGACGGCGGGGCACGTGGATCACGGGAAGTCGACCCGCTGATGCAGGTCGTCGCGACCGCCGGGCACGTGGATCACGGGAAGTCGACCCTGGTGCGGGCGCTGACGGGAATGGAGCCGGACCGGTGGGCGGAGGAGCGGCGCCGGGGCCTGACCATTGACCTGGGGTTCGCGTGGATGACGCTGCCGGACGGGGGACGGCTGGCCTTCGTCGACGTGCCGGGACACGAGCGGTTCGTGCCGAACATGCTGGCGGGCGTCGGTCCCGTGCCCGCCGTGCTGCTCGTCGTGGCGGCTGACGAGGGCTGGATGCCGCAGACCGCCGAGCATCTCGCCGCCGTGGACGCCCTGGGCATCCAGCATGGGCTGCTCGTGGTGACACGGTCCGACCTTGCCGACCCTGAGGCCGCCCTGCGGCAAGCCGCCGAGGAGACCGGCGCGACCAGGCTCGGCGCGCTGGACGCGGTCCCGGTGAGCGCGGTGACGGGGGCGGGCATGCCGGAGCTGCGCGCGGCGCTCGCCCGGCTGGCCGGCCGTCTCGGCGTGCCTGACCCGGCCGCGCCGGTGCGGCTGTGGGTGGATCGTGCATTCAGCATCACCGGCAGCGGCACGGTCGTCACGGGGACGCTGCCGGCCGGGGCGCTGCGCTCAGGGGACGAGCTGCTTGTCACTCCGTCGATGCGGCCAGTGCGGGTGCGGGCACTGCAGTCGCTCGGGGAGCCCGCCGGGCAGGTGGTCGGCGTTGCCCGGGTCGCCGTCAACCTGCGCGGGACAGCGCTGGCCGGGCTGGCCAGAGGGATGGCGCTCGTCACGCCCGGCCGATGGACGATGACGAACATGATCGACGTCCGCCTCACAGGGTCCCCTCCCGCCGCGCGTGAACTCACCCTGCACATCGGATCCGCCAGGACCCAGGTGCGGATCCGCAGGCTCGGCGGCGTCATCGCCCGGCTTACCCTGCGCGAGCCGCTGCCGCTGCACGTGGGCGACCAGGTGCTGCTCCGCGACCCGGGGGCGGCGCGGAGCGCGCGGACGGCACCGCTGATGCTGGGCGCCCGCGTGCTCGACCCGGTCCCGCCGGCGCTCGTCCGGCGCGGGGCCGCCGCCGCGGTCGCTGACGAGCTGGCCGGCTGGCCTGAGGTACCCGCGGCCGGGGATCTGCTCCGCCGCCACAGGCTGCTGCACGCGAGCGTGCTCGCCACCATGGGCATCGAGGAAAGGCCGGTGCCCGTCGTGGCGGAGTGGCTCGCCGATCCTGCTCACTGGGCAGGGTTGCGCGAGCGGCTCGCCGACGCCGTCAGCGCGTACGCCGCCCGGGAGCCGCTCGCTCCCGGGATGCCGGTTGACGCGGCCCGCGCGGCGCTTGGCCTGCCCGACCGCCACCTTGTCGGGGCACTCGCAGCCGCGCCGCTTGAGGTCCGCGGCGGGTACGTATTCGTAGGTGCTGGCCAGGGGGGACACAGTTCTTCCCCGGGAGGCGCCCCCGGACCCCCATGGCCCGATACCCCCCGCGGCACTGGCCTGGGGGGCCGCGGTTCTCCCCAGGGAGGCATCCCTGAGCCGGTCGTGGCTGCCGCGGCGAAACTCCGCGGTGACCTGGCCGCCGCCCCGTTCCTCGCGCCAGATGCGGACCGGCTTCGCGAGCTCGGCCTGGACCTCAAGGCAGTTGCCGCCGCAGCACGGGCCGGGCTGCTGCTGCGGATCAGCGAGCAGATCGTGCTAGCCCCCGGAGCCGCCGCCGAGGCGGCCCGCGTGCTCGCGCGGCTGCCGCAGCCGTTCACCGCGGCAGAGGCCAGGCAGGCGCTGCACACCACCCGGCGGGTGGCCATCCCGCTGCTTGAGTACCTGGACCGCGCGGGCGTCACTGAGCGGCTGGCGGACGACCGGCGCAGGATGCGCTGAGACCGGCCGATCACGCGGGAACCCGGGCGGCCCGTGTCATGGGGAAGGGGGCCGTGTCACTGGGCAGGGGGCCGGGTCTCCAGCCACGCGGCCGTGTCCGGCGGGAGACGCCCGTCTTCGACCGGCCCGCTGGCCAGCAGGACCCTGTCATGCGAGGGCAGCGGTGCCGGGGCGGTGCCGAGGTTGGCGGCGAAGGCGAAGCCAGGCTCGCGGCTGAAGGAGAGCATGCCTGGCGGACCGTCGAGCCAGGTCATGCTGCCGCTGACAAGCCCGGGGTGTTCGCGCCGCAGGCGGAGCGCGGCGCGGTAGAGGCCGAGAAAGGAATCAGGATCGCGCTGCTGCGACTCGACGGTGTAATGCTGCCAGTCCGTCGGCTGCGGGAGCCACGTGCGGGCCTGCGCGTCGCCGGCCGCGGGCGAGAAGCCATACGGCGGCGCGGCGCCGGACCAGGGCAGCGGGACGCGGCAGCCGTCACGGCCGAGCTGACGCTCGCCGCTGCGGCGGAAGGCCGGGTCGGCGCGAACCTCGGGCGGCAGGTCGAGTACCTCGGGCAGCCCGAGCTCTTCGCCCTGGTAAACGCACACGGAGCCAGGCAGGGCCAGCAGCAGCAGCGCCGCGGCGCGGGCACGCCTGCTGCCAGCACACAGGTCGGCCGTGGTATCGGGGGTGAGCTGTCTGGCGGCTCCGGCACCTGGGCGGGAAGTCAGCCCGTACCTGGTGACCGGGCGGGGCACGTCGTGGTTGCCGAGGACCCAGGGCGAGCCGGAGGCCGCCGTCATACCCACGCTGGCGGCGATGGCCGCGCGCAGCGCGCCGGAGTCCCAGCCCGTCGTGAGGAACTCGAAGTTGAACACCTGCGGCAGCGCGTCCCCGGTCACATAGTCGCCAAGGACATCGATCGTGTCGTACCAGACCTCGCCTATCGCGGTCCGCCGGCCAGGGAACACGTCAGCCGGATAGGAGTCGAGGATTCCGCGCCAGGACTTGTACAGTTCATGCAGCTCGGGCTGGTGATAGTAGCCCGACCTGGCATGGGAGGGCGCGGGATCGGCGGTATCGGCCAGCTCCGGGTCCTTGAACAGGCCGTGCGCCACGTCAACCCGCAGCCCCGCGGCCCCCCGGTCAAGCCAGAACCTGATGACCTTCTCGAAATAGGCGGGAATCTCGGGGTTGCGCCAGTTCCAGTCGGGCTGGCCCGGGTCGAACAGATGCAGGTACCACTGCCCGGGGGTGCCGTCCGGCTCGGTGATCCTGGTCCAGGCCGGCCCGCCGAACGTCGACTGCCAGTTGTTGGGCGGCCAGGCCCCGTCCGGCCCTCGCCCGTCGCGGAACAGGAAGCGTTCCCGCTGCGAGCTGCCCGGCGCCGCGGCGAGTGCCTGCCGGAAGAAGGGATGGTCGGCCGAGCAGTGATTCGGCACCAGGTCGACGATCACCCTGATCCGGTGCGCGGCCGCATCGGCGACCAGGCCGTCGAAATCGGCCAGCGTGCCGAGGAGCGGGTCCACGCCGAAGTAATCGGAGACGTCATACCCGCCGTCCGCGAGGGGAGACGGGTAGAACGGCGAAAGCCAGATGGCGTCCACGCCCAGATCTGCCAGGTAACGGAGCCGGGAGCGCACCCCGGGCAGGTCACCGATGCCGTCACCATCTGTGTCCGCGAAGCTGCGCGGGTATACCTGATAAACGACAGTCTCATGCCACCAGGGAAGGTCAGGGCTCACAGGACACCACCGTATCCCTCCCGTTAGAGTCGGGAGCGGAGGCGTCCGGGTGCCTGGTGGTCCCCCCGGTCTTCAAAATCGGTGGACGGCGCGCCGCGCCGTCGGCGGGTTCGATTCCCGTCCGCCTCCGCGCGGCGTCGCCGGTGAAGCAGCAGCGGCGAGAATGACACATATCAGCGGGTGTGAAATGCGGGGAAGCGGCGGGACGTAGGCTGGGGGCATGCTAGCCGACTCGTTTGGGCGGGTGGCGACGGATCTGCGGGTGTCGCTCACCGACCGGTGCAACCTGCGCTGCGCCTACTGCATGCCGCCCGAGGGGCTCGACTGGCTGCCCAAGATCACCGTCCTCACCGACGACGAGGTGATCCGCCTGATCCGGATCGGCGTGCGGCGGCTCGGCATCCGCGAGGTGCGCTTCACCGGCGGTGAGCCGCTGCTGCGCCCTGGCCTGGTCGGCATCGTCGCGCGCAGCGCCGCGCTGCGTCCCCGTCCCGAGATATCACTCACCACGAACGGGATCGGGCTGGCCAGGACGGCGGGCGCGCTGCGCGCCGCGGGTCTGGACCGGGTCAACGTGTCACTCGACACGCTGCGGCCGGGGACGTTCCGTGAGCTCGCCAGGCGAGACAGGCTCGCCGACGTGCTCGCCGGGCTCACCGCCGCCGCCGTCGCGGGCATGACCCCGGTCAAGGTCAACGCCGTGCTCATGCGCGGGCTCAACGACGACGAGGCGGTGCCGCTGCTGCGGTTCTGCCTGGCCAGCGGGTACGACCTGCGCTTCATCGAGCAGATGCCGCTTGACGCCCAGCACGGCTGGCGGCGTGGCGACATGGTGACGGCCGATGAGATCATCGCCGCCCTGTCAGCGGAGTTCGTCCTGACCCCGGATAATCCTGGCAGCCGGGGATCGGCACCCGCCGAGTCGTTCCTCGTCAACGGCGGACCGGCGCGGGTGGGCGTGATCGGCTCGGTGACCCGGCCGTTCTGCGGGGCCTGCGACAGGGTCCGGCTGACCGCTGACGGCCAGGTCCGCAACTGCCTGTTCGCCCGCGAGGAAGACGACTTGCGCGGGCCGCTCCGCGCCGGTGCGAGCGACGCCGAGCTTGCCGACCTGTGGCGGCGGGCCGTGGCACCGAAGCTGCCAGGTCACGGCATCGACGACCCGTCCTTCCTGCAGCCCGACCGGCCGATGTCTGCCATCGGCGGCTGACCGGCGGTCGCCGTGCCAGATGGCACCGCCTTCGCCGGGACTGCCACCACGCTCCCGTTCGGCGTAATCGTGCTCGCGGGCGGCAAGGCGGCAAGGCTCGGCGGTGCCGACAAGCCCGGCATCATCGTCGGGCAGCGGACCCTGCTTGCCGCTGTGGTGTCGGCAGCCACAGCCGCTGGAGCGGGGCACGTGGTGGTGGTCGGGCCGCCACCGCCCGGTCGGCGTACCGCCCGCGGGCTGTGCTTCGTCAGGGAGGATCCGCCGGGGGCGGGGCCGGTTCCGGCCCTGCGCCGCGGGCTCGCCGAGGTCTGTGAGCAGCACCCCGCCTGGGGGGGCGACGCTTCGCGCCCCCAAGACCCCCCGCAAAGGGCACAGCAGTGGGTGGCGGTTCTCGCGGCCGATCTGCCGTTCTTCCGTGCCTCGCACTTGCGGGCCTTGCTCGCCGCGGCTATCGCTGCCGCGGCTGCGGACCGGCTGGCCGCGGGCGCTGTCCTGGTCGATGACGCGGGCCGCCCGCAATGGCTGGCCGGCTGCTGGCGGGCGGACGCGCTGCGCGCGGCGGCCGATGCGTACGGCGGCAGCTCGCTGCGCGGCCTGCTCGGCCCGCTGCGGCCTGCCCTGCTCCGCATCGGCCTAGCCCCGGGCGAGCCGCCGCCCTGGCTGGACTGCGACACGCCCGAAGACGTGCGCCGCGCGCGCGAGTGGTCCGGGTGACGGGATCGTCGCGGGAGCTGTCATCAGGTGTTCCCGTTCGGAATCCCTGAATTGCCGGTGGCCGCCGCGGTGCCGCCGCCCGTGCCGTTGCCCGCTGTGCGAGCCTGGAGTGCCGGCCCGCCGGTACCCCAGGCAAGCGGCGCGTACCGGTATCCGACGCTGCGGACAGTCTGCACGCACCGGCCGTACTTGCCGAGCTTGCGCCGGATCCGCGCCACCTGGTGCTTGATCGCGCTGGAGTCCTCGGGCGCGCGGTGCCCCCACGCCTCGGCGGCAAGGCTCTCCGTCCGGATCACCACCCCGGGACGGCGGACCATCGCCGCGAGCACGGCGAACTCCTGTCGGCCGAGCACCACGACCTGCGCCCCGATGCGCACGGCGTGCGCACCGGGCACCAGGTCAAGCGGCCCGGTCGCCTCCGCTTCGTCCGGTATCTCCTGCCAGCGCGTCGCCCACTGGCGGACCGCGCGCACAAGGTCGCCGGTGCGCGGGCGGTCCGGCATGACGTTGACGCCGACGCCGAGCTCCTCGAACGCGCGGGCCGTCACCGGGCCGACGGCCGCGACGCAGACCCGCCCGGACAGGCTGCGGGTGAGCCCGTCCTGCGCCCCGATTCCGGACGCGACGAGGAAGAGGTTGCGGACGCACGGTGCGCTAGTGCAGGCGAGTACGTCGATGGAGCCGTCCACGATCTGGCGGACCAGATCCTCGGCAGGACCGCGATCATCCGGCAGCACCCACCGGTACGGTGCGACGAGGAGTACCTGGGCGACACGCCGACGGAGCCCGCTCAGAGTGCCGACGACCTCGCCGCCGTGCACCTGGACGGCCAGCACGTCGTCGCCGGTGACGCGCTCGGCCAGCCACGAGCAGACGTCGTCCATCGTTTCCTGCCGGGACACGAAGACCGGCTCGACACGGAGCGCCCGCAGGCCGCCGAGGCTCTTCGCCCCGCGGCCGACCACTTTCTTCTCGCGCAGTATCGATTCGACATCGCCTCGCCTGCCGAGCTGGGCCGCCGCGTTGAGCCACGCGGACAGCCCGCTCGCGGTGGACACCACCACCCAGCTGGGATCCGCGGCCAGGATCTCGGCAGTCTCCCCGGCGAGCAGCGGGTCCTGCTCCGGCGGCACGGTCGCGAGCGTCGGCCCCCACGCGACCAGCGCCCCGGTCCGCTCAAACGCGGCAGCGAGCTCGCGCCCCTTGCGGGCGGCGGTGATGCCTACCCGGATTCCCTGGAGAGTCATGAAGGCAGCGTGCGACCTTCCTGTTTCGCCCACGTTACATGTCTCGGAGCCGCCTGGTGTTCACACGTCTGAGTGCGGGTGGTGTTGCATGTCTGCGGGTCCTGGCTGACCCCAGTCTTTGATGCGCATGGGCACGCACGGTTTCCTTGCCGTTTCGATCGCGTAGAAACTACGTCGATCGACCAGGCAACGCAGAAGTAACACGTTGTTTACCAAAGTCTGCGCCGGTCTGTCCCAGATCGGTTGAGCGGTTCGCCGGTCCGCAACTGGCAGCCGCGATCATCAACGCGACCGCGTAGTCACCGGTCACCCGGTCACCCGGCAGTGCTCAGATGGGATGCTGGCTGGGTGTAATCGTATATCTCCTGCCCGATGGGGTAATCCATACCAGGATTCCTGGGCTCATTTGTTCTAGCTTCCACCCTTGAGCTTGCTTAAGACGGTGGTGATGTCTGCAGAGAGGCGCGACGTTACACTCGCAGCTGCGACCGCCTTGGTCGTAGGGGACGGTGTGGTCCGCGTCGCAGCGGGCGGCGGGCTGACCGCAGCCGGGGTAGGTGCAGGTGCGGTTGCGGATCTCGATCAGGTGCCGCAGCCGGGGGGTCAGCTGGTATCCGGCGGTTTCGCGCTGGTGGGTGCAGGTGCCGCGTTCCAGAGGGCTGGCGGTGATGGTGACGGTCCAGGTGCCGTCGGCGGCGGCCGCGCTGCGGGAGGCGCAGCCGTGGCCTAGGGCCTGTCCGTCCTCGCTGGTGAGCGTGACATGCCATCGCACGGCAGGCCCGGCGGCGGTCCCGGCGATGATGCGCGCGGTGTGGCCGTCCACCGGCCCGTAGCGGCTCACCTCGCCCGGGGCATCGGCCAGGCCGATCAGCGTGGCCAGGGGAACGGTCAGATTGACCGACCCGACCAGGCCCCCCAGCCCGGCGCCGGGAGTATCCGATGCGCCGGGAGTAACGGAAGCGCCGGGAGTAACGGAAGCGCCGGGAGCGCCTTCGGCATCCGGGGTACTTGAAGAACTTGCGGTACCGGGAGAACTCGTCCCGCTGGTTCCCGTTCCCGCGCTCGTGGTACCAGAAGCATCCGCAGTCCCGGAGAAACCAGGAGCGCCCGGGGCATCCGGAGTATCTGTGGTGTCTGCGGCTTCAGCGGGCAGCAGGTCGGTGGGCGGGTCGTCCACGGGGTGGCCGGTCAGCAGCGCGAGGTAGGCGCGGGCACGCAGGGCGTCTACGCCGCCGGCGGCGCCGCGGGCCTTCCAGCGGGCCGCGATCTGGCACAGGCGCTGGTCGGCGGCCAGGACTTCCGCGGGGGGCAGGTCCCGGCCCGCGAGGGCGGCCGTGCCCGCGTTCTCGTCCCACCGCTCCACCCGGGCCTGCTTCCCGGCCTTCTCCCTGCGCTTGCGGGCGGCGGCCGGGTCGGCGGCCAGGACCGCACGGGCGACCGCCCTGCGCAGCTGGCTGGTGGTCATCGCCGGGGCGCCGGGCAGGACCTGGGCCTCGACCGCGGCGGCGCGGGCGTCGTCCAGCCCGCCGGTGCCCTCGGAGATGACTCTTGCTCTCGGCAGGTCGATGTCCCCGGCGGCCAGCGCCGCGGCGGTGCCCGGCAGCCGCCATGCCAGGTCCAGGGCAAGGCCGAGCAGGGTCCCCGCGGCCCGGCCGGTCAGGGTGAGGGCGGCGGCGATCTCGTCCGGGATGAACTCGCTGAGCTGCGCGGGGAAGCATCCGGGGGCGGGCCGCGGGCCCGGGGCGCCCCGGCGGTCAGCGGGACGGCGGCGGGCCAGCTCCGCGGCGGCGGCGAGTTCCCCGGCCGCCGACCAGGACCCCTGGCGGCGGTGCGCCCGCAGCACGCCGATCAGCTCATCATCGCTGAGCAGGCCCAGGCCGTCCTCGCAGGCACGGCCCGTGAAGGCCGCCAGCACCGGCCCGGGCGCCAGCGTGTCCAGCGCGCCCCCGTCCGCGAACCCGGCCCCGCCGCCGGTCCCGTCCCTGGGCAGGAACCCCGCCGGGATCACCCCCGTCACCAGGCCCGCAGCGGCGGCGTCAGCCTCCGCGATGAGCGCCCTGGCCGGCAGGTCCGCCAGATCCGCCGGCGGACCGCTGTCCGGGTCCGGCCAGTCCCAGGTCTCCTCTTCTACCGCAGGCACCTCGCGGCAGGCGTCCAGGGCGGCAAGCGCCGCATCCAGCAGGGCCTCCTGCGCCGCATCCGGCAGGGCCTCCTGCGCCGCATCCGGCAGGGCCCCCTGCGCCGCATCCGGCACGGCCCGCTGTGCGGCATCCGGCAGCATTGCGTCGTCCCGGAGGGCACCGGCATCGCGCAGCACAGCCTCCCGCGCCGACGCGCTCCCGACCGGCCAGCGGGAATACCCGTGCCTGGCACCGCCGTGCTGCCCAGGCACGGGCGGCATGGCGTCGTCGGCGGACGGTGCTGGATCAGGTAGTGCGGGCATCGACGGTCACCTCCCCAGCGAGTGACGGGCAGTCATCAGCTATACGAATATAGTAGCGACCCTCGCCAGGGAGAGCGAACTATTTATCGAAAAACACTCCGTCATGTCCCGGCTGATCTGGCCAACGGCCGCACGACCTGGCCAGCCTGCTGGCCAGGTCCCCGATGATCTGGCCAGTGCACAGGCCGCCATCAGCGGTCAGGCCGACGGTCGTCGATGCGGCGCCCGGCTCCCGAAAGTGGCCACAGTGCATGAGAGGGGTGAAGCCCGGCATGTCTCAGGAGATCTGGCCAACGGGAAGTCAGGACGATGAGCAGCGGCCAGGTCACCCCGGACCTGACAGCGCCGATGCTGCCGAGCCGATCCGCCCCGGTGAGGGCGCCTGGGCCGAAGCCGCCTAAGCTGCGAGATTGATCTGAAGCGTTACCCCCTCGATGGGAGATTCCGATGAGCGCTGGCCCCGTCCCCGCCGAGCAGGCGACCGGCCGTGTCTGGCTGATCACTGGCGCATCGTCCGGCTTCGGCCGAGCCATCGCCGAGGCGGCGCTGGCGGCCGGAGACACGGTCGTGGCCGCCGTCCGCAAGCCCAGGGCGCTGGATGACCTGGTCGCGGCGCACGCGGATCGAGTGGCCGCGGTCGAGCTGGACGTCACGGAAGGGACGCGCATCCCTGCCGTGGTCGATGAGGTCATCGGCCGGCACGGGCACGTCGACGTGCTGGTCAACAACGCCGGCCGCGCGCTGATCGGCGGAGTTGAGGAGACCGGCGATCATGAGCTGCGCGACCTCATGGAGCTGCACTTCTTCGGTCCGGCCACGCTTACACGGGCGGTGCTGCCGCACATGCGGGAGCGGGGCTCCGGCGCCATCGTGCAGATCACCAGCATGGGCGGTCGCATGTCCTTCGCCGGCGTCGGGGCTTACTCCGCTACCAAGTTCGCGCTCGAAGGGCTGTCCGAGGCCCTCGCGCCCGAGGTTGCCCCGTTCGGGATCAAGGTGCTGATTGTCGAGCCCGGCGCCTTCCGGACCGGGCTGCAGCGCAGCGGCACCCGGCAGGACACCGCTGCCATCCCTGCCTACGAAGACATCCTCGGGCCAGCCCGCGCCCAGCAGGCCGACATCGACGGCAAGCAGCCCGGCGACCCCGCCAAGGCCGCCGCAGCCATCCTCGCCGCGCTCGACGCGGATGAAACCCCGCTGCGTCTCCCACTCGGCAACGACGCCGCCGACGCCATCTCGGCGAGCCTCGACAGAGCACGCACGGAACTCTCAGCCTGGGAGCCGGTCGCCCGGGGAACCGACTTCGATCATTGACCTGACCGCACAGACACCGGCCCGGCCCGGCCTGCTGTTCAGCAGACGGCCCCACTCATCCCAAGGGAGCAGCTCGACCTTATTGAGCGCGGCGAGGTCCTTAACCGCGTTGCCGCGGATCTCACCGGGTCCCCAATTGCCGGTCCCGTAAACGCCAAAGCGTGAAGCGTCGATCTCCCCGCGCCGGTAGGCGTGCCACGCTTCACCACCTGTGAGGAACTGCCCAGGACCGAGGTCTTCCGGGCACGGCAGCACCGACTGACCGAGGATCTCGGAGTCGACCCGCATCCACCGGGTGGCAGCGTCATCCCAGTACTCGGTGATCCAGTGGTCCAGCCCTTGGCCGGGCTGGAAGTAGGTCGCGAAGCCGCAGCGCACGCGCGATGCAATGCCCCTGTGGCGCAGCATCGCGCAGCTGAGCACTGCGAAATGCCGGCATGTACCGACCACGCGCTTGCCTGGCGCCCGCGGGACGGTTACCGGCGCCGGGTCTAGCGCCAGCAGCTCGCGCACCAACGCGCTGGCGGAGCGGATCTGGTTGGCGGCGAACCGCTCCGCCGGCAGGTCAAGCGCCTCGGCGTCCGTAGGCTGGATGACCAAGCCGTGTACGGGAAAACAGATCCCGACCGGGTCGGCGGCGACCGGCTCAAGGGCGGCCTGAGGGACACCGTCGAGGTTGGTCAGCGGCCCCGGGACCGCGTAGTCGATCGGCTGCGCCACGGCGCGATCCTAACGCGGCGCCGCGTCGACCTGGCGGTGAAGTTGCGGGGCTGCTGGGATGTCCAGCACAATGGGCGCTGGCGATGAGGCTCGCCACAGTGCTGGCCTGAGGGACGACCCCCAACACCCCGCAAGGGCATGGTCTGCGGGGACGACTCCCAGGACCCCCGGAACCGCGAGATGATTATTTCGCTGATGGCCTCTACCACTGTTTCTGGTTGCCCGGCAGTGTGTGGAGGAGGTCAGCGTGGCCGCTGATGTGGTGGATGCCCCCGGTGAATGTCTGGGGGCCACGCGGTGAGCGCGGCCCTTCTGATCCCGGTTGTCCAGTTCCTCCAGGTCTCTACCGTCGCGGCGGGCGCGCCAGGTATCTCCGGCGTGATCGCCCGCATGGAGGCACGCCTGCAAGGCCGGCGCGGCCCGCGCGTCCTTCAGCCGTACTACGACCTGGCGAAGCTGTTCCGTAAGGAAGCGCTGGCGCCTGAGGGCGCGAGCTGGGTCTTCCTTGCCGCGCCGCTGGCGGCCATGACCTGCTACCTGACGGTCCCGCTGCTGATTCCGGTGCTGACGAGCTATCCGCTGCCGCTCGGGTACATGGGCGACATCCTGGGCGGCGGGTTCATCCTGTCGCTGGCCAGCTTCGCGGTCGCGGTGGCGGCGCTCGAGACCGGCAGCCCCTATGCGCAGCTCGGCGCGAGCCGGGCCAAGACGTTCGGGGCGATCACCGAGCCAGTGGTGCTGTTCGTGGTGTTCACGGTCGCGCTGGTAACCGGAACCGACCTGCCGTATGCGCTTGCCGCCACCGTGCGCTCGTCGGCAGGGCAGATCGTGCGGCCCGCGCACCTGCTCGCCGCGGCGGCGCTCTTCATGGTCATCCTGGCCGAGACCGGACGGATACCGGTGGAGACGCACACCGGCACGAACGAGTTCGGGATGATCGAGGAAGCAAGGCCTTTCGAGCACTCCGGTCCCTACTTCGCGCTGCTGAGATGGGGATCGGCGATGAAGCAGCTCATCCTGTACACGATCCTGGCCAACGTCTTCCTCGCCCCGTGGGGACTGGCGACTACGGCGCGGGCCGGAGCCGTCGGGCTGGCGATCGTGGCGCTGCTCGCCAAGGCATGCGGCATCGGCGTCGTGGTCGCGGTTATCGACAATTCGTTCGCCAAGCTGCGGCTTTTCAAGATCACCGAATTCACGGCGGGCGCGTTCCTGCTCGCGGTGCTCGGCGTATTCACGCTCTATCTAGGGGGCGGCTGATGGACCGGGTGTATGCGCTGGCCGGCCCGGTCCAGCCACCGGGCGTCTTCGCGGGCAGCGCGAACGTCGTCTCGGTGCTCGTGCTGCTCGCCGAGTTCGGCATGCTCCGGCAGGCGCTGCTCAGGGACCAGATCCGGCTCTATGCGGCGCAGTCGGGACTGATCTCGGTGCTGGCCGTCATCATCGCCGCGGCGCGTCACCTGCCTGACCTGTACGCGCTCGCGGCGCTGTCCGCCGCGCTGAAGGTGGTGACCGTCCCTGTCGTGCTCAGGCGCCTGCTGCGCGGCACTGGCCCGGACGGAGCCCCGGCCGATGGCGCCGACATCGCGGGAAGCGGCACGCTGAGCGTGGCAAGCACTGTGCTCGGGGCGATCGTCGTGGCCGCGTTCGGCTTCTTTTCCGTCGGCGCCCTGGGTATCCGCGGCCCGGTGCTGCCCGTGACGGCGCTCGCGGTCTCGGTGTCGGTAGCGCTTGTGGCCTTCGTCCTGATGATCGTCCGGCGCGACGTCGCGTCCCAGGCAATCGGGTTCTTCTCGCTGGAGAACGGGATCTCGCTGGCTGCCCTGGTGGTGGCGGCCGGCCTGCCGCTGATCCTTGAGACGGCGTTCCTGTTCGACCTGCTCGTGGCGGTGGTCGTGTTCGGCATGCTGATCCGGATCCACCATGGCCGGGCCGAGTCACTGTCCACCGCCGAGCTGACCAGCCTGCGAGGGTGAGCCGTGATCGTCGTCGTGCTGCTCCTGCTGATCGTCCCGGTCGTGGCCGCGCTGGCCGCGCTCGGGCTGCCGGCGCGCGCCGCCCAGGCCGCCACCGTGGGGGCAGGCGTGGCGAGCTTCGCGTTTGTGCTCGCCCTTGTCGCGGCGGCATCCCACCGCGACCTCGCCTACGCGGGCTACCTGCGGATCGACGCGGTAAGCGTGGTGTTCCTGCTGGCCACCAGCTTCCTGTACGCGTCCGTCGCGGTGTACTCGATCGGCTACCTCCGGGCGAACCAGGGCAGCCAGGGCGACCCCCGCTACGCACGCAGGTTCTATGCCGGGCTGAACCTGTTCGCGTGGTCGATGCTTGTCGCGCCGATGATGAGCAGCCTGGCGCTGCTGTGGATCGCCATCGAGGTGACCACCGTGATCTCGGCCCTGCTCGTCGCGCTCGAGGGCACGGATGGCGCGGCGGAGGCCGCATGGAAGTACATCCTGATCGCCTCGGCCGGGCTCAGCATCGCCCTGCTCGCGACGATCTTCGCCTACTACGCGGGCGCCCAGGTGCTCGGCCAGTCCTACAACCTGGGACTGGCGCCGCTGTTGCACGCCGGCCCGCGGCTGCCGCACACCGCCGTGCGGCTGGCATTCGTGCTCGCCGTGCTCGGCTTCGGCACCAAGGTCGGCCTGGTCCCTGTGCACACTTGGCTGCCGGACGCCCACTCGGAGGCGCCCACGCCGGTCTCCGCCATGTTGTCCGGCTCCCTGCTCGCGGTGAGCTTCTACGCGATCCTCCGGTACTACCAGGTCGCGGCCGCCGCGCTCGGGCCGAGATTCCCCCGGGACGTGCTGCTTGTCTTCGGGGTCGCCTCGCTTCTGCTCGCGGCGCTTTACCTGCTTGACCAGCGGGACGTCAAACGGCTGCTCGCCTACTCGAGCGTCGAGCACATGGGTATCCTGGCGATCGGGGTGAGCTTCGGCGCGCCGGTGGCGCTGGCGGGCGTGCTGCTGCACGTCCTCGCGCACGCCGCGGCAAAAGGCAACGCGTTCATGGGCGCGGGAGTGATCGTCCGTAAGTTCGGCAGCACACAGATCTCCTCGGTCAGCGGCGGGCTCGACCTGCTGCCATGGAGCGGGCCGATGTTCCTTATCGCGGTGCTCGCGCTGTCGGCGATGCCGCCCTTCGGGCTCTTCCGCAGTGAGTTCCAGATCGTGGCGGGCGGCCTCGCCACGTCGAGTGACGCCGCCGCCGCGATCCTGGTGGTGGCGGTGACCGTGGCGTTCTTCGGGCTGACGGCGGCAGCGAACCGGATGCTGCTCGTCCCCCGCCCCGCGGCCGGCGCCGCGACCGTCCCCGA
>Ga0137391_10000763_pt1 | contig 22790 bp, 14 predicted proteins | sample 15con2h24BmetaG_FD_101399 | JGI IMG/M metagenome (GOLD analysis project Ga0137391, IMG submission 101399) | Vadose zone soil microbial communities from Angelo Coast Range Reserve, California, USA - 15con2h2.4B metaG | ecosystem: Environmental > Terrestrial > Soil > Vadose zone > Saprolite...
AGAACACTGCGCAGATGCGAGCGAGACCGAGATTGATGAGCGGTACACGAAGGTGCGTGCGTGCAGTCGCCAGGCTGAGAACTATTATCGAGCAGCACAGAAACTTCATTATCGCTCAGCCGCCCTGCTCTACTACTACGCCTTCCTGAATCTCGCGAAGGCCGTCCTAGAAGTTCGCGGGCTCGTCTACGACCAGCACCACGGCCTACGCGATCAGCGCGACTCTGTGAGCATCGACCTAGCAATGCAGAACGTGAAGATACTGAAGCGAGGTGTATTCCCTTCGCTCTACGAGCAAGAGTTTCAAGTGTCCCTCCCCACATCGACATCACTCGATGTAAGAAGTCTCCTTGCTTACGCCTCGGACATTGCGTACCAATACGGACAAGCGGGGTTCGGTACGTGTGCTGTGGAAACGGACTGTCGTGCTCGCGTGCTTGTTCATCAAGGCAACGGCCAAATGTGGTACGTACTTGCAGTCCCGAAGGGATACGAGTTCGCTGATTTACCAGAGCCGAACAAGACCACCTTCACTAGCTCTCATCAGGAAGTACAATTCCCCCTGATAGCGGCACGCGAGACGTTTGGGCTGTTCGCAGAGCAACATGCCCACTATCGATACTATGAGAGTAGCCCTTCTTCGACCGTGACCCCTCCGATAGCTCTCCTCTACACTTCCCTTAGGGGTTTCATTGAGCCAAAGTACATCGATGACACTTACGACTTCACCCTAGCAAAGCCCCTTGGCATGTCCGGTCATCCGATGAACGAGTGCCTCGCGATCTACCTCGTCATGTTCTTCTTGGGCTCCCTCGTCCGGTACCGACCCGACTACCTTGATAGCCTGCTCGACACCACGGCAGCCTGGACGCTTGAGGGGCTCGTGATGTCAACCCCGTTGACGGCTCTCCGTGCCTTCGTATCGAAGATCACTGGCACGGTATTCATATTCAATCGGTAGACTCCCTCCCCTTCGACTCACTCCCGCCCCAGAGCGAGTGCGGACCCTCGCCCAGGAGCCACGGCCGCGCGGGCAAGCACAGATCCTGGTCGCCCAGGTCCTCGGCCGCCCGCGCGAGCACGGAGGCGGCGAGGTCGCGGTAGCGCAGCACCTCATCGGGCGCGACGCTCTCGCTGACGAGCGCGGGGCGGAGCAGCATCGTCATGAGCGGTCCTCCGTGCGCGGGATGGCGCGGCTCGTGAAGAAGTCGGCGGAGCGGTCACACTGCCCGGAGCGCGGCGTGTCGCCGGGCGCGGCCCTGTTCACGGCACCACGCGATCCCGCGCTCGCGGCCGTAGACGGTTGAGTACTTCCAGGTGAACCATTCCCCGCGACAGGTGATGCACGTGCTCGACGGCTCGGTCGTCCTCGGCTGGCCGTGCGGGCAGGCGGTGCTCACCGTCCCGCCTCAAAGGGGTGGATGAGGATCTGGGCGGCCGGGCACCCAGCGGTCAGATGACTAGAGTTTGCCAACGTATCGCTCCTGGAAAACCTCATCCGCGATCGGCGAGTACTCCTTGAGGATTCCCCAGATGTAGGCGCATCGATCCTTGAAGTCGAAACCGCACAGCAGCACGATCTCGGTCAAGAAGGCCAAGTACAACACGAGCGCGTGCGTCACCCAATCCGACCGGATCTTCTTCTTGATGTTCTCAGACCTCTTCTCGTCGGACGGCAAGAGAAACGGCCCACCTCGCCGAATCAACCCAGGGAGACTCAGATGATCGGCTTGAGAAAACTCCCGGTAGAACCAATCCCGCATGTATTCGAGGAACCTCTGGTTCTCAGGCCCGAGCACCTTCAAACCGAGCATTTGAGCGGGTGTGGGCCACCACTGGATCGTCTGGGGCTGGGCGGCTTCTTGAGCCGTGATTCCGAAGTGGGACTGGTTCTTGTCCAGCTTTTCTCCGTACTCAGCCAGCCAGGCATCCCACTCGGGGCTCTTCCCCTTGTACCGCTGGAGGTGCCGGTCGTGCTCCTCTCGCATCTCCCGCCAGCCCGCCTTGTTGTACCAGAGGACCCGACCCGCCACGTCCTCCCCGACGAAGATCACGGTGAAGATCTCGTCGAGCAAGGCGCGGAGCAGTGGTGGTGCGGAGGAAGCAAACGAGATCCGCCGAGCGGGATCTTCCGGTTCATCGGCGCAGAAGTACCGGATCGTGCTGAACGTGGTCTCGGCCACCTTGGTCATGAGGAGCAAGATCGGCGGCGCACCTACGACCTTCGTGATGGCAGGGGGCAGGCTCCGCTCCACGTTGATAACCACGGCGGCTGTCAGACTTTCGAGGGGTTCGCGGATCACCTTGAAGTTCAAGCGTTTCTCGGGCGGGATGCTCTCCCAAGGGTCGGTGCTCGCCACGGCGCAATTGTACCGCTGGCCGCCAGCCGCAAATCCACTTGCGCCTGGGTTGCGTCGGATGGCACGGTTTGGTCCGATTTGCTCTGGGTGGGCTCGTAAGTTCGCTATCTTACGAGCCCACCCGGATTCGGCTTCAAGGTGACGGTGTGGATCGACGAGCGCGGGGTTGGGATGCTAGATTCCCGGCATGGCGCCGAGAAAGGAACGGGTTCCACCGATGACGCCAGAGCAGATCGCGTACTACACGAAGGTCGGCAAGAGGGGCGGAGCCAAGGGCGGACATGCGGCCGCGCTGAACATGACGGCCGAGGCGAGGCAGGAGCGCGCACGCAAGGCGGCGCTCGCGCGCTGGTCGAAGAAGAGGAAGCGGAGCTAGTCGCTAGCCGCTCTCCGCGTTGCTCTCCGCGTTGTCCCTACAATTCGCTACAAGTCAGGGTGGGAATCCTCAGAGCGTTTGGCAGGATTTTCAGACGGTTACTTGCAGTGGGTTGTGGCGGGTTGCTGATGTCGTGGGATTGGAAGTCCTCTGTCCCCCGGCCGAGTACAAATCTCCAGGGCGAAGGAACACGCACACGTCTATTGTGTCTTCACCGCAGTGCTGATGGCACAGAGCCGCCTCCTTTTCGTCGTCGCTGAGCGTCCGGTCTGAACGAGTCGCACTGCTGAATCGCCTACCAACCGCCAGCGCCCGTTCATGTGCCCTCCTAGCTCTGCAGTATCTTTCTACCTGTCCTACCTGTCCTTATTGGGTGAACAGCAGGCCGACCTTCTCGGGTAGCAGAGTTACTATCTTCCTCGGGGGCTCGAGCAGGGTTAGCCAGCCGCCCGTGAAAGTGGGTTCCTTCAGCGTCCGAAGAGGACAGGGCGGATGAATGACCTAATACGCGAGCAGAAGTGACCGAGCTGGCCCAGTGGCTCGTCTACTACACGCTGAACGAGATGGTACCAACGCTCACTGAACGCGCCATCAAGGCCGCGCGGATGAAGACACGCCTTCGGGTCCGGTTACCGTGGCATTCCGCCGACCAATGAGACGATAGCGGTGCCATCCGAGGGTCAGAAGGGGCACCTCGAAATGCCACATCCATGTGCGATCCTCTTTGGGGCCGGTGCCACACGAGGTGCCTTTTCGGACAGACCGTTCCCGCCGCCAGTCGACAAGGACTTCTTCGAAATCGCCGGTCAAATCGAAGGCCGAGGAACTAGAGCTGTCGCTCGAAGGGTCCTGAAGTCTGTTTGGGAATTGTATGGCAGAACGAACAATATTGGGCTCGAGGAATACTACCGTGAGGTCGAGACGAGAGCACGGATCGGAAGTTTCGCAAAATCCCAGAACCAGCCGCGCGACTGGGACCGAAGGAGGAAGGACCTAGAGGAAGTAATTCGACGAGTTTACATCCACACGACAGTCGACATGACTCCCAAACCGCCGCGAGCATTAAAGAGTCCGGTTCATCAGCAGCTTCTCACGCGACTTCGGGCTGGCAGCACGATCATTACCTTTAACTATGATTTGGTCATCGAAGAATCTTTTGAAACCGGCCAAGTCTGGAACCCGAAAACCGGCTTTGCGATACCAGTCACCGGCATTTCTCATGACTGGCCTCGGCAGTGGCTCGATAGCAGAGAAGTCGATTCTCCGGGCAAGAGCGACGTTCACTTGCTTAAATTGCACGGAAGCCTGGGGTGGGTTCAGTATGCCAATCGCCAGGTGCGTTTGAAGAATCGACCATACGTGGTTCGCAGGGGTGCAAGTGAGGACATTTCCGTTTGTCCGCCCGGATGGAATAAGCCGATTGATCGCAACCCATATAAGGCTCTGTGGCGGGAGGCCCGTCTGAAACTTGAATCGTGCAAGAGCCTGATGATCATCGGCTATTCCCTACCGGAAACGGACCTCCTTGCGAGGGCATTGTTTTCAGAAGTCGTGCGTATGCGCAGCGCCCGAAAAAGATACCTATCCCATCTTGTATTGGTTGACCCATCTGACGCCGTGAAGGAACGATTCACATCATTGTTCACCCCGGCTCTTGGTGCATACGGCAGGATCGCTCGCTTTCGATCGCTCAAGGAATTGGGGAAGACAATGGGCGTCGAGGGCGGCGGCTAATCATGCTTGAGCAGGCAACCTTCGGCGGACGTTCGGCGCGAACCTTAGCTACTTCGGTAGATGAGACTCTTCGCTGAGGGTGAGGAGGGGTGTTCCCCCCCAATTGCTCAAGCGCCAAGGGTCCCACAGCAGGCTGGGCCAAGCCCTCGGCAATCTTACTCATTTGTTTTGCCGAGCTCGGCCGATGTATTTCTTGCCCCGGGGTCTTCAACTTCGACTTGTGAGACGGACCAGTGCAGCACAATTCCGCGGCGGGTGAGCTCGCGTTGGCTAGCCTTGGACGACACGCAAGACCTCCGCGAGACGCGCCCCGGCTAGGTGCTCGCCGGTTAGACGCCCCATCGACTGAGAGGACCGTGATCTGCTCACCCTCCACTTGATAAGATTCCTCCAGGATTCCCCTGGCGGACTGAAGCTGGTAGCAAGCTGGTAGCAGTGCGCTGCAAGGCTTTGAGTTGTTAGGCTCGCGGAGAGCCGATCTAACTAGAAATTAGTGGGTCGTTACCCGCCGGCTGTCAACAAAATCGTCAGGACGGTGCCGCAGCGGTTCGAGGTCGTGAGCGCCGGCGGCCGATGAGGCTGACCAGAACAGCCCAGGTTGAAGCCGGGGTCTCGGAAGTAGGTCTCCTAGGGAGGTCAGGGCAAAGTCTCCGCCTCGGGCTCCCCGGCTTCCACGTCGTGCCTCTGGCCTCGAGAGGTCCCGAGCCCCCGGGTGGATGGCTCGACGGGATCAGAGATGAAATGAAGGGGCTCTAACTCTAGCTGCTTAGACTCTCGGGCGGTACCATGCGGCCTTCGGTGCACGAGTTCATTCGATGTGAGGATTCCAGTCGTCCCGGACTGCCTCGAGGAGTTCCCGGGCCTCGGGGGCCATGTAGACGGTCTCGCTCTGGAGTTCGACGAGCGCCCGAGCGAGGGCGAGGAGGCGATCCGGTAGTGGCGCGCGCTGGTCGATCAACACGAGCGTCTCGCCCCGTACGACACACAGGCCGCCACCCATGGTTGCAGGCGTCTCGAAGGGTTCCATCCGGACCTCGACCCCGAGCGTGGCTGCGGCATGGAGCAGTTCATCAAAGAGGTGCGGGTCGTCCATTGGAGCCGATAGTACCGGATCTGCGGCCAGGTCGGCTCCGCGGCTGAGAGATCGACGCCGTCTTGCGGGCCGACGTCTTCACAGGACCAACCTGCTTCCTGATCGTCCTTGACCCGTCCCGGCCCCACGATTAAGCTCGCGGCACCTGTCCGACCGTTCCCGGCCCGGTCCGCCAGAGGGTGACGGCATGCAATGTCCCCGGTGCCAGCACGAAAATCCCACAGGCATGAAGTTCTGTGGGGAGTGCGCCGCTCCGCTTGCCTCAACCTGTCCGTCCTGTGGCGCGGCGAACGCGCCCGAGAATAGGTTCTGCGGCCAGTGCGCCGCGCCGCTCCGAACTACCCCGACGGTCAAGTTCGCGGCCCCGGACTCGTATACGCCGAAGCACTTAGTTGAAAAGATCCTCACCTCGAAAGCTGCGCTGGAAGGGGAGCGCAAGCAGGTCACGGTGCTCTTCGCCGATCTGAAGGGATCGATGGAGCTGCTCGCCGATCGCGACCCCGAGGACGCGCGCAAGCTCCTCGACCCCGTCCTTGAGCACATGATGGAGGCCGTGCATCGCTACGAGGGCACGGTCAATCAGGTCATGGGCGATGGGATCATGGCGCTGTTTGGCGCGCCGCTTGCCCACGAGGACCATGCGGTGCGTGCCTGCTATGCGGCGCTGCGCATGCAGCAGTCCGTAGCGCGGTACGCCGAGGGAGTGCGACGGGAGCACGGCATCACGATCCGCATCCGCGTAGGTCTGAACTCTGGCGAGGTGGTCGTTCGGGCGATCGGCTCCGATCTTCACATGGACTACACCGCGGTGGGGCCGACCACCCATCTTGCCGCTCGGATGGAGCAGCTCGCCGATCCTAGCTCAATCCTCCTGACCCCTGACACCCTCGGGCTCGCGGAGGGTTTCGTGCAGGTGACCGCCCTGGGTCCCATGGCCGTGAAGGGCCTGCCCGCCCCCGTTGAGGTATACGAGCTCACAGGAGTCAGCGCGGTGCGGTCTCGCCTACAGGCCGCCGCCGCTCGCGGGCTCTCGCGCTTTGTAGGTCGGGATGCCGAAGTCGAGCAACTCCGCCGTGCCCTGGAACAGGCCCGACACGGCCGCGGACAGGTGGCAGCCGTCGTCGGCGAGCCGGGCGTCGGCAAGTCGCGGCTCGTCTTCGAGCTGACCCACTCCCATCGCGTGGAAGGCTGGCTGGTCTTGGAATCCGGCTCGGTGTCCTACGGTAAGGCCACGAGCTATCTGCCCATAATCGACCTGCTCAAGAGCTACTTCAGGATCGGCGACCGCGACACGTACCGAGACATCAAGGAAAAGGTGACCGGGAAGATCCTTACCCTCGATCGCGTGTTGGAGCCAACCCTTTCGGCACTGCTTGCCCTCCTCGAGGTGCCGATCGAGGATCCTCAATGGTCTGCACTTGACCCATCCCAGCGCCGACAGCGGACGCTGGATGCGGTCAAACGGCTGCTTCTGCGCGAGGCCCAGGTGCAGCCGCTCCTTGTGGTATTCGAAGATTTGCATTGGATCGACTCTGAGACCCAGGCGCTCCTAGACAGCCTCGTCGAGAGCCTACCCACGATGCGGGTGCTCCTGCTTGTCAACTATCGCCCAGAGTACAGTCATGGCTGGGCCAGGAAGACGTACTACATCCAGCTCCGCCTCGATACCCTTCCACTGGAGAGCACCGGGGAGCTGCTTGACGCCCTGGTCGGCCCCGACATCTCGCTGCAGCCGCTTAAGACTCATCTCGCAGAGAGGACGGGGGGTAATCCTCTTTTCCTCGAGGAGAGCGTCCGCACCTTAGTCGAGACGAAAGCACTGGTCGGTGACCGCGGCACCTACCGACTGGGCCAACCAGTAGAGAGCGTTCAGGTGCCGGCGACGGTGCAGGCCATACTGGCCTCACGCATCGACCGGTTGCCGCCCGAGCAGAAGCGGCTCTTGGAGACTGCAGCCGTCATTGGGAAGGACTTCCCCTTCACCTTGCTCCAGGCGATTGCGGACGAGGACGAGCAGACGCTCCGTCGAGGGCTCGACCAGCTCCAAGCCGCCGAGTTCCTGTACGAGACGAGTCTCTTCCCCGATCTTGAGTTCACCTTCAAGCACGCCCTCACGCACGAAGTGGTGTACGGGAGCCTGCTCCAGGAGCGGCGCCGGGGGCTCCACGCGCGGATTGTTGAGGCCATCGAGGCACTCTACCCCGACCGCTTGACCGAGCACGTCGAACGACTCGGCCATCACGCCTTGCGTGGAGAGCAGTGGGAGAAGGCCGCACAGTATCTTCGCCGGGCCGCAGCCAAGGCCGCTGAACGGACCGCCCATCGCGAGGCCCTTACGTTCCTCGAGCAAGCGTTGAAGGCGGTTGAGCAATTGGCGGACAGCGCCGATAAGCTTCGGCACGGGGTAGATCTTCGGATCGACCTCCGCAATTCGCTCTATGCCCTAGGAGACTACGAGCGCACGTTCCACTATCTCACTGAGGCCGAGACGCTGGCAGGCTCTCTTGGTGATAAAGAACGCTCCTATCGGGTCATGAGTCTGTTTACGCACTATTTTTGGGTAACGGCGGACCATGACCGAGCGGTTGAGACAGGCGAAAAGGCCCTCGTCATTGCTCGCGGCTTGGAACACTCGAACGTTCGACTAGGCAGCTACTACCTGGGCCTCGCATACCATGGCCAGGGCCACTACAGTCGAGCGGTCGACATTCTGAGTGAGGTTGTCACGTCGGTAGAAGCTGACAGGCTCCGTCGCCCACCCGGCTTTGCTCTCTTACCATCGGTAGTCTCGCGCATGTTTCTTACCTGGTCCCTCGCCGAACGAGGAGATTTCGCCGATGGAATTGAGTGCGGTCGCGAAATCGTCCGCATTGCGGAAGAAAATGGCCAGCCCGGGAACTTGATCCACAGCTACCTGGCTGCGGGCTTTCTCCAACTCCGCAGGGGAGAAGTACGGCTCGCGATCTCGTGGCTGGAACGGGCTCTTCAAGTCAGTCAGGCGGCGACTCTGCCGTTCTACTTGCCGTGGATCGAGTCTTCCATCGGCTACGCGCATGCCCTATCCCATAACGCCGCTGAGGCCCTCAGGCATCTTAACTCCGGCGTGAACCACGCGATCTCGATGAACGTGATGGCCTACCATCCGCTGTGGCTTACGTATTTGAGCGAAGCCCATATGCTCGCGGGGCAAATCGATGACGCGCGGCAACTCGCTGAGCGGGCTGTCCAGCTTTCGCGCGTTCAGAAGGAAAGCGGTAGCCGAGCATGGGCGCTCCGCATGGCTGGCGCCATCGCGTCGTATCGCGAGCCTGCAGATGCGGAAAACGGGAAGAGGCACTACAGCGAGGCGATGACCCTTGCCACCGAACTCGGGATGCGCCCCCTCGTCGCCCACTGCCACCTCGACCTCGGCAAACTCTACCGGCGCACGGGCCAACGCGAGCAGGCTCAGGAGCACCTCACCACCGCGACGACGATGTACCGCGAGATGGACATGCAGTTCTGGCTGGAGCAGGCGGAGGCGCAGGAGCGCACGTAGGACGCTCAGCGTCAACATTTTGGCCGATTGCTCATAGAGCTATGTAACCAGTAAGAGGAGGACGAGCATGAAGGAACTCGTGTTCGCATTGCAGTTCAAAGGGAAGGCACATCCGGTCGACGGGGTCGAGGGAAAGCTTGCCGCCAAGACGACCGCTGCAGGCCAGGTCCTGCGCACAGCACTCACAGCAAAAGGCGTACAGGCCAAGGCGGAATCCAGATCAGGCCCTCGTGCCGCTTTTGAGTCGGAGGTGCAGATGACCGGCGCCGGGACCTTCGTTGAGAGCGGGCGCATCAGGTACGGCAAGGCGGGCGGGGTGACGTTCAAGACGGCGGGTCATGGCGTACTTGGCGCGAGCGGGGTGGACGGCCTTCAGCGGGGCGCGGTGATTTGGGAAGTGACCGAGGGGCGCGGCCAGTTCGCAGGGGCCACGGGGCTCATTACCTCCAACTTCACGGTCGGGTCGAAGGGCGAGGTCGTGGACAATCACTACGTTCGCCTTTTTTTGCCCGCGTGACGGGCTGCCGGACGGAGTTGGTTCTCAACCGTCAAGATCGACGAAGTCTCGAAGAACGTCTTCACGGGCCGGCCGGGAGCAACGGTCTGTAACATCTGGACCACCGAAGGTTTTCCCGCGAACAACGATGGCGAGGCCGATGAGGGCTTGCGAAAGGTCGGCACGACGTTGAAGAACGGAACGATCTTCCGAGTCATCGAGTTCGCGCCCGGTCTGGCGGCGCGTAACCACCGGACGGACTCGATCGACTACATCGTCGTCATCGCCGGTGAGATCGACATGGAGCTGGACGACTCGATCATCCACCTGAAGGCAGGCGACATCATGGTGCAGCGAGGCACGATCCATAACTGGGTCAATCGCGGCACCGTGCCTTGTGTGCTCGCCGTCGTCTTACTCGACGCCAAGTCGGTCGAGGTCGGCGGGAAGGTCCTGTCTGCCGTCGGGTAGGCGGCCACGGCGTTGGTGAGTCGGGTGCCATTGCATGATCGGCCCCAGCTCGGGCACGCCAGCAACAGACTGGCACGGGCCAACTGCTACCACGTTGCTACCAGAATGCCCGGTATCAGGCGTATCCGGGAAGACATTGAGCTATGCCGCGTTGCTTAGTTCGCCTAGGCTTAGATCGCGTTGGGTACCCTGAGTACGTGGGTCGGGACAGTTCGTAATCAGTAGGTCGCGGGTTCGACTCCCGCCCCCGGCTCCAGCCGAATCAGACAGATCCGAGTCATTCCCCACCGCCTGACGGGCATTGTTTCCAGAATCTGGTTCCAACACGTCGGCCCACTGCCCGCTCTCCGTGTCGATCCACCGCGCGTAGTGCCGCAGCATGGTGCTCGGGTTGGCGGGGCCGAGCTGTCGACTGACGAAGGTGATCGGGGCCCAGCGCAGGAGCATGGCGGAAGCATAGGTATGCCGCAGGTCGTAAGGGCGGTGGTGGGTTGAGAGCTTCGCCCCCTTCAGGGTGCTCTTGAACACCTTGGCGACCTTGGTAGGGTCGAGCGGGGTGTTGGTTTCTGTTGGAAAGAGCCAGGCCGGAGTGCCCCAGCGGCGCTTGAGCGTCTCCGCCTTCAGCCAGGCGACATGCTGGCGCAGGGTGCGGACCAGGGAGGCCGTGAGGCGGACGATCCTGGTCTGGGCCGTCTTGGTGCTCTTCACCGTTCCGTCGTCGTCCAGAGCCCGCTCGACCAAGACCGTGCGCTTCTCGAGGTCGAGATCGTCGAGGCGCAGGGCGACCGGGACCGGGCTTTAGTGCTCAATATGCAATCGAGTTTTGCGGCTGACATATTTGCTGCGCCCGCGTCTGCATTTGCTATCGGCGAAAACGTCGATATCTTTTTCGCCGGAACGTAAGAAGTCGAGGAAGCTTACCCCTATGGATTTGCAAGTTTCACAAATGCTGAGAAGAATCAGATAATCGCGAATTCCTTTCTCAGTAGCTACGCCACTGAAGTCCCTGCGAAGTAACGCAAAGGCTTTGATGGCGTGCTCGGCGTTGTTGTTGTTCCACGGAACGCCGTCAAAGTCCAGAAAGGTAAAAAGGCCGCCGCGGTTCTTTTCCAACCGAGTCTTGCACTTCAGCGCGGTTTCAGTTTGATACTCCCGATTGGCCAGCCGTTTGAAAAAGCGCTCCACCGATTCCTTGTGTACACGGAGAAAATGGGCTTTCAGGCCAAAACGGTCCACCGTCGAAATTATCGCCTTCAGCAGCACAGCAAACTCGCCGACAAGTCCCTTCATCTCTTCGTTGAAGGGTTCTTTCATTAGATCATCATTCAGATCCCGAATAAGGTGAATGAGACACTTTTGCTGCGGGCAGTCCAAGGCGTCATAGGCGGCGTAGAAGTCAGAAACTACTACCCCCTTGAAATCCTTGAGCAGCGAATGGACCAAACCCCCTTCCCTTGATGGCGCATAGACGTACGCAACGTCTTCCAAGTTCGTAAACGCCCACACATACCCAATACCAGTCTTCAGGCTGACCGTCGTTTCATCGGCGTGAACGAGGTGGCTAGCTACGATCTTCTGAATCAGTCTGTCGTAAGTATTTTTGTAGAAGGCAGCGGCGGTCGCCTTAAATCGGTTTGTTGCAATCTGAGGGAGCTCGAACCCAAGAACCTCGTTCAGGAAGATCGCCACTCTTTGCTGTGGCATGCGAAGGCCAATGTTCTCGTACACTGAAAACGCGCGGAGATTCGCTCCGCATTTCTCTCTCGTCCAAGCGCGGTCAGGGTTTTGGAAGGCTGCTCCGCATTTACAGCATCGATAGCGGTAGAACAGATATCTTGTGATCCATCTCTTGATGCCAAAGGCACTGAACTTCACGTCAAAAACGGTCTTACTATATTTCTGGTGCTTATAGATCTTCGAGTCGCCACAATTGGCACATCTCGTAGGCGCAGGCCATGGAATGGTTTGGTTTGCGCGTGGCTTGAACCGCCTCGGCTTTTGACCTTTTTCTGCCACTCTCTTGAGTCGCTTGCTCGATCTCACCAGAACTTTTTCCCGCTGATAGTCCCAATAGGCGGATTGGTTGATTGCATCGAGTTCGGGAAGTTGAAACTGCACTGTCCCTAACTTGAAATTGGAGAGAAGCGGCAACGATTCGACGTTGACGGCGCAAGTTGCCTGCTGTTCTGCGTGTCCGCGGGATAGTATCGAAGGGCTACTGACAAACTCAGTCACCATTCGCAAGGCTTCACAATCCTCCGCGTTGTAATTGATCAGCGTGTGCTTTGTCCGGGTTTCGCGCGATCTCTCCCATTCCGAACGCCAAACCACTGCCTGTGCACCGGACGCGTTTGTAGCTGTCCATTCGAAGCCTAAGAACTTAGCGCGGTCCTTTAACCCGTTTCCGTGAGCCGGGAAGTAGACGCGCGCGAAAAGGTAGGATAGAAGATTCAGCGGTGATGCCAGTGCTTTTGCTGCGACCGAACCCTCTGACGGTCCTCCGTACCGTTCACACATCCGCCGGAGGAATATCGTCTCGTAACTGCCGTAATGGATCAGGACGGGGGTCTCGATTCCTGACAGTACATCGAGGAAGTCACCCCAGATCCGCCTTTCTTCGTCAGCGCTGTCAGCCCACAGGCTGTGCTGAACGATTCCCTTGGCAGTCTTCACTCGAAGGCCGATGAGGTAATAGAAATCGCGGTCTGGAAGACCCTCGACATCAAAGTAGACTGGCACGCCCTGGATCGTCAGTTCCGGGCTGCCAACGATGTGGATCTTGCGCTGCCGAATCGCGAGGGCTTTTAGGGAATGGTGATACTTCTCGCGCTTGCCGGCGAGCCGTTTCGGCCGCCGGCGGGGCCGGAAAGTGTAAGAGAGTTGGGCAACGGTGGAGATGCCCTTGCTGTTGAGCTTCTTTCGCTCCTTTTCCGTCATCCCGGACAACAAGCTTAAGTCATCTTTCTCGATCGCTTTCTGTCGGCACCGGGCTTGAAACTCGCACTCGGTACAATGCCGATTCAGAACGAGGTCGGGCGGAGCAGAACTCGACAGCAGCGTGGTGATCTTCCCTGACAGTTTTCGAACCTCAACGGCGAGCGCAGAAGTCTTTACCTTCAGCGTGGCTTGGTTGTCACCGTGGATGATTTTACCAAGGCCGACGTCATGGTCCAGGAGTTTCGACAAGGTAAGCGCATCGAATGCCAGCAGCAGTTTGTCGTCGCGAGAGAGTTTGTTGGTGAAGATAAATCGAATCGGGATAAACTGTGCGGGCTTGCCTCGTCCTTCTGACGGAATTCGCTCAATCGCGTGAATACTGGATTCCAGATTCTGAGAGCGGGGGACGAGCTCCTCAGTCAGTCGCCAATTTGCTGCCTTCAGGTGCCCCGCGCCTGGAGGTCTGATAGCGCGTTCATCGCGAGGGCCTCGGTGGACACCTGAAACCCGGCCAGTCATGGACACCTGAAACCCGGCCAGTGAGGTAGCTGCGCCCCAAGCACGAGTGTTCTACTCCAGTCCCGCGTGAGAGTGCAAGCGCCCGAGGGCGGGTGGTGGGCTGAAAGCCGCCGTCGGGGGGGATGTCAGGGTATGGCCGGCCGGGAGATCGTGGCTCCTGGGCCCTCTGCGGTGCTCGCGTTCGGCCGGTCGAGGTCTCACGATGCGCTCCGCTCGCTGTGGAATCGGGTGCGCCAGCTGCGGGGTCCGCACGTCAGGACATGCGCGTGGTGGAGGAGGCGATCAAGCAGCGCGGTGACGGCCGCGGCGTCGCCGAGGAGCTTGCCCCAGTCCTCGACCGGACGATTCGACGTGATCAGCGTCGACGCGCGTTCGTATCGGCGCATGACGATCTCGAGGAGATCCTCGGCCGCGGTATGCGCCAGTCGCTTCATCCCGAGATCGTCGATGACGAGGAGCGGGACCGTGGTGACGTGGCGGAGGTAATCCTTGCGGGTGCCGGCGAGCTGGGCGTCGGCGAGCTCATCGAGGAGCACGTGGGCCTCGCGGTAGCAGACGCGGTGGCCCTGCTGGATGACCGCGAAGCCGATGGCTTGGGCGAGGTGACTTTTCCCCGTGCCCGGTGGCCCGAGCAACAGCCCGTCTTCGTGCTGGGCGACGAAGCGCCCCGTGGCGAGGTCGAAGACGAGGCGGCGGTTCATCTTCTTGTTGAAGTCGAAATCGAAGGTGTCCAGGGTCTTGCCCTGGTCGCGGAAGCCGGCCTGCTGGACGCGGCGGGCGAGCAGCCGATCCTGGCGGCGGAGGAGCTCGTCACCGACGAGCGTGGAGAGGAAGTCGATGGGCGGCAGCGGGGCGGTCTGGGCTTCGAGCAGACGGGCCTCGAGGCCGGCGGCCATGCCGGAGCAGCGGAGCTGGCGGAGGGCGCGTTGCAGTTCGACGAGGTTCATGGGGTGGCCTCCTGGGCCTTCCGCGCGATGACGTCGCGGTAGTGGGTGAGCTCGCGGATGAGCGGATCGACCTGGCGGAGCGTGAGGGGAGCGGCGGGGTGGCGCTCGAGGTAGCGACGGACGAAGCGGTAGTCGGCGACGCCGAGCTCCAGGGCGGCCGCACACGCAGCGTCGACGACCGCGGGCCCATGTTTCTTGGCGAGGGCGAGGACGCCGAGGACCCGGCGCACCCCGCGCTCGCCATCGCGGCCGTGGATGGCCGCACACAGGGGTCCGATGTGCGTCCCGGCCCGGGTGGCGCGGGCCAGCAGGGTGAGCGTGGTCGGCGGCGTGCGAGCCGGCTGGTCCGCCGGGTGGATCGCATGCCGGCCCGGCGGCTGGCGCCGATGCTCGCGCAGCAGCTGGCCGGTGGCGGGATCCAGCAGGCGGACGTGGCGATCGTCCCACTGCACGGCGACGGCCCGCCCGATCCAGCCGGGCGGCGGGGCGTAGTAGGCGCGATCGACCTCGACGCAGCCGTCGAGATGCACGGGGCGGGTGCCGAAGCGGTAGTAGCGAAACGGCTCGACGGGCAATGGCCGCAGCGCGGGCCGCTCCTCAGCGAACATGGCGGCGACCTGGCGCTTGGTCGTGCCGTGGATGCGCGTGTCGGCCCAGCGCGCCTCCCAGCGGTCGAGATAGGCCTGGGCGTCGGCGAGGGTCTCGAAGCGCAGACCCTTGAGCGGCGTCGCCTGCGCGTGGCCGACCGCCGACTCGACCTTGCCCTTGCGATCGGGCGCGCCGACCCGACAGGGCAGCGCGACGGCGCCGTAGTGCGCGAGCACATCGCGATAGAGGGGGTTGAGGGTGGGGTCGTAGAGGTCGGCCGTGAGCACGCCCTCGCGGAGATTGTCGAGGACGAGGACCCGCACGCTGCCGCCGAGACGTCGAAACGCCTCCTCGTGCAGCTCGGCCCACCGGCGCGTGCTCGACGCGAAGGTGAGCAGCCGAACGCTCTTGCGGCTGTGGCCCAGCGTGAGGACGAACAGGCGCGTGCGACGGTACTTCCCGGTGCCCGGATGCCGCACCATCGGCCCGAGCCCGTAGTCGACCTGGGCTTCTTCCCCCGGGGCCGTCACGATCACCGGATGGGCCTCGGGCGGCCGCGCGCCTCGCAGGGCGCCCACGAAACGTCGGACGCTGGCGTACCGGGCGGGGAACCCGTGGTCGTCGACGAGGTCCTGCCAGATGGCCATGGCGTTCCGGCCGCGGCCGAGGGCGAGCGCGATCAGCTCGCGGTAGGGCTCGCACGCGCTGGCGGTGGGCGCCCGACTGGCCGGCGACCAGAGCGCCACGTCGGGCAGGCTGGGCGGCGGGGCGCCAGAGTCGGTGGACACCGCACTGGCCGGATTTGGAGCCAGCCGGCGCCGGCGCGGTTCCCGGACGGCGATCCCCGCCGTCTTCAGGTAGGCGCTCGCCGTCTCCCGGCGCACGCCGGTCGCGGCTTCGATCCGCCGGAGCGGCCAGCCGAGCCGGCCAAGTGCCAGAACTTGCTGCTTCTTGTCGTCGCCCAAGATGTTCGCCATGTCGACGAGGGGGTCCACACCCCGCTCGCCGCGTCAACGTCTTGGGGCGCTGCTACCTCACTGGCCGGGTTTCAGGTGTCCATGACTGGCCGGTTTTGGATGTCCACCGAGGCGAGGGACTCCCTCCATCAAGCGTTTGAGCCCTTCGCTACGGTAAGCCTCGGTCTGCGTTTGTACCCAGTTCGCGTAGGCGTTCCCTGTGTCAGCCTCGCCGAGTGACCGGAAAAAGCATTTGGTGGAGCACTTGAGGTAGGCTTCGAATAAGTGGGACGTAATTGTCACGGCAGTACTACACCTCCAACAGTCGCCGACAATGTCCGACTGAGTATAGAGCCGGTTTACGCCCCAAGTTAGAATCTCGAGCAAGAATCCATACACAGGCTGGACCCGCCCGGGCACTTCTTACGCCAACGGGCGGGTGGGTTACCTGTGGGATTGTGCGCCTGACCGCGATTAGTCTTGACGCGCAGGAAGTGGGAAAGGCAAAGGGGCAGTCTCGTAAGAGAATTCCGCCGAGAATTCAGCTTCCCGATCGGCGTCCATCAAACGCTTTTCCCAGCAGCGCTTCCAGTTCTTGCGCTTGCGCTTTGCACGGTAAATGGGGTCGCGGTAAGTAGGGTCGTAGTACCTTTTCCTGGTCGGGACTGCGGCGTGGACCGTATCCGTTTAAATGGTCGAACCACCCCGCCGGCCGTCGGCAGCCCTCCTCGATAAAGGGGAAAGCAATTGACTTAACCCCTCCTCTCCAAAGCCTCGTGATCTTAGTTCCGCTGGTCCCGGTAAAAAATGTCGGCTCGGCCGGCATGTTTATGGCGCCCCCACGGGAATTGTGCGCGTCTCGCGTTGCATCCACGATTCGCACCGGACAGCCTGGAACTCGTGGGTCGTGAGTCGACTCACTGACACGGCACCCAGGGCCGCCGGGTCGGAGAACGGCGTTATGTTACTTACGGCATGATAGTCGTGCACGCGTGCCCGAGATGGGGGCAGGCGTTGACGCAATAGATGGCGTCGTCAGGTAGAAGGTGCGCTGAGTCATGGATCGGATCGGCGGACCTCAGGCCGGCTTGATGTGGTCACGCCCTTCCCAGGTCAGCAGATTGCCGGGGAATCCAGTCCGATTCCCATATTCCCAGGTTATTCCCGCATCAATTCCCAGCGAACTTTCAGACACCGAAGGCTGCGAGAGAGCATTGGCGTCGGCGTGGAGCCTGTCGGATGAGGTCAACCTCGAAGATCAGGCAGTTCGATTTCGGTGCGGGCCCTCGCAACCATGCAAACTGACCGGGCGGCCAGCGACCTCAGGCTGCTCTCAGGATTCCGCGGACTCCCCACGTGCCAAAGGCGATCGTAACCCGTTGGGGATTGACCCCGTGGCGCTAGGCGCTGGACATTTTGCTACCAGGTTGCTACCAGAACACCCCGTACCAGGACGATCTGGGAAGACATAGAGCTATTCCGGATCGCTTTGGTCGGTAGGGCTTAGGTTCTCTTGGGTATCCTGAGTACGTGGGTCGGGGCAACTCTTAATCAGCAGGTCCGAGTGATTGGAACCGTCTCGGGCACAAGATCGGGAGGTCCCTGCGCCTCCTACCCCTCTAAACGCATTTGAGCGATTTCCCTCTTAACTCTGTTGACAGTCCAACATACGAGCATCTAGAGCGTTACGAGACCAATGCAACGAGGGAGGATGGTCGGAGTGTAGGAAGCCGCCGCAACGCGTTAGGTGCCGAGTTTCCCACCCCAGTTTCTCTCAGGTTGGGCTTTCTCACAGGCCCGTCTTTTCTGCCTTTGGCCCTTCTAGGGGCAGCACTTTCTATCTCCGAACGTGAAGACTCGCCCAGAGGAGAGACCATGGACAAACGGCTCTGCACCTACTGCAACCAGAACCTAGTGGTCGGTCGGGGACGGAAGTACAGCCCCGAGCACGCCCGCGAGACCAGCGCGATCTGGGAAGCGTGAGCATCGCAGGCTCTGGAAGGCGCCGATCGGGTACGTGTCCCCGAACGAGTTCGAGCGGGCCTACTACGACCGCCAGCCGGCTCCAGCCGGCCTGGCGGCACTCACGTAACGAGCTCTCCGGAGAACCCGGGGCGGTTCAGTTTCGGGAGCTCGGGTTTCAGAACGTGCCCATACGCAATAAGCACATGAATAGCCTTGACTACCAACGAGAAGCTGCTCTACGTTGCCAGACGAAGTCGCCCCCCGTTCAACCGCCCGGCCCGCGGGGAGACAGAGGAGGTCTCCTGTTCGGGTTTTTGGCAGCCCCTTGGCAGCTCCGGTAGGAAGTGTCTGCGGTTCTTCTCGAGTGGGCAGATCCACCGAAGCTGGCGCGCGACTCCGCGGCAAGGGCCCCGCGCAGTATTTCCATACTCCGGCCCTGCACGGTGCGAGGGGACTCACCTCGGAGTGATGTTCCTGCTCCATCGAGAGGGAAGCGACGATGGCTAAGGATATTTCCACCTTCAAGGGTTCGGGCTTGAACCTATATTTCTTTTCCCAACGCGCGAAGGTCAATTCCCATCCGGGTACTCACCTGGTGGACTTCATCAACGGCGCCAAGAAGTCTCTCCTCTGCGCGATCTACGACTTGGCAGATCCAGCGACCCTGAAGGCCCTGAAGAGCGCAGCCGGAAAGTTGAAAACGAATCTCCATATCATCTTTGATGCCGGCAAGGGCAAGCCCGGGAAAGCCGGCGGTACCCCGGATCCGAAGCTCACGAAGACCGGACAGCTCATCAAGCAATTCGGGCTGGCCAGTTTTGCAACCGGGGTACACGTCCTGGGCGGGAACCTCATGCACGACAAGTTCCTTGTCCGCGACGACATGGACGTCTGGACCGGCTCGGGGAACTTTACCAAGGGTGGGCTGACTCTCCAGGACAACAATTTCCTCACCATCCATTCCGCCGAGCTCGCCAAAATCTACACGGATGCATTCAATGGTCTCCTGCATCCGGGTCACGCGCTAACGCACTCGCCGAAGAGTTCCAGGATCGCCCCGCCCAAGCCTCACCAGACGGTGAAGGTCGCGGGTGTCGCAATCACTCCGTATTTCACCACCGGCGTGAACGAATTTGAGGATGCGGAGACCGCCATCGTCAAAGCCTTGAACGGTGCGAAGAAAGTGCGTATCGCCGCGATGAATCTGGGCGACCCGGGTGTCCTCAAGGTGCTGAAGCAGCGGTTCCAGAGCCCCCAGAGCGACATCAAGGGTGTCCTTGATCCGAGCCAGATGCGAAGCGTGATGCCGCCACCGGCGGGGAAGAGCAAGCAGCCGGCGAATCTCTTCTGGTTCACCAAGGACAAACAGCGTTTCGTCGGGGCCGCCTCCCACGCCTTTGTGCCGTCCGACAACAACAACTTCATGCACAACAAGTTGATGATCCTTGATGACAAGACCGTGATCACTGGCAGCTACAACTTCTCCGAACACGCGGAAGTCAACGATGAAAATGTGCTCATTCTGCAGTCGCCGACGGTGGCGAAAGCCTATACGCAGTACTTCGACGCACTGTTTGAGCAGTACAAGAAGAACGGGAAGCCGCTGCCATCAGTCTGATTCTTTCGAACGCGAGGTGGGGAATGTCAAATCCGTTTGATCAGCCACTGACGCCCGGGCTGCGCGATACCTTGAACAACCTCGCCGGGGGATTGTTCGACTTGGCCGCCTGGCTCAGTTCGCCGGGCAAATACACCCCGCCACTGCCGCCGCAGGACATGCCCTGGCGCGCCGCAGGGCACAAGTTCACGCCGCAGGATCTCGGCGTGATCCCGTTCTTCGAAGGCGTGCTGCGTGAGGCCTCCGGCGACGAGGGTCTGCTTAACCGCTGGGCTGCGGTGAGCGCCAATCCGCTTCAGTTCTGCCCAATCGAGGACCCTGTGGGGTGGCGGGCAAGCCGTGGCCTCGCGAGCCCACAGTTCGGCATCGCACGGGGTGCCAACGTGGTCATCCTCGACTCCACGGGGCGCCCCATCTCCCGTCGTCGCTTCTACGAATCGTGCTGGCCGCCGCTCAAGGCCGTGGTTGACGCACGCAAGCAGAAGGGCCCGGTAGACTGGGTGGGGCTCGCGAACGATCTCGCGACGGACCAGGCCCCGAAGTGGCCGAACACAGGGAATCCGCCCTCCTCCGCGTTCATCACGCAGTTCATCTGCGATCTGCTGTACGCCATGCTGGGGATGAGGAACCCGGTGGCGCCGCCGATGCAGTACGCGCTGCTCGTCGAGTTGGGCGAGCATCGCCGCTCGGGTAACGCTTACACGCCACAGGACGCCGACGCCGAGGTCACGGCGCTTCGCAAGCTGCTCACGAAGCTGCAGGCCACTCCGCCGGCCACGCCGCCGCCTCCGGTTCATACTCCGCGGGTAGGCTCACCCCCGCACGACACGCCGTAAGCTGCCTAAGGAGGCCTCTGATGGAGCTCGCAGATTTCGTAGTCATCGGCAGCAGCGGTGGTGGGGGCACGATCGCCTGGCTGCTTGCCCGGGCAGGCTTCAAAGTGGTGGTGCTCGAGCAGGGCGCCGACTGGGCTCGGCCGCTCATACAGGATCCGCCCCCGTACGCGCCTCCGCCCGGTCCAAACCGGCCGCTCAACTACGAGGCCGAGCGGTACAATCCGTTGCCCCACGACGAGTACCGTTTCCGCATCGAGCGTCCAGAGCTCAAGCGCCGGCCGCGCGGCGACTACAACACCTTTCGAAAGTCGGACCAGGCCGACGCCATTCCGTTCGGTGCCGGCTGGACGGGCTCAATGCTGGGCGGTGGATCGGTGATCTGGGGGGCGTGGTCATTCCGTGCCCTACCGATCGACTACAAGCTCGCCACCCACTACGCAAAGACTGGACAGTTACAGCAGCTCCAAGAATGGGGCTACTCGCTTCCCGACTGGCCGGTCGAATACCGCGAGATGGAACCATACTACAACGTCGCCGAGACCCTCCTCGCGGTAAGCGGCAACCGTGAAGAGATCAATCGTGGAATCCGGGAAAGTGCGTGGTACAAGGCCTTTTCCGGAGAAGATTACTTTCGGAATGCGGGCAACTGGCAGCCTCAGTTCCCGTTCCCCTGCTCGGCATATCCGCTGACCCCGGTGGGCGAGCTCATCCAACAGGGGTTTCAAAAGTCGAACTGGACTTCGGTGCGCCTGCCGAGCGGGATGGTCGCTCCCGGCAGCGGCACCTACGCCACGCGGGATGCGATACAACGCGCGCTGGCCGTATGGGACGGCAGGGACAGGCCGGAGTTCTGGCGGCAGCCCGCTGAGAAGATTTGGTCTGAGCGAGTGCGCGATGCCTGCAACATGTGCGGCTTCTGCGGCGAATACCTCTGCTGGGGGAAGAACGGTCCCAAGTCTGGCTCGCGCGCGAGCACGCTCAAGGAACTCGCCGACCTCCCCAATGCCGAGATCCTTACCAACGCCCGCGTGTTCGAAGTGATATACGACGATCGCACTCGCCGCGCGACCGGAGCGCGCTATCTGGACATCAGCGATCCGGACAAGCCTAAGGTCTGCACCCAGAGGGCACGTAACGTGATTGTCTCGTGCGGAGCCGTGCAATCGGCGCGGCTGCTGCTCATGTCGGGCCCGCCGGGCGGGCTCGGCAATCGCTACGGTCAGGTCGGCCGGTACGCGATGTTCCACCTCTTCGGTCTGGGAGCTACGTGCCTCTTTCCCGCACCCTTTCAGGGGTATATGCACGGGGAGCTCGGGCACACGGGCAACACCGTGACCTTCGAGCACTACTTCGTCCCAGATGCAGCGCGCAAGTGGTGGAAAGCCGGTACCTTCGTCAGCACCGCAAAGAAGAACCCTCTCGACAACGCCGTGGGTGCCGTAAAGAGAGATGGACTGTTCGGCCCGAAGCTGCTCACCGCGATGGAGGAGTACGCGCGAGGTGTCGAGGTGCGCTTGACTGGCGACGATCTCCCCCGCTTCGACAATCGCGTGGACCTCGACCCCGTGTACGTGGACGAGTATGGCCTCCCCGTTGCCCGCATCACCCGCAATTTCGGCCCTCACGAGTTGCAGATGTTCCGGCTTACGCGGCCCCTATTGGAGCAGGTCTTTAAGCCGTACGAGCGACTGGGCACCAAGGTCAACTCGTCCGACGGGATCGTCGACCTAATCGGTGACCACCAGATGGGAACCTGTCGCATGGGCGACGACCCGGCGACATCGGTGGTCGACCGATTCTGCCGACTGCATGGCGTGCCGAATGTCTTCGTAGTGGATTCCAGCTTTTTTCCGACGGGCTTCGGCCTGAATCCCATGGTAACGGTTGTGGCCAACGCCCTGCGCGTCGGAACGTGGATCGTTGATCAGGCGAGACGTGGAACGGATCTCGAGCGGCCGCTTGAGCTGATTCAGACGCCGTGACGTGCTCTGCGTCGGCGTGAGCCGCGAACAGGCCGACGTAATGTGTCGGGCCGGCGGTCGTTCTGCGGACCGTTCCGGCTCCGACGGCGTTGGGCCGATGACGGTGTTGCAGCACGGCCTACTGCGCGGCCCACGCGCGATGGATTCAATGTCTGAATGCTCAGCACGCGACAAGCCGTCAGGAGGAGGGTGCCATGGCAAGCCGCAAGAACGTGTCTTCCTTGACCAGCGCGAAGCTGACTCAATTCAGGAGCCTGCTCGACCAATACATTAACAAGCCGACCGATAACCCCGTCGCGGAGCACAAAGCCGCGGGCATGGACATGTCCCTCATGATTCATGATATTGGGCTTCTCACCTGGCACCAACACTTC
>Ga0137391_10000765_pt1 | contig 22769 bp, 19 predicted proteins | sample 15con2h24BmetaG_FD_101399 | JGI IMG/M metagenome (GOLD analysis project Ga0137391, IMG submission 101399) | Vadose zone soil microbial communities from Angelo Coast Range Reserve, California, USA - 15con2h2.4B metaG | ecosystem: Environmental > Terrestrial > Soil > Vadose zone > Saprolite...
CCCAACTTCACACGCAGGAATCCCTGCTGCAAATAAATGGGCTTTATTGCTTCGGAGAGAAACAGATCGATGGTCAATCGCGAATAGGGCTTTCCGAGTATCTCGGATAGATGTTGCTGGACGGCTTTGGAGTTCAGAAGGGCGGGATCACCGAATTCCAACTTCGCGATTTGAAGCGCGGCGCCTTCGATTCGGAATTCCTGCACGTTGCCTTCGCCAACCGGATTCGCGATGACCGTGTGCTCGAGCGAACCCTGGAGTCCGTGCGAAGAAAGCAACTCCTTCACAGCGTCACCGGCTTGATCTACCGCGGCGCCGGCTTCGGGGAGTGTCCCGTCGAAGAAGGAAAGCTTGCTGCGAATGGCATCGCCCAGCGCCGAATCCGAGAGCCATGGAATGTTATCGAAGTAGACGGGGATTCGAGGAGATTCCTCCACATGATAAGTTACCACGACGCCGGCGAACTTGGTCTGGAAGTTGTAACTTACTTTGGCAAAGAGGCCGCTTTGAACGAGCTTGTCGGCGGCGGTTTGCAAATCATTCCGGGCGATCTGCGCGCCAGGAACCAAACCCGTTATAGCGATGACCTGTGCTTCGGTGAGGATTTTCTCGCCGTCGACGTGGATTTCGCGCAAGGGTGAGGTGGCGGCGTCGGGAGTCTGCGCCGAGGAAGGGAATCCCGCCGGCAACAAGAGAAGCAAGAGAGTGCAGAGTCGCGCTCGAAAATAGCGAAGCATGCTTCTATATTAGCGGAAAGAGGCTGGGCTACTCCACGGTGACGGATTTGGCGAGGTTGCGAGGCTGGTCGACGTCGCAGCCGCGGCGCACGGCGATGTGATACGCGAGCAATTGGAGAGGAATAATTTCCAGCAGCGGCACCAGCAACTCCGGCGCGGGCGGAAGCTCGATGATGTGATCGGAGGCTTCGCGGGCGAGATGATCACCGGCGGTGACGATGGAGATGACGATTCCGTCGCGGGCTTTGACTTCCTTGATGTTCGAAACACTTTTCTCGTAGCGAGTCATTGCCTCGGGATCGGACTCGTCGCGTGTCGCCAAAACCACGACCGGGAGATTTTCGTCGATCAGCGCGTTTGGCCCGTGCTTCATTTCGCCGGCGGGGTAACCCTCCGCATGAATGTAGGAAATCTCCTTGAGCTTCAGAGCCCCTTCGAGCGCGATGGGGTAGTGGATGCCCCTGCCTAGATAGAGAAAATCGGTATAACGGAAGAATTGCCGAGCCAGGTTTTCGTAGAATCCCGATTCATCCGCTTGTAGGACCGTTTCGATCTTGTGGGGGATGCGCGTGAATTCCTGCATCAGGGTTCTGGCGGCGGCTTCGCTAAGCTTGCCGCGAACCTGGCCGAGATAGGAAGCGAGCAGCAGCAGCGCGGTCAATTGTGAAGTGAAAGCCTTGGTGGAAGCGACACCGATTTCCGGCCCGGCGTGCGTCGGAATTGTACCGTTCGCCTCGCGCGTGATCATGGACCCGAATACATTGCAAATCGCCAATGAAGGTGAGCCCTTGAGCTTTGCTTCGCGCTGGGCCGCCAGCGTGTCCGCGGTTTCGCCGGATTGACTGATGCACACGGTCAGCGTCTTCGAATCCACGATAGGGTCGCGATAGCGGAATTCGCTTCCGTAATCGACTTCGACTTGAAGACGAGCCAGGCGCTCAATCATGAATTTTGCGGCCAGCCCAGCGTGCCAGCTCGTGCCACAGGCGACGATACGCACTTGCTGAAATTCGCGGAATTGCTGTTCCGTAATCGCCATCTCATCGAGAAAGACTTTTCCGGTGTCCTGCGAAATGCGGCCGAGCAGGGTATCGCGCACGGCGCGCGGCTGCTCAAAAATTTCCTTCTGCATGAAGTGCTTGTAGCCGCCCTTTTCCGCCATGATGGGGTCCCAGGCGACGTGGTGCGCGGGGCGTTCGACAGGGCGGCCGTCGTGGTCCATCACATGCACACCCTTTGCAGTGAGAACGGCGATGTCGCCGTCCGCCAGGAAAAACATTTCGCGAGTATGCTGGAGCAGGGCAGGGATGTCGCTGGCGACGAAATACTCTCCATCGCCGAGGCCAATCACCGAAGGCGGGCCGAGGCGAGCCGCAACAATCTTCTGTGGATCATTCGCGGAGAGGAAAACCAGCGCGTAGATGCCGCGCAATTCCTTCAACGAGCGGCGCACCGCTTCCTCGAGAGGAACACCGCCCTGCGAATTTTTCTCGACGAGGTGCGCGACGATTTCGGTGTCAGTTTCGGTGACGAACTTGTGGCCCTCCTTTTGCAGCTTTTCTTTTAGCTCGAGGTAGTTCTCGATGATTCCGTTATGCACGACGACGATCTGGCCGGTGCAGTCGCGATGCGGGTGGGCGTTCTCCTCGGTGGGGCGGCCATGGGTGGCCCAGCGCGTGTGGCCGATGCCGTATGTGCCCTCCAGGGGGGACTTGGCAATGACCTCTTCGAGATTGCGAAGCTTGCCCGGCGCGCGGCGAATTTCCAATTTGCCAGACTGCGGCACGACGGCGATGCCTGCGGAATCATAGCCGCGGTACTCCAGCTTGCGCAGGCCTTCGATGATGACAGGCACAACTTTTTTGGGCCCGATATAGCCGACTATTCCGCACATGCGCGGCGTCTCCTCAGAGAGTTTTTAGCAGGGTAGCATGTTGGCGGCCTTACCAAGTTGAATTCCCGGGCGCGTGTCGCGAATCAGATTACTACCACACGGCGGAGCCTGCGGTGATCACAAGCTCGCCGGACTTGAGATTATCGCCCACATAAAGTGAAGGGCGGCTCAGTCAACTATCTCAAAGCGGTATTCTTCAATGACGGTGTTGGTGAGCACTTCTTTCGAGATGTGCTCGAGTTGCTTCTGTGCTTCCTCGCGGCTCCAGCCATCGAGATTCAGAACGAAAAATTTGCCCTGGCGGACGTCGCGCACGGCGGAATAGCCAAGCCCTGCGAGGGCGTGCTGTATCGTTTGCCCCTGGGGATCGAGTACCGTACGTTTTGGCATTACCCACACGTGCGCTTTCATGCGGTCAGTATAACATTGCCACCAACCGCTTCATGCTTTGCGCCTTTCACCCGCTGGCAGAAAGGCGTATTCAAAACCCATCTGGACAATTCTTGCCAGCTCCTCTTCGTGTAGACCCATGCGCGCGACGTTTTGATACTCTTCGTGAAGTGTGGTGTGAAACATGGCCGGGTCATCCGTAGAAAGCACGATCGGTATCCCGTGGCGCAGGAATTTAGGCAGAGGATGATCTTCGATACTTGCGTTCTCGCGATGGAGTTGCCGGGCGAGGGCGGCGGTTTTCAGATTGCTCCCCGGGCAAATCTCGAGCGGAATCTTTCGCTCTGCGAGCAAATCCATTAATTCCGAATCGTTGATTGCAGCGATGCCGTGGCCGATGCGCTCGGCACCAAGCAATTCGATGGCTTCGCGAATTTTCTCCGGGCCGCCAACCTCGCCGGCATGGATCAGGCGGCGCAGACCCATTTGCGCGGCGCGGTCGTACACGCGGCGAAATTCCTTTGTCGGGACGCTGAGCTCGTCGCCGCCGATGCCGAACGCCACGATCGCTTTCGAATTACAGCGCTTTGCGGATTCGACGACCTCCATCGCTGCGTCCGCGCCGAATTGGCGCCCCGCATCGAACACCCACCGGAATCGCAGCCCGCGGCTTTCGAACGGCTCGGTGGCACGGAGGAGGGCTTCGAAATTTGGTTCCGGCCGTTGCTTTCTCAGGAGCATCACGCCGATGGACAAGGTCACTTCTGTATAGACTACGCGCTGTGTGAGCAAGTGTTCGGCGAGGTCGCGAGCGATGAGCGCGTAGTCTTGTGGCTCGCGCAAGAAAGAAGTGACCCACTTAAAGGCCTCGATGAATTCGTGGAAATTGCGGTAGGCGTAGCGCTGGCGTACTTCCTCTTCGCTCATGACGACGCCGTGACGGGCCGTTAATGCACAGACGGTTACGGGCTGGATGGAGCCTTCGAGATGAAGGTGCAGCTCCGCCTTAGGCAGGGAAGCAATCCGGTTGGAGAGCAAGGGGGGCGTCATCCGCGAAAAATCAGTGCGGCAATTGTGGCCGGCCGGCGTTGACCCACGCCGTAAGCCAGAAGGAGCCTACATCAGTTGCGGCGTCGGAGAGCTGGCGAATCAGAATTGCCGCAGCTTGATTGTAAAAGCGGTCGTAATACTCGTCGTTGAAGGAATTCTCCCGGTGACGCGCTTTGCGATCGGCCATGAGAATGGTTTCCAGCCAACTGTGCGAACCGAGGCATGCTTCAAACGCATGATCGGTAGGATCGCTGACAAAGACGGCGTCGTTCGGGCGCATGGGGAAGAAAGAAGAATAACGGTCGATAAGCGCCGTCGAGAAGCGCTCGTTGACACCCGGCTGGGCGCTCAGGCGACCGTCGAAATTATCCGTCGTGTTGAAGGGATCGTGGGCTTCCGCGACATAGTTCGCCAGGATGGCCGCGTCCAGTCTCGCTTCATCCCATTTGCCGGTCTTCATTGCTTCGGTTAGCTTCTCACTGTAAACGCCGATCTGCCAGGGAAGAAGGCCGTTGGCATCCAGTTTGGGTTTGCCGAATTTGGTTACTGCGGCTCTATAGTTGCGCGGCAAAGCCTCGAACGGGAACCGTCCATACTTGTCGAGAAGGATGAAATGGTTGTGCCGCTCCGCAGGAGTCTTGGAGATCGCATCGAGTGGATCGGTAACATGCTGCACCAGCAACCCGCGGTTTGATTCGAAAAATCCGCGAAACTCCAGCGGAAGTGTTTCTAAAGTGTCGATGGCTTTATTGACGACCAGCCTGTGCCCGTTCCTACCCCAGGCGAACGAATGATCGGGGAAGAATAGACAAAGTGAGGCACAGAGAACGAAGACGCCCGTCCGCTGCCACGACCAATGTAAGACAGCTCGCCACATCGCGCGATTCCCCTATGCCTGGTTTGCGGCACGCAAAGTGCTGCGCTTGCGTCCGTAGTTGTAGTAAATCACAAGTCCAATGGCCATCCACACGAAGAAGCGGATCCAATTCATGATGGGGAGGCCGGCCATTAGCAGGAGGCAGGTCAGAATCGTCAAGACCGGAGCAATGGGCCCTCCGGGTGCGCGAAAAGCTCGATAACGATTTGGTTCGCGGTAGCGGAGAATCAGCACGCCTCCCGCCACTAGCGCGAAAGCAAAAAGCGTTCCGATGTTCGAGAGATCAGCGAAGGTCCCGATATCGAGGAGACCCGCCGGAACGCCCACAACAAAGCCAGCCATCCAGGTGGAGAAATCCGGCGTTTGATAGCGCGGATGAACGCGGCCAAAGATCCTGGGAAAAAGGCCGTCGCGGGACATGGCAAACCATACGCGTGCCTGGCCGATCTGGAACACGAGCAGGGAAGAGATCATTCCCATGAGTGCGCCGATCAGAACCACCAGCCGCACGCTGGAGATGTGGAGCTTCTTGAGGGTGTTGACGACGGGCGCGGCATCATCGACCAGCGTCTCCCAGCGAACGAGTCCCGTGAGCACGACTACGACGGAGATATACAGCAAAGTGCAAACGACTAGAGTCGCGATGATGCCGATTGGCAAATCGCGCTGCGGCTTCTTGCATTCTTCCGCCGCCGTAGAAACGGAATCGAAACCGATGTAAGTGAAGAATACGATCGACCCGCCCGTTAGAATGCCCGGCCAGCCGTTGGGAGCAAAGGGATGCCAATTGGAGGTATGGATGAAGCGCGAGGCGAAAGAGACGAACACAAGGATGGCGATGATTTTCATCAGCACCATCACGTTATTGGTCTCTGCCGACTCACGGATACCGCGAACCAGGATGACTGTCAGGAGCATCACGATTATGAACGCCGGCCAGTTGAAGCCAAAATGCCATCCGGGGCCATAGAGTGCGTTGCCTTCGAGGTCGAAAAGTCCGCTGGGAAGGTAGGCGGGCGAAATCCAGCGGGGATTCGGATGGACACCGAACCAGTCCAGCAAGTTGACCAGGTGCTGCGAAAATCCGACGCTAACGGCCATGTTGCTCACGGCGTATTCCAGGATCAAGTCCCAACCGATGATCCAAGCGATGAGTTCTCCCATCGTGGCGTAGGTATAAGTGTACGCGCTCCCGGCGATAGGAATCATGGCGGCAAGCTCGGCGTAGCATACCGAGGCGAATCCGCAGGCGATAGCGACCAGGATAAAGGAGAGAGCGATCGCTGGGCCGGCGCCGGGGCGTCCAAATGAAGCCGAATGGTGTATGAGGTACTCGAGAAGTGGCGCGTTCAGGATGGACGAGGCTTGAAACTTCTGACCGGCAATCGCCGTGCCGATGATGGTAAAGATGCCGGAGCCGATAACTGCGCCGATGCCGAGCGACGTCAGACTCAGCCATCCAAGAGATTTTTTTAATCGGACTTCAGCGTTTTCCGAATCCGACAGCAGCTGGTCGATACTCTTGCAACGGAAGAGTTGTGATCCCACCCATGCGCTCCGATCGCATCCGGGCAAACCGGAAGCCTCGAATTACCCAGCGCGCCTTTGAGGAATGAACGCGCCTCAATGTACCCTGAGAAGCCCCATCACGCAACCGGTCGGCGCAAAGAGCCGGCGCGCCGTGTTCCAGAGTAGTATCTCACTTCACGCCTGTTCGAGTTGCGCGTACCGCTCAATAAACTTTTTCGTGCCGCGGCCGGGGAAGCTCACGGATACGCGGCGGTCTTCGTCGTCGCCCTCGACGCCAACGATGGTTCCGACGCCGAAGCTCGGATGACGAACTTTGCGTCCCAGCATGGGATCGGCATCGCCGCCTCGCTTAGCGGCAGGGTGCCCGAAGGAAGTCTTAGCAGGCTGGCGGCGCGGAGCTGCTTCCGCCTGTTTCGGTCCGCCGCGCGCACGACGCAGGAATTCTTCCGGCGAATACGAATACTCCGGGTCAGGCTCATACCGGCGCGTCTCGCCAATGTCCGCCATTGATCCGCGAACCGTGTCCACCAATTCGCTCGGAATTTCCGCAAGGAAGCGTGACGGCAGGGAAGCACGCAGTCGCTGCTCATTGCCGAAAATGCGCCGGTACACGGCGCGCGTCAGCGTGAGCGACTGCCGTGCCCGGGTCATGCCAACGTAAACGAGGCGGCGTTCCTCTTCGATTCCTTTTTCTTCGGTGATGGACCGGCTGTGAGGGCAAATGCCTTCTTCCATGCCGGTGAGGAACACGTGATCGAATTCCAGGCCCTTGGTGCTGTGCAAGGTGATGAGCGTCACGCCGGGCTTGCCTTCAAATTGATCTGCGTCACTCACGAGGGCAGCTGCATCCAGAAAATCGTTGAAGGTCTCGCCGGCTTCCATGCTTTCAGCGACGGCACGCGTGAGTTCTTCGAGATTTTCCATCCGTGCGACATCCTCGGGCGTGTTGCGGTCCTTCAGCATGCCCATGTAACCGGATTCCTCAAGCACCACATGCAGGAAATCTGCAGGTTCCTTGGTGGCAAGTGCATCCTGCAATTTGCGAATGAGTTCTTGGAACGCCCGCAAAGGAGTTATCGCGCGGCCTGCCGATGCACCGGACACAAATTTCTCGATGGCCGCCCAGAGCGGTGTTCCGTCAGTGCGTGCGGACTCGCGGAGCGTGTCCACGGTTGTCTTGCCGATCCCGCGCGGGGGCAGATTCAATACACGGAGCAGAGAGATATCGTCCTCGGGATGCATTGCCAGGCGCACATAGGCGAGTGCATCCTTCACTTCGGCGCGATTGTAGAAGCTGAATCCACCCACCAGCTTGTAGCGCAGGCCGCGTCGGCGGAATACCTCTTCGAAAGCGCGCGACTGGAAATTGGTGCGGTACTCGACTGCGCACGTCTGGTCCGAATCGTCATTCAGAATACGCTCGAGCTCACCGGCGACAAATTCCGCTTCGGCCTGCGCGTCGCGCGCCTCCAAATACTTTAGATTCGTTCCCTTACCCTTCTCCGCGCTCAGCGACTTGCCCAGTCGCTCGGGATTGTTGGCGACGACTGCGCCCGCGGCGTCGAGAATGTTCTGGGTCGAACGATAGTTGCGTTCCAGCTTGACGATTCGGGCCGCGGGAAAATCGCGGGAAAAACTCAGGAGAATAGAAACATCCGCGCCACGCCAACGATAGATCGATTGATCTTCATCGCCCACGACGCAAACGTTTTGCTTGGGTCCGGTCAGCAGGCGCATCAGCTCATACTGCACGCGGTTGGTGTCCTGATATTCGTCCACGTGAATGTATTGAAAGCGTGCTTGCCACTTTTCCCGTGTGGCCGTGGATTCACGCAGCAAACGCGCCGAGCGAAGAAGGAGATCGTCGAAATCCAGAGCCTTGCTGTCATGAAGAAGCTTTTCGTACGCAGCGAAAATGTCGGCGGTGCGGTGCCCATTTTGATCGAACGCTTCGGCGCGCAACTGTTCCGCAGTCTGGGCATGATTTTTCGCATAGCTGATTCGACTGAGAACATTCCTTGGTGTCAGGCTGTCGTCTTCGATTTGTAACTTCGTCATTGCCAGCTTGACGGCCGCGAGTTGATCGTCGTCATCGTAAATGGCAAAGTCGCGCGGGAGCCCGGCCGCGGCTGCCTCACGCCGCAGAAGGCGCGCGCAGAGCGAGTGAAACGTGGAAAGCCATGGCTGCGATGGAGGAACACCGGCGCGTAACAATAGGCTGGAGACGCGATTGCGCATCTCTTCCGCGGCTTTGTTGGTGAAAGTCACAGCGAGTATAGATTCAGCCGGAACTCCGTTGGCGATCAGGTTCGCCATCCGATAAGTGATTGCGCGCGTCTTTCCCGTGCCGGCGCCAGCGAGGATCAGCACTGGGCCTTCCGTGGATTCCACGGCAAGCCGTTGTTCAGGGTTTAATTCGTCAAGTAGAGCCAGCATTTGTCCGCAGTGTTGGAAGGAAGTGTGCACACGTCATGGTAGCCGACGGAGGCGAAGTGCGCAAACAGGCGAGACTTTCGCTCAATTGGAATGGCCTAATGTTCCGCGGACCGGGCCAAATCAATTTCAAAATACATGAGGCCATGACTCTTTTCGATGGCTACGATTTCCGGCACGTACAGATGCGCCGCATTCAAGAGATCGAATTGACTTCTAAGATTAAAATAGAGGAGCCCCTGCACGGTGCTGTGAGGCGCGACAATGCTGGCTTGCACGCTGGCGTCGTTCAAGCTTTTCTCCACTTCCATCCATTTCTTATCGTGTCCGATTTTCGGTCCCCCAAGAGGAATGGGAAGCCTTCTAACGATTACGTTATTCGATCCCGGATGTGTGATGACATCGGCCGCTTCATCTGACGTAAGAGGATAGAGCGACTGGTGGTCTTCCTCCGAGAGCGTGACGTTCAGGCGAATGCGCTCCAGATTGATCTTCATGCTCTCATCCGAATCATTTCGGAAAGCCACTTGGATGGCGACAATTCCAGCCGCGAAGGGCGACTTTTTCGGAAACTTCTCCTTGTAGAGTGCCGGGTCGGTCCACGGCCGGGCAGTAATGGTCATGCCCTCGTGGGATTCCAACGATGTAGTCTTGAGCGAAGACGGTTGCTGCGTGGCCCCCCGTTGAGCAGCAAGCACGGAGGCGCCGAGAAAGGGAAGGATGAGGGTTAGTTTTCGCATCGGGTTATAATAGACTTTTCTCATCTCGACGCCTTCGATTCCTGGGGGTTGCGCAGGGTTGCCCTGCGTCGCGCGCCGCCTGCTTCCGGCGGAGTGACGACAGACCGGAGCCACGCTTAGTGTATTTCATTTATAGCTTTCTCATGGGCCTCGCGGCCCTTCTGCTCTCGCCGTACTGGCTTGTTCAGGGCCTGCGCCACGGGAAATATCTGTCGAACATCAAAGAGCGTCTGGGTTTCTCCTTTCCTGCGCTTGCCGAGCTGCCCGCGAAGCGTCCTGGCGCCATCTGGATTCACGCCGTAAGCGTCGGCGAAGCCCTCTCCGGCGTATCGCTCGCACGGCGTTTGAAGGAAGCCTTTCCAGAGCGGCCATTGATCGTGTCTACGACCACGATGACAGGACAGGCGTTGGCGAAAGAACGCATGCCGTTTGCCGATGCCGTCATCTATTTCCCTATGGATTGGGCTTTCTGCGTTCGTCGCGCGCTCGATGCTGTGCGTCCGTCCGTTGTGCTTGTGCTGGAGACCGAGATCTGGCCTAATTTTCTGCGGGAAGTCGGACAGCGCAAGGTTCCCGTATTATTCGTCAGCGGACGGGTTTCTGACCGCTCCTTCGCGCGCTACCAGAGTTATCTGCGAGTGTTTGGCTTCTTCCTACGTCCATTTCTGAAAAGCGCGCTGTCCAATGCCAGCGCCTTCCTCATGCAGAGCGAGAAAGATGCGGAGCGCGTCCGGGCCTTAGGCGCGCCGGCGGATCGTGTCCAGGTCAGCGGCAATTTGAAATACGACCTGGAGATTCCCGCGCCCACGCCGTTGTCGAATTGGCTTGCCACCGAGATCAAGCGCAGTGGCCGGTCGCCCATAATCGTTGCGGGTAGCGTCGTTGCGACGGAAGAGCCACACGCGCTCATCGCCTTTGGAACTTTGCAAGGCGAGTATCCAAAGGCTCTGCTCGTGCTTGCGCCGCGCAAGCCGGAGTGCTTTGATGACGCTGCGGAGTTCATCGATGAATCGCACCGCAAGTTCATCCGGCGGTCGCAATTGCCGATTCCAGAACCGGCCACGAAGCAATCGGATGGGAACTGCAACATCGGCACGATACCCGATGACGTCACCGTGCTTCTGCTCGACAGCATCGGTGAGCTTGCCTCGCTCTACGGGCTAGCCGACGGCGCCTTTGTCGGAGGCTCGCTCGTTTCCTCAGGCGGACATAATATTCTGGAACCGGCGGCCTTCGGTAAGATCCCCGTGTTTGGGCCATCGATGGAAAACTTTGCGGAAATTGCTTCGCGCTTCGTTTCCGCGGGGGCCGCGATCCAGGTCGAAAGCCCGGAAGACGTTGGCGTTGCGTGGATCGAATTGTTTCGCGATCCCGAGCGCTTGAAAAAAATGAGCGAGACGGCGCGCCACTTGATTGCGGACTCGCGCGGTGCGACCGCCCGAGCGGTGGCGGAAATAGCGAGGCGTTTGGACGGTGGCGGGCGATGAACGTTTCGCCGCGGACGCTTCTATGGCCGCTGTCTGTATTGTATGGCGCTGTGGTGCGCGTACGGGTCTGGCTTTACGCGCAGGGCTGGCTGAAGCAAAACCGGCTCAAAGGAACGGTCATCAGCGTAGGTAATCTTACCGTCGGAGGCACCGGCAAAACGCCAATGGTGATCTGGCTCGCTGAAAAGTTTCTCGCGGAAGGGAAGCGCGTTGCGATTCTAAGCCGTGGCTACCGAGGCGCGAACGGCACCAGTGACGAAATCGAATTGATGAAATTCCGCCTCCAGGGCCGCGTCTCTTTTGGTGTCGGCAAAGATCGCTTCGCGGAGGGCCACCGGCTCGAATCGCAGAAGGCCATCGACATTTTTCTGTTGGATGACGGTTTTCAGCATCTGCAGCTCGCGCGCGACTTGGACATTCTTTTGATGGATGTTTCTCGACCGCTTGCGGGAGAGTCTTTACTGCCGGCCGGCCGGCTTCGGGAACCGGTGGCAGCCATGAGCCGCGCAAACTTGATTATTTTTACTCGCGCGGAAACGGCATCTGGAACACTCGAGGCGATCGGGAAGCTCCATCAGTATCCGGTTTTCGCGGCATCGACTCGACTGCTTGGGTTCCGCAGGTTTGGCGGAGAGATCACTACTCTCTTCGCAAAAGAAATCGGTGCCGGTCCTTTTTTTGCATTTTGCGGTCTCGGCAATCCCAACGCATTTTTTCGAGATCTCGGAAATTGGGGCCTTGCGATTTGCGGCCAAGCCGTCTTTCCCGATCACCATCGCTATACACGGCGCGACGTCTTGGCGATCAAGGAGGCGGGAGAGCGCGTGGGTGCGAACTCGTTTCTCACGACCGAAAAGGATGAGCAGAATCTGGGTGGGCTTGCGTTCGATGAAGCGCCGCTCTTCGTCGCCGTAATCGATCTGGTGGTGACTCCAGAAGCTGATTTCCGAATTGTCCTTGATCGAACGCTGGCAGTAGGTGCAGGAGTGGTGGCGTGAAGATTCTAATACGCGCGACGAACTGGGTCGGGGACGCCATCATGGCGCTGCCGGCACTTCGCGCGGTGCGCAACCGTTTTCCTGAAGCGGAAATCGCGATCATCGCGAGGCCCTACGTCGTGGATATTTATCGCGATCAAAACATCTGCGATCAACTCATCCCTTACGATCCGAAAGGCTTGCACGCGGGGCTTTCGGGCCGTGAGCGGATAGCGGCGGAACTTCGCGTGCGGAAGTTCGACGTGGCCTTGCTGCTGCAAAATGCGTTCGATGCCGCGTGGCTGGCTTGGCGCGCGAATATTCCCGAACGCATCGGCTACGCACGTGACGGGCGCAGCTTTCTTTTAACAAAGGCCGTGCCTCTCCCGAGGGACGGAGAAATTCCCTCGCATGAAAAGTTTTATTATTTGGAGCTCCTTCGCCGCGCCGGTTGGCTGGATTCCGTACACGACGAATCGTTCATTGGCCTGCACATTCCAGAAGATAAGCGGCGGAGCGCCGATGAATTTCTTTGCAACTCCGGCGTGCGCAAGGACACGCTGCGAATTGCCATTGGGGCCGGCGCCTCATACGGATCGGCGAAGTGCTGGCCGCCTTCGCGGTTTGCAGAAGTGGCAAATCGGCTGCGATCCGAAGCGGATGCCGACGTCATACTCTTTGGGACTGCCGCCGAGGCAAGCGTCTCGACGGCCATCTCCGGCGAAATGCGCACCCCTCCCATTGATCTCACTGGGAAAACCGCAATTGCCGATCTGCCTGCGCTGCTATCGCAGTGTCATCTTTTCATCGGCAACGATTCCGGCGCGATGCACGTTGCCGCCGCCGTTGGCGTGCCCATCGTTGCGGTGTTTGGTCCGACCGACCCGGACGGAACGGCTCCCGTCACTCCGCGCTGCAGCATTGTTCAACAGAAACCCTACTGCAGTCCGTGTTTTCTCCGTCGCTGCCCGACCGATCATCGGTGCATGACCGCAATCACTGCCAACATGGTGGAAGCCGCTGCAAGACCCTGGCTGGCCTCTATCCAGGTGCAGCGTGCCTGAGCAGTCTCTGTTTCGACCGGCGGTATTCCTCGATCGCGACGGGACGATCGCCGAGGAAGTGGGCTACTTGAATCACGCTAGCCGTTTTCGCATGTTTCCGTTCGTCGCGGCAGCCATTCACCGGCTCAACGAGGCGGGCTTTCCCGTAATCGTCGTCACCAATCAGTCCGGCGTCGGCCGCGGTTACTTTCCGGAATCGCTCGTGCACACGGTGAACGAATTGATGTCGCAGCAACTTGCCAAGGCCGGCGCGAAGATCGACGCGATCTATTATTGCCCGCACACTTCCGCGGAAGGTTGTAACTGCCGCAAGCCCAGAACCGGCATGCTGGACCGCGCAGCGCGCGAGCACAGTCTGGATCTGCAGCGCTCCTTCGTAGTCGGCGATCGTTACGGCGATATGGAACTCGCTCGAAACGCCCGCGCGCGGGGCGCCCTCGTGCGCACTGGTTACGGTGAAGGTGAACTCGCCTGGCACGCTACGAAGTGGCCGGCGCAGCCCGACTTCGTCGCCGAGAGTCTAACCCAAGCGGCGGACTGGATCCTGAGGCAACAAAAATGAAGCGGCCGCGCGCGCAAGAGCCAGCGTCAACGTCAACATCCGTCGACCTTCTCGCCCTCCGCGAGTGCGTCGAGCAGTTCACCACAAAAACCATTGTTCTCCTGGGCGATTTCGTGGCTGATGAATTCCAATATGGCGAAATCTCCCGCGTCTCGCGCGAAGCGCCCGTCCTGATCCTCAAACATCGCGAAACTCACATTGTTCCCGGCGGCGGCGCCAACGCTGCAAACAACCTTGCGTCGCTCGGCGCGCGCGTCTTGCCCGTCACCGCAGTGGGCGATGACCCTGCGGGAGACGTGCTGATCGCGCATTTTCGCCGCCAGCGCGTCAATGTTTCCGGAATCCTTCGCGTGAAAGGCTGGACGACACCTACCAAACGCCGCTTCCTCGCTGGCTGGGCGCACACCGTTGGACAACAGGTTCTGCGGGTCGATTACGAACCGAAATCCCCTCTGCCGGACGCCGTTCGAAAAAAGCTCCATCAACGGCTTTTGGCTGATCTGCGCCACGCTCACGCACTCGCTGTTTCCGACTACGGCTTTGGCATAGCGACTCCGGACCTTGTCCAGCAGGCATCTGCCAAGCGCAAGCGCGCACTGCCCGTTACCCTTGACGTGCGCTATCAGCTGCATCGATATGCGAAGGCGGGCATTACTTCCGCGACGCCAAACGAGGCCGAGCTTGAGGCTGAACACCACACGGCCATCGGTCAGGATACGGGCGAGCTCACGCGGGCAGGCCGCGCAACTCTTTCGGAAATGAAATTGCAATCCCTTCTGGTCACCCGCGGACGGCACGGCGCAGCTCTTTTCGAGCCGGGTGATCGCTTCACGCAGATTCCCGTTTACGGCAGCGACCAAGCTGTGGACGTCACCGGCGCCGGCGACACCGTTCTTGCCGCGTACACCCTGGCGCTTGCCTGCGGGGCATCTCCTCTCGAAGCCGCGCACATCGCTAACATCGCCGGCGGCCTCGTAGTAATGAAACGCGGCACCGCTACCATCTCTCGCGAGGAACTTCTCGATGCCATCCGTGGCGAGGCATCCGGAGCCGCCTCTTAAGTTATGCGCGAGGCCGCCTCCAAAATCGTCGCGCGAGATGTTCTGGGCGAGAAGCTCGCGGAACACAAGCGGCACGGACGGACCATCGTTTTTGCCAATGGCTGCTTTGATACGCTACACGTCGGACACATTCGATATCTCGAAGGCGCCCGTCGCGAAGGCGACGTCCTCATTGTAGGCGTGAATACCGATTCCAGCGTCTGCAATCTGAAAGGGCCAGGCCGCCCCATCCTCCATGAAAATGCTCGCGCGCAATTAGTTGCCGCGCTTCGCTGCGTGGATTACGTTGTGCTCTTCGCCGAATCTACAGTGGAAGCCCTTTTGGAAGAATTGCGCCCGGATGTCCATGCTAAAGGCACTGACTACACCGTAGAGACTGTGCCGGAGCGTGAAGTCGCCAAGCGGCTCGGCATCCGCGTGGCGATCGTAGGTGACCCCAAGGATCACTCCACACGAGAATTCCTGGATTCCATTCGCAAGGGGCTGCATGTCTGAGCCGCGTTTCCTGGTCGTGCGTCTCGGATCTCTTGGAGACATCGTCCACACTTTTCCCGCCGTCGCTGGACTGCGCGAATCATTTCCGAAAGCAGAAATCGTATGGCTGACGCACCCCTGGTGGAAAGCACTGGTCGAGAGCAGCGAACTGCTAACAGAAATCTGGGAGACTGAGACTCGCTCGTACAAATCCTTGCGCGAAATCATCGGACGAATCCGCAAGCAGCCCTTCACGGCAGCAATCGATTATCAAGGGCTGTGGAAGTCCGCCGCGCTGCCGTTCTTGGGCGGTATTCCGCGCCGGATCGGATTCTCGTCGCAAACGATTCGCGAATTCGGCGTGCCCGTCCTTTACACTGATCGCGTCCGCTGCAGGCAAACTCACATCACCGATCAGAATGGAGAACTGTCACAACGCGCAGGAGCTCGCAACGGCATTGCGCCAGTGACGCTTTCGGTGCCGTCGATTCAAGAAGTGTTCATATTGCAGCTTCTGCGAGGATTTGCCATTGAGCGATACGTCGTATTGAGCCCGGGTGGCGGCTGGCGCTCGAAATGCTGGCCGCCGGATCGCTACGGCGCACTCTGCCAGAGGATCCGTGGCGCACTCGGACTGCGTTGTGTTGTGAATTATGGCCCCGGTGAAGAGGGTCTGGTCTCCGCGGTTAAAGCGGCCAGTGGCGCAGCCGACCCCGTCGCTTACAATGGTTCGCTCGCCCAACTCATGGCTCTTCTGCGCAATGCAGTCTGCATCGTCGGTGGAGATACGGGCCCGCTGCACTTGGCCGTCGCTCTTGGAACGCCTACCGTCGCTATCTTTGGCCCGACGGATCCGGCGAGGAATGGCCCCTATCGCACCGGCGACCGCTCTGGCAGCGCTTCTTCCTTAGACATCGTTCTTCGCAGTCCGCACGCGATGACCGCCTACAAACGAAGCGATCAAGTCGCTTCTTCCATTCTCGAGATTGATGTCGACACGGTTTTCGACGCTGTTCGCCGCCAAGTCGAGGTTCGCCGGTGAGTGCGGCCGGAAATTTTTTCGTTCGCTGGCGTGTACGCCTCGGTTATCCACTTGCGATAGCGGTTCTGTATTTTTCCCGGCCCACACCTCGCAGCATATTGCTTGGCGCTTTGGTGGGAGTCATTGGCCTCTGGGTGCGCGCTTATGCAGCCGGCTACCTTCACAAGCAGGAAGTCCTCACCGTCACCGGTCCCTACGCATATACCCGAAATCCACTCTATCTTGGCAGCGCCATTCTGGCTCTAGGGGCGGGAATTGCAGCGCACTCGTGGATCTCCGCCTTAATCCCGATTGCTTACTTCGCGGTGTTTTATTCCATCGTGATGCGGCAGGAGGCGAATGAGCTCCGCCTGCGCCACGGTGCATCTTTCGAAGAGTACGCATGCGCCGTCCCGCTTATTATTCCGCGTCTCACCGCCGCGAAACTAGCTGGAGTGTCTGCCGGTTCGTTCTCTTTCACTCAGTACAAGAAGAATCAAGAATGGCAGGCCGCGGTTGGTTTTCTATTTCTTCTCTTTGTCTTGCTGGCGATTTGGCGCCTCCGCCTGCACTGAGGCTGCCGCGTTTGCTGCACCTGGACACGCAACGAAGCAAGTGATCTCCAACCGCGTCCCGTCCGCCAGAACATGCACGGCGCCGTCTCTATCCGTCCTCAAGATCCGCACGCCCGCGTTCTCCAGTCGTTCGAGGAGCTCGGCGTTGGGATGACCATAAGGATTTTCTTCGCCGGCCGAGATGATTCCGACACTTGGCCGTACGGCCGCGAGGAATTCAGGTATTGTCGAATTCTTGCTGCCGTGATGGCCGATCTTCAGCACATCGGCACGCATTGTTTCCGCCCTATTCTCGGAAAGAATTTCGCGCTCCACCTGTTTTTCGGCGTCTCCCGGCAGCAGGATCGTTTGGCTGTCGTAGTGCAAGCGCAGCACCAGAGAATCATTGTTCTTCGCCGAAGGCGCGACCTCTTCGAGAGCAATCTCCGGCCACAAAAAGTCGCCATCGACGCCATCCCAGTGAAAGGTCTTGCCGCGCAACTCGTGTTCGATGGGAATGTTTCGCTCGCGCGCCAATTCTTCTAGTCTCGCGAGGGCCGGGATGGATACCTCACGCCCGATCCAAAGTCTCGCCACGCGAAAATTTTCCAGGATTGCAGAAAGGCCGCCAAGATGATCCTGGTGCGCGTGCGTCAGCGCGACGACGTCCAGCCTTTGAAATCCCCGCGACCACAGATACGGCGACACGGCTTCTTCGCCAGGGTCGACGCCATTGCGTTCTTCGTGCCCGGGAAAACCGCCAAACGCTCCACCGCCATCGATCAAAAGAGTTTTTCCACCGGGAGAAACGACAAACAGCGAATCGCCTTGGCCTACATCAAGGACCGTCAATTCCAGCCTGCCCTTTATCCACTTCTCCCCAAATGGATAGATGGCAATCGACAGCGCACAGGCAATGAATACGCTGCTCAATCCCAAGACGATGGTTCTCCGCAGCGGGTGCTTTAACCGCATCTCCGCCGCGAGCAGAATTGTGGCGACAAAAAACAACACAATCAGCCAGAACGGTGGCCCGGGAATCCGGTAACTCCACCTCGGAAAGTGCGCGAACCACTGGACAATATGCAAAAGGAGCGCAGTTAGCCAGGCTAGCGGAGCCGCAAACAATTTTCCAGCTGCTGGGAGAATTAACCCGCATGCTAAAGTCAGAAAGCCGAGTGGGACGACGACTCCCGTCAGTGGGACAGCCGCCAGGTTCACAAGCGGCGCCAACAATGGAATGCGATGAAAATCGCGCGCCATGAGCGGCAACATTCCGGCTTGTAGCACCAGCGTGAGCACCAGCAACTCCCACACGCGAAACGTCAGAGACAATCCTCCAATCACAACGTCGCCGGTTGGCTTGCCCAACCGCTGTGGCAGCCGCGCAGAGAGCCACTGCGCCAGCGAACGCAGATCAATCCTGAATTGGGTTGCGCGCGGCTCGTGGCTGGCATCCCGCGTTACGTCTCGCCAGCCTCGCAGCGCGCGTGCATACGGCTGCGCCGTCTTCTCCAGACACGGCAGCGCCAGTCCCGCAATGCAGCCGATGGCCACAAAGGTCAATTGAAAGCTGGAATCGCGCAAGGCGAGCGGTCTTGCTGCAAGCAAAATCAGAGCTGCAACCGCCGCAGAATTTAGCAATTCCAGCCGACGGAAGAAAAATCCGCCAAGCATGACTATTGCCGCCATCATCGCTGCCCGTAGCACGGGAGCGCGCTGCTCGACGACCGCCACATAGGCGGAGAGCGTCGTGAGCGTGAACAGCATCGTCCACGCTCGCGACAGCCGCAGCTTCCTTCCCACCCAATACAGCGCGAAAGCGACAGCTCCTACGTGCAAACCTGCTACAACGAGTACGTGAAACACTCCTGTCTTTTGAAAATCCGCTGCTTCCGCCCGGTCGACAAAACTCCGGTCGCCCAGAAGCATTGCCCGCAAAACACCTGCAACTTGCGGTGTGCTCGCAAATAGAACATCGATCTCGTCCCGCAATCTCCTTCGTGCCCGCGCGAGAACCGTTCCGAGGGTTGGAGTTGGCGAGGAGATCCGCTCGATCAGCTCAGGCGCCCTCAGTGTGGCCACCAGATCGATGTTTTGTTGTGCCATATACGCGCGTCGATCGAATGCCCCATCGTCCCTGAAAACCTGCGGTCGCTTTGCCTCTGTCAAAACTGCCACTTCGTCTCCTGCATGAAGATCCGGCGGTGCCGGTCCCTCCGGATGCGCTGTGAAGCTCAGGCGCAACCCTCCTCGCGTGGGATGCAGAGTGTCTTCGAACTCCACACCGGAAAGCCCGATTTCGTATCCATATCCCCACGGCAAACGCGTCGGCTCTTCGCGCAAGTTCCCGATCCATCTCAAAGGTATCTTCAAAGGGAGGCGTCCTTGCTCGAGAAGCGAGATTACGTGATCGGCATCCCGCGGCTGTTCCGCAATGCAAACTGCAAGAAACCCAAGCAATACCCAGCCAAGAAGGGAAGCGACGGTCGCAAGAAAAAGCCACCCAGCTCTCACCAACATAATTCCAACCAGAACGAGAACAGCTATGAAGATGAAAAAAGAAGAAAGAAGAATGTGAGAAGAAGCATTTCGCGAAACCACGGGATGCAGGCCCACCGCGATGCCGCTGGCGAATGCCGCGGCGATCGCTACGGCCGGCAGCTTCATGGCGCTCTTCTCAACCTCACCAGCGTTTCGATGTGAAAGGTTTGCGGGAACAGATCGAACAGATGCATCTCCGCGATTTCATAGCAGATGCTTGGCCCGGTGATTTCTTTCGGTTTCCGCGGTGAGCCCGTTAATACCGCCAAATCGCGAGCCAGCGTGGATGGATCGCAGGAGAGGTACACAATCTCTTTGGCGCCAAGCTCCGCGAGCTTCTCTGCCGCTTCGGCGCCCAATCCTGCTCTAGGTGGATCGAGCACCACAAAATCCGGTTTTTCTTCGGTCTTTCTCAGAAACTCTTCGACATGTTCGTTGTGCGCGGTGATCGTGACGCCCGCCATCTCCGCGTTGGCGTAAAGATCCCGCGTGGCGGCAAGATTGGCATCCACGTTAACCACTTTCTGAAACGTTTTCGCCAACGGCAACGTGAAGAAGCCGACTCCCGAATACAGATCCAGGGCCAGCGCGCCATGCGCATTCGCGGTCACGGTCTTCAGCAAATCCTCGACCAGGAAGCGGTTCACCTGAAAGAACGAAAGATGGCTGACGCGGTATTTATATCCGCCCGCTTCGTGCGTCAAGAATCCTGGCCCCGTCAATTCAAACCGTTCTTTCTTTTGGTCCAGCAGAAGCAAGCTTTCGATCTGTGGCAGAGCCGTCCTGAAAGCAGATGCCAGCTCCGCCGCTGGTTTGGGGAATTTCTCAAACGCCACATTCAGCGCAATCTTTTCGTCCGCCGAGTCGGCAAAGGCTTCAATCTCCTGGACACCGGCTGGCAACGTGCCGGAGCGCGCCATGTCCTGGAGCTGCGCGAAGGTGTGCGCGAGACGCGGAGAGAGCACGGGACACTCATCGATCGGCACGATCACCGAGCTCTCCGGCAAGAAGTACCCCAGCGCCCGGGGCATCCCGCTTCGCATGGCCCACTGCGCGCGGTTTCGATAGCCATACGGCTCTGCTGAATGCTCCACGATCGCGCCATCCCACGCGACGCCGCCGAGCCGCGAAAGCGTTTCCCGTAAAATATCTTTCTTGAGCCTCAACTGCTCCGTTGCCGGAATGTGCTGGTAATGGCAGCCGCCACATTTCTGAAAATGGACGCACTTTGCCTTTCCGCGCTCTTTCGCTGGTGAACTTACTTCCAGCAGTTCGGCCCAGACCAATTTCTTTTTTCTCGATTTCACATTTGCGCGCACCTCTTCCCCTGGCAAAACATAAGGCACGAAAACGGTGCTTCCATCGGCGTGCGCCAAGCCTTCACCGCCGTAAATGAGCTTCTCAATCGATAATCTTAACTCATCAGCCATAAGTTTTGCCCTGTTTCTGAGAGAAGTCGCTCTTGTAGACCGGAGCTCAGACTGCTCAATCCTACTTTCGGATATCGAGCCAATTTGCTGGCTCACCCTAGGACAAGTAGAAAAGACTCAGGCGCGGGATTCCAAACTCTTCCAACAGCCGTTTCTGAAGATATTGCTTCTCCACCATCGCCAGTTGCTCTGCCTTCATCTTCCGACGGTACATCGCCAGTTGCCCATCCACCTCGCGCCGGATCTTGAGCATAAGCTCTTCTGGCGCATGACTCGTTAGTGACGCATGTATCTTCTCATCCAGAATCGTCAGCCGGCGCTCCAAATCCTCCAGGTCCAGTGTCCCTGGCGCATCTAGGAGCGGGCCGCTGCACTCCAGCGATTCCGCGATTCCCGTCAAATGGCCCGCGATCTGTGGCTGTTGCGCCAAGCACTTTTCCGCCGCACGCCTCAACTCCGCCACGTTCTTCGCAAAATACGTCTTCAGTTCATCTCTCGAAAACGCTTCGCTGGCCGCAGCCCGTGCAACTTTCGGCGTGCTCCCCGCAGCTGCTTCCTGCTGTTCTTCTGCTGCCTCCAGCACCGCGTCCGTGCAATACGCCAGATTTTTCAACGGCCTGCCCGCCCCGCGCCGTGACTTCTGATAGCTCTCAAACGCTTTGTCGATTCCCTTCAGAGCAGCTTCTAGTGGCACGCCGGCTTTCTGCCACGCCTCCATGATCGCCCAATCCAGCGGCGATACCAGCAGATGCGTCCCGCGTTTCTTCCAGAAGTACTCTTCGATTTCCGTAAAGTAATTGAAGTAGTTCCAGCCGTCCATTTCGTTGGTGTGAGTGCCGTCAATCCCTCTGTGGTGGCTTCGATCCCGGCTGCGTCGCCAATGCCTCTAGCTTAACTCTGCGCTTTCTTTGCCGGTCCTGCTGAAGCGCTTTTGCCGTGTTCCGCCGGTTGATTTTTCTCCCAGATCAATCGCAGGCCCTTCAGCGTAAGGAATTCATCCGTGTGTTGGATGTGTTTCGAGCCTTTCGAGACGAGCTTCGCCTGGCCCCCGGTCGCAACAACCTTCGCGTGTTCGCCTAATTCTTTCTTCATGCGCGCCAGCATCCCATCCACCATGTCCACCGCGCCGTAATACAAACCAGCTTGCATGTGCGTGACGGTATTCGTCCCGATCACTTTTCCCGGGTCCTTGATCTCGACGCGCGGCAGCCGCGCTGTCCGCGAAAACAGCGCCTCCGACGAAATCCCCAATCCCGGCGCGATTACGCCCCCGAGATACTCCCCCTTCGCGGAAATCGCATCGAACGTGATCGCCGTCCCGAAATCCACGACAATGCATGGCCCGCCGTACTGATGATACGCTGCTACGCCGTTCACAATCCGGTCCGCGCCTACCTCGGAAGGGTTGTCCACCAGCACGGCCATCCCGGTCTTTACGCCGAGTTCCACGAACAGCGCCTTCTTCCCAAAGTAAACTCGCGACATTTCTGCAAGTGTCCAGTTCACCGGCGGGACCACCGAGCTGATGATCACACCCGTGATGGCGTCCCGGTCCAGTCCCGCTAGTGTGAACAGATTCCTCGTCAGCACTCCATATTCGTCAATGGTTTGCTCGCGCGCCGTCGTCAAGCGCCAATTTGCGATCAGCTCCTCACCTCGAAAAACGCCCAGCACCGAGTTGGTATTTCCCACGTCAATGGTCAGCAGCATCTAGCGTGCCTCCGTGACGTCGCCCGAAATCACCGCCGTAATTCGTCCATCTTCCCGTTCCACTTGCAGCAATCCCTCCGGCCCGAGTCCTGCCGTCGTACCGGCGTAGCTCTCGGTTCCATTTGTTACGCGCACGCGCTTGCCTTTCGCGTAACTTGATACCGATTCGAAGCGCGCAACCACGCTGGCCACGCCTTCCCGCACAAATCGATTGTAATCGCTCTCGAATTCGCG